>Ga0210403_10000642_pt1 | contig 35632 bp, 23 predicted proteins | sample IncBWC19MmetaG_FD_150863 | JGI IMG/M metagenome (GOLD analysis project Ga0210403, IMG submission 150863) | Forest soil microbial communities from Barre Woods Harvard Forest LTER site, Petersham, Massachusetts, United States - Inc-BW-C-19-M | ecosystem: Environmental > Terrestrial > Soil >...
CGAGGTTATTAATGTTACCGACGCCTCACCGTCCCTCCAGTCGGACCGCGCCGACACGGGCCGCAGGCTGGACACAGTGGTGGTTGTGGAAATGCCGCTCAGCACCAACCGCAATTATCAATCGCTGTTAAACCTGGTCCCTGGCACCGTCAAAGCGAATTTCCAGCACTCGCAGTTCTTCAACGCTTCGGACTCGCTGCAAACCGAAGTCAACGGCCAGAGCCGCATGACCAACAATTATCAGATCGAGGGCATCGACGATAACGAGCGCACGGGCCTGTTGCAAGTCTTGATTCCTCCGATTGAGGCCATCCAGACGGTGGACGTTTCGACAAGCAATCACGACGCCGAATTGGGCCGCGCTTCTGGCGCGGTCACCAATGTGATCCTCAAGTCGGGGACAAACCAAATCCACGGCTCTCTTTACGAGTACCTTCAGAACAGCGCTTTCGACGCCCGCAATACGTTCCTAACATCGGTAGGACATCAGGTCTACAACTATTTCGGGGGCACCGTAGGTGGGCCGATCAAGAAGAACAAGGTGTTCTACTTCGCCGACTACCTCAAAACCTCCGATCACGAGGCGGCCACGCAACTGGTGACCGTGCCTTCGGCTCTGGCGCGCACCGGCAACCTGAGCGAAGCGCCCACCGTGATCTACGATCCCGCCACCGGCCTTCAGGACGGTACGGGAACCGGACGGACGCCGTTTGCAGGCAACATCATAACCGACAAGTCGAGGCTCGATCCGATCTCGCAGAAGATCCTGGCGCTGGTACCCTTACCGAATCTGCCCTTTAACCATGCAGCGCCGGTCAATAACTACACCAGCCTGCTGCCGTTCACCAAGGACACCCAATATACGGACGGCAAGGTTGACTACAACCTGAGCGAAAAGGACCGGGTCAGCGGCCGCTTCAGCTTCCAGCGGCCCGTGATCAACCAGGCTCCGATATTCGGAGCGGCCGGCGGCCCCGGACCCGGCGGCGCCTTCCAAGGTACCGGCGTCCAGAAAACATATAGCACGGGAATCAATTGGAACCATATCTTCTCTCCCACGTTTCTGGTGGAAACGCGGATCGGAGTGGCGCACTACCACAACGCGGCCACACAGAGCGACTATGGCACCACCGCCGCGTCGACGCTCGGAATTCCGGCGATCAACGTCAGCCAGTTCACCAGCGGGATGGTGGGAGTCAACGGTCCCTTCTCCTCTAACGGCACGAACCTGTTGGTCGGTTACTCGGCGAGCTTGCCTTGGATTCGCGCGGAAGCCAACATCGACTTCGTGAACAACTGGACCAAAATCTATCGCAACCACACCGTCAAGTTCGGTTTCGACATGCGCCGCCTGCGCGACGACTTGCTGCAGACGCAGACCTACAGTCCGCGAGGCTTGTATAACTTTGGGACCGCCCAGACCGGCAATCCAGCCGACGGCTCCGTGGGTTGGGGCAATACGATGGGCAGCCTGCTGCTGGACCTGCCGACCTCCGGCAGCGGCCGGGACTTCAGCATTGTCTTCCCGACTTTCCGGGCCTGGCAATTTTTCTGGTATGCCGGGGACAAGTGGCAGGTCAACAACAAACTGACGGTCGATATCGGTCTGCGTTGGGAGATGTATCCCCCCGGAGTGGCGGCTTTCCCCGGCGAGTTCTCCAACTTCAATCCGGCTGCCGATACCTTCACTATTGCAGGCGTAGGCGGCAATCCCATGAATATGGGCTTGCAGAATCACTTAGGTTACTTCGCGCCCCGTTTGGGAATCGCCTATCGCTTGACGGAAAAGACCGTCATTCGCACCGGCTTCGGCATGAGCTACACGCCATTCCCGGATAACAAGTATGCGTGGGACAACTTCCCTGTTAAGGGGAACGTGGGTCTCACCGCTGTGGGCAAAGGCTTCGGGCCGGCACTGCTTCCCAACGGTCAGCCAGCCACCTTCGAGACGGGCATCGCGGTGCCCCCGCCGGTGGCGATACCGTCCAACGGAATCCTGGATGCCAGCAATACGCTCGGGTCCAATTGGGAGACCATTCCTCAGGACTATAAGAACCCCTACGTCGAGGCGTGGAACTTCTCGATACAGCAGGCGCTGCCGTTCCACTTCACATTGGATACTGCCTATGTTGGCAATCATGGCGTGCGTTCGCCAGCCAGTCCCAACATTAACTCCGCGACGGTCATCGGCTTGGGCACGAAAGGCCAGCCCTTTTTCCCACGCACTGGAGCCATCACCGAGTACTGGCAGGGTTTCTCCGCGATGTACAACGCGCTACAGGTGAAACTGGATCGGCGCTATAGTAGCGGTCTTGCCATCACCACGTCCTTCACCTATGGCAAGGGAATGAGTTTCATGACCGCCGAATCCCTTGTGAACAACCTCCTCTACACGGTCAATTTCCATCGCAACTGGGCGCGTAATGATCAGGACCGCACCTTCACTTTCGTGCAGAGCTACGTTTATGAATTGCCGTTCGGGCAAGGGAAGCGCTGGGTGAGTTCCGGACCGATGAAGCAGATCGTGGGTGGATGGAAGCTGTCGGGCATTCTCACGATGATGTCAGGGCTGCCGTTCACGATCACTTACAGCAACACGTCGCTGTCTGCACCCGGCAACAATACGGACAATCCCAACCTGGTTGGTGCCTTCAATGTGCTGCATGGAATCAACGTCGGCAATCCATGGTTCAATACCAGTGCATTTGCGGCACCCTGCACGGCCGTCACAGCGGCTTGTCCGAACGGTCCGCAATTCGGAAATACGGGCCGGAACGAATTCACCGGACCCGCTTTCTTCTCCTTGGATGCCACGCTTTCGAAGGAGATAAAGATCAGAGAACGGATGGGCATGGAACTCCGCCTGGAGGCGTTCTCGGTGACTAACACCCCGGACTACAGCAATCCGAACACGACCTGTTGCACGGCGAACAACGCCAACTTCGGCGTCGTTACGAGCATCGTCGGTAGCGGCAGCGGCACCATTAATGGCACCGGCGGCGGCCAGCGTTACATTCAGTTGGCAGCCAAATTCACGTTCTAAGCAAGACGATTCGGTCACCACGAAAGCCGCGACGGCTAAGGAACCGCGCAATCGAAGACTTCCGCGCGCGAGACGCGCTTGCGGTAACGTTGTGTTACAATCGTGCGCACTGGTGGCCTCGCTTCACAAGCACGGCGCAAGTGAAGAGGGTGTGGCGGCTGGATGGGCTCGGGTGCCCAGGCAGACGGCCCTCGCGCAACTTGTAAGAATCCTGGATAGTCCCCACTTCCGCACTAGCAAGCGGTGTTCGCTGTTCCTGCGCTTCGTGGTCGAGCATGCCATCGACAACGATCTCGATTGTCTTAAAGAACGAACTCTCGGGATTGAGGTCTTCGATCGGGATCCGCAGTACGATACCAATCAGGATCCGATCGTCCGCAGCACTGCGGGAGAAGTCCGCAAGCGACTGGCGCAATACTACCTGGAACCGGAACATCAGGGCGAACTGCGCATCACGATGCCCACGGGTTCCTATCTTCCCGAAGCGCACGCGGACCAAGGAACATCGCTACAACTATCGAACGGGCGCCATACCATTGCAGTCCCCACGCGGAAGCGACTCTGGATTGCGGGCGCCGCAATTGTACTCGTTGTCGCCGCGGCGACCGTTCGCCTGACTTTCCAGAAGACGGGTTTGGACCGTTTTTGGGAACCAGTGATCAACGCACCCGGTCCGGTGCTGGTCTGCCTTGCGCAGCCCAAAGCATACAATTTCAACGCACCGACCCAGCGCGCCTTGGACCTGTGGTTTCAACACCCTGACGAGAAGGCGGGCCCCCCGGCGCTCATTGCAACGGTTCCCTTGTCGGAATTTGTATCGATGTGGGACCGCTACACCGGTCTGGGGGATGCTCAAACACTCTCGCGTGTCTCCGCACTGTTTGGGGCACATCGCAAGCCGATCCAACTGCGCGGTGGAACGTCGGTTTCCTTAGCGGATCTGCGCGGCAGCCCGAGCGTCCTGATCGGCGCCTTCAGCAACGAGTGGACTTTGAACCTTACCGGTGAGTTGCGCTTTTACTTCGTGGATGACGGCAAGGGCACCGCATCGGTTCAGGACCGGAACAACCCCGGCCAGAGCGAATGGAAGGTCGTGAATGCGTGGCCTCACTGGAAGATCCAGGAGGATTATGCGATTGTGACGCGGGTCGTGAATCCGACCACGGAACAAACTGTGGTGGTGGCTGCCGGCATCACGCATTACGGTACACAAGCCGCGGGCGAGTTCCTGACCAAGCCGGAGTATTTCGCCGAGGCTTTGAAACACGCGCCCAGCGACTGGGCGCGAAGGAACTTGCAGGTCGTTATCTCAACCAAGGTACTCGCGGGAACGGTCGGGCCGCCGATCCTGGTGGCAGTACACTCCTGGTAGGCGAAAGCGTCACAAGTATAGGAGGTGTCGCACCTTGGGCTCATTCAGGGTACATACGCGCAGCCGATCTTCGAGTTGACTATCGGCGCGAGTCAGCCGATCGTGCTGCCGAAGATGTTCGGCCCAGGAACTCACCACAAATGTTTCGAGATAACGGCTGGCGATTTCCAGGTCTCGACAAATTCCCCATCTCGATGCCCCGTCGCGGCGCCGGACACGCCCGTATTCGTGCATGGCCTTGATGAATTCCGATACCCGTCGGGGATCGACGTCGTATTCAACCGTCACGAGGACCGGGCCGCCTGCATCCACGTCCGCGTCGACGACGCGGGGCATGCGCCAATGATTCCACGGCGTCAAATCGACGCTTGTGTCCGGCAGCGGCAGAAACAATCCTAGAACCGTGGTCGCAATCGCTCCAATGCCTGCCCACAACAGCGCCTGACTGACATCGGCCCGTGCCGCGACCGCACCCCATGTCGCGCTTCCTGCGGCAACTGCCCCTTGAAACACCAGCATCGAGATGGCGAGCACGCGGGCGCGCACCCAGTCCGGCGCCTGGTTTAGAACCTGGACATTGAAAAGCGAAATGAACGAGATCCAAGCCCCGCCTCCCACCAGCATGATTGCGCTTAAGGGCAGCAGAGCGTGTACCGCTCCCGTCGCGATGGTCATCAGACCGAAGATTGCAATGCCGGCCGACACCACGACGTCGGCCGACCACCGGGCCCGGGCGCGCTGCATCACCAGCGCTCCCAGCACCGCGCCAAATCCAAAGCATCCAAGCAGAACTCCGTATCCGATCGGACTTCCATTAATGCGATGAGCGATGGCAGGCAGCAAGGCCAGCAGCCCGCTGGCGAAAAACATCGCGGCTCCGGCACGTAACATCACGGCGCGAACCGCGGGGGAGTAGCGGACATATCGGATCGCAGCGACGGTCGCACCCGTGACCGTCTCAGGCGGCGTTGTCCGTTTAGGGACTGGCCGCTTCCAGCGGGCCACCACGAGGATCACGGCGAAAAACGACAGGGTGTTGATCAAGAATGCGGCGCCCACGCCAATAAATGCGATGATCAATCCCGCCAACGCCGGTCCGACCGCGCGGGCGAAATTGAATTCGATGCCGTTGAGAGCCGATGCCGCCGGGAGGTCTTTTTTTGGAACCAGCTCGGGCAAGACGGCGCGCCAAGTCGGTGTCTCGAATGCGTCTCCAGCCGACAGAGCAAACGTCAGAATGAGGAGCAGCACCGGAGACATCATGCCCGCGAAGGTCATCATGGTCAGGACAAATGCGACGAAGAGCATCCAGACTTCCGTGAACAGGATCACTTTGCGGCGATCGACAATGTCTCCGATCGCCCCGGCCGGCAGCGCGAGGACAAAGAACGGCAGGGCGGACGCGGTCTGCGTGAGCGCCACATACAGCGGCCCGCTATGGAGCGAGACCATCAACCACGCGGCGCCCACGCTTTGCATGAATGTGCCGATATCGGAGACTATGTCCGCAATCAGAAGGTTGCGGAAAGTCGATGAGCTCAGGGGCCGCCAGAGACTGCTTGATTCTTTGCCAGACGCGATCGCCAATTTTGTTGACCTCGTGACTTTCACGTTATCGCATGTCCGGTACACCTGATAATTAGAAATCATGCTCAACTGGCTGGTCATCGGTATTGGCGACGTCACCACCAAGCGCGTGCTTCCGGCGATCCTTGCCGAATCCCGCAGCAGGCTCATAGGAATCGTGACTCGGGATCCGCGGAAAGCCGAATCCTACGGCGTTCCCGCGTGGACCAATCTTGAGGACGCACTCGCGCAATCCAAAGCTGATGCAGTGTATGTTGCGACACCGGTATTCCTGCACGCTCCGCAATCCATCCTCTGCCTGCGCTCCGGAAGACACGTTCTCTGCGAAAAGCCCATGGCCATGAACTACGCGGAAGCGTGTTCCATCGAACAAGCGGCCCGCGGGTCGGGCCGGATTCTCGGCATCGCGTACTATCGCCGAATGTATCCCAAGGTAGATCGCTCCAGGGAACTCATGGAAGGCGGCGCCATCGGACGCCCAGTCTTCGCCGAAGCCACCTCGCACGGCTGGTTCGATCCCGCCGATGGCCATCGAAGCTGGCTCGCCGATCCGAAGCGTGCGGGCGGAGGCCCCTTATATGACATCGCGTCGCACCGCATCGATCTGATGAACTACCTGTTTGGAACTCCCCGCCAAGTCAGCGGACATCTTTCCACGTTGGTCCAGCCGATTCCGGTGGAGGACAACGCATCCGTCCTGATCGACTATGACAATCGCGTTCGAGCCTTCGTGGATGTCCGCTGGCATTCCCGAATCGCTCGCGACGAGTTCAGAATTCGCGGCACGGATGGCGAAATCGATTTATCGCCGTTGAACGGAGATTCACTGGCGTTCCCCGGCGGACATGAAGCTATCCCTGCCCCAGAAAATCTGCATTACCCGTGCATCCATAATTTTGTCTGCGCTGTGCTGGATCACGCGCCTTTACGCTCCTCGGCGACGTCTGCGCTGGCGACAGACTGGGTCACCGAGCAGGTTGTCATTCATGCCCGGAAAGCAGACGATTGAAGCACTCAACACAACTCGCCTGCGGCTTGTTCTCCCAGGCTGTTTGCAAAGTGCGCCACAATCGATGCCATCTCCTCAACGGCTGTGCGCGCCACTGGTGGAGCGACGCCGCGCGCCAATAGGCACCATCCAGCCATGATGTGGTAATCGATCCGCAGTATTTGCCGCTCAAGCGAGGCAGTGGGGCTCGCGGAATGCGCCAGCAGGTAGGTGAGGACAACATAGTCGCGATCCAGCGACGTCATGAGCACGGCGAGATCCGGAGCGGTCTCATGCCGCAGACTTTTTTGCACGGCGATGAACCCAAGGTGATTCGCCTCTACGACCTCGCCGGCGCAATCCCGAGCGGGTTTCGCCGCGAGAAGGAGCCTGCAGACGTAACGAAACCAGTACGCGAACAACACAGTCGAACCGTACACGATGATAGCTGTAGCAATCGTTTCCAACATGAATTGCGGTCCCTCCGACAAGACCACCGTGCTCTAAGGTGTTTCGAACCACACAGAGTGTGACACGTCTCAGTGTTCTTTTGTAAGAAATCTTTGGTGGTAAGGATACTTTTTTGGTCACCTATGACTGTCGCGGCGTCCGGCAGCAATTTATCGCGTTCAATGATTTATCACGTCGCGGCGGACCGTGACGATGACCTCCATCCAGCGCCTCGCTGTTTCTCCCGCAAGAGTGATAGTGAGGCACGCGTCGGGATGACCATAAATTTCAGCCGCCATGGTATCCTCATCTCCGCGGCACAACCGCAAATTCCGCTCCGGGGCTCCAAGTTACACGTGGCCGTCGAATGGCCGGTGCCGTTGGGCGGAAAGACTCCGCTCCAATTCGTTGTTCGCGGCAAGGTGATGCGTGCTGGACCTACTACCTTCGCCCTTCTGTACGAGCGTTACGATTTCCACATCACGAAACCACGTCCGGCCCTTCTGCAATGCTGCGAACGGTCATCCGCGAGGGAGGCGAGAGTCATCCCACCGCACCGCTCGACGCCGGTAGAGACGTTCCGCATCAGGTTGTGAAGGAATTGTGAAAGGTTTGTTCGTTTCAGGTTTGCGCCGATTTTTGTCGCGGGCAATCCGCAGATCTAGATGGGAACGGAACCATCGCTCCTAGCTGAAAGGAAACCTTAGACAAATGACAACTGGACTACGAAACACGTATTTGACTTGCGTTCTGGCACTGCTTCCGGCGGTATCGTTCGCTCAGAACGGACCGACGGTGCGCTGGAACAACATCGCTGGAGTGATCACGGCTCCTGGAGTGGACAATCCGGTCGCTGGAATTTCCAGCGGCGCAGGTCCCTGGACGGCGACCCGAGGCAAGGCGCAGATCGACCTCTCCAATGGCAGCGCTTTTTTCGAAGTGGAGGGACTGGTGCTGAACGGCGGCGCAGCGACTGGTACCGCGGGTTCGGTCGGGAATGTCGCGGGTACGTTCATTTGCAATGGCGGTACGCCGAGTCAGACAGTGCGCGATACCCCCGCGGTTCCGTTGAGCGCTACCGGCGATGCACTCTTCCTCGGCACGCTGGGTGGGATGCCGGCGACCTGCCTCAACCCGTTGTTCCTGATTCGGGTCGTGCCGAATACCGGCTCTCCCACCCGTTGGATCGCTACCGGAGTGGTGCGTCAGACGGACGCCGCCAACTAAGTTCGGTTCCCGGCCGCCGGCTCCGATCCTGGGCCGGCGGCTTTCGTTTTGTTCTATTGTTTGTCGAAAAACTCCTCGTATTCGTAGGACCTGCCATCAGAGCCCTTGGCAATCCCACGCCGCACAAACCTTTTCCCGCCGGGAAGCAATTCCCAGATCGCGCCAACGATCACATCGCCATCCTTGCTCTCCAGAATTTCGAGCTGATTCTTGCTCAACCGGCGCACAGAAACGGTGTTGTACCGGTCGGACCCACGGGCTGGATACGTCTTGCCGTCCATGGCCGCCGTGTAGTCTATCCCCGTAGGTTTGTCTTTGACGGTGTCGTTGACCGAATGATAAACGATCTGATCACCATTGATTGTGAGCTGGATGGTGATGCTCATGTTCTTGGGGAACTTGCCGTTGCTAAAACCGGACTTCGGCGCATCGATTTTCCAAGTGCCATTGAGCGGATCGTCAGCCGCGAAACCGATCGCACAGACGAAAACAACTCCGGCTGCAAAAGAGCTATGCCGCAACATCAAATCCTCCCCGAACAAAAATTTTACACCCGCCGAAAAACATGCGCGGAGTCAACGGCCGAAACACGGATGCTTACCGCCGACCGATCAGATCTTGCCGGAGCCGTCGCGAGGTGGCGGATTCCAGCTATCGAGAATTACTTGCAAGGTGTACAAATCGATTCCCAGGGTCTGGCGGTCCGAATCATCAATCGGCGCGTGCTTCACAAGGAAATCGATGTTCTCAACCGCTCGCTCCAGACGGGTGCGCTCAGCTTCCCATTTTTCACCCGCGACTGCCTCACGAAGCTTGCCCAGATCCTCGATCGCCGCGTCGAATCGCTTGCGCTGCTCCTCATTCAGCTTGTCGCGATGTACAAGATTTCCGAGATCCTTGTCGGTTCGTTGCACTCCATCCCGAACTCGTTCACGCAATTCCTGATGTTCACGAGCACCAGCGGGCGGAACAAGCGAGGACACAAGCAAGGCAATCGCGGCCAGTATCAGAAGAGAAAGGTGTCGCATGATCACTCCGGGCTGAGACCGGCTTCAGCCGCTTTGTTCCATAGTCCTGCCGATCGACTTCAGTCACTTCAATTTTATCTCTTGGAGTCGCCGATGAGAGGCACAGGTTGGACGTTGCGACCTTACTGGCGCGGGCTTGGTCGGATCGCTCAGGCCGGGGGGCAGCGGCGTCGCGAACCACGGACCGCTCTTGACTTCGCTCTTAACCTGGCTCATTACTTGGCTGGCCGCAATCGCTGCGGATGCTCCCGCCAAAATCAGGACGCGATGGCATGTCCACATGTCAGTTCTGATCGTGAGTATTGATGAACCCGGCCAGGCTGTTCAGATATTCTTTCGGCATCGAACCCGCTACGATCGCCGAAAGATGTTGCTTGCCTGGAAGAACCACAATGGTGACGTCGTTGGCCTCGCGCGCGGCGCGGGTACTCTTGGCGCGAGGACGATCGAATTCGCCGTTGATGATGATGATGGGTACGTTCAGCTTGGCCAAGTCGAGCGCGGGTCTGGGAGTGGCTCCTGCCGCAGGCGCGGGAGTTGCGGCCGCTTGGCGAGGCGCGGGCGGCGTGGACGCGAGCTTTTCCGCCTCTTCCTTGCTCATCCCGTTGTCCATCGCATGGTGAATCCGCAACTGGTGGCTTAGTTCGGCTTCCATTGGATTCACGCCCTGGTGATCTGGCGGCAGTTTCGCGATCCACTCCGGATCGGTCTCCATGATTCCAGCGCCGCCGAAGTGCGCCGTAATGAACCGCTGCGGGTGGCTCGCCAGAAGCGCGCCCGTAAATGCTCCACCCATCGAGTAGCCGCCAATGTGCGCTTTGTCGATCTTGAGATGATCCATAAGCTCGATGGTGTCGAGCGCACGGCCGGGCCCGTTCTTTTGCGGCTTGTCGCTCATGCCGTGATTGCGGTTATCCAGCGCCACCACACGATGATTCTTCGCCAGCGCCTGAGCGATTCCGTTGTCGAACCAGTTGCCCTTGGCGTTCCCGGTGAAGCCATGAATCAGTACTACCCACGAGCCTTTGTCGCCCAGCGTCAGGTAGTGGATCTTCACGCTGTCGGTAGTAGTGAACCAGCCATCCTTAGGTTGCTCGGACTTGGTCTTGGCCTGCAGAAGAAACGCGGCGGCGATTGCCGCAATCACAGCGAAAATCGAGCGATAGCGCATGGAATCCTCCTGGGGAATCAGTAGAAGTATACACCCGTGATGGAGTACGGTCTCAGGAAAGGAGCTGTGGAGAATGAGCGAGAAGAGCAATACTGGCAAGTCCGATCGAAGGCGGTTTCTGCGCAGTGCGGTGGGGTTGGAATCGTTGGCTCCGGAGTGGTGAAGGACGTCCTCGCGCAAAACCAACTGGCCGAATATATTGCCGCCTACAACGATCGCGACATGCCGGCTGTTGCGCGGACCCTGCATTTTCCGGATTCAACGTACGAAGGCACCGAGCCGATAGGAGATGTGAGGACTACGATCCCTACAAGGATGGCCGCCGATTTCCGTTCTTGGACATTACGCGATTGATTGAGACCTTCACTGCGGCGCGGAGAAATTTGTGATCGTCAGAGTGCCGCGCAAGACGCTGTTGGAATCGAAATTGGAACCCCCTACAATGAAACCGAACGGCGCGCCCTGCGTGACTGCGATGGTCCCAGTGCCCGATACGTCGAAGCCACCGGACGGGGTCGTGCAGCAATCCACCGGACCAGCGCTATAGAGCGTCACCGTATTCCCCCCTGAAAAAACCTGAAGGAACGCGGTCACTTGGAAAAACGCATGGAAGCCCGTGTACTGCCAGTTGAAAGATACGGTTCCGGTCGCGGCAGTGGTCATGGGCTGGAACGTCCAGTTCCTTAGCGAAACTCCGGAACCCACACTACTCAGATCGATGTTGTACGCGAAAGCTGCTGTCGCGGCTGCACCAGTTGAGGGCGTGATGGTGGCGGTGCCACCGTTGCTGGCGATGGCGCTCCAGTTGTTCATGATATAGGCCCCACCGAATCCATTCGTGATGCTGGCCGTGGTAGGGGCACTCGTGGAAGTGAGAGAGTAGTTGGCTGCATCGGTTCCCATGATCGTGATTCCGGTCACTGTCACGGTCTTGCCAATGCCTACGTTCGCATCCGCGAACGTCGCGCTGGTGTAGCCATCGGTGAACACGTCGCCCATGACGCGGTTGTCGGAAAGCATTACCGTCGCGTTGGTCGTGCCGTCGTACACCTTGTTCACGCCAGTGGCGGACACGGTGAGCGGGAACGGAGTAATGTTGGCGGTCGTTATCGCGGTCGCGTTCACGGTGTAGTTGGGCGCATCGGTCCCAGTCAGGCTGAGCCCTGTACCGGTCACTATCTTGCCATTTCCGACATTTTTGTCGAAGAAGGTCGCGGTTCCGCCTATGTAAGAGACAACGTCAACTGCGATCACACCCGTCAGCGTGTGTGTCACGATCGTCGCCGCGGTGGTACTGTCGTACACCTTGTTGCCGGCGCTGATGCTCCCGGTTATGGCTAGCGGAATGATGGTTCCCGTCATGACGTTGACGGTGGTCACCATGTAGTTGCGGCCTCCGTTTCCGTCGTTGGCCGTTCCCGACGGCGTCAACGTCTTGCCCGTGCCGGCGTTCTTCGAATCGAACATCTGGATGAACCATGATGAATCAGGACTGATCAACGGCGGCGCGATGGTCGGAGTCCTAGCCGAGCTCGTGGTTGCGTCGTAGGTTTTGGTATCCGTAACGGCCGTCACAGTGATGGGCAGCGGGTTGATGGTTCCCGTCGTGTTGTTGAAGGTCACCATGTAGTTGTGGCCTCCGTTTAGGTCGTTGGCCATACCCGACGGAATCAATGTCTTGCCCATGCCGGCGTTCTTCGAATCGAACATCTGAATGAACCCTGATGAATCGGGACTGATCAACGGCGGCACGATGGTGGGCGTCCCCGACGAGGTCGTAGTCGCGTCGTAGGTTTTGGTATCCGTGACAGCCGTCACAGTGATGCGCAGCGGGTAGATGACGCCCGCGTTCGAATTGACCAAGGTCACGGCATAATTCAGCCCGTTTCGACCGTCGTTCACGATGCCCGTAACCGTCAGCATCTTAGGGCTCCCGGCATTCCTGCTGTCGAACGTCTGGGTATAGGTGGCTGTGTCTGAAAACGCTAGGATCGGCGAGAGCATGGTGGTGGAAGTGATCGCGGGAGCCACGGAACTCGTGTTGCCATCGTAGGTTTTGGGCGTGGGGACCGCAGTCACCGTGATGGGCCGCGGATTGATGGTAAGCACGACGTTGGCGGTCATATCCGACTGCTGAAGCGACGGGTTCGAAGGAGAATCCGTCACCTGGACAGTGATGGGGTATGATCCGGCCTGGCTGGGCGTTCCGGAAAAAATGCCGGTGGTGGTGCTGAACGTCAGACCGGGAACGGATCCGGTGAGGGTCCAGTTCAGCTTGGCGATTCCTCCCACGGATTGCGAGGCGCTGGCTCCGCCGATCGCCTGGAAATGGAAGGAGTACGGACTTCCATAGGTGCCGGGCGCGGCGGCGACGTCGGCAACCGTGGTGGTCAGCGTCAAAGTGACTGGGGGCGTGGTGACGCCGTTGGCGGCATCGGTCGTGCTCACGGATTGGGAAACGCCCGCAGGTTTCAACGTTTGGGTGACGGTATTCTTGAAGTTAGCCGCATCGGACGAATTCGTGAAATAGGTGCGCAATGTGATGATTCCCGTTTCGCCCGCCCCGAGTCCGAGTCCCGGCACGGTCGGATCCGCGGTTCCCGCGCTTCCCAGATTCTGCGCCTGCGTGACGGAGGGGTTCGGAATATTGCCAACTACGATGTTGGTCATCGAGACCATCAGCTTGCACGAATTTGCACCGCTGCCCGTCGTGGTCCCCGTGGTTGGCGTGGTGTAAACCTTGTGGAGGATTAACTGGCATCCCTTGGACGCGGCCGGGCAAGCGCTGCCACCGTTGCTGGTTCCTTTCAGGAATTCCCTGATCGCATAGCCGGCGGAGCTGTTCCCGCCGCTGGTCAAAGGCCACGACACGTCGACCGGGGCCGCAGCTCCGGCGATGTCCGGTGCCCCGGCGATGTCCGGTGCTCCGGCGATGTCCGGTGCTCCGGCGATGTCCGGTGCTCCGGCGATGTCCGGTGCTCCGGCGATGTCCGGTGCCCCGGCGATGTCCGGTGCTCCGGCGATATCGGGTGCTCCGGCGATGTCCGGTGCTCCGGCGATGTCCGGTGCTCCGGCGATGTCCGGTGCCCCGGCGATGTCCGGTGCTCCGGCGATATCGGGTGCGCCGGCGATGTCCGGTGCTCCGGCGATATCGGGTGCGCCGGCGATGTCCGGCGCCCCGGCGATATCGGGGGCACCCGCGATATCCGGGCTGCCGACTGCAATCTCGCGAATTGCGATGAGCGGGTTCCCCAGAGTCGGATCTCCGCCAGGTGTCGGGTTGCGGATAATCGGTGGGCTGAACGCTGGATTGTACGATTCAAACGTTGGCGTAGGGACATCGGGATCGGCGTTATTGGAACTGTCCCCGTTCAGGACCGCGCCGCCCTGGGCTCCGCCTGCCAGGCAGCCCACCGCGCCGGGCGCGGAGATCTGGCAGACATTTACGGAAATTGCCGGAAGCGGACCGGTGGCGGGCGGAGTGACGAAGATCGTTCGGGTGGCGGACGATCGCGCGTTGATGGTGACGTCCACATTGTCGAGAAAGGGCGTGAACTGCGTGAAGGACGCGGGCGAACCTCCCCCGGGAACCAGAGAGATCCGGTAGCTGTTCGTGGGCGCGCTGTCGTCGACATTTTGCACCAGGACTACGAAGGACCGCTTGATCGCGCTCCCGAAATTATTCTTGGTCGTCGCTAAAGCTCGCACCACCAGAGGCTCCACCAGCCGCGCCGTGTAAACGTTCTGATTGCGGATCTGTGTGTTCTGCACGGCGGCCGGGCTGGGATTGCAATCCGGCACAGGTTGGCCCGGAATGAAAACGCTGGTCCTGCCGGTCGTGGCGCCGATGCCGGGAGGAGTAAAGTTTGCCCAGTTCCCGTCCGCAGGCCTGCGAACGTCACGATTGTCGGTCCAGGCCAGGTGCGTGACCGGCGAATCCGTCATGCTAGTGACATAGGTGTAGTGCGTCCGCGATGCATCCCTGGGATCCGGTTTGAAACGGCGGGCGGTGATGTCGAGGTAATCGCCCATGAAACTCGCCGTACCTTTGATGAAAATCGGAAGATTCGGCGGGTTGAACTCCAGTTGCTCGATCTGGGTATTGAAAACCGGGCTATTGCTCGCGGCCCGGCGGCTTCCGAATTTGTAGCGGGAGACTTTGGCAGAGGGTCCGAACACCGGAGTCGGCGCAGAGAATCCCTGCAACGCCCAGACATCCATGGTGTGGCGGCGCAACAGTCCCGGGGTGTCGTCAGTGATGGTGGAGGTGAAGACCAAGCTCGGGTTCGAGGGCAGGTTGCCCATGGGTCGCCGGATTTCCGAGTAGCGGCCTCGCAAAGCTGGATTCAACCCGCTGGGATCCATAGGCGTGATGATTCCGACGGTGCTGTCATCGCGCATATCTGCCCAGGCGATGTTGAACGGCCCGCCTGCGAAAGGTTGCGCGGTAATCGACGGCGAGAACTGCCGCCCGCGTGCTGGTTGATTGTCAACCGGAATGGGAGTCGACCAGTTCACGCCGTCCGTGGAGTTGGTCATGACCACGCGCGAGTCTCCGCCCGGACCGACGCCGTTTGCCGCGAACACCATCAGCAGCCGGCTGGTTCCGTTCGCGTCGATCGCCACCGTCATCGAGGGGAACGACTGGATACGGAACTGCCGCCCGCTCTTAGGCTGATCGAACGGCGTGAACGTAGCGACCACCACCGGCCCCGAAAACGCCTGTCCGCCGGCGCTGGCGTGCGCCATCAGAATCTGGTCCGGGTCGGTGCCCAATCCGAGCTGCCGCCAGGCGACATAGACGGCGCCGGTTTGCGGATCCACAGCAATGGTCGCTCCCAGGTTATTCGCGGAGCCCAAGTTGAGTTTCACCGGCTTGCTGAAGGTCGCCCCGCAATCGGCGGATACGGCGAAGTGAACTTCCGATTGGATATTACTGGTGCCGCCCGTAAACGTGCTATAGGCGACGTACACCTTGCCGGCCGGAATGGTTTGCGCGGCCGGAATGCCGCCAGGCCCGGCCGGTATCGTGCACACCCCATCGCCCTGCCGCGGAATATCCGTCGCAATCCAGGGCTTGTCCTCAAAGTGCCCCTTGCCTGCGGCGCCTTTGCCCTGGTCGACAATTACGGTGCCGAGCGGCACGATTGGGTCGGCGGTCACATTTTCGCGATTGTTGTAGTCGAAAAGCCGGCCGACGAAAACGACGCCGGGGGTAGCGGTAGTGCGGCTGAACGCGATGCCGCCGTAATAAATCAGGCCGTGCGTCCCGGCCCGCACAGCCGGATCCGAAGCCGCGTTGAGTCCGAGAGGCCTCAGTACAGGTGTCGGCTCATTGCACACCGGCGTGTTGTAGGGACACCCCGGATAGAGTGTACTGCGCCAGGTTAGGCCGCCATCGAACGATTTGTAGATGCTGAGCCAGGAGTCGCCCGTTTCCGATTCCTGCGTTGGATCGAGTAAGCCCGGCAAATCGACCGTGCGGTAGTCGTTCGAGCCCGCCACCAGGTGTGACGGATTGACCGAAACCACCGCCAACGATGGCTCGTTCTGGCGCTGCAAGAACGGATCGCCACTGGGCCACGTGGTACCGGAAACCATGTTGATGTTCCGGCCGGGCACAATTGGCGTTCGCTGAGCTTGAGCCAGTCCGGTCAGGCAAAAGCACAGAAGTGTCACCCCCCGCGCCGCGGGCGATGTCGAGAAGAGAGTCATAACGGGTATCGCTAAGTATAGCCCTAACAAGGTTCGGAAATAGCATTATTTTGTCAAATCTGTGTTGCGTGGCACCAGACCAGAAGTACTCCCGTACGGTCCGGCTTGCTTGCTTTGTGTTTCTATCCCCGCTAAAGTGAACCTTACCGTATCCAGAGGGAGCTTCGACCTTTTGGCTCTTTGCGCGAACTGCAAACACGACAACTCATCGGGCTCCGAGGTGTGCGCCAACTGCGGCGCAAAGCTCGGGCGGGATGACCGGACCCTGACTGCCTTCAGCCCCTCCGCGTCGCAACCTGCCCCGGTCCTGTCGAGAGGGACAGCACTGCCCATCGGATCGGTTATCGCGAGCCGCTACGAAATCCTCAAGCTGCTGGGAGAAGGCGGTATGGGCGCGGTTTATAAGGCGCAGGACCGCGAACTGGACCGCACCGTCGCCCTCAAGGTGATCCGCCCCGAGCTGGCCGGCAACAGCGAAGTTCTCCAGCGTTTCAAACAAGAGTTGATACTGGCCCGGAAGATCACGCACCGCAACGTGATCCGCATTTTCGATCTGGGCGTCACCGACGACCTGAAGTTCATCACCATGGAGTTCGTCGAAGGCAGCGACCTTCACTCCGTCCTGAAAGAACGAAAGTTGCCCATCGAAGAGTCCGTTAAAATTATCCGCCAGGTGTGCGAGGCGCTGGCGGTCGCGCACGCCGAACAGGTGGTCCATCGCGACTTGAAGCCGCACAACATAATGTTGGATTCCACGGGCCGTGCTTGCGTGATGGATTTCGGATTGGCGCGGTCGCTCGAAACCAGCGGAATGACTCAGGTTGGGGCGTTGATGGGAACGCCCGCCTATATGTCGCCAGAGCAAGCCAAGGGGACGCCCGCCGACGCCCGTTCCGACATTTACACCGTTGGGATCATTTTGTATGAGCTGCTGACTGGACAGGTCCCGTTCCAGGCGGAAACGTCACTCGGAACGCTCCTCATGCGGACGCAAGGGCCACCACCTCCGCCCGTGAAGCTGGACGCCTCGCTGCCCAAGCCGCTGAGCGACATCACGCTGAAATGCCTGACCGTCGATCCTGACAAACGCTATCAGAGTGTCCAGGAGATCATCGCCGACCTGGACATGTACCAGGGTCTGAGCAGGGTGGGCGCAACACAGATGAGCAATACCGTGTTCCATCGCGGAATTGTGACGCCGCGTCTACCGATGCTGGCCGAATCGTCTGCCTGGAAGTGGATCACGCTGTCGGTCGCGGTCGCGGCCGTCATCCTGGCGGGAGTCTACTTCGCGCTGCGGCTGCAGCACGCGGGGGTCGCGCCGACGCCGGTCACGGTGCTGGTGGCCGACTTCAACAACACCACGGCCGATCCGATCTTTAATGGAACGCTGGAGCCCGCGCTTACGGTGGCTCTGGAAGGCGCGACGTTCATCACGGCTTACAACCGGGGGGAAGCGCGCAGAGTGGCCGCGCAACTGCAGCCGGGAGAGACCAAGCTAGATGAGACGCTGGCTAAGCTGGTCGCGGTCCGTCAAGGGATCGAAGTGATCCTGACGGGCTCGATTGCAAAGGAAGGCGGCGGATACCGGTTGGCCGTGCGCGCCGTGGATGCGTTCACCAGCAAGGTGCTGGACTCGGAAGAAATCACCGGCGTCAACAAAGACGGCGTTCTGGTAGCGACCGCCAAGCTGGCGGCGAAACTCCGCAAAGCGTTGCGCGACGATACGCCGGAGTCGCTCCAGCTCGCCGCAGCGGAAACTTTCAGCGCCGGATCCGTGGAGGCAGCGCATCAATATGCGCTCGCGGAGCAGGCCGAATGGTCGGGAAAGAGCCAGGAAGCGTTGGTGGATTACTCCAAAGCGGTCGAGCTCGATCCGAATCTCGGCCGGGCATACGCCAACATGTCCGCGATCTACGCCAACCTCGGAAAGACCGAAGAGGCGGAAGCCAATCAGAAACTGGCCATGGCGAAGATCGATCGCATGAGCGATCGCGAGCGGTACAAGACACGCGGAATTTACTATCTGGTGACGCGCAACGACCAGAAAGCGATCGAAGAGCTGAGTACGCTGATCAAACAGTACCCCACCGACGGCGGCGGGCTCCAGAATCTGGCGCTCGCCTATTTCTATCACCGAGATTTTCCCAAGGCTTTGGAAATCGGGCGGCGCGCCAGCCAGTTGTTCCCCAAGAATGTCTCGCGGCTGAACAACGTCGCTCTGTACGGAATGTACGCATCGGATTTTGCGGGATCGATCAAAGACGCCGAAGCCGTGATCGGTCTGAATCCGTCTTTTGCCAAGGCATACCTTGCGATCGCGCTGTCCTCATTGGGCCAGAATCAGCCGCAGAAAGCGATTGAGACGTATGAGAAGCTCGCAGGATTGAGCCCGCAGGGCGCCTCGCTCGCTTCCATCGGCTTGGCGGACGTGGCATTGTATGAGGGCCGCATACACGATGCCGCCGCGATTCTCGAAAAAGGCATCGCCGCGGACGTGGAGGCGAAGATCTCTGCGGCGGCGGCGCTGAAATCAGCGGTCCTGGCGGAGACACATGGGCCTCTGGGAAGCAAGCCCCAGGCGCAGGCTGCCGCCGAGCGGGCCCTGCAGCTCAGCAAGAGCGACGCGGTTCAGATCACAGTGGCGCGGGTGTACGCGAAGATGGGCCTGAGCGCAAAGGCAGCTCCGCTGGTAAAAGATTTGAGCTCCCGGCTGGGTGGCGATCCACGGGCTTACGCAAAACTCATCGAGGGCGAAATCGAGCTCGAAAAGGGGAACGCGCGCGCGGCGGTCAAACTGTTCGAGGAAGCGCGGCAAGTCTCCGACACGTGGTTGGGGCGTTTCGATCTGGGACGCGCCTATATAGAAATGAAGGCGTTTATAGAAGCCGATTCAGAGCTGGAAGCCTGCATCAAGCGCCGGGGCGAAGCCGCCGCCATACTGCTTGACGACATTCCGTCGTTGCGTTATCTGCCTGAGGCTTACTATTACCTCGGCCGCGCGCAAGAGGCCTTAAAGAGTGCGGGAGCGGCCGAGTCTTTCAAAACTTTTATCGGAATCCGTGAAAAAGGCACGCCCGATCCGCTTCTCACTGACGCGCGCAAACGCCTGGCCAGTATGTAGCCTCGGATGAACTGAATGGACTGAGTGATCGTATTCGCCTGTTAGGTCGTTTACTGTTGTCGTCCGCAAAACTATTTTGTCGCTAATTTCCAAGCGACAATCATGACGTAATGCTCCGAGAACGGGAGTTGAAGAAACTCGATACCCGCCGGGCAGGGGTGCCTATGGTCACAAGCCGGAACACTCGCTTGTATTGGCTCCGGAATGCCAGGGCCCAACGCGGAGTGCGGTCGTCCGCGATTGTAGTAATAGGTGAATTCCTTCACGCCGCGTGTGAGAATGTGTATTTCGGCATCATTGCTTGGGAAAACCGAACGTCACGGTCCGGCACGTCAGGCCCTTCACGTACGAGGGCGCTCGCAAGAGGCCCAAGCATAGCTCTCACAATAGCCGAACGCGACGCAGAAGGTCCTGGAATCGGGGGTCGGAACGCACGGTCGAGAACCACTCGTCAACCTTAAGGAACATGAGCTGAGGATTGCGCTCACGGTAGGCAGCTTCCAGCCAGGAAAAGGCTTCTTCGCGATCGCCGAGGGCGGCGTACGCCGCCGCTATTCCCATCTCGACACCAGGGCGCTGTGAAGGTGGCAGATGGACCACCTCCTCAAGATCCTTGCGCGCCGCGGCCGGATTGCCCATCCGAGCCAAAACGTATGCGCGTGCGCTCAACTGCTCCGGTTTACGGAGCTGTTCAAGCGCCAGATCGAACAAGCCCTCTTCGACGTATATCTTCGCCAGATTCTCGTGTGACATCGCGAAATCTGGATTGAGCTCAATCGCTTGCTTTAAAGCTACGACGGCTTCGGCCGGTCGGCCGGCGCGGAAAAGAGCCTCGCCAAGGCCGGCGTTCGCGGTCAGATTTGACGGATCCAGCTCAAAGGCACGCTTGCGCTGCACGAGGTTCTCCTGCTGGCGCCCCATCGCATCGAGGTAAAAGCCGTACCACAGGTGGGCGGTAATGTCATTCGGGTTGAGCTCGATCGCGCGCTTGAACTCGCGCTCGGTGCTCGGCCAATCCCATTCACTCATCCGGGCGGCGGCCAACGCCGTATGAGCCTCCCCCAGCGTTTCATCGAGCTCCACCGCCTTACTGGCCGCCTTTTCCGCCTTCGGCAAAGCCTCAAGGGCAGTCATATAGCTGCGCTGCATCAATGGACCGTAACATTCTGCAAGCGAGGCGTAAGCCAGGGCGAATTTTGGATCTTTTTGAATCGCCTGTTCAAAATAGACGACCGCGCGTTTCAGAGCGGTCTCGGTTCGTTGTTCAAAGCAATACCGGCCCTTGGCGTACAAATCGTAGGCTTCCGGATTCGCCGTGTAGCGCTTGTTAATCTGTTTCGCCTCCTCCCCCGTAAGATTGCGCAGGAGCGCGGTGGCGATCCGCTCCGAAACCGAATCCTGGACTGAGAACACGTCATCGAAGTCTGCGTCGAACTTGTCCGCCCAAAGAGGCCGTCCGTCGGAGACGCGCAGCAGTTGAACGCTCACACGGATGCGATTGTTCAGCCGTTGCACGGTGCCATCGACGATTGCGGTCACCTTCAGTTCCCGGCCAGCGGCAACGGGATCCTGGGAGGTTGCGAACTTCCGGACCGACGCTGTCGGGCTCACAATGATCCGATGCACGTTACTCAGCTTCGTGATCAGCGCATCGGTCATGCCAAGTTGGACGTATTCGTCCTGGCTTTGAGATCCGACTGGCTTGAAGGGCAGGACCGCCAATTTTTCCACGTTCGCTGAAACAGCTTTGCCGCGATACCAGATCGCTCCTGCGCCGATGATCGCGAGCAGAACGATAGCGGCTATGAAGATGTTGCGCACCAGTATTTTGGATGCCATCTCCCCCGCCGGCGGGGCCGCTTCGCGAAGATCCGCCCGCGTGTCGCGCGCGACCGCGGGGAGCACACTGGCCGCCGGCGGCATCGGCATAGTGATCGGCGCCGTAAAGATATAGCCGCGGCGCGCCACGGTTCGAATCAACTGCTGGGAATCGTCCGCCAGAGCGCGCCTGACTTCCAGCAGACATTGGGCGAGTGAGTTGTCGGTGATGAACGCGTTCGGCCAGATGGCGCCGATCAGTTCGTCCTTAGTTACCAACCGGCCCTGGTGCCGCACCAGGTACACCAATACTTCCAGCGACTTCGGACGTATTTTCACCTCTTCGAGGCCGCGATGCAGGAAGCCGCCCTCGAGATCCAGGCTGAAGTCTCCGAAGCAGCAGCGGCGTCCGGAAAACTCTTGCTTTAGAGGGTCCATCGCCTTCCTCTGGCTGCAGGCCGAAGTATATCACCGCAGGGCCTTCATCAAATTATCAGCGATCCTTAAGAACTTTTTCACTACTTGCAGGCGGCACCGATGTTAATTTCGAGCTCGCCCGGCGAAGTTAAGGTGCCGGACGAATCGAATCTGAAAAAGGAGAAAATCTCATGATCACAGCAACATCAGCAGCAGTGGCGCTCTTGGGTTTGATGTTTCAAGGCTCCGGCACGCCTGCGCGTGCCGAATTCGGGGACACTCGTACGCTTGCCTTTGACGTGGCAATCGACGTCAAGACACTCAGTCTCGATAACAATGATCCGGCCGCCAAGGGAAATCCGCTGCGCGGCAGCACCTTTATCGTGTACGGCAAGATCTTTCCGGCTGGAACGATCCCCTCTGGGGTCACCTCGTTCGATCCAAATCAGCCGGGCAGCATTGGGACCTGGATCTGCCGCGGCGTGTTCCTCGCGGATTTTGCCGACATCTTCGTAGCCAAAACCGCACAAATGACCGTCCATACCACCCAGCTCTTCATGCTCCCGAACGACGAGATGATGGTGGCCACCGAAGGATTCGAGGGCAACGTTGGAGTCAGCACCCATCGAGTCGTAATGGGTGGAACGGGGCTGCTCCGAGGGATGACGGGAGAGGTGCTCCAGGAAACCATCGGCGTCAACCAAGGCGGTAATGGGTTGTTCGATTTGCGATTCACGTTCAGTGTTCGCCCAGGGCGTTAGGAGGATGCTGTGAATTGGCTTACTTGCCGTACATGCGTCTGTCTGCTCGCGTGCTCATTCGGGTGCGTGGGAGAGTTAATTGCGGAGGATGATTCTCAGATCGGCAGGGAGGTTGCCATTCCGATCCATTTGCAGGACGGGGAGGAGTATCAACGGCCCGTGCGATCCCTGATCGAGTTCGGGAGGAAGCTGTTTACAGCGCGTTGGACGGTACAGGAAGGGGCCGGCCGGCCGCTCACCAAGGGCACCGGCCTGCCCCTGGTCGATCCAGGCGATCCACTTGTGTTCCCCCGGAATTTCAACCGAATCTCCGGGCCGGACACGAACTCGTGCGCCGGTTGCCATAACCTTCCGAGCGTGGGCGGTGGCGGCGACATCGTCGGCAACGTGTTCGTCCTCGGCCAGCGTTTCGACTTCGCGACCTTCGACCGTCTCGATACACTCCCCGCAAAAGGGGCCGCGGACGAACGCGGTGTGCCGGTCACGCTGCAGACCGTAGCCAATTCGCGCAAGACGATCGGTATGTTTGGCTCGGGATTCATCGAGATGCTGGCCCGTCAAATCACCGCGGATCTGCGGGCGATTCGCGACGCCACTGCTCCTGGAACACAAAGCACGCTCACGTCCAAAGGCATCTCGTTCGGCGTGCTTGCCAGGAGGACGGATGGCACCTGGGACACGTCGAGAGTCGAAGGAATTCCTGCGCCGGGACTACTCACTTCGGGCCAAAGCCCGCCGGACCTGATCATTCGTCCATTCCATCAGGCCGGCAACGTGATCTCTTTGCGGCACTTCACCAACAATGCTTTCAATCATCATCATGGGATTCAATCCGAGGAGCGGTTCGGCTTGGGCGTGGATGCCGACGGCGATGGGTTCGTAAATGAACTAACCCGCGCCGACGTCACCGCCGTAACTCTGTTCCAGGCCACCCTTCCTGTTCCCGTGCAGGTGATCGCGCGTGATCCTGAGATCGCGCTTGCCGTCCGTAACGGTGAGAAACAGTTCGTAGAGATCGGATGCGGCCGTTGTCATATTCCGGCGCTGCCCCTCGACAACAAGGGATGGATCTATACCGAACCCAATCCATACAATCTCCCCGGAAATCTCCGGCCTGGAGACGCGCCGTCGCTGAGCGTGGACCTCACCAGCAACGATCTCCCCGGTCCGCGTTTGAAACCGGTGGGTGGCGTGGTATGGGTGCCGGCGCTAACGGACTTCAAACTTCACGATATAACGGCCGGTCCGCAGGACCCGAATTATGAACCGCTCGACATGAATCAGCCCGCGGGCTCGCCGGGATTTTTCGCGGGCAATGGGAGATTCATCACGCGCAAGTTATGGGGCATTGCGAACCAGCATCCGTTCGGCCATCACGGAATGTACACGACTATTCGGGAAGCCGTGCTGGCGCACCACGGAGAGGCGGAGGATACGCGGTCCGCCTTCCAGCGCCTGCAGAAGTACGATCAGGACTCGCTCATAGAGTTCCTCAAATCACTGCAGATTGAGCTCTTGGCGGATACCCGCCACACAAACAACCTCGGGGACAACTGAACATGTGACCGAGAAAAGATTGGAGAGCGCTTCGAGAGGAGCGCCGATTCAGAGGCGATGCGAAACCACGCAAGATGGAGTCTTTTCCTGATTTTCAGTGCCCCCGCAAGGCTCGCGCCAAGTCCAGAAGTTCTGCGTTATTCAGATCAGACACCACCCAGTACGTCGTCTCCGCGCCGTTCCAGTGAAGGATCTGGTACCCTTGCGCGTCGGTTTGCTTAATAGCGTCGTCGGCTGATCCATGATTTGGCCAGAGGAAGACATTGATGTTGTGCATACGGCGCTTGTAGATCAGAGCGGCGACGGGCCGCCCATCCACATAATCGAGCCTTCCGCCTAATAGAGCCCAGCCCAATTCGGACAGGTCCGGCACCGGTGGCGAGAAATCCAGCTTGCCTTGAAACCAGGGTTTGACGGTATGGCGGTCCGACGAAGGCACATCGACCAGGTGAGTGGCCTGGAGCGAACGGATGTGACCCGCCAGCACGGCAGTGGCGATGAGCTGCTCATGAGACGATCGCAAACGATTCATGACCATCAATGCCCCGATCGTCGTCACTATGACAAGCGCGACCGCGGCGGGAGCCCATCGGAATGTTTCCAGTCGCAACGATTCGAACCACGAGGGCCGCTGCGACCGGGCCTCTTCTTTCGCGGCACTGCGTACTGCCGCTTCCATACGTTTTGAGAAATCGGCCGTGGGAAGCGCGTACAAATCGGGATGGCGCAAAACTGCACGTAGGACCAGTTCCCGTTCCTGAGTTCGGCGACAATCCCCACACTCTTTCAGATGTCTTTGGACACGGAGGCTCTCGGCGACGTCTAGCTCGTCGTCCAGGTATGCCGCCAGATAAGTACGGGAATCGTCGCAGTTCATCATAGGCCGGCTCCTCCTTCAGGCTTGCAGCCTTCGGCGTTTAATAGGATGCGCTTCAACGGACTCTCAATCACTGAAAATGCCCCCAAACTTTCTCCTGTGGAATCCTGGTCTATTCCGACATACCTCGGCCGGCCTGATTTTATTCCCAGATGGGTTAACAGGGCCCGTGGAGGCTACCCATTTGGCGGAACAGTAGCTTTCGACCCAGAATCGTGAAGTAACGGCAGCTTCGTGTTCTCCTAATAGCTAGTGAACCGTCCCGGTGATTCGGACAGCGATTTTGCCAAGAATCCGTTTGCCGGGGCCTGGGACGCTCGCAGACGCGATTTACGAGATTTCCGCACCCTTGGTATGGCGACTGCCTCTTGAGCCCGTCGATTTTGGTCTATCGAAGTCGCAAGAAGTTGATTCCGTGAACCTTGGCGAAAACCGGCGCGATTCGCAAGCGACCCGGGATCCACTGTCGAAATCACCGGGACACGCCACTAGTTCCAATCGAAGTCGGAATTACTGATTTCAAGCGGTGTCGTTCAGCATGTGCCCATGCATAAATCTGCTCGCGCTCCGCCGGGGAGAGCTTCGCGCCTGGATGGATAAGTGTGTATCGGGCCGGCGGCATCTGGTTACTCCGAACAACAGCCGCGACACGGGTCAGGAGGCCCTGCTTTTCCTCCACCGTGTAATCGTCCCAATGGGAGAGATTCATGTGACTCCGAGCCTGACTAACGTCGTCTTCCACCAGCCAGGACATCGGAGCGATGTGGCTGTACCACGGCCACTCGGTTTTTTCGGAATGACAATTTTGACAGGATCTTGCGATCGTTTCAAACACAGCTGGTTCAATTTCGGCACTGGTCAACAAAGGGTTGTCCGACCTAACGGCCTTTGCCGAGCCGCCCGGATGCACCAGCACGGATGCGAGAACGACGACACTCGCTACACCGAGCGCAAATGCTCGAAGAATATTTTTCAAATTGCCCCCTTTGAAGTGAAGTTGGAATGAACCTGCTCACGTAGATTCATACTTCAATCCGTTCGGCGTTATTCCAGTGCTTCCCGAAGCGGTCGTTTTGCGCCGGAAGGGAATATTTGTTGGTCTGCACCTGTATCCATGCCAGGAGTTCGACCATGATGGCAAGTCTCACACTCTTGAAATCAACCGAAACAGTGAATCGAACGTTGGATTCGACGATCGCTAGCATCGATGTCGCGGAAGACGCCATTCGCCAGATTGCGACGCCGGCCGGGTTTTCGGAGCTTTCCCTGGGCCGGATCTGCCTCGCTGTCCGCGAGATTATGACCAATGCGATCGTGCATGGAAACCGCTACGATCTCAGAAAGAGCGTCTTCCTGGCAGTCTCGAGAACGCCCGCTCGTCTGGAGATTACGATCTCCGATCAGGGCAGTGGTTTCGATTTAAGTTCTGTTCCCGATCCGCGATCTCCCGGCGCTTTGCTTCGGCCGTCCGGTCGTGGAGTCTACATGGCCCGCGCCTTCATGGATGAGTTTCATGTGCGACGCGGAGACCTATGCGGCGCGGCGGTGGTGCTGGTCAAGTACGTTAAAGGGTCCACTCAACCGGGCGCGCTACCGTAAATGCACGATCTCGGCCGGAGGGAATAACTTAGCTACCGATTCCGGACGAAGACCAGCAAGCGATGATCCGCGATCGCTCGCAGTAGCGGCCAGTGCGCCACGCCACGATCGAATCTGCCAAGGGCACCCAGCAATCCATCCGGGATGCCCCTTATATAGGACGGGGGCACCGAGACGCCAATTCCGCGCCAATCCATGAGGGTAAACTCGGGACATAACGCTTCCTCGATCTGGCGGACGGAAAAATGATGCACTTGAATGCGGAGAGAACTGGTCAACCTTCCGGAACGCCATCTTCGAAACGCTTTTCGCGGTTTGCCGCGCAGCAAATACCATACGGATTCCCAAAGGCAAAAACGTCCCAACACGCATACGGCAAGATAGCCGCCCGGACGGATCAAGGAGCCGAGTCTATCGCGAACCGTGTGGAGGTCGGCAACGCAATTCAGCGCGCCGAAGTCGGAGAGCGCTCCATCGAAACGTCCACCGAGACGATCGAGATCTTCGATTCCCAGCACTGACGCGTCGACGCCTCGCTCGCGCGCAACCCGGACCATCTCCCGGGAGGCATCGATGGCACGAACATCCATGCCCAACTCCGCGAAATGCAGCGCATCTTCACCGGTGCCACATCCGAGATCAAGCAGCGAGGAGCCGGGCCGGAAAATCGAATCCAATCGCCGCCACACTGCGTCCCTTTGCAGGCGGCCAACGGTCGAGCGGGTCCATAATTCGTCGTATCGCGACGCGAGGCTGTCGAACGCAGCCCCGGCTGGATGCAAATCCGCTATAGGCATCTGAACGTTACCGTACCTTCGCTGAAATCTGGGCTAGTTTTTGGGCCGGATTCAGGGCCAGATTGTTGCTGAGGGGTTGACCCGTAATCAGCGATCGACGGACTACCAGACGCTTCTTCGCGGTCGCCAGCCATAGTTCGAAAGGCCAAGAAAAAAACGAGTTTCTGAGACGCCACTGGAGTGGCTTTCGCGCCAACCGAAGAAGAGCGTGCAGGGGCTTCGATCGGGAATGACGCCGAGCGCGGTTAAGCTGATTGTGGAGCAGAAAATACCGAATGCTTCTCTCGAGTACGCGCAGCGACTTCCCACCCATCCACGGCAGGTTATTCGAACCGAGATCCACTCGAGCCCAATCCGCGAGCGTGGCCGGTTGAGCCAGCCCCCTCGCCTCGAGTTCGGGCCAGATGGGGATACCGGGGTACGGGGTGAAAAGATTCGGCGAAAAGCCAACGTTGTCGTAGCGGCGGGCGATCTCGCCCATAACCTGCAGTGTTTCCTGGCGGTGCCGCGCCTCTTCGCCCGGAAACCCAAAAATAAGGTTGAACGTGATGCGGATGCCGGCCCGCGCGCACTTCCCAGCGGTTTCAAACATATCGGGAATGTTTTGATGAGCCTTATTCATGTCCCGCAGAACCTCGGGCGAAGCAGACTCCGTACCGAACCCGATGTAGTGAACACCGCTTTCCGCGAGCAGCTTCACTTCTTCGTCCTTCATTCGGCAAAGGAGATTGGTAGAGGCCTGAAAGGTCCATTTAAAACGCACGCCGGAATCGCGAATGCCTCTAGCAATGTCGATCGCCCGGGACACGTCCACCAGAAAATTTGAATCCAGCAACGCGATTTCCGTTAACCGGTAGCGATTTGTCAATTCCGTCATCTCCGCGACGACGCGATCGGCGTCGTAGGCGTTGAAACGCCGGTTGTAAAAGACCATGTCCGTGCAGTAATTGCACGCGTAAGGACAACCGATGCTGGTCGCGTAGGGCAGTTTTCGCTCTCCGGTGGCCCGTTCATAGGCATCGAAGTCGATTAAGTCGTAGGCCGGCGGCGGCAGCTCCGAAAGAGGCGATGCTGGGCGATCCGGATTCCGAACGATGCCGCCATTCCGCTTGAACCAGCAGCCCGCCACCAGGTCGAGTGGCTTTCCGGATGTGAGCCGCAACAGGATTTCAACCAGCGTTGCTTCGCCCTGATGGCGCACCACGATGTCGACAAAGTCTTCCCGCAGTGTCTGTCCGCTCTCCAAACTCGGATGCCAGCCGCCAAACACCACAGGCAGGTCGGGGCGCGCACGCTTTACCATGCGGCTGACCTCGATGGCATCCAGAATCATTGGCCCGGTGAGCAACGAGACGCCGAAGCAGACGCAATCCTGGATCTCTTCGGCAATGCGGCGCCGGTAATCCGGATCGAGTGCGCCATCGATAATCCGCGGTTCGAATCCAGCCTGCCGAATCGAACCTGCGAGGCTCAGGAGGCCGAGAGGCGCTCCCAGAATCTTGCCGGAATACGGAGGCAGAAAAAGAACGACCTTGCGTGATGGAAGCATGACGCGCGCCTACGTAAGGAGACTGGTTTGTTTTCGAATCTATTCCCGAAGCCCAATCAGAATCGCCGCCCTGCATCGATTTCAATAGAATAGATGCGCGTTACACCTTCCCAGTGGGATCACGGGTCCGCTTGCAGCCATACGGACCGCGCCTCGACCGAGACTGGGCAGCGCGATTAAGCGGCGTTGACTAACAAATCCCTAATGTCGTCGGCGGTGTCACCCTGGTTGCGGTCGGCGATTTCCTGGCAGTGGATGCAGAACGCCGTTTCAGGCATGGCGGCCAGGCGTTTGGGGCTGATGTCCTCTTCGCAATGCAGGCATACGCCGAAGCTGCCGTCTTCGATGCGGCGCAGCGCTGCGCGGACGTTTCGCAGGAGACTGGAATCGCGGTCCAGATTGCGGATCGCCAGCTCTCGCTCGGCAGCGTGCTGTACCCCATCAATGAAGTCGGAACTCTTCTCGATAACGATGCCGTCGCGATTGCGTAGCAGTTGGACCAGCTCTGCCTGCCTCGTCTGCAGCACGTGTTTGTATTCGTTCAACTCATTCTTTGTCATTTGTGCCTTGTCCTGCCTCTTTCAATATCTTTTTTGCTGGAAACCATGATTACTTCGTCGAAAGGGACCCGGAGGCCTTAAGGCGCCCGCGCTCGGCATGCGTCCACTCGATGACCTGCACGGAATCTTCGACCGACAATTTGACTCCAGGGTTAAACACAACATATCTATGCAGTGGCATTTCGCGGTTTTCGATCACCGTCGCCATTGCCGTTAGAAGCGACCGCTGCTTGACGGCGTCGAGACTATCCCAGCGCGACAGATTTAGATGCTCTCGAGCACGCCTCACGTCATTCTCGACTAGCCAGGAAACTGGGGCGACATAGCTGTACCACGGCCAGCGGGTTTTCTCCGAGTGGCAGTTCATGCAGGGAGCAAGTAACTCCACCACCGAGGGAGGAATGTCAGCGCCCTGCAGCACCGGCGCACCGGCTCTCTCCGGTGCTTCATGTGAGAGAGGATGTACAAAAACCGAGGCAAGAAGCCACACCAAAAGCAAACCGGAAACCGCAAATCTCGTCCTCACACCACGCTTCATTCCTGCGGGACGAGGGGCGATCGGTTTTGTGACTGTCTTGCTCACGGATTCCTAGACTTGTAACGTAGTACATCTATTCCTGCCTTTCCGCGCAACAAAACCGAAGGCACCATGATGCGCAGAAGATCCAACCGATGTCCTGAATCGCTGGCACGCAACCCTGATATTGTGCCGTGCGTCGAGAATATATCATCTGGCCAAAACGTGTCTATTGGTGACGACTTACACTCATGCTAACTACAGCAGCTCTTTTCTTATATTTGTTTCAGGCCGGCGGCGCGGCGGCTCCGCAACCTAGTCGGTTGGTCCTCGATTGCGTCTGGTGCGTCGAAGACGCTTTGTCGCCCCCAGAAGCGGCCCCGCAGAGAGCGCAATATGAAGAACACGAATTGTTCCGGCGCTTCAACGGGTTAGCTGCGGCGCTCACAGACTTTTCCAAGACCTACAATTCTCGAGGTGTGATCGACGTAAGAAAGATCAAAGCTATTCGGAAAGCTATGCGCGAGCTCGAGAAGTCAGATTGGTTTAATCCAAAGGGCGAACGACGTGAATTGCGCTAGCGGCATCATCGCAAGCACACGCGGGGAATAATCTGCGCGCGAAGTTCGTATAGAACCTTGAAGGGGCAACTACTGCTGGCTGGCGAGCATATTGCCGGCATGAGGATCGACTACATCAACTATGCACAGATTGCATGCTTTACTCTATACGTTACTCGTACTTCTTCTAATCGGTACAGGAATCGCACCGTTGTCCACAGCGCTTTACGCTCAGGCTATCAGCGGCGACGTCGTTGGAACAGTCGCGGATGCCACTGGCGCCGTGGTCCCGAACGCGACGGTCACGGCCGTCAATTCGGCAACGAGTGTACGAACGACGGCATCCACCAATTCCAGCGGCTTGTATCGTCTGGCGAACCTGCTGCCGGGTAGTTACAACGTTTCGGTGGAGGCCGTGGGATTCAATACTTCCATCGTGAAGAATGTACCCGTGCAGCTCAATCAAACGGCGACCGTCAATATTGCTCTTACCGTCGGCAACGTTTCGACATCGGTTGAAGTTAGCGCGGCGGCCGCCGTGATGGACACCACCACCGCGCAAATTCAGACCACTTACGGCACTAGACAGATCGCCGACCTGCCGACCAATACGATTGGTGTTGGCGTGATCAACCTGTCGCTGTTGGAGGCGGGCGTGGCGAGCGCGGGGGGCATCGGTGTTGGCACGGGTCCCTCAGTGGGAGGGCAGCGTCCGCGCAACAACAATTTTACGGTTGAAGGCGTTGACAATAACAGAAAAGACGTCACCGGACCGAATACGTTCGTGCCGAGTGAATCGGTCGCAGAGTTCACCCTGCTGCAAAACCAGTTCCAGGCCGAGTACGGCCATTCTTCGGGCGGACAGTTCAACACGATCGTGAAGAGCGGCTCCAACCAATTCCACGGCGAGTTGTACGAGTACACGGAGAATCGCAATCTCGATGCCGAAGATCAGACCTTCAAGACGCAAGGAATCCTCACGAATCCCCGATTCGATCGCAATCATCTCGGTGGCAACTTCGGCGGTCCGATCAAGAAGAATAAGTTGTTTTTCTTTTCGAGCTTCGAATACAATCCACTGGGGCAGTCAGCGAACGCGGGCGCCCCGGTCTACGCGCCGACAACGGCGGGTTATGCCGCGCTTGCGGGCGCTCCCGGTGTCAGCAAAACCAACCTCGGCGTGCTCCAGCAGTATGCTGTAGCTCCGTCGATTACCGCCGGTGCTCCAACCATTACTGCGGGTGGAGTAAGTGTGCCCACTGGAATCATTCCCTTGGCCGCCCCAAACTTTACGAACTCCTATTTTGGTGTCCAGAGCGTCGATGCCAATATTTCGAATAAGGATCAACTGCGGGGAAGGTTTATCTACAATCGCAGCGATGCGATTAACACCGGAGCCGATCTTCCTGCCTTTTACACGACGGTACCGACGCGGTCGGATACGTTGACGGTGGCTGAATACCACACTTTCAGCCCTGCACTTACGAACGAGTTCAGGTTCGGTTACGAGCGGTTCAGCGCCGTCGATCCGGTTGGCAACCAGACCTTCCCGGGCCTCGATCAATTTCCGAACCTGTCGTTCGTAAATCTGAATCTGCAGGTGGGTCCCAATCCGAACTTTCCGCAATCGGCAACTAACAACGTGTATTCAGGCACCGAGAACATAAGCTGGGTTCATGGAAACCACGCGTTCAAGTTTGGAACCGAGTTTCGCGACTACATCTCGCCGCAATTCTTCACGCAGCGCTCGCGCGGCGATTACGAATACACCAACGTCGGGCTGTTCCTGCAGGACATCACGCCGGATTTCATCGCGCAACGCAACATCGGCGGCCGCACTTACTACGGCAATCAGCTGGCCACCTACAGCTACGCGCAAGACACCTGGCGCATTCGTCCAAATCTCACATTAAACCTGGGCGTTCGCTACGAATACACCACGGTTTCAGTTGGCGAACAAGCGCAAAGCCTGAACGCGGCAGCCAGTGTGCCGGGCTTACTGAACTTCAAGAAGCCCAGCGCCGATCCGTTCGGCTTTGCCCCGCGCGTGGGTTTCGCCTATACGCCATCCAAGTACGCCAACACTGTCATTCGTGGAGGCTTCAGCATGGCCTACGACGTATTCTTCGACAACATCGGAGTCCTCTCTGTGCCGCCGCAGTTCAGTAACACAGTGGACCTAACACATGCGAACGACAATCCGGGGTTCCTGGCGAACGGCGGTATTAACCAAAGCTTTGGGCTGACAGGCAGCACGCCGGCTCAGTTGCGGGCCGCTACGTCGACCTTCATCCCCGATCAGAAACTGCCGTACTCGATCAACTACAATCTCAGCGTCGAACACGTCTTCGCGAAGGACTACATGTTAGACGTCGGCTACATTGGGACCAAAGGAGTGCACCTGATCACTCAGGAACAACTCAACCGGCAGTCTCCGGTTACAGCCACCCAGAACATTCCCACGTTCCTGTCGACGCCGTCCACCGCGACCCTGGCCGCGCTTCCTCTCACTCTCGGCCAACTTCGCGCGATCGGCGACCAGGTTCCGGCGTACGCCAACGCGGGCTTCACGGCGCCCATCACGTCGTTCACGCCGCAAGGTTATTCTGACTACAACGCCTTGACCGTGAACCTCAAGAAGCGGCTGGCCAAGGGTCTCCAATATCAAGCCGCATATACCTGGAGTCACCTTATCGATAACAGCACGGCCGAGGTAGCCAGCACGTTCCTCACGCCGCGCCGCGCTGAAGACTTTTTCAACCTCGGCAATGAAAAGGCCTCCTCGGCTCTCGACCGGCGCCAGCGTTTCACGCTGAGCTTGCTCTACGACGCCCCCTGGTTCAAGGGCAGCAGTAACTGGATGATGAAGAATCTGGTGGGGAACTGGGAATTCGCGCCCATCTACACCTATGAATCGCCGGAGCTGTTTACTCCGCAGAGCGGCGTCGACTCCAACCTCAATGGCGACAGTGCCCCCGATCGCACCATCATTAATGCCGCGGGCGTATCCGGCACAGCCAGTACGGTGGTCGGTCTAAGTTCCACCGGTGCGGTGCTGCCGAACGGAAATCCCAACATCGTCGCTTACCTCGCACAGAACCCGAATGCCCGCTACGTTCAGGCTGGTCTGGGGGCGTTTGCAAATGCGGGCCGTAACACCGAACTCAGCCGTCCCATCGACAACATCGATTTTTCGTTGATCAAACACTTCACTGTCCGCGAGCGGTACAAAATCGAGCTCGCCGGCCAGGCATTCAATTTCTTCAACCACCCACAGTTCTTACCGGGCGGGTCGATCAACAACGCGAACACCGCGAATAACTTCCTGGGGAACGTCCAGGCCTACGCGACAGTAAGCAATCCACTGTTCAACAATCCTACGAATACGTTCAGCAGCAATCCCCGCATCCTCGAGATCACTGCTAAGTTCCACTGGTAGATAGACAGCAGGCTGCGGCGCGCAATCGAAATAGCAGTGTTCAAGCGCGTCGCAGTCTGATATGGTCTCCAGCCTTGCCTGCACGGTTCCGCATCAGTGCACCTAAGTGTTGGCGCACGCCACTGGCAGTTGACGCCAATTGCGGGAATACGCAATTCACCAAATCAGTACACGTAAGCAGAGTATTACCTCCTCGATTTGTAGCAACCCGAACAATTCGACGGAGTGAGAAAGGAGCCTCAACATGTCCATCGGATTGTTAATCCTGGGTGTTCTTTTGCTCGGGGGCTTCGGTTGTTCTCGTCTAAGGGCGAGAGTGGACCGCAAGAAAGAGGTGCAGAAGTTGTTTTCATAGACGTGGACACCACGCATGCCTAGCCGAGTTGCGATTGCACTTCTGACGATTGGAGCGGGCTGGAACGCGACCGCTCAAACCGGGTACTGGGATACGAGCGGCAACCACCTGCTGTATGGGAGCTACTATTTCCGGCAGGTGATCTGGAGCGATAACGCGGGCGATGTTGGTGATGCGATTTCCGCGTATGGCACCATAAGTTTCAACCCTGCTGCTGGAACCTACACCCTCAATGGAACCACTACCAAGACCGCCAACGGATCGAGTACGTCTTCAACATTTAGCGGCGTAACCGGTCTTTATTCGATCTCAGCCAGCGGCTACGGATTCATCGAGAATGGTCTGAATAGCCGAGACAGAATCTACGGCTTGGTCGGCAAGAATGGTGTCTTCATCGGCAGTACTACGGAGAGTCAAAGCACGTCCAACGACCTGTTTATTGCCGCGCCGATCGGGTCTACGCCGGCGACCGCGGCCACCTTCACCGGCAATTACGCCATCATGGATCTGGACGACCCCGGAGCCGGCCTCCCACAAGCGTGGAAATCCGTCCAGAATGTTCTCATGACCGTATCGGCCAAGGGCGATGGCAGTCTCGGAACCATCTCGCTTAACGGCTATGTCGGCGGCCGCGGAGACGTGGCAGTGAGCCAATCCATTAGCGGCGCTGACTACACCTTCAGTGACGGCGCGGGAAACATCAGATTACCCAGTGCCACGACTAATCTGATGAGTGGAAGCTACTTGTTATATATCTCTCCGGATGGAAATTTCGTTTTCGGCGGATCGCCCAGCGGATGGGATATGTTCGTCGGAGTTCGAACCGGCGCAGGAATTCCGGATTTCAACGGCTTATATTATCAGGCGGGCATGGACGTGAGTCTCGGCTACATATCCGAATACGGATCCATAGATCTGGACGGTTACTACGGATCGTTTCGGGCAGGAAACGGCCAGATCCTGGGCCATCAAAGATTTGCCGATCAGGTGAATGGTCCTGCCTACGATTACAACTACGGCGATGTCTACACATTCAATTCCGACGGAAGCACGGATTCCTCCTATCTGGGGCAGCACTATATTTTCTCGGCGGATGGAAGCATACGGATCGGTCTCGGAAA
>Ga0210403_10000643_pt1 | contig 35620 bp, 34 predicted proteins | sample IncBWC19MmetaG_FD_150863 | JGI IMG/M metagenome (GOLD analysis project Ga0210403, IMG submission 150863) | Forest soil microbial communities from Barre Woods Harvard Forest LTER site, Petersham, Massachusetts, United States - Inc-BW-C-19-M | ecosystem: Environmental > Terrestrial > Soil >...
GTGTTCTACCTCCTGCTCTCCGCCGAGGGCGTGAGCATCCCCCCCTCATACTCCGCGGAGATGCTCGCCTACGACCCCACCGCGGGCGAGCTGCGGACTCACTACGCAGGGTTCTTCGACCCCGGCTTCGGCTACTCGCGCGAGCACAGCGCCGCCGGCAGCCGCGCCGCCCTGGAGGTGCGCGCACGGGACGTGTCCTTCATGGTCGAGCACCGCCAGCCCGTCTGCAAGCTCGCCTTCGAGCGCATGACCGAGGAGCCCGACGTGCTCTACGGCAAGGAGATCGGCTCCAACTACCAGGGGCAGTTGACGATGCTGAGCAAGCACTTCGTGGAGCAGGCGGCGGCCGCTACGGCGACAGCCGGTGCGGCCCGCGATACAGGAACGTGACCTCGCGCACGTTGTCCTGACCCATGAGCTGCATCAGCAGGCGTGTGAGCCCGAAGCCGAAACCGCCGTGGGGTGGCGCGCCGAAGCGGAAGAAGTTGAGGTAGTACTGGATCGGCTCCACGTCCACGCCCTTGTCGCGGGCCTGCTCGAGCAGGCGCTCGTAGCGGTGCTCGCGCTGGGCGCCCGTGGTGATCTCGATGCCCCGCCAGAGCAGGTCAAAGCTCTTGGTCAGCGTGGGCTGATCCTCATGGCGCATGTGGTAGAAGGGCCGCACGGAGATGGGGTAGTCGGTAACAAACGCGAACTCGTGTCCGTGCTGCTCGGCGATCAGCGCTGAGAGCGCCCGCTCGCTCGGCGGGTCCAGATCGTGCTCGGGCCCCGGCACGTCGTGGCCGCGCTCGCGCAGCAGCTCCTTGGCGTCGGCCAGCGTGACGCGAGGGAACGGCAGCGACGGCACCACAACCTCCACGCCGAACGCGGATTCGATCGCCTCGCCGTGGCGCTCCTTGACCACGCCGAGCACGTGCGCCAGCCAGGCCTCCTCGAAGGCCATCACGTCCTCGTGGGAGTCGACCCAGGAGATCTCCACGTCCACGCTCGTGAACTCGGTGTCGTGGCGCGAGGTGAAGGAGGGGTTGGCGCGGAACACGGGGCCGATCTCGAACACGCGCCCGAAGCCCGCCGCCATCGCCATCTGCTTGTAGAACTGCGGCGATTGCGCGAGGTAGGCCACGCCATCGAAGTACTCGACCTTGAACAGCTCCGCCCCCGACTCGCTGGCCGAGCCCATGAACTTCGGCGTGTGCAGCTCGATGAAGCGTTCGCGACGCCAGAACTCGCGCATGGCGTGCTCCACGGTGCTCTGCACCTCGAAGATCAGGCGCCTGTCGGGCCGACGAAGGTCCAGGTAGCGCCAGTCGATGCGCTTGTCCAGAGCCGAGTCGGCCGCGATCGGAAGCTCCGGCTCGGCGAGCGACTCCACCAGCAGCTCCTCGATCTTGAGCTCCAAGCCGCCGAGCTTCACGCGCTCGTCCGCCACCACCGTCCCGGTCACCGACACGGCCGACTCGGCGCTCAGCCCGGAGATCGCTGCGTTCAGCTCGCTCGGCGGATCGTCCTTGGCCAGTACGGCCTGGGCGAGCCCCGTTTCATCGCGCAGCACCAGGAACTGCATGCTCTTCTGGTCGCGGATCGCGTGCACCCAGCCGCGCACGGTCACGCGCTCCCCCACGCTCTCCAGCAGCTGCTCGATCGGCGTTCTACTCACGCCGCGCACCCTATCCGAGCAGCATCGGCGACAGCCCCTCGGCGTCTGCGCTCAAGGGCTCGCCGCGTGGGCGCCAAGCACTTCGAGCTCGACGGGCCCGCTGCGCCTGAGCGAGTCCACCACGGCAGCCGTCGCGCTGGTCTGATCGGCGATTGCCCCGTCCACCTGCACGAGCACCACTCGGCTCACGCTGTCCGTGGCTTCTTCGGCGAGGCTGCACATCGTGAGCGCCGACTCCAGCGGAGACATGCTGGGGTTGTAGGCGGCGTTCTCGGTGAGCCGCCCCGCGTAGATCTCACCCGAAGTCGCCAACACGGCTACGCCGGAGTAGCCGTTGGTGTAGGGGGCGTAGCTGGCGTTGGCGGCGGCGAGCGCAGCCGCCACCACCGGATCGGGGCTGGCGTTGTCGAGTAACAGACCGTGATCGGCGGGGCTCATCAGCGCTGCCGTCACACCCAGATCCGCAGGCCCAAACGCTTCGGGCAGCAGACTCGTGAGCAGCTCAGCCGGCTTCCCCTCGAGCAGCACGGGCAGCTTTTCGGCAGTCGTTATCTCATAGAGGAACTGGCGGCAGTATCCGCAGGGCGCCGCGCTGACGGCGAGCTGGGAGAGACCTTCCTCGCCGTTGATCCATGCGTTGGTGCACGCGGACTGCTCGGCGTGGATGGTGAAGCTCAGGGCGCCGCCCACGAACTCCATGTTGGCTCCGAAGTAGAGCGACCCGGTGGTGGAGCCCTGTGCGACGGCACCGACGCGGTAGTTGGAGATCGCGGGCTCTGCCCACGCCGTGGCGAAGGGGACGAGCAGCAGCATCAGCTCGCCCATCGTAAGTCCCATTTCTTCAGCCGCCCGCTTCGCTTCGGCGTAGGGGATCACACCCCGGAAGCCGTCGCCCTCAACGATCGCGAGCGCCGCGCGTGCTACGTCCGATGGCAGCGACGCTAACGCCTGATCCAGCAGCTCCCGTTTCGAAGGCATGACTTCCTCCCAGGTCGCTCGTTGCAAACTGTGGTCGAGTTCACCGTCGAGGGTAGTACAGGCTCGCCCCGCGGGGAGCGGTCGGAGACATTGATGTGAAAACTCGTGGCTGGCCGCGCCGACGCCCGCCGGCCGCTTTTGCCGTAGTTCGGATGGCACGGCGCAGTCGGGCCTCTCGAATATTGACCAAGGGGAGCGCGGGACGGCGATTACCGTCGAGACCACCGCCTGGAAGCGCAGACGCGAGGTTAGGCGGAACCGACGAGCTCCATACGCGCGCTCTCAGTGCCCTGCTTCCACAGCCGCGCTGAGCTCCACGAGGGTCACGCCCAGGCCAGCGGCGAGCAGTCGTACCGTGTCCCAGCCGGGCACCGACTGGCCCAGCTCGATGCGCGCAAGCGAGCCGGTGGTGACGCCCGAACGAAACGCCAACGCTTCGCGAGTGATGCCACGTTCCTCTCGTAGGCGTCGCACAGCGGCCGCCAGCGCGGGGTCAGGGGTCGAAGTGCGAGCCACGCCATAAACATCGCATGCCGCATATGTCTAGGTCCATCCTGTCCATTGGCCTACGTTGACGGGATGCGGTTTAGCGCTGTACGCTGACGATATGAGCCGCCGCGCCTGTGTCGTCCAGGTGCCACTCACTTGGGCCGAGTGGGATCTGCTCGACCTGCTGGCGGCGGAGCGGGGAATCACGATCGAGCAGCAGATCCGAGAGGAGCTTGGGCTGGGCCCGGTTGACTTCTCGACGTCGCAGTTCCCTAACGGCCACCGGGGAGTCGCGCGGCCTGAGCAGGCACGCGGGTCGGTCCAGGAACTGCGTTCCCTGCCTTTCATCCGCCGCGCCGGCGTGGCTGGATGAGAGGACTCACCCTGCCGCGTGCCCCGCTTATGGCGCGGGCTCGGGGCCCAGCTCGACCTCCACGCTGAGCTCCTCCGCTTCGACCGCCTCGATCCGCTCGATGGCGCCCGCCTGACGCAGGTCGTCCTCCCCCAGCTGTAGCGCAGCCAGGCGCTCGCCTGTGTCGCGCACGATCACGAGCACAACCGGCGCGCGCATCGGCCGACGGGCCTGCGACTTTGCCTTGCGCACCTCTCGCAGCACGTCCGCGGTGACAGCCAGGGCGACCTCCTCGCGTTCGCGTTCGGGGCTCTCCGCAGCCGCCCGCAGTTCGTCTGGCTCCGGCCACGGCGCACGGTGCACGGAGCCCTCCTGCCACCACGACCACACCTCCTCGCTGGCGAACGGCAGGAACGGCGCGAACAGGCGCTGGAAGACCGACAGCGAGATGCGCAGCGCGCGGCTGACCGACTCGGCGGCCTCGGGCGCTGCGTCGTAGCGGCGACCCTTGACCAGCTCCAGGTAGTAGTCGCAGTACCACCAGAAGAACGTCTCGGCGCGCTCGAGCGCGCGGGCGTAGTCGTAGTCCTCGAAGCTCTCGGTGGCCTCGCCGACCACGCTCGCCAGGCGGCCGATCAGCGCGCGGTCCAGCGGATGGGTGAGAGCGGGCCCCTCGGCCGGCAGGTCGCTCAGCGCGAACCTCGAGGCGTTCAGCAGCTTCACCGCCAGGCGCCGGCCCACCTTCATCTGCTTGGGGTCGAAGGCGGTGTCTGTCCCCGGGCGGCCGCTCGCCGCCCAGTAGCGCACGGCGTCCGCTCCATACTCCTCCAACAGATGCATCGGGGTGACCACGTTGCCCTTGGACTTGGACATCTTCTTGCGATCGGGGTCCAGCACCCAGCCGGAGATCGCGGCGTTGCGCCAGGGCAGCGCGTTGTGGTCGAGCTGGGAGCGCAGGATCGTGGAGAACAGCCAGGTCCTGATGATGTCGTGCGCCTGCGGGCGCACCTCCATCGGGAACACCTTGGCGAACAGCTCATCCTCCACGCCGGCCTGCCCGGCTATCTGCGGCGTCAGCGAGGACGTTGCCCACGTGTCCATCACGTCGGGGTCGCCAGCGAAGCCGCCGGGCTGCCCGCGCTGGGAGGCCTGAAAGCCGTCGGGCACGTCGGTCGAGGGATCGACCGGCAACTGCTCCTCGCGCGCGGGGATGGGATGGTCGTACAGCACAGCGCCATCCGCGTCGATCGGGTACCACACCGGGAAGGGCACGCCGAAGAAGCGCTGGCGGCTGATGCACCAGTCGCCGGTGAGCCCCCGCACCCAGTCCTCGAAGCGCGCGCGCATGTAGGGCGGATGCCAGCTCAGCTCCCGCCCGCGCTCGATCAGCTCGTCGTGGTGCTCGAGCGTGCGGATGAACCACTGCCTGCTGGTCACGATCTCCACCGGCCGCTCGCCCTTCTCGAAGAACTTCACCGCGCGCGTCACCGGCTGCGGCTCGCCGAGGAGATCGCCCGACTCGCCCAGCAGCTCAACCATGCGCTTGCGCGCCTGGTTGATCGTGCGCCCCACAAGCTCGCCGTAGCTCGCGCGCGCCCGCTCGAGGTCTGCGCTCTCCCAGCCGGGGGCGCCCCAGGGGACGTCGAGCAGCCGCCCGTCGGGCCCGAGCACCGAGCGCACCGGCAGCCGCAGCTCACGCCACCAGGTCACGTCGGTGAGATCGCCGAACGTGCAAACCATCACCAGGCCACTGCCCTTCTCGCGCTCCACCAGGGGGTGGGTCATCACCGGCACGCTCGTCCCGAACAGCGGCGTGAGCACATGCCCGCCCACGAGCTCGCGGTGGCGCTCGTCCTCGGGGTGCGCAAGCAGCGCCACGCACGCCGCGATCAGCTCCGGACGGGTCGTCTCGATCTCCGCCGGCGCTCCGTCGGGGGATGCCGCGGTGAAGCGCACGCGGTGCATCGCCCCCGGCCGCTCGCGATCCTCCAGCTCAGCCTGCGCCACCGCTGTCTGGAAGTCAACGTCCCACAGCGTGGGCGCCTCGAGCTGATAGGCCTCGCCTCGCGCCAGCAGGCCGAGGAAGGAGCGCTGTGAGATGCGCTGGGCGAGCGCGCCGATGGTGGTGTAGGTCATCGACCAGTCCACTGACAGGCCGAGCGTGCGCCACAGCGCCTCGAACACCTGCTCATCGCTCTTGGTGAGGCGTAGGCACAGCTCCACGAAGTTGGGGCGCGACACCGCCACAGGCCCGCTGTCGCCAGCCTGGCCACTGGGGTCCGGGGGCTGGAAGTCGGGGTCGTACGGCACCGAGGGGTCGCAGCGCACGCCGAAGTGGTTCTGCACGCGCCGCTCGGTGGGCAGGCCGTTGTCGTCCCAGCCCATCGGGTAGAAGACCTCGCGGCCGCGCATCCGCTGAAAGCGCGCGATCGCGTCGGTGTGCGTGTAGGAGAACACGTGTCCCACGTGCAGCGAGCCGCTCACGGTGGGCGGGGGCGTGTCGATCGCGAACACGCGCTCGCGCGGCGCAGAGCGATCGAAGCGGTAGGTCTGCTCGCGCTCCCAGACCGCGCTCCAGCGCTGCTCCAGGCCCTCGAGCGTGGGGCGCTCCGGCACACCTCCGCGCTCAGCGGCATCGGACGCGGGCATGGGCGCCGACGCCGGCGTGGGCGCGCTCGCTGGGGGGACTGCGCTCGAGGTTGGCTTCGACGGCGGCAAGGCGTTGATCGTATCCGCCGGCGCGCCCACGTCCATCCCCCTCATCGAGAGGGTGTATGACCCTGCAAACGGGGTAAACTTCCGTGAGAATCCGCTTACTTTGACATGTGGTTCGTCTCACGTTTATAGAGTGCGGCCCGTTCGGGGAGCGGAGCGAGCAGCCTGAGGAGGCAGCAGTGAGTTCAAGGGAGGTGGGCCCAAGTCTTCTGGCGAAGAAGATCCTCGGCGTGGGCTTTGCGGCCGCAGTTGCGGGCATCCTCATCGGCCTCTACGTCGCCGGCTGGGCCACGAGCTTCCCCAAGTCGATCGCAGCGAGCGCGGCTCCCGCCAACAGTGGTGGGTCGAGCCTGACGCTCGAGACCGTGGCCTCGATCGGCTCCAAGCTCGGCAAATCGCACCCCACCTGGGTGTCCTACCTGGTTCGCAGCAACGGCCGGTGGGTTCGCAACACCGACTACACGGTGCCCGCCAACACCGTGGTGCACATCACGATCTACCAGTTCGACACTCCCACCGGCCTGCGCAACCCGTTCCTCTCCCAAGTGCAGGGAACGATCGGCGCGGCGGCCACGATCGACGGCAAGACCGTCAACGCGATCAACCCCGAAGAAGCCTCACACACGTTCGCGATCCCCGAGCTGGGCGTGTTCGTGCCGCTCCCCGGGGTGCCGGAAGAAAGCAAGCACCCCTGCGAAGAAGCGCCGTGCGAACTGGGCTCAGACCACCGCACCATCACCTTCAGCTTCCGCACCGGCGGGAAGGGGCGCTTCCGCTGGCAGTGCTTCGTTCCCTGCGGCGCCGGTTGGTACTTCGGCAACGGCGGCCCGATGCAGACCCTCGGCTACATGGACGGGTTCATCAATGTCGTCTGAGCCGGCCGCAGCGCAGGGTGGCCCGCCCGCCGAACCCAACCACGCGCGCCGCTTCGGAACGATATGGCTGCTCGCCAGCCTGATCGCCACCCCGCTCGTGGTGGTGCTGCTCGGCCCGATCCTCCCGCCCGGCAAGGCCAGCGAACAGGCCGCGGGGCAGGTCACCGACAACACGGTTCTGCTGGCGATGGCCACGCCGGTGCTGCTGCTGGTCCTGATCTACCTGGCCTACTCGACGATCTACTTTCGCCAGCCCAAGGGCGGAGTGCTGGAAGGCCCGGCGATCCGCGGCGACGCGCGCATTCAGACCACATGGATCATCGTCACCACTGCGCTCGTTCTATCGCTGGCGGTGTACGGCACAGTGCGCCTGCTGGGAGACAACGGCGGGGGCTCGGGCAGCGGCCCGGCGCCGCTGACGAGCCCCAAGGGGCCGAAGCTGCCGGTGCAGGTGATCGCGCAGCAGTGGGCGTTCACCTACCGCTACCCCACCTACGGCGGGGTGGAGACACCACACCTGGTGCTGCCGCAGGGCGAGATGATCGAACTCCACGTCACCTCGCTGGACGTGATCCACTCCTTCTGGGCCTTCCAGCTCGGCGTGAAGGCAGACGCCAACCCGCAGGTGGACAACATCGCGTTCGTGAAGCCCACCGCGCTCGGCAGCTTCGAAATCCGCTGCGCCGAGCTGTGCGGCATCTGGCATGGCGAGATGTTCGACCAGGGGCGCGTGGTGACCCCGGCCGCATTCGAAACCTGGATCCACCAGCAGCAGGCGACGTTCGCTCCGGCGACCGCCGTGCTGCCGCCGTACAGCCGGACATATGAACCATCACCCACGAGGCGGGGCGGATGAACACGACCACAGCAGCTGCCAACACACAGCCCACACGCCCATTGTGGCGGAGGCTGATCGGCTTCAACCTCCTCACCGCGGTGCTGCTCGGCGTCGGCGGCTACTACCTGGGCTGGTTCATCGGCCATCAGATCAAAGGCACGAGCTTCGCCTATGAAAAAAAATCCAGCGAGAGCGACGTAGCGCTGCTGCTGGCCTACTTCTTCGGCGTGATCGGGTTCCTGATCGGCTTGGGCTTCGCCAACTACCCCCTCTCGCGCCTGCTCGGGCGCCCGGCGTCGCTGCGTGAGAAGGAGAGCGAGGGCTGGAGCCGCTACTTCGGGCTGTGCACCGACCACAAGGTTGTTGGCATGCAGTACCTGATCGGCATCGGCCTGTTCTTCTTCATCGGCGGCCTCAACGCGATGCTGATTCGCGTGGAGCTGCTGCACTCAACGCCCACCGTGGTTGGCCCCAACCAGTACCTCTCGCTGGTTGGCATGCACGGCACGATGATGATGGGGATGATGACCTCGGGCGTGCTCGGCCCGTTCGCGAACTACTTCGTGCCGCTGATGATCGGCGCGCGCCGGATGGCGTTCCCACGCATCGAGGCGCTCACCTTCTGGCTGCTGATGGCCGCCGGCTTCATTCTCGTCTCGACGATCTTCTTCGGAGGCTTCCCCACCGGCTGGACCGGCTATGAGCCGCTCAACGACCAGGCGGTGATGGGCATGGACTCCTACATCATGTTCTTCGCGCTCGTGGGCATCTCGATGACGCTGCTCGGCCTCAACATGATGGCCACCATCATCACGATGCGTGCGCCGGGGCTGACGTGGTCGCGACTGCCGATCTTCGTGTGGTCGGTGTTCGCAACCTCGGTGCTGATGGTGCTGGCAGCGCCGATGCTGGTGGCGACGCTGCTGATGGCAGCGCTCGACCGCACCATCAACACGTCCTTCTTCATATCCGGTGGGGGCGGCAGCTCCTACCTGTTCGAGAACCTGTTCTGGTTCTTCGGCCACCCCGAGGTCTACATCCTCGCGCTGCCCGGCTTCGGCATCGTGCTGGAGCTGCTGCCGGTGTTCACGCGAAAGCCGCTGTGGGGGTATCGCCTGGCGATCTCGGGGATGCTCGGCGTGAGCCTGCTCAGCTTCTTCGTGTGGCAGCACCACCTGTTCGTGAGCGGCATCAACGCCGACCTGCGCCCCTTCTACATGCTCTCGACTGAGATCATCTCGATCCCCACCGGCTTCATCTTCCTGTGCGTGATGGGCACGCTGTGGAAGGCGCGAACGTCGTTCACGGTGCCGATGCTGTTCTGCCTGGCCTGGACGTTCAACTTCCTGATAGGTGGCCTCTCCGGGGTGTTCCTCTCAGACGCCCCGAGCGACACCACCACGCACGGGTCGTTCTTCTCGATGGCCCACTTCCACTACACCATCATGGGCGGGCTGATCTTCGCGTTCTTCGCCGCGATCTACTACTGGATCCCGAAGATGACCGGTGTGCGCTTCAACGAGCGCCTGGCCAAATGGCACTTCTGGCTGATGTTCCTGGCCTTCAACTCCACGTTCATGCCGCTGTTCGTGGTGGGGATGGAGGGACAGCCAAGGCGCGTGAGCGAGTACGCACCGAACCTGCACGGGCTCAACACGTGGGTGTCGATCTCGGCGTTCGTGCTGGGCGTGTCGATGCTGATCTTCCTCGTGAACACCGTCTACTCGCTGGTGTTCGTGCGAGCAGCGGCCGAGCAGAACCCGTGGCGCTCGAAGTCGATCGAGTGGCAGATCCCGCACCCGGTGCCCGTCAACAACTTCGAGCAGATACCGGTGTTCGACTCCGACCCCTACGACTACGGCGTGCCGGTGACCGCCATCGGCGGCGCGCAACCGGCGTCGGCGGGAGCCTGACGATGGCCTCCGAAAGCGAAAAGCTCCCGCTCGGCCGCCTGATCCCGCCGGTGCCGGCCGGCGCTCAGATCCCGCCCGAGCCGCCGGACGTGGGCGCGCGCGCCCTGTCGGTGGCCGCGCGGCTGCTGGCGGGCGCCACGGTGTTCTTCTTCCTGGCGTTCGTGTTCGCCTACTTCTACCTGCGCTCGATCGACCAGGGACACTTCTGGCTGCCCTCCGCGGCGCTGCTCAAGGAACAGAAGGGCCTGCACGTCAACCTCAAGCCCAACCAGGCGCTCGGCGCCGTGTTCGTTGCCTGCCTGGCGCTCAGCGTGCTCCTGACCGCGCTCGCGGGGCGCGGGATGAAACGGCGCTCGCGGAGCTGGCTGGCGCCGGCGATCGGCGGCCTGCTGCTCGGCATCGGGGCCGTGGCCGCGCAGTGCGTCGAGTTCATCGTGCAGAAGTTCGGCCCCACCGACGGCGCGTTCGCGAGCGTGTTCTGCTCGTGGCTGGCGTTCTACCTGATCGCGGTGATGTGCACCATGTACTGGCTGGAGACCCAGGTCGCCACCGAGCTGCGCGCACGGCGCTCGCCGGCCGGCGCCCAGGGCGACATCAAGGACCCCGACAGGCTGATAGCGCCGTCGCTCGATGCGGCGGTGTTCTACTGGAGCTTCCTCGGCATGATCGGGCTCGCGACCTACGTGATCCTCTACCTGCTGTAGCGCTCGCGCATAGGAGAGTCCAATGACAGGCACCGCAATCCCAGTCGCAGCTCACTTCCTGGCCGGCTCCATCCTCAGCCTCGTACTGCCGCTGGTGGTGCTGATCGGCGTGGCGGTCTGGTACGTGCTGCTCTGGCGCCAGGGCAGCGGCGAACGCTAGCCGGCCCCCCAGCTATCGCCTGACGATTCAAGCTAGGCGGCATATGTAGAGAAGCGGGCGGTGGGCCGAGGCGCGCTGGGTTAGGGTGTGGCGGTGCCTCTGATACCGAGTGCCGCAAAACCACAGATCGCGGCGACAAACACCTCGTCCGCGTGGCTCGTTGGCGGTTTGACGACGTTTGGGCTGCTGCTGGGAGCCGTTGGCATAGGAACCGGCGACGTCCCCCGTGTGCTGCGCAACGAGACGTTGCCTGCGGCGATCACGTTCTCGCTCGTGATCCTCGCCAGCATCAGCGTGGCCGGCGCCGGCTGGCTGACGACGAACCCAGCTGTGGAAAGCGTCCTGCTTCGTCTCGGCGCGGGCGCGCTGGCGGTTGCCGCGTTGACCACCCTGTGGACCGGGATCGAATCTGCAAGCGAGCAGCCAGAGCCTGCCCTCACGGCGCAGATCGTCACCGATCAGCATGGCAACGACGTGGTTCACTTCGATGTGAAGGACAGCGGCTTGCGATCCGGCGAGAAGATGACGGTGCTGATCCGGGCTCTGGTCGAATCGGGCCACAAGCTGGTTCCGGGGAAACGTTGTACGGAGCCTCACTCGGGCCTGACTCATCGGGAGCGATAGACCACTCCGGAGAAGTGCCCGTGCCACCGGCCCCTGCAAACGACGTCGAACTGCAGGCATGGGTGGGCAAGCAGCACAACTGCTACGCCGAAGACGCCATTGCGAGCACGGGCTGCACCAAACTGCACGTCACGAGGCGATTTGAAAAGCCACAACTTGCGCTGGCGTGGCGCGATGCGGCACACGGCGGCGCAGGCCTCGGCATCACACTCTCGGCCCATGACATCGCTGACCACCGTGTCGTTCTGCGCGTGATCGACGCGCAGAGCAATCGTCAGCTGCTCAGTGCGGTCTGGCCGTCGGATGGGGATGGCAGCGTCTCCGAGGCCACCACCGCGATCATCCCGCGCTCCACCAGCGAAGTGTGCGTGGCAGCGAGCACCACCGAAGCTTTACCCACCTGCTCGGCGCCTCCAGGAAGCGGTGACGCGTCGGTGTTGACCAGCGTGCCGCCGTACTAGCTCATCCGCGCCGCCGAGATCAAGCAGCCACGAGCGGCCGGAGCGCGGCGGCGAGGAAGTCCGCAAGGCTCTGCCCATCCAGTGGCAGCACCGCGCGGCGGGTCTGGCGCGCCATGCGCAGGTGCCCCTCGCAGGCGTGGTGCAGTGGCACGTAGGCGTCCACGCCCGCGTGCAGGCTCCACAGTGCGCTGCCGTCGATCGGCTCGAGCAGCACGGTGACGTCAGCGCCGCCGTCGATGTCCACGCCGGTGGCGAGCACGCGCTCGTGCAGCTCCTGCTGCGAGCCGTCCACGCGGGGGTCGGCCAGCAGGTACAGGCAGGCGTCGCTACCGGCGTCGGTGGCCGAGCGCCACTCGGCGAGCAACGTGCCGAGGGCGTCTTGACCGCGCCAAGCCGGCGTGGCGAGCACGCGTACCGTCGCCTCCTCCTCGAACGCGCGCGCGGTGCCGGCGGCGAGGGCGGTCCATGCCGGGGGGCGAGCGGCCACCGCGGCGATGCGCTCGCTGTAGCGCTCCGCGATGTCATCCCAGCCGTAGCGCTCGGCGGCGGCGCGCGCAGCAGCGCCGCGCACAGCGAGCTCCTCTCGATCGGCCGCGGCGACGGTGCGCAACAGCTCGGCCAGGTGTGCGGTGCTGGGCTCGAGCACCCAGGGCGGGCCGACGGTCTCGAAGCCGCCCACGCGCTCGCCGGGGAAGTGGGAGCGCGTCGAGTCGATCCGCCAGCCAGCCTCGGGCGGGCAGAACTCGTCGGTGGGACCGCCCGCGGTAACGATCGGCGGCAGCCCGCACGCCATCGCCTCGAGCACCGGGATCGCGAAGCCCTCACCGCGGTAGGGCTGTACGAGCACGTCGCAGGCGCGGTAGAGCGCGGCGAGGTCCGATTCGGAGAGCTCCTCCTCCTCGATCAGGTGGATTCGCGGGAGCGCCCCGGAGCGCGCGTGCGCGGTGATCGCCTCGCGTTCGCCGTCGCGATACACGCTGCCTGCGGCCACGTCCTTGACCACCAGCAGCACGTCCTCGCGCCCTCCGAACGCGGCCTGCCAGGCCGCCAGCAGGATGTCGGGCCCCTTGCGCCAGATGAGCCCACCCACGAACAGGAACCTGCGCGCGCCGTCGTGCGGCAGCTCATAGCGCGCACCGTCGGGCGAGAAGCAGTCGAGATCCACGCCGTTTGGCACTGTGATGACGCGCTCGGGGTCGAGCCCAGCATCGAGATACATGCGGCGCACACTCTCGCTCGGCACCCACAGCTCATCGACATGTTCGCGCAGGCCCGCCATCCAGTCGCGGGGGATGGCGCCGAACTCCCACGGCTGGATCAAAGCCAGGCGGCCGGCTGCGGCGGGGCTCAGGTCCGGCGGCCACTGGTGGCGGACCTCCACGTCCGCCGTGTGCGGCAGCGGCCCATCCAGCGCGCGTCCCTCGCGGGAGACCCGCTGCACGCGCTGCGGCAGCCGCTCGATCACCCGCCCATTGACGATCGAGAGGCTCGTGACGAGCCCGTGGTCGCCCTGCCAGCGCACCGCCAGACGCTCGCGGGCAGGGGGCCCGCTGATGCGTCCGGGGCGCTCTCCGCGGTAGTAGGCCTCGAGGTCGTCCACGTAGTCGCTGAACGCGCGCGGCGGCTCCACGCCACCCTGCAGCCGCTCGAGCAGGCCGGGCTCATCCACCAGCCGATCCAGGCAGCGCGCGAGGTCCGCGGGCTCGAGCGCGTCGAACAGCAGCCCGTCCACGCCGTCGCGCACAGCCTCGGCCAGCCCGCCCAGCCGTGGCGCCAGCACCGGCACGCGCGCCGCCAGGCACTCGGCGGCGGCCAGCGGCGCGCAGTCCCACCACAGCGACGGCAGCGCTGCCACGTCCACTGAGGCGAGCACGCGCCCTATCTCGCTGGGGTGGAAGGGGCCGCACAGCTCCACGACGCCGCGCCGGTCGGCCTCGCGCAACTGCGCTGCGAACGCCTCGGGTACCTCGCCGTGGATCTGCACACGCACCTCCGCGCGAGCGCGCTGGGCGGCCTCCACCAGGAGCTGGGGGCCCTTGTGGGGATAGGCGGAGCCGAGAAACGCCACGGTCAGCAGATCGCCGGCGCGGCCGGGCGCGCGATCGCGTCCGAGCTGATCCCAGATCTCGCCGTCGTGAGGCATGCCCTGGCGCACCACGTCCAGCATCTCCTCGGGGTAGCCGGCGGCGATCAGCGTGCGTCGCACCCCTTCTGAGACCGCCAGGCATGCGCTCACGCCGCGGCTCACGCGCGCGCGAATGCCCTCCAGGCGCATGCGGTGGGCTTCCGGCTCGGGGCTGTGCACGCAGCCGGCGCAGCCGCTGCCGTCGCCCGGCCCCGCGCACATCTCCCCCGTGCCCTTCATCAGGTAGGCGCGCGGACAGATGAGCCAGTAATTGTGGGTGGAGAACAGCGAGCGCAGGCCGCGAGCAGCGGCCTGGTCGATCAGCGCAGCGCCGAGGTTGTGCAGGTTGTGGAAGTGAACCGCGTGGGGACGCACCCGGTCGAGCGCCGCCGCGAAGGCCGCGGTGATGGGCGGGTCGTCGATCTCGCGCAGCGGGTTGCCGAGGTCCCACAGGCCGTGCGCCCGGTTGTGCACGCCCAACAGGCGCACCCCGTCCTGCTCGGACTCCACCACCTCGTAGGGCGTGCCCGACTCGCTCGGCGCGGTGGCCGCGTGGAAAACGGTCACATCCCAACCCCGCCGCACGAGCTCCTTGGCCGCCAGGCGAGGCACGGTGGTGCCGCCGCCGCTGTCGTTCCAGCCGAACGCGGTCATCATCAGCCTGGGCCGCTCGGCTGGGCCCGTGGTCACACCGGCGCCCGTGGTCACACCGGCGCCCGTGGTCACACCGGCGCCCGTGGTCGCGGCCGCGGCCTTGCTCGTGGCCTTGCCTGCTGAGGCGCGAGCGGGCCTTTCAGGCATGCGCGCGGCGCGTTCTCGCAGGCGCGCTGCCAGGCCCGGCAGCGCCAGCGCGCGTCCTTCCATCGCCTCGGCCAGACGCTCGAGCGCCTGGCGCTCGGCGTCGGCGGGGTCGAGCACCGCCCAGTCGAGCTCGGGGACGAGCTCGCGCAGCGGACGGCGCTCGATCGTCTCACCCAGAGCGCGTTCCACCTCGAGCACCTCGAGCTCCCGCGCGGACTCGTCAGAGGTGTTGTGTCCGTGACGGCGAAACGCGGTGAGAGGCTCGCCCGGGCAGTGACGGAAGCGGAACTCCGGCGCGGCGCGCAGCCAGAAGTGGAAATCCTGGGCGAGGCGGTAACTCGAGTCATAGCCGCCGACCGCCTCGTACACGCGCCGGTGCACCATGCGCGTGGGGTCCACGAGGTAGTTGTGCGAGCGCAGGAACGCCTGCATCAAGGCGGCGGGTGTGAAGTCGGCGCTGTTCCAGCGCCCGGTGGCGTGCCCGTCCCCATCGATCACGAGCGCGTCGCCGTGGACCACGCCGGTGTCGGGGTGGTCCACGAAGACCTCCACCTCGCGCGAGATGCGGCCCGGGAGGCAAACGTCGTCGTCGCCGAGCATCGCGATCAGCTCGCCGCGGCCCTCGCTGACCATCGTGTTGTAGGCCTCGGCGATGCCGCGGTTCTGCTCGTGGCGCACCACCCGCAGGCGCGAATCCTCGAAGCCTGCGAGCACCTGCGCGATGGCGGGGTTGCTCGACCCGTCGTCCACCACCAGCACCTCGAGGTTCTCGTAGTCCTGCGCCAGAGCGCTCGCCACGGCCTCGGCGAGGTAGGTGTCGCGGTTGAACGTGGCAATGCCCAGCGTCACGAGCGGCGCGTTGCCTGCGCGCGTGCGCGCCCTGCGGCCGGGCTGCACCGACGGAGCGGCGTGGGAAACGGCGCCGGGTACAGCGACAGCCGGTGACGGTGGTCTAGCCGGCAGCGCGGTGGCGACGGCGCCGCCGAGCGCTGCGACCGTCGCCTCGAAAAGCCCCCGCGCGCCCGGATCGTGCACGTCGTGGCCGAACGCTCGCGCGGCCAGACGCATGGCGGCCGCGGGGTCGCCATGCGCGAGCGCGTCCTGGCCCCGACGCACGTGGTCGGCCACCAGCCCAGCGGTGGCCCCGTCGCGCGGCGCCACCTCGCGCGTGTCACGCCCGGCCTGCGCAGCGGCCGCCACCACGCAGTGCTCGTAGAGGCGGCAGCCCACCACCAGGTCCGCGGGCGCGACCGAGTCGAGCGGCAGGTCGGTGAGCAGCCAGCGGCGGAACAACATCTCCTGCGCGGCCTTGGCCTGGGCCCGCGCGGCGTCGGCGCCGAGGCTCATGTTGGCGCCGTGGAAGCGATAGCGCAGCATGGGCTCGGCCACGTACTCGAGCTCGGCCACCTCGGCCACACGCACCGCGATCCACCAGTCCTCCCAGCCGGCGTGGGACGGCAGCGGGTGGAAGCGCTCGCGCAGCTCCGCGCGCACCATCAGCGTGCCGCCCGAGACGAAGTTGGCGCGCACGAGCTCGCCCAGCGGCCGGCCGCGACGCGGGGTGATGCCTTCCTTGGCCCAGAACGAGGGATGCAGCACCCTCAGCTCGTTGTCCACCACTTCCATGTCGCCGTACACGAGCCCCACCTCGGGGCGCGCGCGCATGATCTCGACCTGACGGGCGAGCTTGTGCGGCGTCCACATGTCATCGCCCGAGTGCAGCGCCAGCAGCTCGCCCGTGGCCTCGGAGAAGCCGCGGTTGACGCTGCTCAAGAGGCCCCCGTTGTCCTTGCGCACGTAGCGCACGCGGTCGAGGTAGGGGGCCACCACATCCGGCGTGGCGTCGGTGGAGCCGTCGTCGATGACCAGCACCTCGAGGCGGTCGGCGGGGTAGTCCTGCGCGAGCACGCTCTCGATTGCGGCGGCGAGGTAGCGCTCGAACTGGTAGGTGATGATGATCGCGCTGACGCGCGGCAGCGGCTGGCTCATGCTGGCTGGCGCTCCGGCAGCGGGTGGCGCTCCGGCGCTGGCTCTGGCTCCAGCGCGGGCATGGGCTCGCCGGCGGCGATGGCGGAGCGGATGCGCTCAACCACGGACAGGCAGCGAACGCCGGTGCGCAGATCGACCTCGGGCGCGGCGCGCCGGCGCACGCAGCCCATGAACGAGCGCAGCTGGGCCACCAGCGGCTCCTCGATGGGCACGAACACGCGTTCCAGCAGCGCCTCCTGACGGTAGGTGCGCGACCCGCCGCCGTCCTGCTCCAGGCGCGTGGAGCGACAGCGCTCGACGGTCCGGCGCAGGTAGTCCACGGTGACGTGAGACTCCTCGGTGGTGGCGCTCATGCGCCTGATCTTCTCCTCGGTGACGCGGCTGGCGGTGAGCGTTCCGATCAGCCCATCCTCGAAGGTGAGCGTGGCCACCGCGTAGTCGTGGTGGGCGGGCGAGCGAACGCGCCGGCCAACCGCTTGCACTTCGCGCAGCTCTCGGTCCCCGGCCAGCTCGAGCAGCACGTGGATGTCGTGGAGCATCAGGTCTTGGACCACGTCCGCGTCCACGATCCTCCCGTCGAAGGGGCTCAGGCGCTGGAGCTCGAGCGCCACGATTCGCTCGTGGCAGAGGAGCTTGGCCACCTCGCGCACCGCGGGGTTGAAGTGCTCGATGTGCCCCACCTGCACCACCGGCGGTCGCGCGCATTCGCTCACCACCTCCGCGAGCGTGGCGGCCTGGCCGACGTCGAGCGCGACCGGCTTCTCGATCAGCACGTCCACTCCCGCGCGCAGCGCCTGCGTGGCGTGCTCCACGTGGAGCTCGCTGGGCGTGCAGATGGAGACGGCCTGCACGTCTGCGAGCAGCTCCTCGACGCCATCGTAGGCGCGCGTGGAGAATGTGCCCGCGACGGCCGCTGCGCGCGCGGCGTCGGAGTCGTAGAGGCCCCACAGCTCGCACTCGCCGCCGAGCATCGAGTAGGTGCGCACGTGGTTGCTGCCCATGTTGCCGGCGCCGATCACGCCAACACGCAGCGGCTCGGGACGGGAGCGTGGAGGTCCGGTGGACGCCATGCGTGTCAGCTCATGCTCACGTAGCCAGCGGCTTCCGAGGGGCTGCGAACGTTGGCGGCAACCTTGTTTTCGTAGTTGCCCTCGATCGTCTGGATGCGCCCGTCGGGCTGCACGGAGCGGACGATCCCCACGTGCTGGTCGCCGAAGACGATGAGATCGCCCGGCTTGGGCACGACACCCGGCGCGTTGGGCATGGCGCGCCCGCTGCTCTGCGCCCACGACCAGATCTCAGATACGGCGCCGAGGCCCTGTCCCTGCGCGCCGAGCGGCGTGCCGGCCTGGCCGGCCACCCACGAGGCGAAGTAGGCGCACCATGGCGCGCCGGGGATGGCGCCCGCGGTGGCCGAGCGGTACTGGGCGATGGCGGGGGATTCGTTGGATCCCGGCGGCTGCTCGGCCTGCCCCAGCTGGCTTTCGGCGATCGCCACGATGCGGCTGCCCGTCGAGCCCTGCGTGGGGATCGTGGAGCCGGCCACGCCTCCCATGCCCGGCAGGCCGTAGCCGTAGCCGGCTGCGGGCGTCGCTACGCCCGACGCGCCCATGCCGGGGAGCGTGGTTGCGTATGCCGAGGGAGCCGCGTAGCTGCTGCTGGCCTGCTGGAGTGCGCCCGCGAACGATGCTCCCGAGGCGGCGGGCGCTTCGGTCCCGCCACTGGCTGCGGCGCTCGAGGCGAGCAGGCGGGCCGGGTCGGTGGCGGCCTGCCTGATCAGCGTGACCCGCTCGAGCGTCGTCTCGATTGACATCGCCCGGGTAATCGGCTGACATGCTCCGGGATTGAGCACGAAGAGCAGCCGTGGGCATCAATAAAAGTGGGGGGCCACCGTCGCGGCCCCCCACACCACCGTTCCCTCGATGAAATCGGCGGTATATAGCCTCTCGGCGGTCCGTTGCTGGGCCGCTGGAGGCGTTGTTGACCCGACCGGCGCGAGCAGGTCGAAAGGCCTGCCAACCTCGGATGGGCTTCGCTGCAGCGGTGGCGTCCTCTAGGCGCCACCGCTGAGGAAGGACTTGCTAGCCGATGAGCTTCAGCACGGCCTGGGGCTGCGCGTTGGCCTGTGTCAGGATCGACACGCCTGCGCTCTGCAGCACCTGCTCCTTGGTGAAGTTCGTCATTTCCGCCGCCATGTTGACGTCGACGATGCCGCTCACCGCTGAGGACAGGTTCTGGCTGTAGACTTCCAGGTTCGTCTGGGTGTAGGTGATGCGGTTCTGGACCGCACCGAATTCACCAGCCGCCGCGGACACCTTGTTGAGCGCCGCGTCGATGCCGGAGATCGAGGTCAGCTGGATGCTGCCGATCGCCGCCGAAAGGGTGATCGTGGTGACCGCGATCACTTCTTTGTCGTTGGCTCCCACCTGGAAGGAGATCGTGGTGGCGCCGGAGAGGAGGCTGACGCCGTTGAACGTCGTGGTTTCCCCGACGCGGTTGATCTCTGAGACCAGCTGGTTCACCTCGGACTGGATCGCTTCCTTGTCCGTGGCGGAGGTGGTGCCGTTGGCGTACTGCACGGCGAGCTCGCGGACGCGTTGGAGCATCAGCGTGACGTCGTTCAGCGAGCCCTGCGCCGTCTGCGAGAGCGAGACGGCGTCCTGGCTGTTCTGGGTCGCCTGGTTGAGGCCGTTGACCTGACCCTGCAGCCTCTGGCTGATGGCGTAGCCGGCGACGTCGTCGGCGGCCGAGTTGATACGCAGGCCCGAGGAAAGCCGCTGCATCGTGCGCGCAAGGGCCATCTCGGTTCCGTTGAGGTTCCTCTGGGCGTTGAGCGCCTCGAGGTTGGTGTTGACCGTCAGGGACATTCGTTCATCTCCTTGATGACGTGTGTGTGGGTTGGGTCCCGAGCCGACTCCATGTCGACTCACGCCGGTTATCGTCAGCGCGCGGGATTACTTGAGGATTCATTCCCGGTTGTCGGCCTGATTCCTCACGCGAGCATGGAATCCTGCACTCAAACGCGCACGTCGATGTGGCCGTGCTCGCCCTCGGGCGGGTCCTCCGGTCCGCCATCCTCGGCGCGCTCCCGACGCTTGCGCCCGTCGCGTTCGTGGGAGGGGCGGTCTCGCTCCCGCGAGACGCGCTCCAGCCTCTCGACCGGCACGAGTCCCGAGCGCGGGATGAAGGGCCCGCCCGGCGCGATCGGATGGATGGGGTCCACCGCCTAGCCCTCGGGCCTCGCCCTCGGAGGCTCCCCGGCGCGCCCAGCTGCAGCCTGAACGCTTGCGAGCAACTGCTGTTCGCGACCCTTGATCTCGAGGATCACCAGCCTGCGCCACACGAACACCGCGCCCGCCCAGGCGGCCACCCAGCAGATGACCCCCGCCAGGAGCGCACGCATGCCTGCGTCGGCGAGCGTGTGGGTGGGCAGCGAGAGATACCCGCCGAGCACGAAGCCGGCGACCGCGCCCCACGCCTTGGCCGTGGCCACGCCGCGGGCGGCGCGCGGGTGCGCGGCCACGCTTGGAGCACCGCCGTCCGGCTGGGCCGCGTCCTTGGCTCCCTTGCCCTTCCTGCCCTTGTCGGCCTTTGCGTCCTTCTTGCCCTTCGCGTCCTTCTTGCCCTTGGCTGCGGCCGGCGCGGCGGTCTCGGATGCGGGCGTGGCGGGCGGCGCGGCTACCGGCGCCGCGCGAGTGGGCTCGTCGGTCGCCGCCGGGTCATCGATCACCGCCGTGTCGTCGGCCATCTCCGCCTCAGCCCCCCTCGCGCTGATCGCCCTGTAGACCGCGCTGCCGTTCCAGCCGCTGGCACTCGAAGATGAAGTGGATCAGACGACGACGGTCCATCTCGCTGATCGAGCTGAAGGTGATGGCGCGGTGACCGCGCGAATCGCTGCGCACGACCTTGCCGCGGCCGTTGATCGGCGTCTCGCCGGGGGCGATCGTGAGCCGGAACTCGACCTCCTCGCCGACCTTCAGCGTGTCGGGGCCGGCGAGCAGCAGCCCGCCGCCGCTGAGATCGACGGTGTAGCTGGGCACCTGCATGCGGTCGCGGCCGGCGTAGACCACCACGGGCCGGGCGGCGCCGATGCGCACGTACTCGCGCTCCTGGAGCACCTCGACCGAGCGCAGCTGCTCGATCCGCAGCACGTCGGGAGCGGTCTCGATCGAGAAGGCGCCGCTGAGGTGCGCGCGGCCAGAGCGCGTGGCGAACTCCAGCGTGAGCCCCTCGAGCTCGCCCTCCGACAGCGGCCTGCCGGCCAGCAGCGTCGCCACCAGCAGCGCCTCGGGGCCGCTCTCGACCACGCGCGCAGGCAGCCGCTCGCCAGTTGTGGTGACGAGCACCACCGACGCGGAGCGCGCCGGCAGCTGCATCAGCGGCGAAGCCTCGCTGTTGCGGCGTCCGAGCTTCATGGCAGCAACGTGGCCGCCAGCGTGGTGGGTTCCAGGCGGCTCACCTTCCAACCGCCCGAGCGTCCCCGCTGCAGCATGTACTCGGGCGCCAGCCCGAATGCGCAGGCGGCCTCCACGGCCACGCCGAGCTGATCGGTCTCATCGGCGTGCGTGACCGCGATCGCGTTGGCGTTCAGCGGCGCGAGCGCGGTCAGCAGCTGCGCGGCTGCTGTGGCGCCGAGCGTGGCGGGAAGCGCCACCACCACGCGCTCGGGCTGGAGCTCGCCCAGCATGCCGGCCACGGCGCGAACCCCAGCACGATCGGCGGCGGACAGTCCGGGCGTGTCGAGCACTGCCAGGCCATCGGCGCGCACCCGTCGCAGGGCCCGCATTGCGCGTGGTGTGTGCGCTGGGGTGGGGCGCATGATGTGGGGGCTGAGCGTCAGCTCGAGGCCACCCCGGTGGGCGTCCTGGCTCAGCGTGGCGAAGCTCGCGGGCAGCGAGCTGTTCTTGCGGTAGGCGCCCAGCAGAGCGGCGCAGCACGTCGTCTTGCCGGCTCCGCCGGCGCCCACGAGCACGATCGCGGCGCCCCTGCTCGGCAGCGCGGGCGCCACGGGGATGCGCTGGGCGAGGGTGCTGCGGACCGCCTCGGCCAGGCCCGCACGCGGCGCGAGCGCGAGCGCATGGGCGGCGGCCCCGTCGATCAGCTCACCTGCCAGCTCGCGGCTGATGCCAAAGCGCAGCAGGCTCTTTTCCACCCCGGCGCGCGCGCGGGAGTGGGAGCCGGGCGCGACGGTACGCCGTTCCACGGGCCGGGCCGGCGGCGGCTCACTCGCCTCGGGGCGCCCGCGCGGCGGCGCAAAGGGGCCCGGCAGGTCCCTCGCAAGCAGCTCCTCGAAGTCAGCGGCAGGCGATGGCACAACGCCACGGCGGCGTTCGGTGGAGCCGTAGCGGGCCAGCGCGGCGAGGTGCGCGGTCACGTAGGGCCCACCGCCGCCCGGCGCGGTTGAGGGCTCGCGCGCGAATGCTGGAGCGGGGCCCGGCCTGTAGGGAGGCGGCGGCAGTTGGTGTGGGGGCCGCGCAGCGGGGGCATGGAGCTCGGCGGCGGCGTAGGGCGCGGCAGCGGGGGCGTAGGAGGGTCGGGAGGGCTGGGAGCGAGGCGCGGCGGCGGGAGCACGGGGCGGCTGGGGCGCAGCGGCGGGCGGCGACGGGAGCTCCGCGGCGAGTTGCGGTGGAGCGGCGCTGTGCTGCTCGTCGTACACATCGATGCGAGGGCCGCCGGGCATCGCATCGATCTCCACGAAGGCGTGCTGGAAGAAGCCGAGAAAGCCGCCGGCCAGGCCCTCGCGGCGGCGCAGGATCAGCGCGTCGTCGCCGAGCTCTGCCTGGATCAGGGGTATCAGCTCCTCGACTGTGCGCCCGTGGTAGGTGCGCGTGCCTTCCACTCCCGCGCGCGCGCTCATGCGTGAATGACCCCGATCGTTTCAACGTTCACGCCTGGTGCGATCTCGTTGTAGGAGCACACCGCCAGGTGTGGCTGGGCCTGGGCTATGAGACGGCGCAGGTGGCGGCGGATGCGCGCGGAGCAGAGCAGCACGGGCCGCGCGCCGCGAGCAGTGGCGTGCTCGACCTGCGTGCGCAGCGCTGTGACGATCGCCTGCGCTCTGGGTGGGTCCATGGCCAGATACTCCCCGTCGGTGGTCTGGGTGATCGAGGTGGAGACCTCCTGCTCGATGGCGGGGTCCAGTGTTATGGCTTGCAGGCGCAACTGCTCGTCCAGGTGTGGAGCTGTGATCGCCCGGCCCAGAGCCTGGCGAGCGTACTCCGATAGGAGGCTTGTGTCACGTGTTGTTCGCGCCTTGTCACCGATCGCCTCCACGATGGTGCCGAGATCGCTGATGGCCACGCCCTCCGCAAGCAGCGATTGCAGCACCCGCTGGATCTCCCCGAGGGAGAGCGCGTCGGGCACCACCTCCTCGACCACCGCAGCGTTGGTCTCCTTGAGGCGGTCGAGCAGCGCGCGCACGTCCTGGCGCGTAAGCAGCTCCGCGGCGTGCGAGCGGATGGTCTCGGTGAGGTGCGTGACGATCACCGACTCGGGGTCCACCACGGTGTAGCCGAGCGCCTCCGCTTCGGCGCGCGCGGACTCGTGCACCCACACGGCCTCCAGGCCGAATGCGGGCTCGCGCGTGGGGATCCCCTGGAGAGTGCCGCTGACCTCGCCGGAGTCCATCGCCAGCAGGTGCCCCGGCATGATGCGCCCGCGCGTGACCTCCGAGCCGCGCACCTTGATCACGTACTCGTGAGATTCCATTCCGAGCTCGTCGTGTATCCGCACCGGCGGCACCACGATGCCGAGGTCGCTGGCGATCTGGCGGCGGATCATGCTCACGCGCCGCAGCAGCGAGCCGGGGCTGCTCGCACCGGTGCCCGCGGCGGCGCTCGGATCCGGTCCCACGAGGGGCACCAGCCCGAAGCCGATGGCGAGCTCCAGGGCGTCCACGCCCACGCCCGAGAGCGGCTCCTCTCCAGGCAGGGGCAGCGCGGCCTGCGCCGATGCGGCGGCCGCGTCGGCCTCCTGCTTGTCTCCGGGCAGCCCGTTGCGCACGCCCCAGGCGACCGCTCCGAAGATCCCTGCGATCACCAGGAAGGGCAGCTTGGGCAGCCCCGGGACGAGCGCGAACAGCCCGATCGCGCCGGCGGCCACCAGCGGCGCTTTGCGCTGGGAGAGGATCTGGTGGGCGATGTCGCTGCCCAGGTCGCGGTCGGAGGCTGCGCGGGTGACGATGATGCCGGTGGCCACCGAGATCAAGAGCGCGGGGATCTGCGCGGCAAGGCCGTCGCCCACGGTCAGCAGCGAGTACTGCTGGGTGGCTTCGCCGAAGCCGAGGTTGCGCTGGAGCATGCCCACCACCACCCCACCGACGAGGTTGATGGCGGTGATGATCAGGGCGGCCATGGCGTCACCCTTGACGAACTTGGAGGCCCCGTCCATCGCGCCGTAGAAGTCGGCCTCGCGGGAGATCTCGATGCGCCGCGAGCGCGCCTGGTCGTCGGTGATGAGGCCCGCGTTGAGGTCGGCGTCGATGGCCATCTGCTTGCCGGGCATGGCATCGAGCGTGAAGCGCGCGCCGACCTCCGCGACCCTGCCGGCGCCGTTGGTGACGACCACGAACTGGATGACCACGAGGATCAGGAAGATCACGAGGCCAACCACCACGTTGCCGCCCACCACGAACTCGCCGAAGGACTTCACCACGGTGCCGGCTTCGCCGGTGGTGAGGATCAGCCGCGTGACCGACACGTTGATGGCCAGGCGGAACATGGTGGTCAGCAGCAGCAGGCTGGGGAAGGAGGAGAAGTCGAGCGCCTTGCCCAGGTACATGGTGGCCACCACCACCGTCAGCGCAGCGGAGATATTGAGCGTGATCAGGAGGTCGAGCAGGACGGCCGGCAGCGGCACCACGAGCATCGTGATCACGCACACCACCGCCACCGCGGCGAGCAGGTCGGTGTGGCCGAGCAGGCGCTTGGCAGTGCTCGAGTTCACGAGGCCAGCCTCCTACGCCCGGCCAGGCGATAGACGAACGCGAGCACCCGGGCCACCGCGGCATACAGCTCCTCGGGGATCACCTGCCCGATCTCGGTGGAGCTGTGCAGCGCGCGCGCGAGCGGCGGGTCGCTGACGATCGGCACGTCGTGCTCTTCAGCGATGCGCCTGATCTGCGCGGCGATCAGGTCCTGGCCCTTGGCCACGACCTCGGGGGCGGTGCGCGACCCGTCGTAGGAGAGCGCCACGGCGAAGTGCGTGGGGTTGGTGACCACGACGTCTGCCTGCGGCACCGCGGCCATCATGCGTGCGCGCGCGGCCTGCATCTGGCGGCGGCGCTGCGCTGCCTTGACCTCCGCCGAGACTCCGTACTGGCGCACCTCGTCCTTGACCTGCTGCTTGGTCATGCGCAACTGCTTCTCGTGACGCCAGCGCTTCCACACATAGTCGATGAGGCCGATCGCCAGATAGGCGAAAGCGGCGTTCTGGGCGATGCCGAAGGCCCGTTCGCGGAACAGCGTGCCGAGCGCCCCGGGCGTTATGCCCACCTTGGAGGCCAGGCCGGCGAGGCCGGGTAGGAGCGCGAGACCGGCCACCACGCCGACCACAGCCACCTTGGCGATCGCCTTCAACGCTTCGAAGACCAGGTTGGGGCCGAGCATGTTGCGCAGCCCGGCGGCAGGATTGACGCGCTTGAAGTCCGGTTTGAGGGCATGGGTGCTCGGGCGAAAGCCGGCCTGCGCCACGCCTGCGAGCACGCCGGTGAGCATGCATGTGGCCGCCACCGGCGCCACCGACAGCGCGATGGTGGACAGCGCGGTGTGCATCAGGTCCGAGAGACCGCCTGCGGAGGTGGCGCGCGCCGGGTGGGCGATGTCGGCGAGGATCGCGCGGAAGGTGGAGCCTGCGGAGTCCACGATGCGGGGCCCCATGGCGCTGATGGCGACCAGCCCGGTGATCAACACGACCGCGCCGCCGAGGTCGCTGCTGCGCGCAACCTGCCCCTTCTCGCGGGCGCGCTTGCGGTGCTTGGCGGTGGGCTTCTCTGTGCGGTCCTCGTTGGCCATTGCTCACGCCACCTGCAGCGCGCCGAGGGCCTGACCCACGCTCACGGAGACCTGATTGGAGATCCAGTTGGCTGCAAACGGAAGCGAGGCGCCCACCACGAGCAGGGCGACGGCGACCTTGGTGGGAAAGCCCACCGCGAACACGTTGAGCTGCGGCACCACGCGCGAGACGATGCCGAAGGCAACATCGGTGATGAGCAGCGCCACGAGCACCGGCGCGGCGATCTCGAGGCCAGCGGTGAACACGCCGCTGAAGACGTGCTCGGCGCCGCCCACCAGCGAGCTGATGCGCGGCCCGCGCGTGAGGGGCACGAGCTGGAACGTGCGGGCCAGGCCCCGCAGCACCCAGGCGTCGCCGCCGATGACGAGGAAGATCAGCGTGCCCACGAGCGAGTAGAAGCGCGCGATCACGGCGCTGCTGTCGTGGTTCATGGGGTTGATGAGGCTGCCGTAGGAGAAGCCCGAGACGACGTCGATGAGCGACCCGGCCGCTTCGATGGCAGCCATCAGCACGGCCAGCGTGAGACTGAAGCCGAGCCCCACGAGCAGCCCCTCGAGCACGAGCCCCCCGAGCGCCAGCGGGCTGCTGGGAACGTGCTGGCCGTGCAGCGCCACCGGCGCGAGCCCAATCGAGATGCCCACCGCCACCAGCCCCTTCACGCGCGGGGGGATCAGCGCAGAGGAGAACAGCGGCGCGATCAGGAACAGCGGCGTGACGCGCGCGAGCACGAGGATGAACCCGGCGAACTGGTTGCCGGCCAGCTGGCTGAGCACCTGCGTCACGAGCCCACCATGGTGGGGATGGCGGTGTACAGCGAGGTGGTGTAGGACACGAGCTGGCCGAGCATCCAGGGGCCGAGCAGGACCACTACCACGGCGATACCGATGATCTTGGGGATCAGCGTGAGGCTCTGCTCCTGGATCTGGGTGACCGCCTGAAAGACGCTGATCACCAGGCCCACCACGAGCCCCACCAGCAGCAGCGGGCCGGCGATCTTCAGCGCGAGGCTCATTGCCTGGGAGGCGAGGCTGACGACCGTGTCCTGGTTCATCGCGGGCCGGGCCTCCTAGTGAAAGCTCTGGACGAGCGCTTTGATGACCAGGTCCCAGCCGTCCACGAGGACGAACAGGAGGATCTTGAAGGGCAGCGAGATGAACGTGGGCGGGAGCATGATCATGCCCATGCTCATCAGCGTGGAGGAGACGATCAGGTCGATGATGAGGAACGGCAGGAAGATCAGGAACCCGATCTGAAAGGCGGTCTTGAGCTCGGAGACGATGAACGCGGGGATCAACACTTCGGTGGGCACGTCCGCGCGCGTGCTCGGCGGCTTCTCGTGGGCGAGGCTGACGAACAGCGAGATGTCCTGCACGCGCGTCTGTCGGAACATGAATTCGCGCAACGGCTGCTCGGCGCGTTTGAGCGCGGTGGTGGTGCTGATCTTGTTGGCGCTCAGCGGATCGACGGCGTCCTTCTTGATGGTGTTGATCGTGGGCGCCATCACGAAGATCGTGAGGAACAGCGCGATCCCCACGAGCACCTGATTGGGCGGTGCGCTGGTGGTGCCAACAGCGGTGCGGATGAAGCCCAGCACGATCAGGATGCGGCTGAATCCCGTGACCGTGAACAGCACAGCGGGCACGAGCGTGAGCCCGCCCACGAGCAGCAGTATCTGGACCGCGTTGCTGGAGGTGAGGTTCACCGGCGCACCGTCAGTTCGCGGACCCGCTCCACCAGCGCGGCGGGCGCGCCGGCGCGCCTCCCGTCGTGGTTGCCCCCGCCGAGCACCAGGCCGGTGCCCGGGCGTGCGGGCGGGTCGATCGCGTGCTCCACGATCAGACCCGCTTCGCGCGCCTGCTGCTCGGTGTAGCGATGGATCGGCACGATCCCCTGCTCGGCGCTGCCGAGCAGCACGTAGTCGCTACCCGCGCGCACCAGGTGCACTGAGCGCCCCGAGCCGAGCGTGAGCGCGGCGATGCTCGCGAGCCCTTCGCTGGTCACCTGCGGCTCGCGGCCGGACTTGACCTGCCGCAGGATCCAGGACAGACCCCAGATGACCGCTATCACGATCGCGAGGCCCACGATGGTGCGCACGATGCTCGCGCCCCCGGAGCTCGTGTGCGAGCCGGCGGAGGTGGTCGGGATGTTCAGCGGCGTGTTTTCGCCGCTCGCGGCCGCTGCTCGCGCCGTGGTGGAGGCGGCGGTCGTGGTGCCCGCGGGCGTGTTGGTGCCCGCGGCGAGCGTCGAGGCTGGGCAGCAGACCGCGAGCAGGCATGCGCCCAGCACTGCGGCCGCCGGCGCGGCCGCGCGGGAAAGCGGGATCAGCTTGATCATCGAGGGACGACTCCGAGGAAGAGTCGCCCGGGTTATCGGCGCGCGCGCCTCACTCTTGAGGGCGGGCGGCGCCGGCGGCGCTGACGCGCCTCAGACGAGCTCGTCGACCTGCACGCCCCACTCGCCGTCGGCGGCCACGACGAGCTGGCCCTGCGCGAAGCACAGGCCGTTGGCGAACAGCTCCACCGGCGCCTCGGCGCCCTGGTCGAGCTCCACCACCGCACCGGGGCTCAGCTCCAGCGCACGCCCGAGAGCGAGGTGAGTGCGTCCCAGCTCGGCCCACACGCGCACGAACAGGCTGCGCAGGATCTCTCGCTCCTCGGCCTTGTCGCTGGAGCCCTCGGCGTGCGCGCGGGCGCGCTCGAGCTCTGCTCGACCGAGCTTGGCGTAGGTGTCGGCGCGCGTGGCGGGCTCGCTGGTGGAGCGCAGCTTGACCGCGCGGCGGGCGCCGCTGCGTCCGGGCTGTCCACGGCCGAGCGAGACCTCCTCGACGAACAGGCGCACCCCCTCCGCAGCACGGTCTTCCAGCCGCAAGATGGAGCCGGGGACGAACTCGAGCATCCGCTGCAGCGGCATCTGGATCGATCCGACCTCGGCGCGCAGCATCACCTGGGCGCCGGCCAGCCCGCGCCGCAGGGCCTCGGCGCCGCGGGGATCTGCCTCCGGCTGGTGGGCGCCGCCGCCGTGCCCGCGTTCGGCCACCGGCTCGGCGCTGGCCCATGGAATCAGCAGCACGATCGACGAGCACAACCCGTCGAGGGTGGTCTCGAGCGAGATTAAGAGCGTGGGTTCGCCCACCGGGACGAGCACACCCGCGTCCCCCTCGAGGTCGACCTCGCCGCGGCTAAGCGGCGGCCCATCGAGCTCGACCCAGGCCGTGGAGAGCTCGCGGATCAGACGGTCGAGCAGACCGCGGATTAGAACCCAGTCGATCTCGGTGAGATGGCGCTCGGCGGGGGCCTGCGCGGCCTGGCCGCCAAGCAGGCATTCGAGCGCCTGCAACATCAGCGGCAGCTCCACGCTGAGCAGCATCTGGCGCTCAGAGCCCTCGGCCCGCACCCCCACGGCAATCGAGTCTGCGGGGAGCTGCGCCTTGGCCGCCGCCCAGGTCAGCTGGCTGTCCTCGCTGAGCCGGACGGCGACCTCGGCTTTGAGCTCGCTGGAGAAAGCCGCCCCCACGGCTTCGCAGAACGGGAGGAAGGCACGCTCCATGCGACGCCTCAGCTCGGTGGTGAACTTCGTGGGCTGGGAGAAGTCCAGCGCGACGGCCTCCTCGACAGCCATACGGTCAGGCCTCGCCGGTGATCGACGCCTCTGCGCTCGCACCGCCGTCCATGGCGAGCGCAGCCTCGCCCGCGCGCTCATCCGCCGGCGCCGCGCCAGCCTCGGCGGCCGGCGCCGCGGCGGACTCCAGCAGGCCACCCTCGGCCGGCTCGTCGCGGGGGCCGTCGAGGATCTCGGTGACGCGCAGGCCGAACTGCTCTTCGATCACCACCACCTCGCCGCGAGCGATGGCGGTGCCGTTGACGAGCAGGTCCACCGGTTCGCCGGCGAGACGCTCGAGCGTGACCACAGAGCCCACGCGCAGGTCGAGTGTGTCGCCGACGGTCATGTGGGTGCGACCGATCTCCACGCTCAGCTCCATGGGGATCTCACGGAGACGGCCCAGGTCGAGGTCGGACTGCGATCGTCCGTTCGGCTGGGCCGTCTGCTCGAACTGCTCGTACTCGATCGTCTCGCTCACGCGGTCTCCTATTGCACTGTCAGGTCTGGGAACAGCACCGCTTCGACCTTGTCATCGGTCTGGGCTTGGATGGCGAGCAGGATCTTCTGGCGGATGCTCTTGCGGCCGGCGGCGCTGACGAGCGCTTCCCCGGTCTGGTTGGTGACGAGGTTGGTCACGATTTCGCGCACGATGGGTTCCTCGGGCAGCGTGCCCGCGGAGCTTTCAGAGCTCGACGCGCTCGCACCCGCGGCCGCGCCGTTGCTCTGGCCCGGGGCCAGCTGCAGCGCGACTGTGAGCTTGGCGTAGCGGCCGTCGCTGAGGTTCAACAGGAAGTCCTTCGGCATCACGTAGATGGTCCCTTTGATCTTGTCCTTGTTGACCGGCTTGGGCTTGCTCATGGTGTAGCCCGCAAACAGCAGCACGGGCAGGGCCAGGGCGAGCATGATCTTCTTGTTCTTGAGCATTGTGGTGGTTGGGTCGGATCGGTTGGTTTAGGGTCAGGCGCCGGCGATGCGGCGCATCAGGATTTCCACACGGCGGTTGCGCGCACGCCCGATGGCGGTGGCGTCGCTGGCCACGGGGCGCTGGTCGGCAAAGCCTGCGGCGGTCAGGCGGTGGGCGCTCACGCCTCGTTCCACCAGGAACCGCACGACCGTGCTGGCACGAGCCGTGGAGAGCTCCCAGTTGCTGGGAAACGCAGCGCTGTGGATGGGCACGCTGTCGGTGTTGCCGCCCACTTCGATCGGGTGGGTCTCATCGACGTTGAGAAGCTGTGAGATCTCCGAGAGAAGCCCGTCGGCCTTGCCGTTGAGGCTGGCCTGGCCGGAGGCGAACAGCAGCCCGTCGGTCAACACCCTGATCACCAGTCCCTGCGGTTCGATGCTCGTCTGCACGCTCTTGCTGAACCCGTGCACGGCCGCGTAGGCGTCGATCTGGTGCTTGATGTGGATGAAGAGGCTCGTCTCCTGGTTGGCCGCCATCTGCGACTGCGCGGCGGCTGAGGCGCTGCCGTGGGTGGCGGTGCTCTGCAGCGTGCTTTCGTTCTGCGCGGTGACGGGCACGATCGCCTGCACGTCGAGGCTTGAAGGCGCACGGCTGGAGCTCGAGCTTGCGCCCGGTTTGGCGATCGCCTTGCCGCCGGGGAGGATGTTCCCCGAGAAGGCCGCGCGCAGCGAGAGCTGCAGCGCCTGGATCTTTGAGATGTTGACCGAGGAGATCGAGAACAGCACCATGAACAGCGCCATCAGCAACGTGATCATGTCCGCGTAGGTCAGCAACCAGCGCTCGCTGCTCTCCTCCTCGGCGCCTCCGTGGCGCCCGCGTCGACCTCGTTTGCGAGCCATCGTCATGCCGCCTGGGGCTCGGCCGCGAGCCGCTGGGTCGAGGGCTCCTCATCGCTGGGGCGCTCCGCCGGCGGCAGGTAGGACATGAGCTTTTCGGAGACCAGCCGCGGGTTGTCGCCCGCCTGGATCGAGAGGATTCCCTCGAGCGTCATCATGCGCAGCTCCATCTCTTCGGCGGACATCGCCTTCAGACGGTTGGCGATCGGCAGGAAGATCACGTTGGCGGCGCCCACGCCCATCAGCGTGGCCAGGAAGGCGGAGGAGATCGAGGGGCCGAGCGTGGAGGGCGCAGCGAGGTTCTCGAGCACGTGCACGAGGCCAAGCACGGTGCCGATGATGCCCATCGTGGGCGCGAAGCCACCGGCCTTCTCAAACGGCGCAGCGGAGGCGTGGTGGCGGGCGCCCATGCCCTCGACCTCGGCCTCGAGGATGGCGTGCACCATCTCGGGGTCGGTCCCGTCGACGACCAACTGCAGCGCGTTGCGTGTGAAGGTGTCCTCGATCTCAGGCAGCTGCGCGTCGAGCGCCAGCAGGCCCTCCCGCCGTGCCTTGTCGGCAAGCCCCACGAGCTGGTCCAGCTGGCCGCGCATGTCGGGGGGCTCGGCGGAGAAAACCATCTTGTAGAGGCTCGGCACGCGCTTCATCGAGGCCATGCCCACGCTCGCGAGCGTCACGCCACCGGTGCCCCCGAGGATGATCAGCAACGCGGGGATGTTGATGAAGGCAGCGGGACTCGTCCCGTCCATCATCGAGCTCAAGAGCAGGGATGCGAAGGCCACCCCTATCCCGATGGCCGTTGAAGCCTTCATTGCTCCCGTACATCGGCTTTCGCACCAGATCCTTCAGTTTTGCCGAGTTCTCGTGCACGAACCGGCGAGCGCGTGTCAAGCCGGGGCGCCGGCAGTGCTCGCCCGGCGGGCTCACGCCGAGGCGCCGGCGATGCGCGTCCGCGCGCCTAGCTCGGCTCGTCGTCTACCGCGGAGAGCTTGCCCGCAGGGCGCCGCAGCGGGGGCGGCCCCTGGCGCTGGCCGCCGCGGCGGGCGAGCGCGTCGCTCAACACCCCCACGCGATAGCTGCGAACGGCCGCGGCCACCTCTTCGGGCGTCTCGGCCACGACCACCTTGGCGGTGGTGGCGAGCGTGATCACCGTGTCCGGCGTGGACTCCACCGTGACGATCATGTCCGGATTCAGTTGGAAGGGCTCGTCGCTGTGACCGAGCCGGTTCAGCGTGATCATCGAATGCTCTCCTGCGCTTGAGCTTAGCCGTGGGGTGGGATGGCGCCATCGCCACCCCACCCTCGGCTCCTCGGAGCTGTCCTGCTTTCCGTCGTGGGGCCGTGACGGACGCGGCGGGCCCTCACCCGCGGCGCTCAGTGGCCCCGGACGCTTGGGCTACTGCATCGTGACGAGCGTCTGCAGCATCTGGTCGGCGGTGGTAATCACGCGCGAGTTGGCCTGGTAGCCGCGCTCGGCGGTGATCATCGTGGTCATCTCGGTGGCCAGGTCCACGTTGGACATCTCGAGCTCGCCGGCGATCGTCGAGCCGAACCCGGCGCTGGCGGGCGTGCCCACGATCGGCGGTCCCGAGTTGGCGGATGCGGCCCACATCGAGCCGCCAACACGCTGCAGGCCGCCTTCGTTGGCGAACGTGGCGAGCGAGAGGTAGCCCGCGGTGACCTGCTGCTGGAACGTTTTCGATTCGGGGTTCTCGTCCAGGTAGCTCACACTGCCGTCCTGGCCGATCGTCACGTTGGCCGAGCCGGGTGGGATGTTGATGAACGTGTCTTCTTTGCCGGGCGCGTAGGTGGTGCCCGCTTCCCCGACGGTGGCCACAGCGTTGCGACCGACCACATATGCGCCGGACACCGTGGTCAGGAACCCCTTGGTGTTGGTGGCGAGGTTCCCGGCGCGGGTGTATTCCATGTTGGTGGGCAGCCCGGTGGTGAACGGCGGTTTGGCCCCCGGCGCTCCCAGGCCCACGCGCAGGAACCCGCTTCCCTGGATGGCTACGTCGAGAGGGTTGTTTGTGGTCTGGAAGGCGCCCTCGCCCATCTGGTTGCGGGTGGCGTTGACCTGCACCCCGAGCCCGATCTGCAGGGGGTTGGAGCCGCCGTTGGTGCTGGTGGCGCCGGAGGCGCCGCGAATCACCTGAGTGAGCGAGTCGGCGAAGGTGACACTCGAGTCCTTGTAGCCCACGGTGTTGACGTTTGCGAGGTTGCTGGCCGTGTCGTTGAGCATCGTCTGGTTGGCATCGAGGCCGCTTATCGCGGCATACATTCCTGCCATCATCTTGCAAGCACTTCCTTTCGCGGCCCCCTCGATGAGGTCCGGCCGTGGTTGTTTGCGGCCGCTCGCCTCACGCGATCACGGCACTGTCGATGTTGGTGAACACGTTGTCCTTCATGTGCTCGGATCCCACCGCCGTGATGACGGTGCGGTTGCTGACGGACACCACGAACGCGGTGCCATCGACAAGAACGAGTGAGTCGCGCGAGCCCTTGCTGGCCGCCCGCCCAACACCCTCCGAGAGACGGCCCAGCGTGGCCGGGTCGAGCTGGATGCCGCGTCGCTCCACGCGCGCCAACGCGTGACGGGAGAACTGCAGCTTCTCGCCTGCGCCCGCCTGCGCGAGCGCATCGGCGAAGGATGCACCGCCCGCCTCGCCGGCGGCAGGCCTGCGCACTGACCCCGCGGCGCCGCCGGGTGCGCCCGTGGGCGCGGCGGGCGGGGGTGCCGACAGCCCGCCGGGGGGCACCAGCGCGGGATTGGAGACTGGGCTCAATTGACTTCCGTGATGCTCGAGAGCTTCACGCCTCCCACGCCTTCCACGGTGACCGTGGTGCCGTTGGCGTTGGACTGGACGCTCTGCACCTTCCCGGTGACCTTTGCGCCGCTTGGGCTGTTGTAGGAGACCGTGTGCCCGATCAGCTGCACGGCCCCGGTGAGCTCGTTGGCGTTTGCCAGGTTGGTGACCTGCTCGACCTGGGTGAACTGGGCGAGCTCGTTGACGAATTCGTTGGAGTTGCCCGGCTGCAGCGGATCCTGTGCTTGCAGCTGGGCGACCATGAGCTTCAGGAAGTCGTTCTGTCCAAGCATCGCGCCCGTGCCGGCCGGGGAGCTCGAGGGGCTCGCCGTCCGGGCCGCTGCGGCGGCGGTTGCTGTGAGTGCGTTTGTGGTCATTGCTCTGGTCCTTTCCTCGTCAAGCCAGCACATCGATGAGTCGCCCGTCGGTGGGAGTCGCCGCCGACGCCTCGCCACCACGCTCGATGGCGTCGAGCGTGGTGTGATCCTGCGCACGCCGGCTGGCGCGTGAGGAGGGCGAGCTGGAGCCCCGCGAGCGCCCGGCTCCGCCTTCCCCGCCAGCGCGGGCTTCGGAGCCCCCGAACTGACCCATGTCGAGGCGCAGCAGCGACAGCCCGAGCGAGCTCAGCGACTGGTGCAGCTCGGCGTGCCCCTGGGCGAGGGCCTGCGCGGCCGCAGGCGTGGCGGCGGTAACACGCGCGAGGATCCCGTCGGCGGTCTGGCTGAGATGGATGCGGATCTCGCCGAGCTCCTGCGGCTGCAGCGCTATCCGCGCGTGTGTGATGCCCTGCCTGGCCGCGATCTCGATGGAGGCTCGCACCGAGTCGATCACCTCCTGGAGGCTCACACCCGCAGCCAGCAGGGGTCCGCCGGGCGCTGGGGCCAGGGGATCTGACGCGGCCGCTGCGGCTGACTCGGCGACACCTGGGTTGGCAGCGGCGCTCGAGCCAGCTGCGTTCGCGGCGCTCGTGGGGGAGCCGGCGTGCTCGGCGACGCTGCGCCCAACGGCGTGCACGGTGCTGGCAGCTGTTGCGGTGCTCGCTGCGGGAGAGGGCGGGCTCGATCCCGCCGCGCTCGCGCGAGCCGGGAGGTGCGCTCGCGCCATCGTTGCGGTGGCGGATGCGGTGCTCGGGCGCGCCTCCGCTGGGTCGGCGCCGGGGGCGAGCCCTCCCGGCCTTCCGACCTCGCGAAGTGACCCGGAGTGGTCCCGCGTAGCGACTCTGGGGGCCCCGCTGTCGGTCGTGGCGAGCCTCGCACGGCCGGCGGCGGCCACAGCGGCGACCTGCGTTGGGAAGGCATGCGCGCTGCCGGCGCGGAGCACAGGCTCCGCCGGTGGCGCCGGCTTTGGCGAGCGTAGGCCAGGCGCCGATGAACCTACGTTGCCCGCCAATTCGCGACCGCGCTCCCCCGCGGCAGCGGTTCGGGGGTCGGAGGCTCCGTCGGTCGCGCCGGCTTTGGCGGGCGTCGCCGGCTGCGGGGCGGGCGCGGCTGACGGCAGCCCGGCGGGCTTTGACTCCGCGCCCTGTGACCCGGCGAGAACTGTGTCGGAGCGCAGGACGGCATCGCGCAACGGTGTGGGCGGCAGCGGACCCGCGCGCTCGGCGTCCGGCGCAACGGCCGCGACCTTGGGGCGTGTTGTTGCCCCCGACGCAGCGCGACCTGCTGCTGCGGCGCTACTTGCCTGCTCACGTGTGAGCCCATCCGCTGCTGGCCCATCCGCT
>Ga0210403_10000644_pt1 | contig 35597 bp, 35 predicted proteins | sample IncBWC19MmetaG_FD_150863 | JGI IMG/M metagenome (GOLD analysis project Ga0210403, IMG submission 150863) | Forest soil microbial communities from Barre Woods Harvard Forest LTER site, Petersham, Massachusetts, United States - Inc-BW-C-19-M | ecosystem: Environmental > Terrestrial > Soil >...
TGATGCGCCCCCGCAGCACCTGTTCCGAGGCATCGCGGCCGAGATAGACGCGGCCCAGCGTGCGGGCGATATCCATCTGCTGGGCGGATTTGATCGTCAGTCCCAATACCGGCACGAGATCGCGCAGCGCTTCCAGCTCCGGATCGGAAAAACCCTGCTCGCGGCGGGTGGTGAAGTAGGAATAGAAGCAGTCCATCTGGCCAAGCGTGCCGGCATCGCCAAAGCGATGGATGAAGGCGAGGAAATGCCGGTGGCCCTTGTCGACGAGGTCGCCGATCATGGAGAAATCGCGCGAAGCGCTGTCGGCCAGGTCGAGCTGCAGCTCGTCATGGCCGTTTTCGAGCATGTGATGGAAGGCGGATCGTCGCCAGTTCTTGGCGGCATCGCCTTCGGCGGACGACTTGTATTCGAAGGTGTCGCCCTCATTGGAAGGCCTGTCGCTCCAGCGAAAACCCCGCCCCTCATAGATCGGGTGCAGCGTGTCGATGAAGGCAGTCATCCGCGACAGATCCAGCCCGCCGGCCCTGCATCGCTCGCAGAAGCCGCGGACCAGATCGGGTTCGGGAAGGCCGGTGAGGCCCTGGCCAACCAGCCAGTTCATCAGCTCGATGCGGGAGGAGAGTTCCATGCCGCCATTATGCCGCGCAATTGCGCGGGGCGAAAGCGCAGCCCTCCGGCTTGACGTGTCCCGCGCCAGACGCGCAAATGCGCAAGCGATGCGAACACTCCGCGCTATGGCGCCCAAAACATGAGCGGGCGCCAACTCCCCGTTATCCTGGCGCTCGGCACGACCCAGACGCTGGCATGGGCCTCCAGCGTCTATCTGCCGGCGCTGGTGGCCGATCCGATCGCAAGGGATCTCGGCATCTCCGCCAACTGGATCTTTGGCGCCTATTCCGGCGCGCTTGTGATCGCCGGCCTGCTCGGCCCGCGCATCGGTCGGCAGATCGACCGGGTCGGCGGCCGGCCGGTGCTGTCGTTCTCCAACCTGACGCTCGCTGGCGGCCTCGTGCTGCTCGGCTTCACGCATTCGATTCCGATGTTGATGGCGGCCTGGCTGTTGCTCGGCATCGGCATGGGCTACGGCCTTTATGACGCGGCGTTCGGCGCGCTCGGGCGCATCTATGGCGCGACCGCGCGCGGGGCGATCACCGGCATCACGCTGATGGCGGGCTTTGCAAGCACGATCGGCTGGCCGCTCACGGCCTACGGGCTCGCTTATATCGGCTGGCGCGACACCTGCCTTGCCTGGGCGGCGGCGCATATCATCATCGGCCTGCCGCTCAATCTGTTGATGCTGCCGCGCGTCCCCGATGCGAAGACGAAGGCGGATGAAGCGGAGAAGCCGCATATTCCGATCGATCGCACCATGGTGCTGCTGGCGGTCGCTTTCGCGCTGGTCTGGATCGTGACCGGCGCGATGGCGGCGCAATTTCCGCGCATCCTGGAAGCCACCGGCGCCACGCATCTCGAGGCGGTTGCCGCCGGCGCGCTAATTGGCCCGGCGCAAGTGCTGGCCCGTGTGTTCGAGATCAGCTTCCTCAGCCGCTACCATCCCATCGTCTCTGCCCGCCTCGCCTTTATCATGCATCCGCTCGGCGCGCTGATCGTCGCGCTGACCGGCGGCGCCGCGGCTGCGAGCGTGTTCGCGATCTTCCACGGCGCCGGCAACGGCGTGATCACGATCGCGCGCGGCACGCTGCCGCTCGCGATCTTTGGGCCTAACAACTATGCCTATCGGCTTGGCCTGCTCGGCGCGCCGGCTCGGATGGCGCAGGCCCCGGCGCCCCTGATCTTCGGCCTCTTGATCGACCGGATGGGAAGCGGCGTGCTGATGGTTTCTTCCGCGCTCAGCCTCGCGGCACTGGCTGCGCTTTTCTTTCTGAACGTCAAGCAGCCGCAATCCTGAGCGCCAACATTTGCGCTTCCCTTCGCAGCTCAATTCGCGCACAACGAACGCATGAACGACGAGACCAAACCCGACACCGGCATCCGCGGCCTCTGGCGCTGGGCAACCAAGCGGCCGCAAGTCTATGTGGTCTATCTGATCACGCTGATCCTGGTCTGGGGGATTTCGTTCCTGGCGGGCACGCTGAACCCGAAGCGGACCGGCGGCCAAAGTCCGCCGCCGGTCTCGGCGCCGCAGCGCTGATCTTCTTTATTCGTAAAACTCCGGCGCCATTTTTCAAGGTGTCGCGCTGCGCCTTGTCGTGGTTGATCCAGAGCTGCGCACGGCCGCCAATCCCACACCACGCTTCATGTTATTTATGTTATTTTCTCCCTGTCGATGCCTCCGGAAGGTTCCGGCGTCAGGATACCAACCCCACACTCCCCGGTAGCATCCTTATCTTACGCGTTTTTGATCGGCGTTCTTGTTTTCCTGCGTGGCGATCCAGATTCCGGCAAAAACCGCGATCAATCCCAGCACCAAATTGGGTGTGATCGGCTCGCCGACCAGTTGTTTGGCGAGCAGCGCAGCGGCGATCGGATTTACCGTCATCGTGTTGGCCACGCGCGTGGGCGTCGCCCGCTCCAGCGCCAGCACCCAGAGGATAAAGGCGGCAGCACCTCCGCCGACGCCGAGATAGATGCCGGCGATCCATTGCGGCGTGCTAAAGCTTTTCAGCGCCACGATGCTGCCGGTGAACAATCCGACTGCGATCAGCACCGCCGCACCGGCGCCCATCCCGACCGTGAGGAAGCCGAGAGCACTCGAGCGCCGCATGAGCGGCCGCGACAGCACGTTGTAGAAGGCATTGCAGAACACCGCCGCCAGCATGATCAGTTCGCCACGCCAGGCGCCTTGTGGCGCAGCAGACAGTCCGGCGGCGAGTGCCGCGGCCACGCCGAACACGGCGATGCAGACGCCAAGCGTTTTTCGAAACGTCAGCTTCTCGACGCCGAGCAGCGCCGCCACCACCATGGTCGACAGCGGCAGCGTCGCCAGCGCGAGCGAGGCGCGCGCCGCAGTCGTGAACGAGATCGCGATGTTGTAGAAGATGAAGAACAGGCCGAAGAAGCAAACACCGAGTGCTGCGACCGCCGGAAGATCGCGCCGCGCCGGCCATCTTGCCTTCAACAGCAGCGCTGCCGGCAACAGGCAGACAAAGCCAATGCCCCAGCGCAGCACTGCCAGCGCGATCGGGTCGGCTCCGCCCGTGAGATAGCGCGTAATCGCGGCCGCCGTGCCGCCGAGACAACTCGACAGCAAGGCGATGGCAACGCCGATCCACTCGCCCACACTTCCTCTCCCATCGCATCACCGCGCCGCCAGCTGCAGGATGAGCACTGCGCTCATGCGTGCAAAGCTGAACATGTGATCGCGGCACACCGCGCGCGCCAATCTTGTCTGCTCTTCCGCCGTGTCAGCGGCCGCTCCCAGCCGGCGCGCATTGGGAACGGTGCGCATCATGGTAGGCACAAATCCGCTGCCTGCAAGCAGCAACGATCCCCAGCCGATCCACCATGCATATTCGCCGCTGATGATCTCGACGACGATGACAGCAAGTGTCAGCAGCATCACCAGCGCGACCAAACGATTCATTGGAAAAGCCTCGGTCGTGACGCGGCGATAATAGGCCGAGATCGACGCCAGGACTTCAGATGGCAGTGGGTTGGCAGCAGACTTTCGCGTCTGCACATCGAACATCAGGTCGAACCACAATACCGCGAGCAAAAAGCCCGCACCGGCGGCGGCAAATGCATTCATGGCAAGTCCCTTCTTACGATCGTCTCTCTAGGGACGATCGCCCCAAATTCGCTCCTCCGTCCAGCCAAGCTCAGCGAACTCGCCGGCTCTGAGCGGCGCCTCCTCGACGGCAAAGAACTCGTCGAGCTGCGGCGGCGCGACTGACGTGCTCGACAGCATCGCATGCGCCTGCCCGCGATGATGGATCTGATGCTGGAATAGGTGCATCAGCAACCGGTCGCGCCGTTCCGTCTGCACCCGCATGTCGCGGTTGACCTTCACGAGGTCGTCGAGCCGCTCCGGCGTCAGCGCATCGCAATGCGCGATCAGGCGCCCGTCGACGGCCGCCTGCGCCGGCTTCAGTTCGGCGATCCCTGGACAAGGAACGGGGTTCGCCCATGCCTTCGGCCCGAGCCAGCCGCCTTCGAGCGCATCGACGTAGAAGAGGTCGATGATGTAGATGTGGTTCAACGTCGCCTGCAGGCTCGGGAAGAAGCCGGTGCGCTCGGCTTCGAATTCCGCTTGCGTCAGCTTCTCGCAAGCTGTGAGCAGCCGATGGTTTGCCCAGGCATTGTTGCAGGCAAAAGCACGATAGGTCTGAACAAGATTGGCGGGCATGGGCGATCCCTTACGCAGGTAAGGCGCGAGCGCCGCCTCACGCTAGCATATAAGGGTCTGTGCCGACTTTATCGGGTGTCTCTCGCAAATCCTGCAAGCGCGTCATTTCGGCGCGTTGCGGCCGGGTGAGCAATCGCTTCACCAGCGCCACCATTCCGCGGCGGTTGAAGTCGACGATCACTTCGTGATGCTTCATGCCCTTGCCGCCCTTCACCAGGCCCAAGTCCCGCACGATGCAGTAGTGACCGTCGCTCATGCGAGCCAGTCTACAATTCTCGAACATACGGTGAGAATGCATTTGCCGACGATTCCGTCAAATCTTGACAGAACGACTCAAGAACATCGCAATCGTCAGCACGCGCCCGTTTGATGATGCCGGCAGTGCTCGACTTCGACCGTTACATGGCTCAGCGCCTTGAGGTCCTGCAGCCGCTCCTTGTAGAGCGCCGGCTGCAACGGCGCATCCGACACAATGGAAATCACGGCGGCGCAGTGGCCCGGACCGACCCGCCAGACGTGCAGGTCGGTGATGCGATCGCGGCCCTCCTCCAGCCGCGCGCGGATGGTGCGTTCCAGCTTCTTGTCCACGCTGACATCGAGCAGTACGGATCCCGCATCGCGGATCAGGGTATAGGCCCAGCTCGCGATCACGATGCTGCCGATGATGCCGACCGCGGGGTCGGCCCACACCCAGCCCGTCTGCATCGCGATCACCAGCGCCGAGATCGCGAGCACGGAAGTGGCGGCGTCCGCCAGCACATGCACATACGCGGCGCGAAAATTGTTGTCGCGGTGATGGCGGCCATGGTCATGATCATGGTCGTCGTGGTGGTGATCGTGATCGTCGTCGTGAGCGTGGTCATGCGCGTCGCCGTGATGATGGTCGTGGCTGTCGCGCAGCAGAAAGGCGCTGACGAGATTGACGATGAGACCGAGCACGGCCACCGCGACCGCCTCGCCATAAGCGATCGGGACCGGCGAGAATAGGCGCAGCACGCTTTCGTAAGCGATTTGCACGGCGATGATCCCAAGGATCAGCGCGCTGGAAAACGCCGCGAGGTCGCCGAACTTGCCGGTGCCGAAGGAAAAGCGGTCATTGCCCACCTGCCGGCGCGCAAACAGATAGGCCGCGCCGGCAATGCCGAGCGCCGCCGCATGGGTCCCCATATGCCAGCCGTCGGCGAGCAGCGCCATCGAGCCGAAGAACGAGCCGGCGGCGATCTCGCCGACCATCATCACCAGCGTCAGCGCGACCACGAACCAGGTACGGCGCTCGTTCTGCGCGTGCTTTTCGCCGAGGAAGACGTGATCATGCATGTGCTGATCGAGCGAATGGGTGTGCATCGGATGACCTCCGAGGGCTCCTGGGGTTCTGCCCGCCATATAGCGCTTCGCCAGACGAATACTATCACAATGGCGCCAAGCCGCCCGTGGACGCTGTTGACAGGTCACGCCGGTTTCGCTGTAATAGTATCCAAGGGGATGAGGCGATCTCCCCGTGAGGCGACAAGCCCAAGCATCGCGTCCCGTTTCTGTTTGCGAGGACGCAACAATGTCATCCTTTACCACCATATCATCCGACAGACTGGCCCGCCTGATCGGCACGGCCAATGCCCCTCTCCTGGTCGACGTCCGCACCGATAAGGATTTTGCCGCCGATCCCCGGCTGATTCCGGGCGCGGTCAGGCGAAGCCACGAGAACGCCGCCGACTGGGCCGGCGAGTTCGCCGGCCAGCCCGCGATCGTCGTCTGCCTGCGCGGCGAGAAACTGGCGCAGGGAACCGCGGCGTGGCTCCGGCACACCAACGCCCAGGCCGAAACCCTCGAAGGCGGCTTCGAAGGCTGGAAGGCTTCAAACCTGCCGCTGGTGCCGGCCGAAAAGCTGCCGCCGCGGGACGCGCGCGGCCGCACGGTCTGGGTCACGCGCGCAAGACCGAAGATCGACCGGATCGCCTGCCCCTGGCTGATCCGCCGCTTCATCGACCCCGCCGCTGTGTTCCTGTTCGTGTCGCCATCCGAAGTGCTCGCGGTCGCCGAGCGCTTCAAGGCGGCGCCGTTCGATGTCGAGAACGTGTTCTGGAGCCACCGCGGCGAACAATGCACGTTTGACGTCATGGTCGAGGAGTTCGGGCTGGCGACGCCGCCGTTGTCTCGCCTCGCCACCATGGTGCGCGCGGCCGATACGGCCCGGCTCGACCTCTGCCCGGAGGCACCAGGGTTGCTGGCCGCCTCGCTCGGCCTGTCCCGGATGTACGACGACGATCTCGAGCAGCTCACCGCCGGCATGACGCTCTATGACGCGCTTTATCGCTGGTGCCGCGACGCCACCGGCGAGACCCACAACTGGCCGGCCGGCAAGGCCAAGTCATGATCAGGTCATGAGCGACGTGACGACCAATCAAATCGCAGCGAAGGCTGATGCCGGTCACGGCATCAGCTTCCGCGAGGCGTTCCGGGTCTGGCTGCGGGTGGCGCTGCTGAGTTTTGGCGGCCCGGCCGGACAGATCGCGGTCATGCACCGCATCCTGGTCGAGGAAAAGCGCTGGATTTCCGAGAGCCGGTTTTTGCATGCGCTCAACTACTGCATGCTGCTGCCGGGCCCCGAGGCGCAGCAGCTCGCGACCTATGTCGGCTGGCTGATGCACCGCACCGCCGGCGGCATCATGGCGGGCGGTCTCTTCATCCTCCCCGGCATCATCGCCATCATGGCGCTGAGCATCATCTACGCCGCCTTCGGCAAGGTCTGGTATGTCGAGGCGCTGTTCTTCGGGCTGAAGGCCGCGGTGCTCGCGATCGTGATCCAGGCGCTGGTGCGCGTCAGCAAGCGCGCGCTGCGCAACAACGTCATGCTGGCGCTGGCAGCGATAGCCTTTGTCGCGATCTTCTTCTTCGCGGTGCCGTTCCCGATCATCATCATCGCGGCCGGGATCATCGGCTATATCGGCGCCAAGAGCGGCCGGTCGGAATTTGCCGGCAGCGAACATGGGGCCAAGAAAAATGCCGATGCCGACAGCGCGCTCGGCGACGAGACGCCCGAGCACGCCCGCCCCGATGCGGCGCGAGCGCTGCGCGTCAGCCTGGTGTGGCTCGCGCTGTGGCTGGCGCCGGTCGCGGCAATCCTGATCGGCCTTGGGCCGGCCAACACCTTTAGCCAGATCGCGCTGTTCTTCAGCAAGATGGCGATGGTGACCTTCGGCGGCGCCTACGCGGTGCTGGCCTATGTCGCACAACAGGCGGTCGAGCATTATCACTGGCTGAAACCGCAGGAGATGCTGGACGGGCTCGGCATGGCCGAGACCACGCCGGGTCCGCTGATCATGGTGCTGCAATTCGTGGGCTTCATGGCCGCCTATCGCGATCCCGGCACGCTGTCGCCGCTCGTCGCCGGCGCCTGCGGCGGCCTGCTCGCGACCTGGGTCACGTTTACACCCTGCTTCCTCTGGATCTTTGCCGGCGCGCCCTACATCGAGCAGCTGCGCGGCAACAAGGGCCTTTCCGGTGCGCTTGGCGCGATCACGGCGGCGGTCGTCGGCGTGATCCTCAATCTCTCGATCTGGTTCGCACTGCACACGGTGTTTCGCGAGACAACGCCGATCCACACCTACGGCCTGTCGTTCGACTTGCCGCTGCTCTCGAGCCTCGATGTCGCAGCATTCGTGCTTGCGGTCGCGTCGGCAACCGCGATCTTCCGCTTCAATCTCGGCATGCTCACCGTGCTCGGCGGCTCCTGCGTCGCCGGCATCGCGTTGCGGCTGGCGGGGCTGATCTAGCTAGAGCGCGACCGCGATCAGCTCTTCCGTCAGCGGCCCGCCGCCGACGGCAAAGACGATGAACTGCCTGCCGCCGGCCATATAGGTGATCGGCGCCCCGGTCGCGTTGGACGGCAGCTCGATCTCGGCCAGCTTCTCGCCTGTCGCCTTGTCGTACACCCACAGATGCGGATCGAGATTATGCAGATCGCGGATCGGCAAATTCTTGCCGGGCACCAAGCGTGGCGGGCTCAGATATCCCATCTGCACGACGATCATCACCGATTTCGTCACCAGCGCCCAGCCGCGCGCAAGCAAGCCAAACTCCCCTGACGGCGCCACGCGCTGCACCGAAGGCATCGCGATGCTGCGGCCAACGGGAATGCGCCAGCGATGCTCGCCCGCGTTCATGTCGATGGCGACGATGCTGGCGAATGGCGGCTTCATTAGCGGCAGGCCGCGCGGCCCCGGCAGATATCTGGCCTCGCCGATGAAGTCGTAGGTACCTTGCCAGGGGGCTTCCGGCCTGTGGACCGTGATGAGCGACGGGACCCGATAGGTGGATACATAGAGCATATGCGTCTCGGGATCGATCGCCGCGCCCGCCCAGTTGCCGCCGCCGCCATTGCCGGGCACCTGGATCGTGCCGCGCTGGGTCGGCGGCGTGAACAGGGGGCCACGGTCGTAAGCCTTGGCGATCTCGATCGCTTCCTGATGAATCTCCGGCGTCAGGTCGATCAGATTGTCATCGGTTGCGCCCTGGATGTCGAACGGCGCAGGCTTTGACGGAATCGGCTGCGTCCTCGAAGCCTGCTCCCCTGGCATGGTGGAAGCCGGCACCGGCTGCTCCTCGATCGGCCAGACCGGTTTGCCGGTGAGCCGATCGAACACATAAAGGTAGGCCTGCTTGGTCACTTGCGCGACCGCCTTGATCGGCTTGCCGTCGACGGTGATGTCGATCAGGTTCGGCGCCGCCGGCGGGTCGTAATCCCACAAGCCATGATGCACGAGCTGGAAGTGCCAGACTTTCTTGCCTGACGTGACGTCGAGGCAGACCAGGCTTTCGCCATAGAGTCCGTCGCCGGGCCGATCGCCGCCATAGTAATCATTGGTCGGCGTGCTGACGGGCAGGTAGACATAGCCGAGCTCTTCGTCCGCGCTCATCGGCGCCCAGACATTGGCGTTGCCGGCCTGCTTCCAGGAATCCTTCTCCCAGGTCTCGACACCGGGTTCCTCGCCCTGCGCGACCGTATGGAAGGTCCAGAGCAGCTTGCCGCTTGCGACGTCGTACCCTCTGACATCGCCGGGCGGTGACGGCCGCTTGCCCCACCAGTCGAACACGGACGAGCCAACCACGATGACATTGCGCACGATCACCGGCGGCGAGGTCATGGTGTAGTAGTCCGGCTCGACCGGCCGCCGCAGTCCTTTGGCAAGGTCGACGCGGCCGTCGGTGCCGAAACCCGGCACGGGCTTGCCGGTCTTGGCGTCGAGCGCGATCATTTGCGCAAACGCGGTCAGGATCACGATGCGCTCGTCGTCGCCATTGCGCCAATAGGCGACGCCGCGATGGGTCCAGCCGAGGTTGGCCGGCAGCCCCAGCCCGTTCTCGTAGAGTTTGGGGTCGAATACCCATTTGGTCTCGCCGGTCGCGGCGTCGATGCCGGCGACTTCGGATAGCGAGGTCGAGGTGTAGAGCACGCCGCCGACCATCAGCGGCGTCGATTCATTGGCATGGCTCGGGCCGACATCGGGTTTTGCTTCTTTGATCGCCATGTCCGGCGATTTCCAGCGCCACACGACGTGGAGATTTTTGGGGTTGTCGCGGTTGATCTGGGTCAGCGGCGAATAGCGCGCTGCAGCATAGGTCCCGGCATAAGCCGGCCATTCGCCCTGCGATAGCGCTTTCGCGGACTCCGGCAGCGCACCTGGGATGGTCTGGGCGTGCAGTGGAATGGCGAATAGTGCCAGCGCAATGCCAGCGACAACACCCCGACGCCACTTCGCTCCGCTCATGGCCGCCTCCTCCTGATTTTGGGGAGAGCATCGGCGAGAAGCGGGACCTCGTCAAAAGGAGATTTGTGACGTGCCTGACTTGGATGAGCCGAGCCGTATGCGTCCCCCGGCCGCAGCGCCGAATTCTTGCGTAGATACACCTGTGAGTGTATGATAAATTATTTCTATCTTCAGTTATTTAGATATCTTTTTCAATCAAGATCGACAGGAGTGACCAATGACACAGCACTGCATTTTTTGCTCGATCATGCCCCCTTATCTGCTGAAGAAATATGCCGAGAGCAGCGATCCGCAGGTTCGCGACCGGGCGCTCGCAACGATCGAGGCGACCGAGCGCGCCCGAGCGATCCGCGCCGCCTTGTCCCAAACCCTGAACCTGGCGCGTGTTGGACCGGGGGTGGCCAGGACAAAGGTCCGGCGCATCTTCGACTGCCAGGGAACCTCGGACCTGTCGCGCCAACTCGTCATGCAGGAAAATGACCAGCCGCCCGCCGATGTCGCGGTCCGCGAGGCCTACGATTTTGCCGGCATCACCTGGGATTTCTACAACACGGTGTTCGGCCGCAACTCCATCAACGATGGCGGCATGACAATCGTGTCATCCGTCCATTATAGCGAAAACGGACAGGGCTTCGACAACGCGCTGTGGAACGGCCAGCAGATGATCTATGGGGACGGCGGTGAACAGTTCGGACGCATGACTCAGTGCCTCGACGTGGTCGGCCACGAACTCACCCATGGCATCACCCAGTTCTCGGCCGGTCTTCCCTATCACAATCAGTCCGGCGCCCTGAACGAGTCCATGTCGGACGTGTTCGGTGTCGTGATCCGGCAATGGCATGACAATCAGACCGATCCTGCCACGGCTAACTGGCTGGTCGGCGACAAGCTGCTGCTCAACGGCGGCGCGCTGCGCTCCATGAAGGCGCCCGGGACGGCCAATCCGGACGACCCGCAGCCGGCGCATATGAAGGACTATGTGAACCTGCCGGACAACCCGTTCGGAGATAGCGGCGGTGTTCACTACAATTCGGGCATTCCCAACCACGCCTTCTATCTTGCCGCGACGGCGATCGGAAAGCCCTCGTGGCAGACGGCCGCGAAGATCTGGTACATCACGCTGACCCAGCGCCTCAAGGGCGAGACCGATTTCGCCAAATGCGCCAACGAGACGATTTCCGTGGCGCGCGATTTCTTCGACGATGCGACTGCGAAGAAGGTGTCACAGGCCTGGATCGATGTCGGCGTCATCACTCAGGCGGTGGGCCCTGTCGCATCGCTGGGCATGAAGGCCATCAAGCCGTCAGAGTCCGGCAAGAAGGCGGCAAAGGGAACAGCGGTGGCGAAAAAGGCCGCCCTGGCGTCGACCCACAAGCGAAAGCCCGCCAAGATGTCGGTGGCGCGACACTAATTTAGGCCCTCGCCACGCCTGCCAACGGGAGGCCGACCGCCGCTTGGTGGCATTGGATGCGATCCGTGCTTAGCTAGGCCGCAACGGCCCTGAAAGCGGAGTGTTTCCGATGCCCCTCAAGGTTACGCGGTACGGCGGCCCCATGGCAGGGATGAAGCCCAAGACAAAAGTCTTCCAGATGGAAGAGCTGGATCCGGCGGCGAAACAGGCGCTCGGGGCACTGTTGGAAAATCCGACACCCCCAAACGTCGCCGACCGCATTCCAGACGCATTCACCTACACGTTTCACACCGATGAAGCCGGGGCGCCGAACAAGGAAGTCGAAGTTACCAGCACCCGGGTGCCGGAGGCGCTGCGCAAGCTGCTGCCCTGACTCATGATCCGTAAAAGTGCCTGGCGGTTTTCCGAAAAGATTATGCGCGAACAAAAAAAAGCGCGATGGCGATTCAACTTAAGGCCATCGCGCTTTAAGGCGCATCGCGCGCCTTGCGTCATCACAGCCCGGCCATCTCCAGGCCGGACTACTCCACCGGCTTGCCGAACTTGTTCGACTTGGGCAGGCCATGGGCGAGACGGCCGGCATCGGCGCGGTTGCCGCGCCAGTCGGCCAATTCCTTCATGGTCATGCTCTGGTCGCGGCCGGCGCCGTCCTTCCAGGCAAGCCCCGTCTTGGAATCGAAGGTGGTGACGTCGGACAGCGAGGCACTGGTGTATTTCTGCAGGCGGACGCCGCGGCCACGCGCCATCTCCGGCACCTGATCGATGCCAAACACCACCATCTTGTGGTTGGTGCCGATGACCGCGACCATGTCGCCGCCAACAGTGGTGATCGCCTTGGCTTCGGCCGGCATGGTCACGTTCAGGACTTGCTTGCCCTTGCGGGTGTTGCCGACGCAATCGTCCTCATTGACGATGAAGCCTTGGCCTTCGGTGCTCGCGATCAGGAATTTGCGGCCGCCCTTGTTGACGAACAGCGAGGCGATCGCCGCATCCTGGTCCATGTCGACGAACATGCGGATCGGCTCGCCATGGCCGCGCCCGCCCGGCAGTTTTGCGACATCGAGCGAATAGAATTTGCCGTTGGTGGCAAACAGCAGCAGTTTCGAGGTGCTTTCGGCAAAGAAAGCCTGGTCAAGCTTGTCGTCGGTCTTGAAGGCGAGGCCCGAGAGATCGGCCATGTGGCCCTTCATGGTGCGCACCCAGCCCTTCTCGGACACCACGACCGTGACCGGCTCGCGCTCGACGAAGGCTTCCTCGATCGCGGCAAGATCATGCTCCGGCGCGTCGGCGAAGGCGGTACGGCGCTTGCCGAGCGGTGTCTTCGGCCCGAACATGTCGCGGACCTTCTTCACCTGCTCGCCGACCTTGGCCCATTGCTCGGTCTCCGAGCCGAGCAGCCCTTTGAGGCCCTTCAGCTCGCCGCGAAGGTTCTTGTCCTCGGTGCGGATCTCCATTTCCTCCAGCTTGCGCAGATTGCGCAGGCGCATGTTGAGGATGGAATCGGCCTGAATGTCCGTGAGCTTGAAGGTCTTCATCAGGACGGGCTTGGGCTCGTCCTCGGTGCGGATGATCTTGATCACCTTGTCGATGTTCAGATAGGCGATCAGGTAGCCGCCGAGCACTTCGAGGCGGTGCTCGATCTGCTCCTTGCGATAATTCGAGCGGCGGATCAGGACGTCGCGCAGATGGTCGAGCCATTCGCGCAGGCACTCGGCGAGGCCCACGACCTTGGGCACCTTGCCCTTGATCAGCACGTTGAGATTCAGCGAGATCCGGCTTTCCAGCTCGGTCAGCCGGAACAGCGATTCCATCATCAATTCCGGATCGACCGCGCGCGACTTCGGCTCGATGACGAGACGGACGTCCTCGGCGGATTCATCGCGGACGTCACCGACCAGCGGCAGCTTCTTCTCGTTGAGGAGTTCGGCGATCTTTTCGACCAGCCGCGACTTCTGCACCAGCCACGGGATTTCGGTGATGACGATCACCCAGGTGCCGCGGGAGCCCTCTTCCTGCACCCATTTGGCGCGGGTGCGGAACGAGCCGCGGCCGGTGACGTAGGCCTCTGCGATCGATTCCTTGGGATCGACGACGATGCCCCCGGTCGGGAAATCCGGGCCCTTCACCCATTTCAGCAGAGATTTCGACTTGGCATCGGGCTTGTCGATCAGATGCAGCGCGGCGTCGCAAAGCTCGGCGGCGTTGTGCGGCGGAATCGACGTCGCCATGCCGACCGCGATACCCTGGGAGCCGTTGGCGAGAAGGTTCGGGAAGCCGCCGGGCAGAACCACCGGTTCTTTGCCGCTGTTGTCATAGGTCGGCTTTAGCTCGACCGCGTCCTCGTCGATGCCTTCCAGTAGCAGCCGCGCGACGTCGGTGAGCCGCGCCTCGGTGTAGCGCATCGCGGCGGGGTTATCGCCGTCGATATTGCCGAAATTGCCCTGGCCGTCGACCAGCGGGTAGCGCGAGTTGAAATCCTGCGCGAGGCGCACCATGGCGTCGTAGATCGCCTGGTCGCCATGGGGATGGTACGAGCCCATCACCTCGCCGACGATCTTGGCCGACTTCTTCGGCGTTCCGCCCGGATTGAGGTTGAGCAGGCGCATGCCGTAGAGAATGCGCCGGTGCACCGGCTTCAGGCCGTCGCGCGCATCCGGCAGCGCGCGGTGCATGATGGTCGAGAGTGCATAGGAGAGATAACGCTCTTCCAGCGCATCGCGCAGCGGAACGTCGTCGATCTTCTCCGGCTCAGGCGGAATCAGTGTTTTTCCCATGCCGACGAGTTAAACCCTTCGCGCGAATCGGACAAGGCGCGAATCAGGGCAATGCCTTGAGATCACCGGAAACCACCGCCGCGCTCCGGGACTGCCACGCCGAGCGCCAATTGAGGGCGGGACGCTCGACATAGCGCCACGAGAGATAGGCCAGCGGTGTGGTGAGCATCAGCGAAAACAAGAAGCTGACGGCGAGGATCAGCGTCACGGGCAGCCAGCTATACCGTTCCCACAAATATGACGTGAGCCTGGCGGCCGCCCACAGCGACAGCGGGTGCAGGAGGTAGAAGCTGTAGGAAATCCGGCCGTAAAACCTCACGATCGGCAGATCAAGCGGCGTGAAAAGCGGCGCCTCCACGCGATAGGCAACCAGCATCACGAGGGTTGCCGCGCTCAAGCATTCCACCAGCGCGGTCCATGTCCCCTCGGGCTTGAAGAAGGAACATGCCCAAAACAAGCCGATGGATGCCAACGCTGCAAGCGTGACTCCGTTGGGCTTCAGGCGCTTCGCAAGGCCGGCGCCCTTGAAGTGCAGCAATATCCCGAACGGAAAGGCATAAAGCGCGGTGAGATTGGTGTCGGTGCCGATCGCGTGACGATACTGGCCGAGGAACGACAGGCCGAACAAGACCCATATCATGGCGATCACCGGCCATTCCCCGTAGCGCCGAAACAGCCAGACGCACAGGAAAATCAGAGGCGTTGCCGCCAGTTCCGCTTTCATCGACCACATCACGGCATCGATATCCGTGCGCAGCATCAGCATGTTCGCCACGATGTTCAGTGGCGTAAAGAAAGCGCCCTCTTCCCCATAAAGATTGAAGCCGAACGCATAGAACAGCACGGCGAAGATGGCGATGGTGCTGATGGCGGCGGGAAACAGCCGGAAAATCCGCGCTCTGGCAAAACGCTTCGCGCTGAAATCGCGATCGAGTGAGCGCGCCAGCACAAAGCCACTGATCACGAAGAACGCGACCACCGCGCCAAATCCGTTGCCCATAGCCTTGATCGCCTTCAGGCCGATCTCGTCGAAGACGCCGCGCGGCTGCGCGGCAAACCATGACATGGTGACGTGCATCAATGCGACCGTCAGGGCCGCGATGCCGCGCAGGGATTCGATGCGGGGAAGAAACTGTCGTTGATCTGAACCGGACACGGGGCAATTGGGGGCGTGGAAATGGTAAAATTCGCGCTTCCGTTCCGGCGCGTGCGTCACCACCGGCGACCCGAACGGACGGGTAGCGATATCCGTTCCATTCACGCCATGGAAGACCGCAATCCCCTCTCGCGAGCCCAAATATTGCGGCGGCGGCGTAATTTTCCGGCCGGTGCGCTTGGCCTGGGTCGCTCGTTGACACGGACCGCCACCGCGGCCGAACTCGGGGGGACGGTGCCGAATCGATCTGTCGCGGCCGAACGAAGTGATCGAACAAGGCGCAGCGACGGCTACGCGGCGTTGCGCTTTTCGATGACCTGCCGGAAATCCGAGGCCAACCCGCTGTAGTAGGCGGAAAGCACCTCATACATCGTCCGCTGGGCGCCTTCGGCCGCCTGGAGCGCCGCTTCCTTGCACTTGGCGGCCCTGCCCTCGTATTTCTCCAGCTTGGTCTGAAAATCTGTATCCATGACGCGACTCCACTCAACCCATGATTGGAGCCTGCCATGCTCACGCGCTCAAAAAGATGGCGAGTGTAGGGAAATTTTGCAGCGGCGCGGGCCAGACCCAAGCGCCCAGACGGCCCGGCGTGACGCGGCCGACCTCGATCCTGCTGCGCGCGGACGAGGTGATCGAATAGAAGCCGCAGCTTCTATTGGGTTGGCCAGCGCGCCGCTTCCACGGTCCGCGTGGGGACATCTTTCAGGCATTGCCGGGCGGCCTCGATCTGGGCATCGGTCGCGCCATGGCCGCGCGCCCACATCTCTGCGGCCGAAGCCGAATATTTCGCCACATAGTACCGGACCGCCGTGCAGGAAAGGCGGTGTACGACCCCGCCCTGGCCGCCCGCAAACGCGTTCGAACTGAGAGAAGATAGACATAGAACGAGCGCTGCGGCGCTCATCGCACGCATCAACATGGTGTCCCCCAAAACCGCATTCACGATTCCGAGAGAATCCGACTTTGAGCATCGGCGCAAATTAAATCGCGCTCTCGCGCGCAACGAACTGTCGATCAATTGTGGCAGCGGAACCCAAGGTGCTGAGAAGACGCGTGAGCAATGCAACGCAGCGTGCGCGCGCGTCAGGATGATGGAATGCGGATGCTCGCCCGTTTTCGGATCACCGCGTTGATGAAGCCGTCGCGCGCGTCGGAATGGCCCTGCCCGCGCGGCTCCAGCACATGGCGCAGCAGGAACATCCCGGTGAGCTGAAAGCCGTCCTGCAGGTCCTGGTCGGTCCAGCTATTCGCACCATCTTCGCCCTGCCGCAGGAAAGGCGGCAGCCGCAGCAGCCGGTCGCGCCAGGGCTCGCCGGCCGAGCGCGACACCGCGCCGCCGGATTTCGGCGAGACATAGACGAGATCGGTGGTTTCTCCGGTCGCCGCGCAGTTTTCGAGATCGAGCCCGAAGCCGAGTTCGCCCAGCATCGCCAATTCAAAACGCACCAGATGCACCGCGGCGCCGCCAGCGTCGTCGAAGTCATCCAGCGTGTGCTCCAGCATCTCGTAGATATCCTCGTGCGGATCGCGCTCGGGCAGCAACCGCGCCAGCGCGGCGAGATGCGTCACGCCGTAGACGGCATGCGAGGAAGCCAGCAGCGTCGCGGCACGGAGCCGCGTGCCCTCCAGCGTGTACATGCCGAGATGCTCGTCCAGCCGCGCCCGCCACACCGCGGTGACGCTGTTGCCGGGCTGCAGCAAAGGCCGCATCCGTGACGAGGCGCCGCCGCGCACGAGACCGAGGTGACGGCCATGCTCGCGGGTCAACAGCTCGACAATGGCGGAGGATTCGCCATGCCGCCGCACGCCCAGCACGATGCCTTCGTCGGTCCATTCCATGGGGTGAAAAGTAGCATGTAGGGTGGGCAAAGCGTAGCGTGCCCACCAACCATCAACAAACAGTGTCGCGCGCATGGTGGGCACGGCGCGAAGAGCGCCTTTGCCCACCCTACGAAGCCACGGATATTCTAGGCGTTGAACCAGCCCTTGGCGTCGCCGGTGAAGGAGTAATAGAGCCCGGCACCGGTCAGCACGCAGGACACGATCTCGATCACGCTGTCGAGTTCGAAACCGTTCGCGCCGATCACCTGGAGCAGCGAGATCACCGACAGCACCAGTGCGGCGGCCAAGACCCAGCGCGGCCAGTTCTTGCGGCGGCGCGCGGCGAGCCAGACGAAATAGAGCAGGAGCAGGATCATCCCGCCGCCGATGAGTGTGTTGGCCATGATCATCGGCTCGGTCATGTCGGCGGTCGGCGTGCGGTCCTGCACCGCCACCGACAGCGCATCCAGCATCAGCGACGCATAGAGCAGCACTTCGAACCGAAATACGTTTCTGGGAGGGTTCATCGACGTTTCTTATTCCTTGGGGAACTCAAGTCCCATCTGACGATAGCGGTCGGGATCGTCGCCCCAATTCTCGCGTACTTTGACGAACAGGAACAGGTGCACAGGCACGCCCAGAATGTCCGCGATCTCCTTGCGCGAGTTCGCGCCAATCGCCTTGATGGTGGCGCCGCCCTTGCCCAGCACGATCTTGCGCTGGCTTTCGCGCTCGACAAAGATCGTTTGCTCGATGCGCACCGAATTATCCTTGCGCTCGGTCCAGCTATCGGTCTCGACGGTCGACTGATATGGCAATTCCTGGTGCAGCTTCTGGTAAATCTTCTCCCGGGTGATCTCGGCCGCGAGCTGCCGCATCGGCGCGTCCGACATCTGGTCCTCGGGATAGAGGAACGGCCCCGCCGGCACCATCTCGGCCAGCGCATGGCGCAGATCCTCGACGCCGTCGCCGGACAGCGCCGAGACCATGAAGGTCTTTGCGAAACCCAGCCGGTCATTGGCGGCCTTGGCCAGCGCCAGCAGTTTTTCGCGCGGCACCAGATCGATCTTGTTCAAGACCAGAATCTTGTCGTGATCGACGCCGGCGACTTTATTGAGGATACCGTCGGCCTCCTCGTCGAGCCCGGCCTTGGCGTCCAGCAGCACGCAGACGAGGTCGGCATCATGCGCGCCGCTCCAGGCGGTCGAGACCATGGCGCGGTCGAGCCGGCGTTTGGGCGAGAAAATGCCAGGGGTGTCGACCAGGATGATCTGCGCATTGTCAGAGACCACGATGCCGCGGATCAGCGCGCGCGTGGTCTGCACCTTGCGCGAGACGATGGTGACCTTGGAGCCGACCAGCGCGTTGACCAGCGTGGACTTGCCGACATTGGGGGCGCCGATCAGGGCGACAAAGCCGCAGCGTGTGTCGGCGCTTTCAGCCATCATTGCCGCCGCCGCCGACGCCTTCGCGCTCGATCATCACGGAGGCCGCGACCTTCTCGGCCGCGCGCTTGCTGCCGCCGACGCCTTCGGCCGGCGCCAGGCCCGGCAGATCGACCGCGACGCGGAACTGCGGATCGTGATGCGGCCCGGTGCGCTCGACCTCGCGATAGACCGGCGTCGGCAGGCCCTTGCCCTGCGCCCATTCCTGCAAAACGGTCTTGGGATCGCGCAACGGCTGCCGCGGCTTCTTCATCCGCTCGGTCCAGTTGTGCTCGACGAACTCGTTGGCGGCCGCATAACCGCCGTCGAGGAATACCGCGCCGATCACGGCCTCGCAGATGTCGCCGAGCACGGATTTGCGTAAGCGCGCGCCGGCGCCGGCGCCGACCGCCCCCAACTTGATGTCGTCGGCAAGGCCCAGCGATTTGGCGACATCGGCGCAGCTCTCCTTGCGCACGAGATCGGCGAGCCGCTTCGACAGCTCGCCCTCGTCCGCGTTCGGGAAGCTGCGATAGAGCATGTCCGAAACGATCAGCCCGAGCACGTGATCGCCGAGGAATTCCAGGCGCTGATAGCTCTCGCCGCGCTTGCGCGAGGGCTTCAGCGCCGACACATGCGTCATCGCCGTCACCAGGAGATTGGGATCGGCGAATTTGTGCCCGATACGCACCTCGATCGCTGACGTCGCCGCCTTGGCGGCCGACTTCCCGGACGATTTGGCGCGCTTCTTCCTCGCCTTCTTGCGCGCAGGCAGCACCTCCGCGCCTGCGTCAGGGGCGACGGTTGCACTCAGGATATCAGCGGTGTCGTCATTCATCGCACAAATGTGAACAGACGGTTCCAGCGTATCGACCACGGCCAGTCCCAGATCGCCCAGACGTGCTGGCCCTCGGCAATGGAGAAGAAGATGATCTGGGCGCGGCCGATGATGTTCTGCTGCGGCACGTAACCCACCACCGACTGCACGCGGCTGTCGGTGGAGTTGTCGCGGTTGTCGCCCATCATGAAGAAATGGCCGGGCGGCACGACGTATTCGATGGTGTTGTCGTAATAGCCGTTGTCCTGGCAATCCAGTGTCTCATAGCTGACGCCGTTCGGCAGCGTCTCCTTCCAGCGTTTCACGCGCCCGAAGGCCTCCGACGACCCGCACGGATCTTCGCCGACGAAATCGCTCAGGCGTTGCCGCTCGACCGGCTTGTCGTTGATGTAAAGCAGGCCGTCCTTCATCTGGATGCGGTCGCCGGGCAACCCGATCACGCGCTTGATATAGTCGGTCGATTCATCTCTCGGCAGGCGAAACACCACGATGTCGCCGCGGTTGGGATCGGAGCCGAAGATGCGGCCCGAAAACAGCGTCGGCAGCGGCGGCGTCCAAGGAATCGAGAACGGACTGTAGCCGTAGGAATATTTCGAGACGAACAGATAGTCGCCGACGAGCAGCGTCGCCTTCATCGATCCCGAGGGGATGTTGAAGGGCTGGAACAGGAAGGTGCGGATCACAAGCGCGATCAGGAGAGCGTGGATGACGACGCGGTAGCCTTCGGAGGAGGCACTGGTCTTTTCCCGGGATGTCACGCTCATTGTTTTCCCAATTTTTGGTCGCGGTCGTACGGCGGCAGAATAGCCTCCGCACGCGAACAGCGCTCCGCTTCGCGGTTTTCGTAAATCGGTCCTGATTCTGATAGTGAAAGCCAATTCCGGCGCAAACCGGAATTCGCCTTTGCTGGATCAAGGTTGCAAGAGGTTTTAGACGTTTGTTCTCAGAGGCGCAACAAACGGCAGCATCAAAACTTCACAACACATTGAAAAACATCGCTTTTTTAGTTTTGGCGCCCTTGAGGCTCAAGCTTTGGCAGCCGACACCGCCGAGATTATGACAAAGGCCTGCGCCAGTGGCCAATCGTCGGTAATCGTAAGGTCGATCCGCGCCTCGAATCCATCAGGGGTCAGCGCCTGCAGCCGGGCCAGCGCCCCGCCCGTGAGCAGCATGCTCGGCCGGCCGCCCGGCAGGTTGATCACCCCCATGTCACGCCACCAGACCCCGCGCCGGATGCCGGTTCCCAGCGCCTTGGAACAGGCTTCCTTGGCGGCAAAACGCTTGGCATAGGTCGCAACCACCATCTTCTCATTGGCCGCGCGCCGATTGGCCTTGGCGCGCTCGGCATCGGTGAAGATGCGGTCGAGGAAGCGGTCGCCATGGCGCTCGATCACCTTGGCGACGCGGCGGATGTCGATGAGGTCGTTGCCGATGCCGATAATCATCCGATCACGCCCGCGTCCTGCCCCGGTCCATCGCCGTCCGCATGGTGCGGACGGTCTCGCTCAGGCCCACAAAGATGGCTTCCCCAATCATGTAATAGCCGATGTTGAGTTCGACGATCTCGGGCAGCGCGGCGATGGTCTCGGCGGTGGCATAATCGAGGCCATGGCCGGCATGGACTTCCAGTCCCGCCGAGCGCGCCAGTTTCGCGCCGGCGACGATGCGCTGCCATTCGGCTTCCGCCTTGTCCTTGTGGCCTTCCGTCACGGCGTCGCACCAGGCGCCGGTGTGGATTTCGATCACGGGGGCCTGCAATCGCGCCGCCATCTCGATCTGGCGCGGTTCGGCCGCGATGAACAGCGACACCCGGATGCCGGCGTCGTTCAGCTTGGCGATGAAGGGCGCCAGCGCATTGTGCTGGCCGACCACATCCAGCCCGCCCTCGGTGGTCAGTTCCTCGCGCCGCTCCGGCACCAGGCACACCGCATGCGGCTTGGTCGCCAGCGAAATCCTGAGCATGTCTGCAGTCGCCGCCATCTCGAAATTCAAAGGCTTGGAGATTTCGGCCTTCAGCCGCGCCATGTCCCCGTCGCGGATGTGGCGACGGTCCTCGCGCAGATGCGCGGTGATGCCGTCGGCGCCGGCCTCGATCGCCACCTGCGCTGCGCGCACGGGATCGGGCCTCTGCCCGGCGCGGGCATTACGCAGGGTCGCGACGTGATCGACGTTGACACCAAGGCGCAGCGGAGGAACAGGCATGATTGGCCATCTTGCAAAGACTGTCATGCGCGGGCTCGACCCGCGCATCCATCTTCTTGAAAAGAATGGATTGCCGGGTCAAGTCGCAAAAGACGCGCTTCGCGCTTTGCCCGGCAACGACGAATCATCATCCATTGACGCGCTCGACCCGCGCGACGACGGCCTTGGCGCGCAACTGGGCAATAATAGCGCTGAGATGCTTGAGGTCATAGACCTCGAGATCGATGGTGAGCTCGGTGAAGTCGGGCGAGCGGCGCGACATGCTGATATTGTCGATATTGCCGTCATGCTCGGCAATCACGGTCGCGACCTGGGCGAGGCTGCCGGGCTCGTTGACATTGTCGACCAGGATGCGCGCGGGAAAACGCTGCGGCGTCGTATCATCGACATCCCAGCGCACGTCCAGCCAGCGTTCCGGCTCTTCCTCGAAATCCTTCAGCGCCGGCGACTGGATCGGGTAGATCGTGATGCCCTCGCCCGGCGTGACAATGCCGACAATGCGGTCGCCCGGGACTGCCCCGCCATTCGGCGCGAACTTGATCGGCAGGTCGGAATTGATGCCGCGAATCGGGATCGCCGACGGGCTGCGCTGCGGATCGGGCGGCGGCGATTTCAGCTTCAATTTGACGGCAAGGCTGCTCTTCTTGGCCGCACCATAGCGCGCCACCCGCTCTTCCTTGTAGTCGGGATACATCGCGCGCGCGACGTCGGAGGCCTTCATCTCACCACGGCCGACGGCAGCCATGACGTCCTCGATCGAGGCGCGCGCCAGCCGCGGCAGTGCGCCCTTCAGCTTGTCGTCGGCATAGTCGATCTTGGCGCGCTCGAACAGGCGCTCGACGATGCGACGGCCAAGGCCGGCATATTGGTCGCGCACGGCGGCGCGGGTCGCGCGGCGGATCGCCGCTCGCGCCTTGCCGGTGACCGCCAGCGATTCCCAGGCCGATGGCGGCGCCGATTGCGCCTCCGAGGTCAGGACCTCGACCTCGTCGCCGTTCTGCAATTCGGAGGAGAGCGGCGCGAACTTGCCGTTGATCTTGCAGCCGACCGCGCTGTTGCCGAGCTCGGTATGCACGGCGTAGGCGAAGTCGATCACATTGGCATGGCGCGGCAGCGCGATCAGCTTGCCCTTCGGGGTGAAGCAGAACACCTGGTCGTGGAACAGCTCGAGCTTGGTGTGCTCCAGAAACTCTTCCGGATTGGCGCTGTCGGAGAGGATGCCGACGGTGCGGCGCAGCCAGGCAAAGGCATTGGACTCGCGCTTGAGCAGTTCGGTCGGCGAGCCCACGCCGTCCTTGTAGAAGGCGTGCGCGGCGATACCGAACTCGGCGATCTGGTGCATCTCCTCGGTGCGGATCTGCAGCTCGACCCGCTGGTTGCCGGGCCCGATCACGGTGGTATGGATCGAGCGATAGTCGTTCTGCTTCGGCGTCGAGATGTAGTCCTTGAAACGGCCCGGCACCACCGGCCAGGTCGTATGCACGACGCCGAGCGCGCGGTAGCAGGATTCGACCTCGGGCATGATGACGCGGAAGGCGAAGATGTCGGACAGCTGCTCGAAGCCGATCGACTTGCGTTCCATCTTGGTCCAGATCGAGAATGGTTGCTTGCGCCGGCCATAAACATGCGCGGAGAGCCCGTTCTTGCGCAGGTTCTTCGAGAGCTGGCTTTCGATCTCGCCGATCAGGTTGCGGTTGCGCTCGGCCAGCGCCTCAAGCCGGTGCTTCACCACGTTGTAGGCTTCCGGATCGAGCGAACGGAAGGACAGATCCTCCAGCTCCTCGCGCATTTCCTGCATACCCATGCGGCCTGCGAGCGGCGCGTAGATGTCGAGCGTCTCCTCCGCGATGCGCTGGCGCGAGGCTTCCGGCACGAACTCCAGCGTGCGCATGTTGTGCAGGCGGTCGGCGAGCTTGACCAGCAGCACACGCACGTCGTCGGAAATCGCCAGCAAGAGCTTGCGCAGGTTTTCCGCCTGCTTGGCCTCGCGCGACACCAGCTCGAGCCGCTTCAGCTTGGTCAGGCCTTCGACCAGGGCGCCGATTTCGGGCCCGAAGATCTGGTCGATCTCCGCCCGGGTCGCTTCCGTGTCCTCGATGGTATCGTGCAGGAGGGCCGCGACGATGGTGGCGTCGTCGAGCTTGAGGTCGGTCAGGATCGCCGCGACCTCGAGCGGGTGCGAGAAATAGGGATCGCCGGAGGCCCGCGTCTGCGAGCCATGCGCCTTCATGGCGTAGACATAGGCGCGGTTGAGCAGGTCCTCGTTGGTGTTGGGATTGTAGGAGCGGACGCGCTCGACAAGGTCATATTGCCGCATCATCCGCGGGCGCGGCGATTTCGGAGCCTTGACGGGCGCCGAATTGGCCGGCGCAGAACTGGCCACGGCGACCGGTTCGGCGGCGGCCTGCATCTGGGGTGGGCTCCGGCGTCGAATCGCCATCGAATCACTGCCTTGCCTTAACGACCTCGCTCCTCGCCGACTCAGTCTAACGCCAATCCGGCCGTCGTCCGAAAAAATCGAACGGCGGCGGCGTCATCTTTCGCGGGAGCGAGAGGCACCAGCTAATCATAAAAACGGCAGCAAAAGCAAAGGCCCGGACGGTGGTCCGGGCCTTTGGTAAACGAAATTCTCGTGAGGTCTACTCGTCCTCTTCCGGCTGTTCTTCCGGAGGCGCCAAGCCCTCGAGGCCCTTCAAAAGTTCCTCCTCCGTCATGCGCTCGACCGCCACTTCGGTGTCGTCGGCATCGACGCTGGCGCCCGCCGAGCCGATCAGAGGCACGGTATCGGGCTCTGGTTCGTCGACCTCGACGAACTTCTGCAGGGAGTGGACCAACTCCTCACGCAAATCTTCAGGCGAAATCGTAGATTCTGCGATTTCGCGTAGCGAAACCACCGGATTTTTGTCATTATCTCGATCAATCGTAAGTTGAGACCCTGAGGAGATCATCCGGGCCCGGTGTGCGGCCAACAGGACGAGGTCAAACCGGTTGTCGACCTTATCAATGCAATCTTCAACCGTGACGCGTGCCATGGGCTGTCACTCCGTTGTCAGGGGGCTGGAAATGGTGAGTATGGGCGCTAGTTATAGGGGGGCCGGGCTTTGTGCAAGACTAAATTTGTGATTTGGCGTGAGCAGGTCACTCTGCTAACCCCCCGGCCCGGGACTCAAGAGGGTGGGCTTCTGGCGGCCGCAAATGGCGCCGGCCAACAAAACGCATTATTGCGTTGTAAGAAAATACCTTTTTTGCCCCCATCTCTCCAAATTTGCGGTACCGTCTGTTCGGGACCAATCCGCTCTGGGGCTTCGGCAGTGATTTGAGATGCGCGGGACCACTGCCGCCGCGCCAAGAAAAGCAGATTCTAACATAACGCGAGCAACGAATGTCATCTTCCACGACTAACAAGATTGCGCTCTTCATCGATGGCGCCAACCTGTACGCCACAGCAAAGACACTTGGCTTCGACATCGACTACAAGCGCCTGCTTAAGGAATTTCACAGCCGGGGAACGCTCCTGCGCGCGTTCTACTACACGGCGATCATTGAAGATCAGGAGTATTCCTCGATCCGTCCCCTGATCGACTGGCTCGACTACAACGGTTACACCGTCGTCACCAAGGCGACGAAAGAGTTCATCGATGCGAGTGGCCGCCGCAAGGTGAAGGGCAATATGGACATCGAGCTCGCTGTGGATGCGATGGAGCTCGCCGAACATATCGACCAGATGGTGCTGTTCTCCGGCGACGGCGATTTCCGCTCGCTGGTGGAAGCGGTGCAGCGTCGCGGCGTCCGCGTCACGGTGATCTCGACGATCTCGAGCCAGCCGCCGATGATTGCCGACGAGTTGCGGCGCCAGGCCGACGTGTTCACCGATCTCGTCGAGCTGCAATCGAAGCTCGGCCGCGATCCGTCGGAACGGCCGGCCCCGCGCGAGCGCGGCGATCGCGAGCCACGCCATCACGCCCCGCAATTCCTGCAGCGCGCGACCACGATGGCACCACGGGGCGCTGAAGAAGATTTCGACGATTAGGAATCATGCGGCGTCGGCCAAGTCCGACGCCGCGCTTCCCCCCACCGAACCCGGTCGCGATTGCCCGCTCTGCCCGCGGCTGGCTGAGTTTCGTGCGCAGTCGCGCGCGAAAGAGCCCACCTGGTACAACGCGCCGGTCCTCTCCTTTGGTGACCCCGGCGCGCGGCTTCTGATCGTCGGCCTTGCGCCGGGAATGCAGGGCGCCAATCGCACGGGCCGGCCGTTCACCGGCGATTACGCCGGCGACCTGCTCTATGCGACGCTGCTCGAATATGGCTTTGCCAGCGGCCACTACCAGGCGCGGCCCGATGACGGCTTGAAACTGGTCGATTGCCGGATCAGCAACGCGGTGAGCTGCGTGCCGCCGCAGAACAAGCCGCTGCCGGCGGAGATCAACAATTGCCGGCCATTCCTTGCCGCCAACATCGCTGCCATGCCGAACCTGCGCGCCATCGTGCCACTCGGCCGCATCGCGCATGATACCTTGCTGAAGACGCTGAAGCTGCGCAGCGCCGCCGCACCTTTCGCGCATGGCGCGGTGCATCAGGCCGGTGGCCTGAAGCTCTACGACAGTTATCACTGCTCGCGCTACAACACGAACACCGGCGTACTGACGCCGGAGATGTTCCGCGCGGTGTTCGCGCGGGTGAAAGCGGATTTGGCATAGCTTTTCGAGCGAAGTGGAAACCGGTTCGCGTGAAGAAGACGCGTCAATAAATGGCTCTTAGGCCTTATTGTCCTTCAGCCATTCCAGCACGTCGCCGGCGTTTCTGTCCGGCGGAAACACCGGATAGAACACGTGGCGGATGCGCCCGTCGTCGATCACCAGTGCAAGTCGCTTGATCAGCGTCAGCCCGGCGACCTCCATGGTCGGCAGGTTGAGCGCGCGGGTGAGCTCGAGCTTCTCGTCAGACAGCACCGGGAACGGCAGATGCAGCCGCGAGGCCATCTCGGTCTGGTAGGCATTGCTCTGCGTCGACAGGCCGAACACCTGCGCGGCGCCGGCGGCTTTCAACTCTGCAAAGAGATCGCGGAAGGCGCAGGTCTGCGGCGTGCAGCCGCGCGCGCCGGGGATCATGTCCCAATCGTCGACCAGCGCAATCTTGCCGGGCTCGCCGGTCCGGGGATAGGCGAACACGACAGTGCGCCCATTCAACGCCGACAGCGTCACTGAAGTGTCGTCGGTCGCAACCAGGCTGACCGGCGGAATGGTCATGCCGGTCAGATGCGCCGCGCCGCCGTCGTCGGTCGGTGCCGGGATCTTGCTCCAGTCCACTTCCATGAGGTTTCTCTGGTTCATCAATCGCGTCCCTTGGTGGCCGGCAGGATGGGTTGAATGAAGTGAAACCCATCGAAAGAACGTGATGGGTATCGCTTCGCTCGACCCATCCTACGAAATGAAGTTCATCATCCCCGCGCGCGCAGCAGGCGGCTCTTCTCCCGGCCCCAGTCGCGCTTCTTCTCGCTCTCGCGCTTGTCGTGCAGCTTCTTGCCCTTGGCCACCGCGAGCAGAAGCTTCGCGCGGCCGCGTTCGTTGAAATATAGCTTGAGCGGGATCAGCGTCATCCCCTCGCGGTCGACCGCGCCGATCAATTTGTTGATCTGCTTTTTATGCAGGAGCAGTTTCCGCGGCCGCTTCGGCTCGTGGTTGAAGCGGTTGGCCTGCAGATATTCCGGAATGTTGGCGTTGATCAGCCAGATCTCGCCGTTCTTGGAATCGGCATAGGATTCCGCAATCGTGCTCTTGCCGCTGCGGATCGACTTGACCTCGGTGCCGGTCAGCGCAATTCCCGCCTCGACCGTGTCCTCGATCGCGTAGTTGAACCGCGCCTTGCGGTTTTCCGCAACGACCTTGATCGCGCGCTCGTTCTTCTCGGCCACGTCAACTCTTCTTCAGGAGATCGCGGATCTCGGTCAGCAACACGACTTCGGCGGACGGTTTGGGCGGTTCCACGGGCTTGGCTTCCTCGTGACGCTTGAGCTGGTTCATGGCGCGGATCACGAGAAACAGCACGGTCGCGATGATCAGGAAATTCAGCGTCAGCGTGATGAAGCTGCCATAGGCCAGCACCGCGCTCTGTTTCTTGGCATCGGCGAGGTTGCTCGCCGTCACCGACTTCGACAGCGCAATGAAATAGTTGGAGAAGTCGAGGCCGCCGGTGGCGGCGCCGATGATGGGCATGATGATGTCGCCCACCAGCGACGTCACGATGGCGCCAAACGCCGCGCCGATGATGACGCCGACGGCGAGGTCGACGACATTACCCTTCATCGCGAAGTCGCGGAATTCCTTGAGCATGGGCTGCTTCCTGCAATGCCTGGATGATGGAGCCGCGAACAGGGGCTCAGTTGATGAGGCCGGCATGCACCATCGCGCTGCGCACGGCGACGCGGGTCGGGTCCGATACCGGCACCATCGGCAGGCGCAGCCTCTCGTCCATCTTGCCGAGCAGCGACATCGCATATTTGATCGGCGCCGGATTGGACTCGATGAACAGGTTGTTGTGCAGCGGCATCAGCTTGTCGTGCAGCGCGAGCGCGGTCTTGGCGTCGCCCTTCTGCCAGGCGAGGTGGAAATCGGAGCACAGCCGCGGCGCCACATTCGAGGTCACGGAGATGCAGCCATGGCCGCCATGGGCCATATAGCCGAGCACGGTCGCATCCTCGCCCGAGAGCTGGTTGAAATCCTCGCCCATCGCGGCGCGCTGCTGCGACACCCGCACCATGCTCGCGGTCGCGTCCTTGACGCCGGCGATGTTCTTCAACTCCCACAGCCGCTTCATGGTGTCGACCGACATGTCGATCACCGAGCGCGGCGGGATGTTGTAGATGATGATCGGAATAGAGATCGCGTCGTTGATCGCCTTGAAGTGCTGGTACATGCCCTCTTGGGTCGGCTTGTTGTAATAGGGCGTCACCACCAGTACAGCATTCGCGCCCGCCTGCTCCGCGTGCTCGGCGAGCTCGATTGCTTCCTTGGTCGAGTTGGAGCCGGCGCCGGCGATCACCGGCACGCGCCCCTTTGCCTCCTCGATGCACCACTCGACCACGCGCTTGTGCTCATCATGGCTCAAGGTCGGGCTTTCGCCGGTGGTACCGACGGGAACGAGACCGTGGGTGCCTTCCGAAATCTGCCAGTTCACCAGCGCGCGGAAGGCCGCCTCGTCCAGCGAGCCGTTCTTGAAGGGGGTGACCAAGGCAGTGAAGGAACCCCGAAATTTCGTCTTGGCTGCCATGGAACTCCTCCCGACGCTGGTTTACGGCCTGGCTGGTCGTTGAAACAGCGATTCATATAGGGTCCGGCGACCCCGCGAAAGGGCTGCGCGCCCGTCCTTCCCCGGAAGTCGCAGGTAACGCGCTCCGGTTTGGCCGTGATTTTGCCGCGGTGGCGGCGCAAAAACCCGCGCCATGCCGCATTGCCTTTAGTATTTAGTCGACGGTTTCAGTCACATTCAGCAATTGATTCGCAGCGAAGGAATGCCGTGGCCCCGTTTGTCCGCACGAAAGCATTGCGATCGACCGCGTTGTCGGCCGTCCTGTCGGGGGCGCTGACGCTGGCTTTGGGATATTCGGCGCCAGCGGAGGAGCCGGCCTCTCCTCCGGCGAAACAGGCGGCGGCCTCCTCTCCGGCGAAACACAAGGTTCCAATGCCAAAGGCGCGGCCGGTCGTGCGCAACGTGGTGCCCCATGGCAACCCGCCGCCGGCTGCGACGGCTGCCGCCCGCGAGGTTGCGACACCGATCCTGCCGCCTCCGGTCGCAGCTCCCGCGCCCCCTGCCCGCCAACGCGTCACCGCGCCGACACCGGCGCGAAAACCGGTCACGCCGGCCGCGGTGGCGCAGACTTCCTCGACTTCGAAACAAGATCTCGACACGCTCGAGAATATCATCGAGCTGATCCGCAAGCACCGGCCTGACGACGCGACCCAGGCGGAAGCAACCATTTCCGATCCCGTCGCGAGGAAGCTTGCGGAATGGCTGATCCTGCGCAGCGACAACAACAACGCCACCGTCGAGCGCTACCGCGCTTTCTTGACGGCCAATCCAAGCTGGCCCTCGCAGACCTTTTTCCGCCGGCGACTTGAGGCCGCGCTATGGGACGACCAACGCGAGGATTCCGCGGTGTGGTCGTGGTTCGAGAACGAGTCGCCGATCTCGGCCAAAGGCCGGCTTGCGCTCGCCAAGGCGATGCTGGCCCGCGGCGACCGCGCCAATGCCGAACGGCTGGCGCGTGAAGCCTGGCGCAACGATCCGATGTCGGAGGATACCGAAAGCGCGGCGCTCGACATGTTCGGCGCGCTGCTCACTCCCGGCGACCAGAAGGCGCGGATGGATAACTTCGCCTACACCACCGAGAACGAGGCCGCCGCGATGCGCGCGGCGAAGCGGCTCGGTGCAGGCTATATGGCGCTGGTGAAGGCGCGCCTTGCCTCGGTGCGGAAGGCGGCCAACGCCAAGGCGCTGCTGGACGCCGTGCCGCACGAATTGCACGGCGATACCGGCTATGTCTTCGCCAAGATCCAGGAGCTTCGGCGCGAAGAGAAATATCCGGAAGCAGCGCAGCTAATCATGAGCGCGCCGCGTGATCCGAACCGCCTCTATAATCTCGACGAATGGTGGATCGAGCGGCGTCTGGCTGCGCGCAAAATGATCGATCTCGGCGAATACAAGACCGCCTACCTGATCGCACGCGACGCGGCACTGCCGACCCGCGACATCTACAAGACCGAGCAGGAGTTCACCGCGGGCTGGATCGCGCTGCGCTTCCTCAACGATCCGCAGACCGCCGCGCAGCATTTTGCGCGGATCGGCGTCGGCAGCGTCAATCCGACCACGCTGGCGCGTGCCGGCTACTGGAAGGGCCGCGCGGCGGAAGCCATGGGCCGCTCGCAGGAGGCGCGTGCCTTCTACACGCAGGCGGCCGAGCAATCGACGAGCTATTACGGCCAGCTGGCGCGCGCCAAACTCGGGTTGCCGCAGCTCGAGCTCAACGACGTGCCGCGTGCGCGCGGCGTCGAGCGGCTCGAAGTCGTCCGCGCCGTGCAGCTGCTGTTCGATCTCGACGAGCGCGAGATCGCGATCCCGATCTTTGCCGATGCCGGCGAAAACGGCGACGCGGATGCGGTGATCGGCCTTGGCGAGCTGACGGCGCGCTACGGCTATGCCCGCGGCATGATTCTCGCCGGCAAGGCCGCGCTCAACCGCGGCCTGCCGTTCGACCACTACGCCTATCCGGTGGTCGGCATTCCGTCCTACAGCCCGATCGGCGCCGATGTCGAGAAGAGCGTTGTGTTCGCGATCGCGCGCCAGGAAAGCATGTTCAATCCGGGCGACGTCTCGCCGGCGCAGGCCTACGGGTTGATGCAGGTGACGCCGGACGCAGCCCGCTATGTCTGCAAGCGCGCCGGTGCCTCCTTCGATCTGTCGCGGATGAAGACGGATTCGGCCTATAACGCAGCGCTCGGTGCGGCCGAGCTCGGCGGCCTGATGGAGGATTTCCGCGGCTCCTACATCATGACCTTTGCGGCCTATAATGCCGGCCGCGGCAGCCTGAAGAAATGGGTCGACCGCTATGGCGATCCGCGCGATCCCAAGGTCGACGCGGTCGACTGGGTCGAGCTCATTCCGTTCTCGGAGACCCGCAATTATGTGCAGCGGGTGATGGAGAATCTGCAGGTCTATCGCGCCCGTTTCGGCGGGGGCACGCGGCTGCAGATCGAGGCCGACTTGCACCGCGGCGCGGTGGAGTAAGCTGCCAGTAAAGCGATCACTGCTGGCAATCGCCGACGCGCTCGCCTTCCAGTTCGCTCTTGACGTCGCTGATCAGCGCGCCCGCCATCCGCCCCTGTGAGGTGATGGTCGCGTGATAGTGCTGCGGACTGTCGAAGTTGAAGCTCGCGGCGACATCGGCATCGAGCTGTCCACGGCACTGCAGGCGCCATTTCAGCGTTTGGCCGGTCAATTGAATTTCCGGATCTGCACAGGTCGAATTGATGGTGCCGGAGACCGGGCCAAAGGTCTTGGCGATGTCTTCGGCCTGTTCGGGAGTGACGCAGCGCAGTTTTGGCTGCGGCGGCTGGACCGCGCCGTTGACCACCGTGGCCGAAGTCACCTTCCACTGCCCGGGCTCGATCAGCTTTTCGGCCACATGCGCGACCGCCGTCCCGGCGAGCAAAGCGAGCCAAGCAACTGCGAACCTGGTCATTCAACCACCTGAAACGGGACGACCCGGGATGTCCCTTCCGTCGCTGCATCACAATTGCCGAGGCACCTGCACATGCAACCAAGGAACCGCGCTTGGAAACTCACGCTGCAGCGCGTTTTTGGACGAGTGTTGCAAAAATAACACGACACCGCTCGATCAACACTCCTGTCTGGGATGTGACACTCTATTAATGTGCCGAGGGATCATTGCGGCGACAACTGGCGTTGTCCGCCGCGATGCTTCTCTACAAATCCGCAACACCGCCGGGAACAAGCGTCACATCATAGGTCGCATGGCCTGGACCAAAATTCTTGCGCACCGAAATTCGATCGATCTGTCCCGGGCTGCCCAGTAACACGTCCTGATTAGGCAGGATCAGGGTCGCAACGTTACCGACGTAGACGATGACGTGAATGCCGTTCTCCAGATTCTCTTTGGCCCAGCCACGCAACTGGTCGTAATAGGGCTGCTTGCGCCAGGCCGACGGCGTGCCCGGATCAACCCGCACATAGATGTAGTTATTCCGCGGATTGACAGTGACCACCATCTTGCATTGCTCCGGCTTCCAGTGCGGAAGCATCGCTTGCTCCGTTCGCCAACGGCAATTGAACACCGCACACTGATGGGGAAGGTTGTCGTGGATCGCGCAGCCTTTGCCGGGCGAGCAATGCTTGCACCACTTGCCGGCCTCTTTGCCGATCTCCGGAATCTTGTAGACCTTGCAGCAAAGGGTGCAGGTTCCGCATTCCCTTCCGGGAATGACCAGCGCATCGGGGTTTGCCGCTAGTGGATTGGGAGTTGGCATTCGGGTTCCTCACCATGGATCGTAGCGAACAACCGGCACCGAACTCCCAGCAAGGCAGTATTGAAGCCGATCCCACCAACGACGTCGCCCCGGGTGGAGCGACTTTCACCGGTCCGGGATTGTACACCCGCCGGACACTACTCCGGTCCACCAGCGAAATCAGCACCTCTTCGAATGGCTGGCGAAAGCTGGCCAAGCCCTCCACCCGAGGGCTCAGCGGGCCGAAGTGTGGCGGAGACGGAGTCCTCTGACACATTGTTTGCTCCTATTCGCTGTCGTTCGAAAAGCGCCTGTGGATAGCACACTTCTTGAATTCTGTCGTTCTTGTACATTCGTTCCCGTTCACGTAAATTCGCGCCTCAAATGTGGGTAAGGAAGCGGGTACGATGGCAGGCGGAAAGCTGACGGCGCTTCAAGTTACCAAGGCCAAAGCGCCGGGCATGTACGGCGACGGCGGCGGGCTATACCTTCAAATCACCGGCGACGGCAAGAAGAAGATCGCGAAGTCCTGGATCTTCCGCTACCGCTTTAACGGGCACACCAGCAAGGCAGGTAAGCCGCTTGCGCGCGAGATGGGCCTTGGCTCTTCCGACACTTGGACGCTCGCCGAGGCGCGTGACCGGGCGCGCCAGCAGCGGCAGCTGCTCGACCAGGGCCTCGACCCCATCGCGGCCCGCAAGACGCAGGAAGCGGCCGCCGCGCTTGCCAAGGCGCAGACGGTGTTGTTCGAGCAGTGCGCCAAGGACTACATCCGCAGCCATCGCGCCGGGTGGAAGAACGCGAAGCACGCCGACCAATGGACGTCGACCCTCGAGGCCTGGGCCTATCCCATCATGGGCAAGCTGCCGGTCGGCGGCATCACCACCGACCTGGTGCTGAAAGTGCTGCAGCAGCCGATCGACCCCGACGCGCCCGACGGGCCGAATTTCTGGACGGACAAGACGGAGACGGCCAGCCGAGTCCGCGGCCGCATAGAGAACGTGATCGACTGGGCGAAGGCAAAGAAGCTGCGAGATGGTGAGAACCCGGCGCGGTGGAAGGGTCTGCTCGACAAGCTCTTGCCAGCGCGCTCGACGGTGGCACCGGTCGAGCATCATCCGGCGCTTCCCTATCGGGATATCCCGGCTTTCATGGCCGAACTGCGCGAGCGGAACGGGCTGGGCGCCCGCGCTCTCGAATTTACAATCCTGAACGCGGCGCGAACCGAGGACACGCTGGGCGGCAGATGGACTGAGATTGATGAGATCGACAGGACGTGGACCGTGCCGGCCGCTCGGCTGAAAGGCAGGAAGGGAGCGCGCAAGCGAGACCATGTGATCCTACTTTCGGATCGAGCAATCCGCATTCTGCAGGATCTACCGCGTGACGGGGAATACATCTTCGCGGGGGGATCGACGGACGGCGGGCTGAGCAACAATGCCATGGGCGCCGTCATTGATCGGATGAACGCGGAAAAGCAGGCAGCAGGGCTGCCTAAATGGATCGACCCGCAACTGGACCGTGAGGTCGTCCCTCACGGATTCCGGTCTACTTTTACGGATTGGTGCGCAGATATGACAGCCTACCCGACAGAAATGGCGGACATAGCCCTGGCGCACATAGTCTCCGACAAGGTCGAGGCCGCCTATCGACGCGGCGACATGAGGGAGAAGCGGCGTCGGCTAATGGCCGACTGGGCTATCTACTGCGAAAGTCCACCGGCAGCGACCAAGGTCAACGTGCTGCCGCTTAGAGTGTGAATATCGCATTCGGATTGCTGCTCTGACTTTGAAGCGGGAGCGTGGATTTCACCGGCTACTGGCCGTATTAGGACAGCACCGATCGTCGGCTCCCGTTGCTGATGCCAGCCGCGCCCTGCTTTTTTGTATTGAAATTGCTCGAGAATCTCGTCTCGGCGGCTTGCCGCCCATACCCTAGCCCATACACCATTGCCAAAGCGGTTCCCTCATTTTGCAAGATTTGCAAAGTAGGCTTGCAAGATGGCTGGCGTTGCGCATCTGTTAGACAGAGCTTGCCGTGGAATTCTGGCACGAGCGGCTGTGGATGGCGCGGTAGTTCGATCGGCGGAGGGAGCTCGTTCGCACTATCAAAATGATGGAACAAGATCATGGTGGAACAAGAGCGTCGGAGCGGATGCTCGCACTTAGGTGGCAATCCCAGTCACCTCGACATGTTCGTTTCAAGAAGTGCGAGGAGCGAGTCCACTACCACCAATCTCCGACGACCGACTGTTGTCGTACGGAGACGTCCCGTCCCTATCAATTCGTAAATTGTTGTACGTCCCAGGCCGGTGACTTCGCACGCTTCGCCAATCGTACAGGTGAGCCGCTGCGCGAATGGAATGGTCTTCGGTTCTCCGGGATTCGGTGAGGATGCAGTAAACTGCGACTGTTCTCCTCCGTTCTTCTCTCGTCGATTGTACCTCACAAAGCCTCCCACTCACACAAAACTCGACAGGAGCAGAGTCGGCTGTGCAACACGCAACGTCAATGCGAGCGGCTGAGGGCCGTCGCGTATAATTGCGCACGCCGGCGATCCTTCGAAAGCTTCCGAAGAACAACGGCGGTCAAAACGTTTTTCATAGCCGTTGCCCGGAGGCCCCGTGCGACGATGACTCGAGCACCATGCGCGCAGCCTTCAACGACTCCAGCGTGTTACAGGCTCAGTCCCCTGTTCCTTGTCCCTGTCGGAAACTCAATCTTGCTGGCAACTGATATCGAATCGGGCGATGCTCCTGCCTTATGCCAGAGGTCTGTAGCCTAATTTGGTTGGCGTTGGTCGGAGCGTTCCGGTCGCGGGTCTCGCTTGAGGCTGAAAACACGATTCTGCGTCATCAGCTTAACGCGTTGCGGCGGCAATCG
>Ga0210403_10000645_pt1 | contig 35549 bp, 33 predicted proteins | sample IncBWC19MmetaG_FD_150863 | JGI IMG/M metagenome (GOLD analysis project Ga0210403, IMG submission 150863) | Forest soil microbial communities from Barre Woods Harvard Forest LTER site, Petersham, Massachusetts, United States - Inc-BW-C-19-M | ecosystem: Environmental > Terrestrial > Soil >...
GGCGTTGTGCCAGAAGTGACCGCTGAAATTCGCCAGGATCGCCTCCGGATTGCGGCAGAAAGCGAATCCCAGCACAGCGAGTCCCAGCAAAGCTAAGACTTTCGCGGCGGTGAATACGTTTTGAATCGCCGCGCCCGTCCTCATGCCGAGGACATTCACCAAGGACAGGATGATCACCAGCAGAATCGCCATCAGATTCTGCGTATTGATACCAACTTCCATGTTGCCCAGTACCATCGGGCCGAGATGGATCGGTGGAACCTTCCACAAATGCACGATCCAGTTCGTGGAAGAGATCGAAGGGTAAAAGACCCCCAGAAACTTGCCGAAGGCGACGCCCACTGCGGCGATCGTGCCAGTCTGTATGACTAGAAAAAGAGTCCAGCCGTAGAGGAATCCCCACAGCGGTCCCAGGGCCTCGCGCAGGTAAACGTATTGGCCGCCGGCGCGCGGCATCATCGCCGCGAGTTCCCCATAGCTCAGGGCGGCTACGATCGTCATCAGTCCGGTTACAACCCAGGCACCGATCAGCAGAGCCGGCGAACCTACCTCGCGCCCGATCTCTGCCGACACAATAAAGATGCCGGAGCCGATCATCGACCCCATTACCAGCATGGTCGAGCTGGTGAGGCCCAGTACCTGGACTAGTTCCTTATCCTGATGGCTATGAATTTCCCATTCGCTGCCCGTGGATGGCTGCGTCGTTGTCGGTGTGCTCAGAGGCTCGCTCCTGATTTGGCGGACGTTCGTCGCTGGTCGTTCGTCGCTAGTCGCTGGTCGTTAGCTGGGATCAAGCGGGCGGATTTGCCCACCGGAACAGTTATGCGCTTCCAGCTCATTGCATAGGTCCTCCGCGGCAAAGAACGCCGCTCAGGATGACAAGAAAGCATGATCGATGTACGAACACCGAACAGCTGGCGACCGATGACCAGCGACCAACAACGCATTTGCAGCACTTTACCCTAATATGCGGAAAAATTCCTCTGCTGATTTGCGGGGCTCCCGTAACAGATCGGATATCACGGCCACCGAATCGGCCCCGGCTTCGATCACGGAGGCTGCATTCGCGCGCGTAATTCCGCCGATCGCCACCAGCGGCTTGCGCGTCAAACTCCGCGCCCGGCGCACTCCTTCAAGGCCCACAACCGGATCGGGCTTTTCCTTGCTGGAGGTCGCGAACACCGGGCCGATGGCCAGATAGTCGGCTGGTGTGAGATCGGCTTCGCGCAGTTGCTCGGGATTGTGGGTCGAGACCCCCAACCAGCGTTCTGGCCCGATGATCGCCCGCACGGCCTCAGGCGACAAATCATCCTGCCCGACATGCACGCCGTCGAATTCAGCCACGAGACAGAGGTCGGCGCGGTCATTGATGATGAGCCTCACCGAGGAACCCAGATGTGTCTTCAATTCCTGCGCCTGCGCCAGCATCACACGCGCATTGCACGACTTATTCCGATATTGCAGGAGCGTGCATCCACCGGCTGCGAGTTCGTGGGCAAAAGCGACGAGGCGAGCCGTGTCGGGGGAAATGGGAACGTCAACGATGGCGTAGAGGAGTGGTAGCTTCATGGATTGAATCTTGTAACCCCTGAGGCATTCGTCCAGGGTTGCGCGCAAAGCGCGCAATAGAGAGGGTCGGTATCGAGTCAGACGCCGTGGCCCTCGATGCTCGCGAACGCGTCGCTTCGCTCCGCGGGGCGGACGAGTCGTCCGCCCCTACACTTTGCCGTTCTTAGCTAGGAAACGCTCGATAAACCCCGTGTCGAACTTCCCTGCCCGGAAATCGGGATCGGCCAGAATCTTCCGGTGCAGCGGAATCGTGGTGTACACGCCTTCGACGATAAACATCTCCAGCGCGCGTGCCATGCGCGAGCAGGCTTCGTCTCGATCCTTGGCGCGCACAATCAGCTTGGCGATCAGCGAATCGTAATACGGGGGAATCACTCCCTCGGCGTAGGCCGCCGTATCCACGCGTACGCCGGTTCCTCCGGGCGGATGAAACGCGGTAATCTTTCCGGCCGAGGGCGTGAACTTCTCTGGATGCTCGGCGTTGATGCGGCACTCGATCGAGTGTCCGCGGTGCACGATCGGCCCGTGCAGCACATCCTCCATCTTCGCGCCGGCCGCAATCATGATCTGGCTCTTCACCAGGTCGACATCCGTGACCATCTCGGTCACCGGATGCTCCACCTGAATGCGGGTGTTCATCTCAATAAAGTGGAGCTTGCGGTCCTGATCCATCAGGAACTCAATCGTTCCTGCGTTCCAATATCCGATCGCTGCCAGCGACTTGCACAGTACCGCGCCAATCTGATCCCGCAGTTCGGGAGTCACTTGCGTCGAAGGAGACTCTTCCAGCAACTTCTGGTGCCGTCGCTGGATCGAACACTCGCGCTCCCCCAGGCTCACCACACTCCCGTGCTCGTCAGCGAGCACCTGAAACTCGATGTGCCGCGGATGCTCGACGTACTTCTCCATGTAAAGGTCGCCGTTGCCAAAGGCTCCGGCAGCCTCGGCCTGCGCTGCCTTGAAAAGGCCGGGCAATTCTTCTTCGTTGCGGACGATGCGCATGCCCCGTCCGCCGCCCCCGGCCGAAGCCTTTACGATTACGGGGAAGCCGACCTGCTTCGCCCACTCCAGCGCCTCGCCATCGCTCGCGACGATCCCGTCCGACCCCGGCAGAATCGGCACGCCGGCCTTCTTCATTGCCGACCGGGCCTTCTCCTTCTCGCCCATCAGGCGGGTGACTTCTGGCCGCGGACCAATGAACTTGATCCCACTCATCTCGCAGACTTCGGCAAAGTTTGCATTCTCGGCCAGCAGACCATATCCCGGATGAATGGCCTCCACGTTGGCGATCTCGGCCGCGCTGATGACGCCAGGAATGTTCAGGTAGCTGTGCGCCAATTGCGGCGGACCGATACAAATTGCCTCGTCGGCAAACTTAACGTGCAGCGAATTGCGGTCCGCCTCGCTGTAGATAGCGACCGTCTTGATACTGAGTTCCTTGCACGCGCAGATCACGCGCAGCGCAATTTCCCCGCGATTCGCAATAAGGATCTTTTTGAACATGAGTAAGAGCTACGAGCTAAGAGCTTCGAGCCAAGAGTTTCGACATGCGAGGTTCAAGCTCGAAGCTCGGGGCTCGTAGCTCGCATCTGGACATACAAAGGCGCGGCTCGGGCGCGCCCGTTCGAAATGCATTAATTTCACTTCTTCGGCCGGATCACAAACAATTCCTGGCCATATTCGATGGGCTGGCCGTTGGTCGCCAGCTTCTTCAAAATTTCCCCGGCGACGTCCGACTCAATCTCGTTCAGCAACTTCATCGCCTCGACGATACAAAGCACCTGACCAACTTCCACCGAGTCGCCGGCCTTTACAAAGGGCGGAGCGCCCGGCGATGGAGCTTCGTAGAACGTGCCCACGATCGGCGACTTGACCGTATGCAGGCCTTCCTCGGGTGCCGGAGCGGCGAGAGTCGCTGGCGCGGACGCAGCCACCGTTCCCACCACCGGCACGGCTCCAAGTTCCACCGCAGCCACTGGCGCCGGAGGGACTGCATAAAAGCGCGGCTCGCCGTGCGAGTGCACCATCGTATGCTCGCCGGCGCGCTTGATCTTGACCTTGACATCGCCGCGTTCCAACTCGAACTCGGCAATGTCCTTCTCGATGAGGAACTCGATGAGTTCTTTCAGCTCTTTTTGATTCATTCGTTTACGGTGGGACCGTTCGCCGGTCCGTGACCCGCGCCGGAAGGGCGCGCAAACAAGACGGGCGTGGATCCTGCCCGGCTGATGTCGATATCCATGAACAGCTAAGAAGACTAGACTGCCAATAATTCTTTACTGGTCGGAGTCAGGACCTCACAACCTCCGGCGGTGACCGCTACCATATCCTCGATCCTCACGCCCCATTTGCCGGGGAAGTATACTCCCGGCTCGATCGTGATGACCATACCCGGCATCAGGACTTCGCTCTGCCCCGCGGCTACCCTGGGACTCTCGTGGATCTCGAGCCCAACGCCGTGCCCGGTGGAATGGGTGAAGTGACGCCCTAACCCGGCTTTCTTCAAGACCTTGCGGGCCGCCGCGTCGACTTCGCCAACCGCAATCCCAGGCCGCACTGCTTCGATCGCAGCCTGTTGTGCCTCGCGCACAGCTTCATACGACCGGCGTGCGTCCTCTGGCACTGATCCGACCCATACGGTGCGGGTCTGATCCGAACAATAACCTGAGAGTATAACACCGAAGTCGCAGACCACGAACGCTCCTGAGGGGATCCGCTGAATAGAGGCGCGCCCATGCGGCAGAGCCGACCGTGCTCCGGCCGCGATGATCGTCGGAAAGGACATCTCCTCGGCGCCACCCCGACGGGCGGCCAACTCCATCTCGGCCGCCACTTCCACCTCTTTCACCCCCGGACGCAAAACTTGGAGCCCGCGCTCGAATATCCCCGCTCCCAGGGCGACCGCATCCTTGATCAAAACAATTTCGCGCGGGTCCTTGACCATGCGAGAGCGTTCGACGATGGGAGGCGCATCTTTCACGCGCACTCCCGAGGGCACAACCTGGCTGAGGCGCTTTCTCTCGGAGATAGTGAAATGTTCGGATTCGACTCCGATCGTCAGCCCGCGAGACCGCTTGCGCCGTTTGGCCAAAAAGTCCCCAAGCGCCGCTAGAGGGGCTTTGTGAGCAATTACGACTTTGGCGCCCTTCACTTCCTGGCGCCCCTGGACGTCATAGCGAACGTCCGTAAGAAACACGCTCCCGCCCGGTTCGACCAGCAGCAGACCTGCGCTCCCGGTAAAGCCGCAAAGATATCGAATGTTAGGAAGATGGCTGACCAGCAACCCATCAAACCGGGTGGTCGCAAGATGGTCCCGAAGCTTTTTCTGGCGGGTGCGGAAGTCCATTGGGCTGAGTGTAGCAGGAGAGCAGTGAGCAATGAGCTAGGAGTAATGAGCACGGACGGTTTTGCTCATCGCTCATCGCTCATGGCTCACTGCCAAGAAAACAACCGCCGGCCTGAAAGTTTCTCCAGTCCGGCGGCTCGGTACTCGGTTCTAGCTACTCGTTACGTCTGAATGATTCTCGGAGTGATGAAGAAAATCAGCTCCTGGTTCTGAGTGTTGACTTTGGTGTGCTTGAACAGGTTGCCGAGGAACGGCAGATTGCCGAGCAGCGGAACCTGCGAGATATCGATCGAGTTCTGGGTTTGAATGACGCCGCCGATGACCACCGTGCCGCCATCCGTCACCAGCACCTGCGTCGTAGCCTGCTGCGTGATCAGTTCGGGGTTGCCCTGCACTTCCTGTCCGAAGTTCGGCGTGGTGTTTTCCACGTCGACGTTCAGGAAGATGGTGTTCTCCGACGTGATCTGCGGAGTCACCGTCAACCGCAGGAACGCGTCAACGTAGGTCACGGTTGGGGGACCACCCAACTGCGCCTGGGTCACGATCGGTACGCGCACGCCCTGCTTTACCAGGGCCTGAATGTTATTCTGCGTGACCACGCGCGGACGAGAGAGCACTTTCAGCAAGCCGCGCGACTCCGCCATCGAAAGCTGGAAGTCAAGTCGCACGGTGTTGCTGGCATTGAGGAACGTCAAACCGCTCGAAGGCTGCGTGACGCCCAGGTTCGAGAACAGCGGGATCGTATTTCCGGTGCCCGCGCCGTTCGCCGGACTCGTAATGTAACCCGGCGTCAGCCCGCCCACGTTGGTATTCGTGGTACCGGCGCCTGAGTTGCCGCCGACCGCGCTATGTCCGTTGCCCCAGCCAAAGCCGAACTGTGTGCCGATGTCCCGCGCGAATGCACGGGTCGCGGCCACTACGCGAGCTTCGATTTCCACTTCCTGCGTCTTGCGATCGAGCTGCGTCAGCAGGCGGTCGATAATCGGAATCACTTTTGGAATGTCGTTGATGATCACGGCGTTGGTGCGGTCATCCGCGACAACGTCGCCGCGCTGCGAGAGGAACTTTTTCACCGTGGTTACGGCGTCCTTCGCCTTGGCATAACTCAGGAACCGCGTCACCGATACTTTTTCCACTGCCAGCGCTTCGGATTCGATCTGCGCCCGGCGCGCGTCAGCTTCTTTCTTCAGAGTGTCGACCGTCGCGATCCGCAGTACGTTGCCTTCCAATTCGCGGGCGAGGTCGTTGTTCTTGAGCACGATGTCCAGGGCTTGATCCCACGGCACGTCATCGAGCACGATCGTCAGCGTGCCGTGCACGTTGGGATCGAGCACCACGTTCAGGCCGCTGATCTCGTGGACCAGCCGGAAGAAGTCTTTCAGGTCGACGTCCTTCAGGTTCACCGAGATCGGCTCGCCGGTGTAGCGGGGGCCGGCCGCGACTCCCTGCTGGTTCATCTGAGCTTTCTGCTCAGCCGCCAGATTCACCGCGGGGGTGATTCCAGTCGAGCTCTGCGCGGGCCCTGAAGCGCTTTGCGCTTGCGGAGCGGCATGCATGCTCACCGGAAGAAGCTCGGCGGCAGTCTTGTCCGAAAAGCGCGCCGCAGCTTCCTGCGCCCGAACGACGGGCACATCCGCCGCATCGTTCTTGACGTCACTCTTCACTTCCGTCTTTGCCTGGTAGGTAGGCTCGACGAATACAAAGTCAGAGGGCGAAGCCGAGCTCTTCTCGGCAGGCTTCGTCGCCGGCGCAATCGCCTTCGGTGCCGTGCGCAGATCGATCACGCGCGGCGAGAAGGGCGACATCGGGCGCGTCACGGGAGCGCTCGATTCCGCGGCCACGGTCTTCGGCTGCGCGGCAGCGTTGCCATGCAACGTCAGTACCAGTTTGCCCGCCGGACCCGGCGTCAAGTCATAGGCCAACGCCTTGTCGAGGTCGACCACGATGCGGGTCGTCGGATGCGCCTGGCCATCCATGCCAATGCGCACGCCCTTGATCCCGGCCGCGCCCACCGCGATGTGGTTCTGTCCGGTCGCCATCACGGTTTCCGGCAGATCGATCACCACGCGCGCGGGTGAGTCCATCTTGCTGACCTTCGGCGTAACGGCGCCGCTGGCTGTCATCTCGACCCGGACATTGTCCGCGTCGCGGATTACGTTGACTCGATCGAGCTGGCTGGGCGTCTGGGCAGCCGCAGCCACCACTCCCATCAGCAGCAACGATACGAAGATGATTACTGGTTGCTTTCGCATTTCGCCTCTCCCCACCTGCGGGCCTGGCCCGCAATTCCTTCGTGCAACTTAAGCTCGATTACGGACTAAACCGCCGGAGTAAAGATTTTCTTCACCACTTCATGCGTCGATGTCTTGCCCAGCTTGTCCTGCACTGTTTCCTGGAACACAACTGAGTCTCCTGTGATCTTCACCACGTAGCCGTTAAACACAGGATCGTTCTCCCGCAGAAAGTACGCTTTGCCGATGTTGTTGGTGACGACTGCAATAAATCCGTTGTCCGACTTCACGACTCCGCGCAGGTTGATCGCATTGATCTCCAGGCACTTTTTGCCAGTCGAGCAACCGGATCCCTCTTGGTGCACCACCGGGCTGAAGAACGGATCGCGCTTCCCATTCATCGCCCATTTCTTGTCTTCGACCTTCGGCTTGGTGGGCTCAGGCTTGGCCGCAGACGGAGCTGGAACGGCGGCTGCCACCGTCGTTGTCTTAGCGGCGGCGGTTGCTTTCGCGTCCTTCTTCGGTTCCGCCTTTGGCGCTGCAGCTTTTGCGACCTTGGGCTCAGGAGCTGGCTTTGCTACTGCTGCTTTCGCCGGAGCAGGCTTCGAAGGAGCCGGAGCGCTCTTGGCTACTTCCGGCGAGCCTCCCTGGGTATGCAGGATCAACGTCACTTTCCCCGCAGGACCAGGAGCCACGTCGTACGCCAGAGCCTTGTCGAGGTCGACTACAACGCTGGTGGTCGGCGGATTCTTGCCGTCCATGCCGATGCGCACGCCTTTGACTCCACCGCTGCCCACCGGAATCTTGTTCTGGGCGCTGGCTACCACCGTCTCCGGCAGCTCAACCAATAAACGCGCTGGAGAACTCAGCTTGGTCACGCGCGGAGTTACAGCCCGCGTGGAGCTGATTTCGATCTGTATATCGTCGCTGCCCGGAACGACATTGACGTGCTGCAGCTGGTTGTTCGCGCCCGAGGCGGCTTCCGCCTTCGGAGCTGCAGCCTTGGCTACGGGCTTGGGCGCTGGAGCTGCCGCCGTCGAAGCTGGCTTCGGAGGCGCCAGCACAATCGGCTTCTGCTCCCCCGGAATCACGGCCGGCTTGACCGTCGGCGCCGGAGCGCCAGGCTCAGGCTTGGACGCCGTCGCCGGAACTCCCGCTGCGTTCAGTGCCGCATCCGAATCGTTGGCCTGCTTTTGCTGCAGCGATTTTGCTACGCTGCGCGCGTTGTCGATGGCGTCGGGGTTCTGTGCCACAGCCTTCGTACTGAAAGCCGCGCCCATCATCATCGTGAGTGCGATTGCCAGAGTGCCAGTTTTCAGCTTCATCGCCGTCTTCATGGATATTCCCTATTTCGCCGCTGTCGTTGCCGGTTTTGCTCCAGCGCCCGCCGCAGGAGGTTGCAAATCACGACTGAAATACGTGGTCGCCGTAAACGTGGCCACGATGCTCTCGTTCGGTGCGTACTGATAGGTCCGCTTCGCTTTTGCGCCGGTCGGATTCTTCGTGGTCGCAACGATGAGCCCGCCGACGTTCACGATGCGCTCCAGCTTGCTCACACGGTCGAAGAAATTCAGCACCGAGTAATACGGCCCGTCCAGCTCCATTTCGAAGGGAACTTCGGTGTAGTACTGCTGCTGCTTCGAGTCCTTCGCTGAATACCGCCGCACTTCCACGCCGGCCTTAAACGCTTCGCCGTCCATCATGGTCATGAACCCGTCGACCTGCTTCTCGTCGGGAACAATGCGCTGCTCGATTTCGAGTTGCTGCTTGAGCTCGGCCAGCTGCTGCTCGATCTGCTTCAGCTTGGGCCGGTACGACTCCAGCTCATTGTTCTCCCGGATCTTGGCTTCCAGGGCATGCTGCGCAGCCACGTTCTTATCGTTCTGGCTTTTGAATACCGTGAAGTACAGAGCCGCCGTAACGGCCACTCCGCCCAGTATCACCAGCCCCCACTGCTTGATGCCCGACAGTTCGCTAAAGTTCGCCATAGTCTGTGCCTACGACCTTCCCTTCCCAGGCTGGTTTTCCCCTGCAGCTTTGTCGCAGGTCAGGGTGAACTGAAACGCCTGCATTTCCTTTACCTGCTCGTCCTGATAGGTTTCCTTGATCTCGACGTTCCGGAAAAAACCCGTCTTCTGCAGATTCGCGATCAGGTTGGCCACTGCGTCGGTCGATAGAGCCGTACCTTCCAGGCTCACGCTCGTGCCCTGATCATCCATCTTGTTCAGCCACACGGCCTCAGTGTTGTTGATGGTCTCGCCCATCATGGCCATGAGGTTGACCGGACCGGTCTGCCCATCGTGCAGCTGCTTGATCACGTCCACGCGCCGCTGGTAGATGTTGGCCTGATTCTGGCGGTCGAGGAATTTCGCTTTCACATCGGCCAGTTCGCGGTTCCTCTGCTCGGCCACTTTTACCTTCTGGTCGATTTCTTTCGACAGGTGGTCCAGCCGGTACCAGTAGACGAGGTTCCCCAGGCCGACGATCACCATAATCACGAGGATCTTCAGCTTGGGCGACCCCATATCGCCCATTTCCATCGTGGGCATCGACGGGCCACTGCTGCCGCGCTTGCCCTTTCCTTTGGAGTTTTCGAGAAGATTGATTTTGATCATAGGGATTCAAAGCTCCTCAGGGCCAAACCCACTGCAACTGCCATCTGGCCGGGATTCTGCTCTACCAGTTCCGCTCCCAATCCTTCCGTCGGCGGCATCACCCGCTGGAACGGATTCAACAATTCCACCGGCATCGAGAACTCCTGCCGCAACGCTTCCACCAGCCCGGGCACCTTCGACGAACCGCCCGCCAGGTAGATCTTCTCGATGTGCTCTCCTGCCGCGCTGGCGCGGAAGAAGTCGAACGTCTTCTGAATTTCCAGCACGATGATTTCAGTGACCTGCTGCAGGATCGGCTGCTTCGCGTCCTCGCTCACCGTGCCCACCTTGCGGCCCAGCTTCAACGATTCCGCGTCTTCGAAGCTCAGGTCCAGTTCCTTCTGCAGCGAGTCGGTGTACTGATGCCCGCCCACGCTGACGTCGCGCGGGAACAGCGGCGTCGTGCCCTTCACGATGTTGATGTTCATCACGCTGGCGCCCAGGTTCAGCAACGCCACCACCTGGCCTGGCGCCGGCTGGTAGTTGTACTCGTAGCAGTTCTGCAGGGCTAGCGCGTCAATATCGACGATAGCCGGGGTGCGGCCCGCCATCGAGAGCACGTTGGTGTAGTTCAGAATCTTGTCCTTCTTGACGGCGACCAGCAGAACATCCATCTGCGGGCTGCCGACTTCGTCGGACAGAATCTGGTAGTCGAGGCTCACGTCGGCCAGATCGAAGGGAATGTGCTGCGCCGCTTCCTTCTCGATGGTTTCCGCCAGTTCCTGGTCGCTCATCGAGGGCAGCGAGATCTTCTTCACGATGACGGAGTGTCCGCTCACCGCGGTGGCCACGCCCTTGGTCTTGATCTGGTTGTCGAGGAACAGTTTCGAGATCGCGCTCGACACGGTGCCCGAATCCACGATCATCGAGTCGACCACGATGTCGGATGAAAGCGGTTCCAGGCCGAGGTGCGCGACTTCGATCTGCCCGCCCTTCTTCTTCAACTCGACTGCCTTGATGCTCGATGACCCTACGTCCAGACCAACAATCGATTTCGATCCGAGTCCAAACATGTGTCCACCCTTTATGTGTGACGCGGGCACTCATGCCCGCGCCGGTTTCACTAAATCTGTCCGGCGGCCTTCATCGCCGCCTTCGGTTTCCGTTTCGCCTGCGGTTCCATCTCGCTCGACTTCTCTTCCATCCACTGATCCAGCCGCGATTTTTTGAACCGCCAGCGGTTCCCCAGCTTGAACGCGGGAATTTTCTGTTCGCCAACGTACTTGTACAGCGTGTCCGGACTCACTCCCAGATACTGCGACGCCTGGCGAATGTTCATCACTTCTCGCGAGTCGGCCATAGTTCCTTTTGCTCTCTCTCCGTTGCTCTTCTTCCCGTCCAATCACTCGGCCCCACGGGATTGCTTCCGGAGACGTCCTCACCCTGTCTATCGGCTCAGAGGGCTATCGGTGTCCCGAGCATATATCAGCCCTGAAAAACCCCGCCTCCACGCGAATCTCCGCGTTTTACGGGCTTTCTTACCTGTTTTCTGGAATGGGAAGAGTAAGGGGCAGGAGCAAATATCTATATATTGTGGTATTCGCTCGATTAAGCACTATTACTGGGACTTAGGTCCTGCCCCGTATGCGGTCATCCGCATAGCGGTAACTGAAGTACTAGGCACGGTACGGAGGTACTACACCCGTGGTCCAAGCTGTTGTTTCCGCAGTCTTTGCTCCGAGCCAGACTGCCTGAAATTCAATTACTGGACATCTACTGCACATCGGCAACTTTGCCGTTTTGGAAGGTTACTTTCACGTCTTGATACACGTAGATTTGCTTTGCGCCGACGTTAAAAATCTTCTGCGGTTTGCCCAGGATCGACTGCACTTGATCGGTCGTCATCCCCAGTTGCACGGTGGCCGGCTCAGATTGTTGTTGCGGTTGGGATTGCTGCTGCTGCGGCGCCTGCTGTCCTGACCCGTTTCCCTGATTCTGATTGTCGTTCTGCTGACTGTCGTCGGAGATCAGGAAGACTTTCCCGATCGCATCCTCCACGTCCCCCACTCCCGCTTTCTCCAGATAGCCTTTCGCAAATTGGAAGACCACCTCGCCCTTCATCGAGGTTGGAGGATTTGTTCCACTGCACGAGTCGCAGGCCACGACTGTGAATGAAACTTTTGCCTTGTTCACATTCACGTCGATTTTGGTGGGATAGACTTTTTCTCCGGTCTGGAAGTAGCGGGAAACGTCCTTCAGCATGCCGGCGCAGAATCCAACCGAGGGATGAAACGCATTGTCCTGATACTTTGCCGGACACATCGTCATTGCTCTCCACGGAACGGCCAGCACACCGTTCTTCTGAATCGTAAGCAGCGTGCCCGGGTCGACCACGCCGTAGCCGCTGGAATCTGCCTTAACCTTGGCGACCTGGTACTGAGCAACCAATTGCTCCTGGAGAGAAACCGCCTGGCCCCGAGCAAGCCCCGCGGACACGATCATCGCGACCGCAATGATTCCGGCACAACCTATATGGCGCATGGAGCCCTCCTGATTACAACTTGGCTCATAAGTAGTTTTGCAAGGCGTGACTCTGAGCCCGGCCGGCATTGGTCTGGGCTTTTGGCCACGCCGTAGAAAGCCAGAAAAGATGTGGGCTTTAAAGAGTGTGCGTGAGAACCCATCTTTCGCCCCATTGGGGCTGGATCATTTCCCTCGCACCCACGGCTTACGCCGCTTCGCGGCTAGAAGCCGCTGCCTTGTTCCACCCTGAATCTGCAAAGCGAGATCTCAAGCACACACTTTAAGCCCGGGGAAGCGCTTTCGACACAATATTCCGATTACTGGACGTCCACGACCTTGCCATTCAAGAACGTCACCTTCAAATCTTTGTAAACGTAAATCTGTTTCGGACCGAGATTCACCATCTTTGTCGGCTTGCCCATCGCAGCCTGGACCTGATCCGCAGTCATCCCCATCTGGATCGTCTGCGGCTCAGCCTCGGCCTGTTGTTGCTGTCCGCCGCCCTGTTGTTGCCCCTGCTGCTGTTGCCCGCCCTCCTGCTGGCCGCCCTGCTGATCGCCGCCCTGCGCCTGCTGTTGCGAGTCATCGCTGATAGCCAGCAATTGCCCGATCGTGTCCTCTACATCGCCGGCGCTGGCCTTCGCGAGAGATCCCTTCGGAAATTGGAACTCTACATTTGCCTTGGCCCAGATCGGCGGATCGGTATTGTTGCAGGTATCGCAGGCAACGATCCCCAGCACCACCAAATCCTTGTCCAACTTCACGTCAATCTTGGTGGGATATACCTTGTCTCCCTTTTTGAGCAAATGAGTCGTCTGGCCTTCCGACTGAGTCTGCGAGAAGTGCCCTAACAAGTGTTTCTTCGCCTCCGTCATGGCGGCGTTCGGGCCGTGCACCGTCCCGTTCTCGTATTTGTTGGTGAGTGAAGTCTTGTCGGAGTACGGCACGCCCATGACTCCACCCTTCTGCAGGGCGAGCAACGTCCCTTCTTCCACCACCGAATATCCGCTGGTGTCCGATCCCATCTTCACCAGTTTGTACTGCGCCGCGAGTTGCTCTTGCAGAGTGGGAGCGCCGCTTTGCGCCTCCGCCTGGATCTGCACCAACGCCATTACGCACAAAATCGCGATCACTGGAATCGTCTTCTCAAACTTCTGCCACATGACTCGGATTCTCCTTTTCACACTTGTCCCAATCTCGTTCTCGTACATAGTGAGACCGAGAGCGCCTTCCGTTTCACATGCCCTCTCGATTTCGACTCTGCTTACTGCGATCCGCCGCCCGACGAAGCCGCCTCCTGCTTGACCTCTGATTCGGTCTTGTCCGCCTCGGCCTGCTGCTCTTTCAGAGTCTTGGCGGCGCTGGAATCGGCGGCCGGCGCCGGCACCTCTCCATCCTGCTTGCCGGTGTCTGGGGCCTTGGGTAGGCCGCCGGTTCCCTGCTTCTTCGAAAGCTCATCCATGCCCCCAGTGAGCTGCTCGCGGAAATGATTGTGCATCTCCTGCAGATCATCGAGCGACACGGACACCTGTTTGCCGACTCCGCAATTGTTCTTCTTGCTGGCCAGCACTTTCACGTCGACGTTTTTGTCCTCATCGGGCGTGTCCGAGACGCGGCTGATCACATCGCCGTCGGTCAACGAGCACTCATCGCCATCGGCGACGACCGACAGTTCGTTGTGCACGACGAAGACCCGCCGTTTCGGATCGAGCGCCGGCAACGAACCGCCACTCGATGCCTGCCCGCCGGAATTTCCACCGGACGTCGTTCCGCTCTTGCCGGCATCAGCCTGGTCGGCTGCCAACTGCGCCTTCACTTCCTCGGCCAGTTGATCTTTCACTTCCTTCGTCATCACGACACTCTTCGAAGCGTCGGGAGCAACCGGAATCGTTCCCAGCCCGGCTACGAGAGGAAAATCCGGGCCGAGCGGATCCAACGAACCAACTTCCAGTGAGGCCGCATACGACGCCCGCAAGCTGGCCGCAACCAGATAATCGGTCAACCAGAACGCGGCCGATGGATACACCGGATAAGGCTGGTAGTAATAGGGTCCGTAATATCCGTACCAGGGCTCAGCCTGCCATCCCCAGCCGTAGTACACCGGAGCCGGCCACGGATTGTAAGCCCACCCGTAGTACACCGGGTGGTAGTAGTACGCGGGCGCATATCCGTAGTAGCAGCAATAGCCGCCATACGAATACGACCGGTACACGCTGGTATAGGTCACATTGTGGACGACGTACGTGCGCGAGACATAGGTGTTCCCATTCCGCACCACGTAGTTGCGCTGCACATATCCGCCACCATGTCCGGTGGTGACCACGCGGGCTCCGTTATGCGTGCTCACCACGGTTCTGCCGCCATGCAATCCGTGCTCGATGTGCATGCCGTTGCGGTTCACCGAGCGAATCTGTCCATTAGGCCGGATGTGTGCCGTGCCTCCGCCTCTCAGCGACACCTGATGGCCGGGAGGGGTGCGGTTGCCTGCCACGTGTCCGCCTGGCCCGTTATGTCCGACATTGCCCGTATGCACCGCCGCGTTGTTCGCGTTGTGACCCGCCAGGTTCCCCGTGTTGTGCCCGGCCATGTTTCCCGTATTGTGGGTATTCGCGGCTCCGGGATGGGCGGAGTTGTTCCCTCTACCATGGGTGTTGGCCATATTTCCGTTATGGACATTGGTGTTCGTGCCCGCGTGAGTGTTCCCCATGTTGCTGTTGCCGTGCGCGCCCATCGATCCCGGCCCTGCTGTGTGAGTCGGCGAACTCATGCCGTTGTGACTCGGCATACTCGAGTGTTGCTGCGGTGCTGCCGGACGAGGCGGCGCTGAGTTGTGAGGCGGAGCGCTCGCATGGGGCGCTGGTGCCGAGGCGTGCGGAGGTGGACTGTTCTTGTGCTGCGCAACCGCAAACGTGGGAACGGCCGCCAACAAGGCAAAAACAACGTAGAACCGCAGGCCGATTTTCGAACCCGGTTCAACACTCAGCGTCATTGCACACTCCTCGAATCAAGATTTGCGGCAGTCGAAGTTACTGTGGGCGCGTGGGGGATCACGCACACTGCTTTCGGGTGGGTTTTTGGTCCCAGAGAGAAGACCAGCAGGACACAATCGCTTCAGCGCATCCGCACAGCCCGAAGCATCCTGCGGCGAACCACGTTATCAAAACCCGTGCGGGGGCGCAATCGTTTTTTGACAATCGAAGGTTCGCCCGCTCGAACTCTGTTACATTCCTTATCCCTGCGCCAGCGCGAACTCGAAATGTGAAATCGCGAGACCCGTGGGTGGGAGATCGTCGTTGGCCGTTAGTCCATGGTTGATGGCGCGAGGTGGTCTCCATCGATCGGGTTGATAGGCACAAGGAAGGTCGCACTGGGGCTAAAGCCCAGGTCTCTACCGGGTCTGACGCGGCGCTAAAGCGCCGCTCTTCCACAAAATCTAACGCGCGCAGAAGCGTCCGCTTTTTTTCAAGGTATCTGACGCGCGAACAGAGGGCCGCTCATCCATATGGGACCAAGGCGTCGCCCTTCGAGTGGGATCTAGCACGCGGCTAAGGCCTACGGGCCACGAGAACCATCCGTGGAAGGATTTGAAAGGCTTTAGCCGCATCTGCAATAAGCCTTGAGAGAGTTGCGCTTTAGCGGCTCTGCAAAAAAGTCTTAGTGTGAAGAGCGGCGAGCTATTCCAAATCTTCTTCTTCCTGCCAGTCCTGCGCTAATCTATTCCGTACATTCTGGAGGCACACATTGCGCTATCTCGATCGGTTGCAACCTCTGGCTCTCTTGGTCGTCCGCCTCACGCTCGGCGCCATCATGACCGTCCACGGATATCACAAAGTGTTCGGCGGCCTGCATCAGTTCGCGCATATGGTCGGAAGCATGGGCCTTCCCTCGTGGCTGGGCTATATCTCGGCATTCACCGAATTGCTCGGCGGGCTACTGCTGCTCGTAGGATTCTTTACCCGCCCCGCGGCCGTTGCTATCTGCCTCAACCTCTGCGTCGCCATCTGGAAGGCACACCTGCATAACGGACTCTTGGGATCTCCCGATCACCCCGGATTCGAATTCCCCCTTGCCGCAGCCACATTGGCCTTCGCCCTGATCTTCTTCGGTCCCGGCCCGATCTCGCTGGACCACGTCCTTCGCGGGGGCGCTTCCAGGTAACCGCGATGCAACCAGCGATAGCATGTGGGGACAGCCGCCCTCGGCTCCGGCGGCCCAGGTGTATCGGGTCGCCGCCTTCCACTTCATCGCAACTTTCTTCCGCCCCACGTGTTTATCGAACTTCCGATTTTATCGGTACGCTGTCACCTTCTCTGGCCCATGGATTTGAATGTTGCTCTCGGTTCGAATTATGATGTGAGCTTCACCTAGGCGCTTGCATCCAAAAGCTTTGGCGGCGGCATCCTAACCACCAAGCCTGACCATTAGGAGGTTCCCCTTGAGAAAGTTCGCCTTCCTCGGAACGCTGATTGTACTTTTTGTGCTTTGCACCCTCGCCTCCGCCCAGCAGGGTGATGCCTACATCGGCGGCGGAACTATGCTCTCCTCGACGCCTTCGTCGAGCCAGCGTATCGGGGGGAGTAACTGCACTTTAAATTCGAGCGGCAATGCGGTCTGCCCCGAGAAGGGCGGCTTTTATCTGAATCTCGGTGGGGATGTCATCTTCAAACGGCGTATCGGCGCGGCTTTCGATATAAACTGGAAGGCAAGCCAGGGAAATTTTGGCGGACCCGCCGGTCAGCCCTATCGGCCTCTTCTATTCACCTTCAATGGTGTCTTTCAGCCTCGCCTTGGCAAGAAAGCTGGCGCTGATCTGTTCGGCGGCATCGGATGGCAGAGTACTCGCTTCTACGGCTATCAACCGACCAGCAACTGTGTCTATTTCGGCGCCTGCTACACCAGTTCCAACCACTTCCTGGTCGATGTGGGCGCTGGTATCCGCTACTACGTTTGGGGACACATGTTCCTTCGCCCGGAAGTTCGCTACTACCACATCATAAACAACGGTGACAACTTCACTTCCGACAACGTCTTCCGCGTCGGAGCTTCGATCGGATACACCATTGGTCCAGAGTAAGCGACGCGGGCCGATGCGAAGAGTTCTCAGTTTTCAGTTTCCAGCTCTCAGAAAAACAATCCTCGACCGGCTGTCGACAGCCGCAGATCGCGGGCTGAGAACTCACTCGCGATTTTCACCGGGAACTGAGAACTGGCAGCTGAGAACTGCTTTTCTCGCCGTCGTCTTCGCTGCCCTCATCCCTTTCGCCCCTGCCCAGCAGATTGATCTGGCTGTGGGCGGCAGCACACTCTGGTCGACCAAGCCTCTGACCGCTTCGCAGGCCTTCCTTCCTCCCGCGGAAAAAGGTGGGACTTACGCCGGCGCCAGCCTGCAATACCTCACGGAAAAGCGTCTGGGGATCAACATCGAGGGTGCGTTCCGGGCGAAGGAAGGCCTATACAACGGCTACCAGTATTACCGCCCGTTTCTCTACGACGTCAACGCCGTATATGCCCGCCCCATGGCCCCAAAAGTTCGCGCCGACTTCATGGCTGGCGTGGGCGGCGAGACTCTGCTGTTCTATCAACAAACCAACTGCATCTACTCCAGCGGCTGCCGCACCTACGTCAACAACACGCATTTCCTGGTGCATGCCGGTGTCGGCGTGCGTTATTACGTGTGGAGGACATTCTTCGTGCGTCCCGAAGCCCACTACTATTTCATTCCGAACAATTTCGAATTTCATTCCGATCACGTCTTCCGCGTAGGAGCCTCGATCGGCCACACCTTCGGATCGAAGTAAAAGCCACAAACGCGGGCGCCCCCCATCCTGGTCGCATTTTGCACGAGAGGGTAGGGATTTCGTCTCTCGCGCTTTGAAATGACACGGCTTTAAAGAGTGTGTTGAGAACGGGTGTCGTCCCTACGGGGCTCGCGCATCTGTTCCAGTCACCCGGCACTTCCGTGCTGGGCTTTCACATCTCGCCGTTACGCGGCTGGAGTTTTGGTGGTGCTTGCTCTACCGCTCGCGTTCCATGGTAGTTCTCACGCAGTCTCTGAAGCCGTGCCGTGAGTTCTGCTCACGCACCGCGGCTTTGGCCGCCGAGAGACGCCCCAGGCACAACAAAAAAGGGGCAGCGTCCCAGGACGCTGCCCTCTGAACCCTTCAGTGCTTCTTTTACTTCATCGACATGCAGACTTCGGCTTCGTGCATCGCCTGGTTGAGGTGCTCGAGCGACTTCGCCCGATGTCCCTGAAAATCGTGTTCCGCGCTCTCCAGTTCTTTCTTGGCGGCACGCATATGCTCTAAAGCTTCATCGATATGCGGATGCCGCTCCGGCGTTGCTACCGGAGCCGGGCTTGCTGGAACCGCGGCTACCGCAGGCACGGGCGCTGCTGGCGCTTTCGGGCCGGCTGCCGCCGCCGAAAATGCGAGGGTAAACAGAAGTGTCGCCGTAATGAGCAGAGTCATGAACCCTAACTTCTTCATAGCTTCCTCCTCGTCCGAATTGCGGCTCGGACGGAGCCGATGATTTCCTGCGACGCCACGGAAATGCCCGCCCCAGTTTGAAGAGACCCCGACCGCGACTTGGGCCAGTATAGCCGCTTAGGTGAGCCATAGCGCTTGCGCAAAAGGTTACTCGGAAGATGCTCCGTTTTTTGCGCGGCGATTGCGCCACCAGAGGAAGGCGGCGATCAGTAATACTGCAACCGCGAAGGCGAGATCAACGCGCTTGAGCTCGCGTTCCAACCGATCCCAGTGCCGCCCGAAGAAATATCCCACGCTGGAGATAACGCTCACCCACAGCGCCGCTCCCATGAAATTGAAGAGAAGGAATCTTTTCCATGGCATGCGGAGAACACCCGCCAGGGGGCCGGCAATGATGCGCATCCCGAACACAAATCGGGCAAAGAATATGGTCAGTGATCCGTAACGGGCGAAAAGTCGCTCTCCTCGCTCAACCGTCGGCTTCTCGACGCGAAAGAACGATTGATACCGCTCCAGCAGCCGGCGTCCGCCGTAATATCCCAGCGCGAATCCCAGGTTGTCGCCCAGGGTGGCGCAAATCGTTCCCACCACGATGATGCCCGACAACCTCAGATCGTGTTCCGAATAAGCCAGAAAGCTGGCCAGCAACAGAATCGTTTCCCCCGGAACGGGGATCCCCGCATTCTCCAGCAGCAATGCCCCGCCCACCGCCCAATAGCCATACTGAACGATGACGTTGCGCAAGAAGTCGAGAATGGAGTGGCTCATCTGTTTTCGGAAAAACCACGTGTCAGGGAGCAGTGTTCGCTCCCTGATCCCTAGTCCCTGGCCCCTGAGCCCTTGGCCAGAAAATCAATCAACGCCCGGTTAAACTCTTCCGCACATTCCTCATACGGCAAATGCCCTACTCCCTGAAAGACAACCTTTTCCGCTCCAGGAAAATGTCGCGCCAGCGGCTCCATCGACGAAAAGTAAACCGCCGGATCTTTGGTTCCCCACATGAGCAGAGTCGGAATCGCGGAGAGTGTGGGCAGCGAGGCTTCCAACTCTAGCAGGTCAGGGCTCCAGGTGCTCGCGATGCTCAATGCGTGTTCGAACAATCCCGGTGTCGCCAAGGGCGCTTTATATCCCTCCAACGTTCCCGGAGGAATGTGGCTCCGGTCTCCGTACAAGTGACCGTGAATAAAGGGGTAAAGGAACGGCATCCGCTCCATCACCACCCGAGCGATTCCGGATCCGAAACGACTCCCGCAAAACGGCGCCAGCCGGCGTCCATGCGGCGAATAAGGATTCACCGGCGCGACCAGGATCAACCTGCGAATGCGCGGCGTGCCTCTTTTTATGCACTCTGCCGCTGCCGACATCGCCACCGCACCACCGCGCGAGGTTCCCAGCAGATCAAACGAGTCAAGATTCAAGCGCTCCGCGAATTTCAGCAGCCGCAGGGCGGTCGCTCGCATCGAATGATCGATCTTCGGACGCTCGGAAAATCCAGCTCCGAGCATGTCCGGCGCATAACAGGTTCGCAACGGCGCCAGTGCGGGCAGAGTGTAGCGCCAGGAAAAGGAATATCCCAGCAACCCATGCAGCAGGACGATCGGCGGCCCGGAACCGGCGCGCATATAGCGCATCCGGGCGCCATCCAGGTCCATCCAGCACTCTTCCACGCCCTTTCCCAAGGCCGGCGCGCCCGGCGTGGGAGCATCACGACCCTCACTCGCGGCCGCCCTCTGCTCAAATTCTTCCTGCGTCAAGGACAACTCTTTCCCCTTCGATGCCTTCTATCTAAATGAAACAACGCCTCTGTCGCTTCATTTGGGGAGCTTCGGCTCCCCAGTTTTTTGCGATTTGGCCGCCGAGGGAAAGTCAAAATCCCCACCCTGTCTCGCAAAATACGCGAGACAAGGATGGGGCAACCTCGAAGACGGAAGCGAAGTGGTCACCGCGAATAGGCCCAGAGGGAATGTCCGGTTTATGCCGCCGCACTCCGTTTCCTCCCCAGCAACTTCTTCAGCACGCGAATCCCTTTGTCCACGTGCTTCTCCTCCAGAAGAAACGGCGGCAGAAACCGGACCACGGTATCTTGCGTACTGTTAAACAACACTCCCTCCGCCAATCCTTCATCCACAATCGGACGCGCTGGGATCTCGAGCTGAATCCCTTGAATGAATCCCCGTCCCCGCACCCCAATCGCAGCGTTCCGCTTCGACACCAACTCTTTCAGCTTGTCCTGCAAATACGCGCCAACTTTGTTTACGTTCTCCAGCAGCTTCTCTTCCTCGACGATCGAGAGGAACTCGAGCGCAATCCTGCACGCCAGCGGGCCACCACCGAACGTAGTCCCATGCTGCCCGGGCGAAATCGCCGTCGCAAATTCTTCCTTCGCGATAAACGCTCCCAACGGAATTCCCGCCGCGATGGGCTTCGCAATCGCGACGATATCCGGCGTCACTCCAAAGTTCTGAAACGCAAAGATCGTCCCCGTTCGTCCCAGCCCGCATTGAATCTCGTCGAAGATCAGAGCGGCGCGATGTTGATCCGCCAGGGCCCTGCACTCCCGCAGAAATTCCACCGAGCATTCGTAAATGCCACCCTCACCGAAAATCGGCTCCAGCACAATCGCACACGTGTTGTCGTTGACCGCCGCGCGCAGTCCTTCCCCATCGTTCTGCTTAACGAACGTCACTTCTTCGAGCAGCGGCTCGAATCCCTTGCGATGCTTCTCCTGTCCCGTGAGCGACAGCGCGCCAAACGTTCGCCCGTGATACGAACCCTCCAGCGCCACCAGCCGGCACTTCGCATCTCCTCCCGCTCGATGCCCCGCCAGCCGGGCCAGCTTGATCGATCCCTCGATCGCCTCGGTGCCGCTGTTGGAAAAAAAAGCTCGATTCAATCCGGAGAGCTTGCACAACTTCTCCGCCAGCGGCCCTTGATATTCGTGGTAGTAAAGGTTTGAGACGTGAATTAATTTTGCCGCCTGATCGCGAATCGCCTTCACGATCCGGGGATGCGCGTGCCCCAGCGCATTCACGCCGATCCCGGAAACAAAGTCGAGGTACTTCTTGCCCTCAATGTCCCAGAGAAACACTCCCTTCCCGCGCGCCAGCACCACGGGATACCGGTTATAGGTCTGCAAAAGATACTGCCGCTCGAGCGCAGCAACTTGGTCCAACGTCGTCGGAGTTTCCATAAGAGTTTCCATTGAACTCTCGATTTTACCGGAAGGCTGCCTTGATGAGGGCCGTTGCCTGTACAAACGAGCGAGAATAATGGCCGGCAACGACGGTGTACCATTCTTCCCGAAAGCAGTTCTGCCGGGAGAAAACGTGCTCTGCCGACGATGGATCCTAACCACGGCCGCGCTCACCGCCTCGTGCCTGTCGCCAGCCCGCGCGTTCGCGCAGCAGAGCCCGTCGCCGGATCATAGCAACCAAACTTCCCCGAAGCCGGACAAGCCGGATGAAATCGATATTCTCGAGAGCCCTTCTGAGCCCAGCACGGTTCCAAAGACTCCGCCGGCTGCGGAAGTCAAGACCCCGAACTTCACTTCCTGCTCGATGGCGGAATTGCGAAAAGCCATTCCCGAGCTCGGGCACTTGAAGGCCGCGCAGGATCAGTCACAACTCCCTGCAGTTCTCGACAAGATTGGAGCCAAGACTGTCGACATAGCCCGCAGGACTCCGAATCTTGTTTCGGACGAATCGGTCATATCGGACCGGGGCGGCATGAGAACGCTGCAGGATTATTCCTTTCTTGTTCTGCAACACATCTCGAAGTCGGGCGGATTTGTCCTCGACGAATTTCGCGTGGACGTAAAGAGCGGCGAGAAGTTTCAGACGGAGGAACTGGAAAAAGCAGCCGAGGCCAGCGCACGATCCTCCGAATCATCGTCTCTCGGCTTGCCCTCGGGGAGATCCCTGCCGGGCTCGGAAAAGATTCCGCCCGCTCAGGGTTTCGTCAGCCAGTGGCTCAATTTCTATCCGCCCAACCGGTCGCATGCGGATTTTCGTTATCTGGGACAACAAAAGATGGACGGCCGTCCAACGCTGGTTGTGGCTTTCGCACAGAAACCCGGCGTCATTCCCCTCCCTGCGATCTTCGCTTATGAAAACCGGCTCTATAAGATCTTCCTGCAAGGGGTGGCTTGGGTCGATGCGGCAGATTTCCGCATCGTGCGCTTGCACACCGACATTCTTTCGCCCCCTCCCGGAGTCCCTCTGCGCCAATTCAGCGCTCACACTCACTTTACCGAGGTTCGTGTAGCCGAGATCTCGACACCATTGTGGCTGCCGCGACAGGTCGTTATCGCGTCGAACATCGCCGACTCAATCCTCCGCGAGACCCATTCCTATTCCCACTACCGCCTGTTTCGAACGAAATCAAAGCTGCTGCTGAATCCGTAGCTTCGGCGTCGCAGGAAAGACACGCTTCGCGCGCGCCAGCACCAATTGATACCGGGTAAAGGTCTGCAGCAGAAACTGCCGCTCAAGTTCAGCGATCTGTTCAAAGGTATTCATAGGGAGGTTTGATTCTGACGAAATGCGCGATGGACCCGACGATCAGTTCGGAAAAAGTGAGTCAGCGAATACATGGCTTGAGGTAATGTAGACTGCCGCAACGGATCAGGCTATGTTGCCTTTATGTGTTTACGACTTCGCTTGATTGTAATCATCTTGGCTGTCGTGCCCGCATCTCTTGCGCAGTCCAATGTTTGCGGATTTTTGCCGTCGGACGCAAAACTGTTTCTGAACCAGCGATTTCCTGATTGGCGCCCAAAAAACCTGTCGGACCTTAGTGGATACAACAGGAAACTGTGGCTTGAGACACACGCGAAAGAGTGCCCCGGAATCGCCGTGGGCCACTTCGAGCAACCGGATCGCGTTGCCTACGCGATCCTGTTGGTCCCACAGACGGGTCACACCGCCAGCTACAAAGTCATCGTGTTGAGCAAAGGATCCGACCAATACGCTCTCAAGCTGCTCGATCACGCGGAAGGGAGCACCTATTCCGACTCTGGCTTAGTGATCTCCAAAGAGCCGCATGGGACCTACTCGGAGTTCGGCGACACAAGATCAGTCCAGCTGAAACTGGATGGTGTGAGTGTCGAGTGGCTCGAAAAAAGTACGGTGCTCTACTACTGGTCCCGCGGCAAGTACCAGAGTATGCAAACTTCTGACTAAAGACTTGTAACTTTTGCATCCTTCGAATTCATTCAATACAGAGGCGCCTCGCCCTCTGGCCGCGTCTTCCACCGGCGGTGCACCCACAACCACTGATCCGGATACTTCCTCACATAGTCCTCGATCACGTTGTTGAACTTCTGCGTATTCGCAACGATGTCGGCTTCAAGATTGCCGGTGCGCACCAGTTCAATCGCCGGATCAAACCGCAAGCGATACTTTCCGAGCGCTTCGTCCCAGATCGTGAAGCCGGGGACGACTGTCGCATCCGTGCGCAGAGCAATTCGTGCCAACCCGCTCGCGGTGCATGCCGGAATACCGAAGAAGTCGACAAACACTCCCTGCGGCGGAGTCATATTCGTGTCCATCAATATTCCAACGGTCTCACCCGCCCTCATCGCCCCGAGCAACCCGCGCACGAAGTCGTCTTTCGGCACAACCTTGTTGCCGTGCATCGTGCGGTAACTCTGCAACAGGCGATCGAGGTACGGATTGTCCATTGGCCGCATCACCACGTGCAGCCAGTGTCCATGAAGCGAGTGTGCAAAGGCAGAGAGTTCCCAGCCTCCGAAGTGCCCAGTGAGAAATAGAACGCCCTTGCCGCGGGCGTAGGCGCGCTCGTAGTTCTCCAGCCCGTCATACACTACGACGTCGTCTATATTTTCCGCGGTGTATCGGGGAAACTGGCACAACTCGGCGAGCTGCCGTCCGAGCGAGGTGAAAACTCCACGCAAGATCCGGCGCCGCTCACCCGGACTCTTTCCGGGGAAGACCATCTCCAGGTTGCGCATTCCCACCTGTCGCAAGCGGAAATGCATCAGATAGACAAGCTGCGCGATCCCAATGGCGAATGCGCGCGCCAGCGGTCGAGGCAGTACGCCCATGATTTTCAGAAACGGCCAGGCTGCCGCGTATTCCAGTTTCCGCCGCATCAGGGAAGGCTCACTGTATCACGCAGGCCATGCACTGTTCAGCATCGCGCACTTCAACGTGATAATCAGATAACGCCCGGGTAGCTCCCGTTTACTACATCGGAGCTTTCGGCGGAGGTACGGTCCCTCACGGCGGCGTTGCCGCCGTTCAGTATGACATCACTATTTCAAGATGAGACACGGATGACACCACGTACCGAAAATGCATGAGGCCTGAGGATTTGAGTATCGGTCTCATGAGTGTTCTGGAAAGAATGGTTTTGGAAAGGTCCGGCTTATCCCAGCAATTCCGAATCATGCCGCTGAAACACAGCCGACAGGGCCGCAGGAGACCGATCCGTCATCGCATGAATCTCCTGGATCAACGCATACACATTCGAAGTCATTACCAGCAGATAGCGCACTAAACCCGGCCCAGGATTCCAGTACGTATGCGGAGTCCCGCGCGGCACAAATACTGCCGAGCCAGCCTTCGCTTCCACGACGTCTTCTCCGAGGCGAACGCACAGCGTCCCTTCGAGCACATACCAAGCCTCATCGTCACTCCGGTGAAGATGCAGGGGCGCAATCCACCGCGGCGGACCAGGCAATCCGCCCGCGTCTTTCCACTCTGCAATCACAAAATCGGAGCCGGCGCGACCAAGCACAGCTCCAGCCAGCGCCGGAGCAACAATCGGAGAATTCATGATGAGCCTTGAGAGGTCGGCCGCGCCAGTCCTTCTAGCCTTAGACGAAACCCTTTTCTGGCTGGATACTGAGCGGTGAGCGCCGAGTGCCCTGTTACTTCGCCGCCACCTGCGCCCACTTCGCCAGTGAAGTCAAAAACGGATTCGCCGGCGCTGGTGGCTCGACCGCTCCTGTCAACGCCGCTTTGAACGTCACCATGTGCCCGTAGAATTCGCGGGTGCTGTCCTTGTCCTGCTTCATCACGGCGCCATTCAACGTCGCTCCGGCAAACACGCCGCGAGCTCGCGAGTAAGTCAACACCTGCGCACGCATCGTCCAGTCGGTGTTGCCTTCCGCGTGCCGGCCCACGGGTCCAGCGGCCACAGAAGCATCGGCTCCCAAAGCGAACTGGCTCGACAGCAGACGCTGCATCCCCTCGTTGTTCATGATCAGCATCACCAGGTCAACGGCCTGTCCGCCGATCTGGAATCCGAAACTGCCACCCTCGACCAGAAAAAATGCGGGCGCGCTCCAACCCTTCGGCGTGCGGCAGCTCGCCACTCCACGCCCGTACTTTGCGCCCACGATAAAGCCGCCTTTCAGCATCGATGGAACCACCGCAACGCACTCGGCGTGTCCAAGGATCTCCTCGGGAACACCGGAATCGGGCGCCGACTGAATTTCATTCAGAACGTCAGCGGCCGATTGCACGCGATCTGTGGCCTTGGATTCTTTCGGTTCGTCCGCGGCCAATGCCAATGCTGAAAAGGAAACCACAACCGCCAATACCAATAGTCTTTTCATATGCCTCACCACACAAACGACTGGGATCCTATTCCTTGGATTCTAAATGATGAGGCCGAAGTTGCACGGCGGATCAGCGGAGAGGACTCTGGGGAATTACGTCTGAGGTGGGCAAAAAAATGCGGGGCTGAAAGCAGTGACCCTAATCGCCACTCTCAACCCCGTCTCCCAGGTTCTGTGGTAGGTGAAGCGAGTATGCGGCAGGTGCCCGCGGGCGGCAAGATTACGAAGGTAAGTGCCCTACAGATTACGGAAGCTTCAGGCCAAAACGAGCAATGAGCAATGACCAAGGAGCGAACTGGTTTGAACGCTCACGGCTCATTGCTCATCGCTCACTGCTCTCTGTTTATTTCGCTGTAACCAGAGAATGTGTAATCGCGTGCACCGACAGTGCGATGCGGTTCTGTACGCCCACCTTGCGCATCAACTTGGCGACGTGAGCCTTCACGGTGCGCTCTTCAATCCCGAGTTGTCCGCCGATCTCTTTGTTCGAGCGTCCTGCCACCAGCATCTCGAGAACTTCCTTCTCGCGATCGGTGAACGTGACACGTCCCGCCGGGAAGATTCGCCCCGGAGCCGATGACACGCGCTCAATGAACATCGACAGCACGCGGCGCGGAGCCCAAACCGACCCTTGATGCACGATGCGGATCGCCTGCGCGAACTCCGACGGCGGAGCAGCCTCGTCTACATAGCCCTTGGCTCCCGACGCTATCGCCTTCAGAATGGTTTCCTCATCAATCCCCGATCCGGTCACGATGATCTTGAGATCCGGCCGCGTAGCCTTCAGGCTGGCCATCACGTCGAACAGGTTTTGCCCGGAACGGTTTCCGAGCAGGATGAGGTCGATGCCTTGCAGCAAGCTGATCTCGGGCAAGCCCGCGGAGACGAGTTCGAACTCCGGTTCGGAATCGAACAATGCGCGGAACCCGACAAAGCGTAATGGATCGCTTTCCACCACCGCGATTCGGATGACTGGTTTCTTGGCGACTGCTGCTTTCATAGTTTTCCCTGTGGGCCTAAATTCTTATACCCAGCATAGTAATAATTCGTCACAATGCAAAGAGAAGGTGACCGAAGGGAAATTACGGGAGTAACATGCATTTGCGAGCTCAATTTCGGCTTTGGAGGCTCGGGGACACCGAAGAACTACTTTTCTATTATTTTTCTCGGCGTCTCTGTTCTGCCATGGTGAAATATTGGAAACCATCCAACGGAGCCAGAATGAACCGTCCTGCACTGATTCTCTCTGCTTTCGTACTCACATTTGCCGCCTGCGCCTTCGCCCAACAATCCGAACCCGCGCCACCTCTGACCGCGCCCGAATCTGCTTATACCCCGAAATACAAGGGTGACCCTGCAAAGTCTGAGTCGGAATTCGTGGCAATCGCGTACATGCGCGGTGTTATCCGCGCACAGAAGGCGTTCAACAAGCAGTACGGACATTACGCTACTGCGCTCACTGAACTCGTCCATTCCGGAAGTTTTACCAAGCGCATGGTCAACCCGAACCGGGGCGACTACACCGTAGGCTTCAAGGGAAAGAAAGACAGCTACATTCTCACGATGATGCCGAAAGTCCTCGACTCCACGCACCGCTCCTTCTACTCCGAAGACGATGGCAAGATTCACGCGGATGACTCCAAACCCGCCGACAAGGATTCGCCGGTAGTGAGATAAAAAAAGTCGCGCAGGATTGTGAAATGACCAAAGAGTACCCCACCCTTTCCCTACTTTTTGAGCAGGACAGAGTGGGGATTTTGATTTTCGTAGGGAACCTAAGACCCGTCGACCTTACCGGTGAACCGCGCCTCCACCGTGGAACCCTGTCATGCCGCCGCCGTGCATGCCGCTCTGCATACCGCCGTTCATGCCGCTGTGCATGCCGTAGCCACCGTGATAGGCGGTCACTGCATGATTGTGGAATCCATGCCCGATGGCAGCAGGACGGTTGCCATCAAAGTGGTGAACGCCGCTACCTATCACCAAGGGTGATCTCCACACGACCAGTGGTGAGTAGAATCCCCATCCAAACGGGCTATAGAAGAATCCATCTCTCGGCAGGAATGTGAAGCCGCTGAACCACGGGTCCCAGTACCAACCCGGACCCGACCATCCCGGTCCATACCATCCGTTGGCGTAATACATCTGCGCCGCATTGACGTTGGCCTCCGACAGGTATTCCGAACGCAAACTGCTCCAGCGGTAGAGATCGTTGCTCTTCGTCACCTGATCTTTGTTGAAGCTACTCGCCTTAAGCTTCGTGCTGTTGAGCGCGAATTCATGATTCTTCTTTACCGTGATGTCATGATCGTCGGCCCGAACCACGGCTTTGCCGTCAAACACACGTACCTCGCCGTTGGTCGCATCGAAGTCGTACAAACCAGTTTTCATCAGCCGCGTATCGGCTCCGGGCTGGCTGATGCGAAGGTAGTTCTCGTGATAAAGCTCATCCACTTCCACCATGGCCTCGCCGCTCCGAATCGCCATTTCCGTATTCGTCAGCGAGTTCGAAATCAAATTTACCGAGCTATTGCTGCCCAACCGCAAGTACACTCCCGGCACGAGCAAGATTTCAGCCTTGCCATTGCCTGTCTGCAGAACCTGCCCTTTCTGCAGCTCGGTGTTTCCCACCGCGTGCGAATCGAGCGTCTGGTCTCCGATCGACGCCTGGCCTTCGACATAGTTCAGGGTGCCTGGCATTGCGGTATGTCGGTTATCGCTAGTTGAACTCCACATCGGCATGCCCAGAAGCGTCGCCAGAAAGAAGCTTCCGATTACCGTGCCACATTTCCCCAACCTCATACGCCACCTCCTTCCCTCCCAATTAGTTTGATGAGCGCTTCCGAGGTGGAGATGCAAGGATAACCTATTGATACTAAATGGTTTAATGTACCAAGGTGGGGATGAGCATGAGCCAATAAGCAAACTGGATTTGGTTATCGCTTACTGCTTATCGGCCCTACTCACTTTCGGCAGATTCAGCGATGGCTTCCAGTTGCACGCTTTTTCGATCTCCCTCGGAGACCCGCAGTGCGCTGCCCTGCCGTTCGTACAGTTTGAGGAAGTCGGGATTGTAGTAAGCTTCGCCGTCCACGGCCTCCCACGCCAGAAGCGTGTAGTCTCCCGGACGAAGCCCGCGCAAGCTGAATCTACCAGTCTGATCGGCGACGGTCTTACGGTAATGATCGATGCGTGAGCGCATGCGCGCTTCCGGGACGGCGACGACAACAGCATTCGCAACTGGCTCGCCTTTGGGATCGACTGCAACGCCTTCGACCACGCCACCGTTTGCGCTGATGACTAAGTCTAACGTGACCGCACCGCCATCGACGGTGATTCCGGTCTCATTGACGTCGCGGCCACCGGCCGCCACCGATTTCACGAACCAGCCTTCGTTGGACGTCGTATCGCCCATCACCTGCACGTAATAGGAGCCTGCTGGAACGTCCCTCCATTGGAAGCTTCCGTCGGGAGCGACGTGGGTCAGGTTGGAGAAGTTCTCGCGGCCGGCAAGCATGCCTTCGTCCTGCTCGCTATCGACAGACTGCAGGGCGAGAAAAACTCGGTCGGGATCGAAGCGGCCTGCCCCATTTCGCGCCTCCACTCGCATGCGTCCCTGCATGGTGGTTCCCGGCTGCGGCGACAGGCGCAGACCCTCGACATTCGTCGATCCGACCTGCAGCGATTGGCGGGCGGTCATCGGCACTGGCGATCCTTCGATCGACGCCAGGATCGTGTAACTGCCGGGCGAGACGTCGTGGATGACGAAGCTGCCGTCCTTGTGCATCTCGACTCCGTTCAGCACCAGGCTGAAATCACGCGACTGCAGCATGATGGTTGCGGTTGCCCGCGGCGGCACATTCACCACCGATCCGCGGATGCTTAGACTTGGACTCGGAGTCAGCGTGAAATTTGCGGGGAACTCATCGCCGGGATGCAACGGAATCGGCGTGGCCTGGCTGCGATCTGCCGTGCCGGGATAATACGTCGTTTGATAGGTCGTCGACGCCGACGGATCCGCCTTGGCGTTTCGCGCACCGGTCGTTCCTGTGTTTGCGATCAGGCTTTTGAAATCGGGTGGGGGGCTGACAGAAATGTAGACGTTCCCCGCGGGCAAATTCGCAATGCGGTATTCGCCAAGATCGTTGGTGCGCTCGGCTCCAGCCTGCTCCCAGTGCTTGTGTCCTGCGATAAAAGTCTGATGCAGCGCAGTGACTTCAGCATTGGGCAGCGGATCGCCGTCTTCGTCGGTTACGCGGCCACGAATGACAGCGGCAGCTTGCAGGCGGAGATGCAAATCCTTTAGTTCCTGGCCAGCAGTAAGAGTGAGAATCCTGCCATCGGTGCGGCCGCGTTGTTTGTCAGTATCGAGAAACCCGCTGCGCTCAGCGAACAGGTGATAGCGGCCGGGCGTGATGCTCTCAATGCGGAATGCGCCGTCGGGACCGGTGAGCGTGGTGTAGTTGCCGCCTTGGGCCTGATTATCGGCGATCAGCTCAATCAGAGCCTTTTTCACGGGTTGGCCGTCAGGATCGCGGGTGACAATGCCTTCGATGGTCCCGCGCGATTTGGCTGCGTCTTGCGCGAGCAGAGTCGTGCTCACGAACAGGCTCAACAGGAGTGCGGGCACCAGCTTCATGAAGGTCAACCGGGGAGGCTGGGAGAGATTCGTCCATGTCATTTTATCGTGCGTTGCTGCGGAACCCAAGCGTTAAAAGACGCGCGGGGCACGGTTTTTCGGGGTTCTCGGGTTTCGGGGTTCTCCGGTTTCGGCGCAAGCAAAAGGCGTTAACCGCGAAGGACAGCCGGCATGCTTTTTCTACGGCACTTTTTCTCCTTTTGCTGCTGCATGGCTTCGTTATAGAGCCTTCGATAATGCGGAGGGGTCTTGGCGGATTTTGTCGGTGTACGGCTCCTTTCTGCCGAGCTTTGTTGGTTGGTTTCGCACCACCAACTCTACTCGCGGGCGGGAGAGCATTGTCATGGAATCATTTACACGGTCACCGGCCATTTTCAGTTGACGAGTGCCTCGGCAAGAATTGACACGTTGTCGATGTTCGAGATGCTCTGGGCAAGGAATTTCGCTCGGTCTTGTGAATTCCAGATGGTGCTTCTGCGCGTAAATCCAAAGGTGCCAGCCCCAGCGTGATGCCAGTCGTTCCTCGATCCTATGAGGAAGTAGTTTTCCGATAACCGGGAGCCAGTTCGGGTTCCAAAACATGACTTCTGTTTTGACATTCTTGAATTGCCGGAACATTTGCTGCGCCGACGGTTTTGAGAAAACTTTCGAAAGCGGGTTGTCGGGGCCGTCAGTGTTTCGGTTGAGCATGTTTTGCATGTCCACATACGAACCGATGTCCTCGCGGATGAGTTCTGCATGCCGCCGCAGATCTTGTTCTGTCTCGCCAAAGATTGTCCGAGAAAGATTGATACCCAGCTCTGTTCGGAGCAGATGAGCACGCAAGCGGCGGACGATTCCGAGATTCACGTAATAATTGAACGAGTCGCGATAATAGAGCATAATCACGGCCCGTCCACCGGGAGTGAGCACCCGATGAACCTCGCGGATGGTGAGGGGAGTATCGGGCGTGTGGTGAAGCACTCCATGGGAATAAACGAAATCAAAGGAACCGTCAGGGAAGGGCAAGTTCTCAGCATCGCCCTGCACGAACTGTCCTTCGAGATTTGCCAGCTGAAAACGTCGCCGCGTTATACTCAGCGCTGCGTTCGTCAGGTCGACCGCGGTGTAATGGGCACCGGCGCGAACAAACCGTTCGGCCTCGCTGCCGCATCCGCAACCGATTTCGAGCACCCGGAGGCCGCGAGTGTTTTCAAAGCCAACCGCTGAATGTAGATGCGGATGCACTTTATACCTATGCTCGTCGAGGCTCCGATAGAAGGCAACAGTCCCGCGTGGCTCATTGGTGAACCATGAGTCACAGGGTGATTTCTGCCAGAATTTCTGAACCTGATTCTTGATGCTTGACGGAAGCGGAGAGGATACGCGCTGTTCGGATAATGGGAAAGGCGCAGGAGTGGCTAGGGTTAAAGACATGGCACGCCCCATTCGCCGGGAGTCGAATTAACATCGAGAACCCGGATTCGAGATTGCGCGCATTATAGGAGCACTGCCTTGTTCTTGCCAGAGGACCGCCTGGAAGTAGAACGCGTCAGGCTGAAAAGTGAGCCGGCTGTTCCCAGCCCTGCCACAGAGGGATCGCTTCGCCGGGTAATACGACGGTTTTGTACCTACTCCGAGCGCAACACGCTCACTGGGTTCATTGACATCGCTCTTCGTGCTGGGAGATAGCACGCTGCAACGGCAACCGCCGTGAGAACCAGGAACGCAAGTACAAAGGTGAGCGGGTCATTCGGCTTTATCCCAAAGAGCAGGCTTTTGAGCGAGCGGGTCAAGGCTAACGCGGCGAGGCCACCGATCAACATTCCTATCGTGGCAGATCTGATTCCTTGGCGAATGATCATGCCGAAGACCTGCGCACGTTGAGCACCCAGAGCCATGCGAATCCCTAGCTCTCGCATGCGTTGCGCCACCGTGTAGGAGAGGGTTCCGTAAATTCCTACTCCGGCAATGACCAAGGCTAGCGTCGCGAATATGACGAACAAAGAGGCATTGCTCCTCGGCTGCGCGGCGGCATCGGACATCAGGTCCTGGCCGCTTGCCAAATCGGCGATTCCAACATCGCTACTGAGTTGATGGATGGTGTTTCGCACGGAGGTTACGAGCGTCAATGGATTCGCTGCTGTGTGGACGACGAGCAATAAGCTCGAGGGCATACCCTCCTCAACCTGCGCCAGCGGCAAATACACGACGGGCTCCGATTGTTTCAGGTCCTCCCACTTGAGATCGTTCACCACGCCGACCACCGTTTGAAGAGTCGCATTCGTGCGATTGTTGAGGCGGAATGTCTTCCCTAGCGGTTCGTCGTCGTTGAAGACGCGGCGGGCAAGGGACTCACTGACGATTGCTACCTTGGGCGCGCGCAGGTTGTCCTCTTCGGTCATGGCACGCCCGCGGATCAGCGGGATTCCAAGTGCTTGAAAGTAGCCGGGCGTAACGTAGGCGAAGGCAACTGTTGGCAGGCCCTCTGGGGTCGGTGGAATGGGACGGTCCCCGCGAACGAACATCGTCCAAGCATGATTTCCGGTGGGCTGGAGCGGCATAGTCATGGTGAGGCCGGCAGAGACAACGCCCGGCATTTGCGCCAAGTGATCGAGCAGATCGCGATAGAACGACGAGCGCTGCAGGTCGGTGGCATACACCGCTGAAGGCAAATTAACCCGCAGGGTCAACAGGTTGTTGGTGCGGAAACCAGGATCAGTGTGGCTCAGGTGATAAAGGGTATTCACCAGCAGCCCCGCACCGGCAAGCAGCACCAGGGTGAGAGCAAACTCCGATACGATCAACATTTCGCGGGTATGACGGCCGTGTTCCGTCGCCGAAGACGTACGCGAACTCGCGCGAAGAGCACTCTGCGGTTCCATTCTCGAACACTGCAGTGCCGGGAGCAGACCAAAAGCAAAAGCCGTAAAAGCCGTCAATGCCATGGCGAATCCCAGCACCTCACCGCTCAAACGGACTTCCTGAAGCCGCGGCAACTGCTGGGCAAAGAGCATGATGATGAGCCGCTTGCCAGCAATGGCAGCAACGATTCCGAGCGCACCACCAGATATCGCGAGCAGACCGCTTTCGGTAAGCAACTGCTGAACGATGCGTGCCCGGCTTGCGCCCAGCGAAGTTCGCACCGCAATTTCGCCTCGCCGCACGCTCGCCCGGGCGACGAGCAGGTTTGCGAGGTTGGCACAAGCGATCAGCAGCAGGAGGCCGACCGCGCCGGCAAGAACGATGAGAGCCGTACGGCTGTTGCCAACCAATTGCTCTCTGGCGCTAATCACCGAGTTCACGACACCGCGGTCCCCCTCATAACTCTGTGCAAGCCGGTCCTGGATAGCCTGCAATTCCTGCTGAGCCGTCGCAATGCTTACACCGGGATTCATGCGCGCGATGACGTGCACCCAGCGTGCACCCCGAGGAATTCGGTTGCCGGGGCGCATGGCAAAGGGTACGCAAATCTTTATACGGGGAATCAGCGCGGCGAAGTTCTCGGGCATTACACCGATCACGGCGTACGGTTCGGCATCAAGTCGGACAGTTCGGCCGACGATGTCGGGGTTCGCGCCAAACTTGTCTTTCCACAGAGCATGAGTGAGCAGCACTACGTGCCGGTTACCCCATTGCTCTTCGTCGGGTGTGAAGAGGCGTCCCAACTCGGGAGCGATTCCCAGAGTTTGCAACGCGCTCGTCGTGGCGTCCATGGATTCCACCTGCGTCGACTGTCCACCCGCCGAGAGGTTGAAGGTGTCGGTGACGTAGGTTCCCATATTGGAGAATGAGCGCGCCTGTTGCTTCCAGTCCAAATAGTCGGCGTAGGAAGCTACTACGGGAGGAATTCCACGCGAAGGTTCCGCAGAGCGGATAGAGACCAGTTGATCAGCCTGTGGATATGGGAGCGGCTGGAGCAGCACACCGTTCACGACACTGAAAATCGCCGTGTTTCCCCCAATGCCCAAGGCGAGAACAATCAGAGCCACTGCTGTGAAACCAGGGCTATTGCGCAAGATGCGGAGTCCGTAACCTAGATCTTGCAGAAGGGCATGCATCGGTCACCTCGCTACCTGCGTTAGACGGGTCGGATAAGAAATGGTCAATCGTTTTTCTCGGAAGATCAAACGTGCTTCAGATCTCGGGCGCGACGGAGAAACCGGAAGTCAGCTGTTGTGAGGCGGGCACGCATGGACCCATGCGACGGGATTTGAGTGCCTAGGGAGTAGAGTCGAGAACAGGCGCAGTAACTGTAGTCTCCCGGTGGTTCGCTCCGACAAACTCATGCGAACTACCAACAAAAAGCAGGTTCTCTTGGCGCACGTGATACATCGTTTGTCACCTCCTGGCAGGATTGGATGACGGTGGCTACGGTTTGGCTCCGCGAATACCAATAAGTGAAATGGAGCTTTGCACCAACTCCCTCCAGAACTACTCTCGCACGGCCTTTTGTGGGCTGACTGTTATGATGATGCGCCATGCTGGAAAAGATACGATCACAGACGGATTTGTTGCTCCTGCTGTCTCTGTTGCTGGTCATCGTGATCTATCCGTTGTTGGACCACGATGATCTGCGGCGATTGATTTTAGCAGCA
>Ga0210403_10000647_pt1 | contig 35483 bp, 27 predicted proteins | sample IncBWC19MmetaG_FD_150863 | JGI IMG/M metagenome (GOLD analysis project Ga0210403, IMG submission 150863) | Forest soil microbial communities from Barre Woods Harvard Forest LTER site, Petersham, Massachusetts, United States - Inc-BW-C-19-M | ecosystem: Environmental > Terrestrial > Soil >...
CTATTTCGGTGCCTCCGGCGATTCCATGGTGGCGATCTTTACCGCGGGCGGCGACCTCATCAACGCTTCCTGCGGAACCTATCTTCACGCGATTATTCAGCCCATCGTGATCAAATTCATCCTCAAGTATTACGCGGAAAATCCCGGCATCCGCGACGGTGACATCTGGTACACCAACGACGCGCTCTACGGCGGCATTCACAATCCAGACCAGGTCGCGCTGATGCCCGTTTTTCACAAAGGCAAGTTGCTTGCCTGGGCTTCCGCCGCTTTGCATACCACGGAGACCGGCGCTATCGAGCCGGGAGGGATGCCCGTCAGCGCCAAATCGCGTTTCGAGGAAGGTCTGAACCTCCCGCCCATCAAGATTGGCGAGAATTTTCAGATTCGCAATGATTTCTTGGAGTTTTACGCGGTTTACGGACTCCGCGCGCCGGCGATGTTTATCTCCGACCTGCGCGCGCGCTGTACCACCGCCGATCGCGTTCGCGTACGCCTTCTGGAGGTGGTCGAAAAGCGCGGCGAGCCGTATCTCGTCGGCCTGCTCCGTAAAATGTCGGATACCGCCGAGGCCGGTGCCCGCCAAAAACTGAAAACTTTACCCGACGGCAAGTTCCGCGCAGTGGTATTTAACGATGCCATCGGCTGGACGCCGGCCCTCGTGCGCGCCTGCTATCTGACGTTGACGACCCACGAAGGCAACGTCACCTTCGATTTTCACGGAACGTCACCCGAAAACCCTTCGTCCTACAACGTTCATCCGCAGGCCGTCGTGGGCCACATCGCCAACTTCATGTACGAGTATGTTTTTCACGACTTGCCCATTTGCAGCTCCACTTTCGCGCCCATCGATTTTGTTTTTCCCGAGGGCGCGATCGTCAATCCGGGCCGCATGGCCGCCACCAGTTGCTGCGTTTTTATCGGCATGCAGGCGCGTTGCGCGACGCACAGCGCCTTCGCCAAGATGACCTTTTCCAGCGCGGGACTCTGGCAACAAATCGCCGCGCATCCCGGCAGCCAGCACACTTCGCAGATTTGCGCCGGACATTCTCAATGGAATCTGGCGTTCGCGGACGTGCTTTCGTTTGCTCTCAATACCCAAGGCCAGGGTGGCCGCGCGCGCACTGACGGAATGGATGCCTATGGATTCGCCTGGTGCGCCTTTGGCCGCGCGCCGGATTCCGAGCAGGTTGAGAGCGAACTACCCGTAACGGTAACCCTGGCACAGCACTGGAAGGATTCGAGCGGTGCCGGACGTCAGCGCGGTGGTTCCGGAGCCACCCAGCACTGGATGATCCACAAAGTCCCAGAGCTGGTTTCCATGTGCATGGGCAACGGAAGCAAAGTCCCGCTGGGCCAGCCACTGTTTGGTGGATATGCGTCGGCGCCCATCCCCGGCATCAGCATTCGGAAGACCGATCTGCTGCAGCAGATGCGCGAAGGTCAGACGGAGCTGTCGATGGATCACCGCGAAATCATGGAGAAGGGCACCATTCACGGAAACTGGAACTACGAACTGGTGGCGCGAACGCCCAAGGTCTTTGAGGAAGGCGACCTGCTCTTCGGTTTCAGTGGAGGCGGCCCGGGCTACGGCGATCCTCTCGAACGTGATCCGGAAAGTATTTTGGAAGATCTCAAGAAACAAATTGTCTCGGATTGGACGGCGCAACAAATCTATTTCCTGGCTTACGATCCGGAGCGCCGCAAGTTGGACGTCGAGAAAACCAAGGAACAAAGGGACCAAGAGCGCCGCGCACGGCTCGCCCGTGGCAAGTCCTGGGACGATTTTCACAAGGGGTGGAACAAGAAGAGCCCACCGAAGGAAATCTTGCAATACTATGGTTCCTGGCCCGATGCCAAACCTCTCGGGCCCGTTTTTCGGCCCTGATCGATGGCTGAACACAGCACCCCGCACCAGATTCTCAAGGACCTTGTGCATGGCGGCGTGCCGTCTCGTCCACTGTTTTTGCCCATCGTATTCGCACTCGGCGCTCGTATAGAAAACCTGTCGCTGCGTGCGTTTCTAGCAAATCCGACGAAAATTTCCAATTCGCTGCGGCAAACCCGCCCGCACCTGCGATCCGATGGCGTGAGCTGCTATTTCGACCCTCTGCTCGAAGCCGAGGCGCTCGGCGGCACGCTCGAGTGGCGTTCCGACAATGAGCCGTGCACGGTGCGTTGGCCGTCTGTGCCCGAACCAGGTCAGCTCCCGGCGGGTCTCCGCTCGCCGGAAGAGATGCTCAAGAGCGGCCGCGTGCCGGTAGCTCTCGAAGTGATCCGCCGCCTCAAGGCCCTGCTGCGCGACGAGGTTCTCCTCACGGCTGGCGTCTCCGGGCCGTTTGCGCTGGCGGCGCGGCTCGCCGGCGTATATGGCGACGATTCCAACGCTAGCGTGGATCTCTCAGATGCCGTTCTCGAAGTCGCAACGTCGGCGGTCTCCCAGGCGTCTAAGGCATTTGCGGAGGCAGGAGCCAATCTCATCTTCCTTCGCGAAGATTCGCTTCCTGTCAAACCTGCGGGCCGTTCGCAAGACTGGGAAGCTATGCTGGGGCCGATTTTCAATGTCATCCGGTTTTATGAAGCGCAGCCGGTGCTTCAGATTGCGGAGGAGCACAGCTTGGCGGAAGATCCCGAGGCGATTCTGCGGTTAGCGCAAAGCTGCGTCGTCTGCCTCCCGCTGGAGGCGATCCAGAGTGCGCCGGCGGAGAAGTATTCCGATATGCGGTTCGCAAAATTTGGCATTGGCCTGCCCGCCGCGGCTTTTCAGCCGGACCAACCCAGCGATACAAATTTCGTTTCGCGGGTGGCTCAGTTGATTTCCGATGTGCAGCCTGCCATCGTGACGACCGCCAACGATGTTCCGGCCGCGACAGATCTCAAGCGTCTCGCGGCTATTTCGGAAATCGTCCGGCGGTAAATGTTTTTAGGCAACGTGACGTTTACTCGACAAAAACTCTCGGTGAAGAAATGAGCGTAGATGAAGACCTTTAGAATAGCGGTCATCCCAGGCGATGGCATCGGCAAAGAAGTCGTCCCGGAAGGCATTCGTGTGCTGGAAGCGGCCGGCAAGCGGTTCGGATTCCACTTCCTGTGGCAGCACTTCGACTGGAGCTGCGAAACCTACCTCAAAACCGGCCGGATGATGCCCGAGGATGGCATAGCCCAGTTGGGCAAATTCGAAGCCATCTTTCTCGGCGCCGTGGGCCATCCGACGGTGCCGGATCACGTGTCTTTGTGGGGCTTGCTTATTCCGATCCGCCGGGGCTTCCGCCAGTACGTGAATTTGCGCCCGGTGCGCCTTTTCGAAGGCATCGAGAGTCCGCTGAAGCGCTGGAAACCTGGCGAGATCGATTTCACAGTCGTGCGCGAGAACAACGAAGGAGAGTACTCCGAGATCGGCGGGCGCCTCTACGAGGGCACGGAAGACGAGATGGCCGTCCAGCAGACAGTCTTCACGCGCCGCGGCGTTTATCGCGTCTTGCGGTTTGCCTACGAACTCGCGCGCAAAAGTAAGAAGCATCTCACCTCCGCCACAAAATCGAACGGCATCATCCACACCATGCCTTTCTGGGATCAATGCTTCAAAGAAATCGGCGCGGAGTACCCAGACGTGCGCACCGACCAATTTCACATCGATATTCTGACCGCTCATTTCGTTCGGCATCCGGACTGGTTTGACGTAGTCGTGGGCTCAAACCTTTTCGGCGACATTCTGTCGGACTTGGGTCCCGCCGTCGTCGGATCGATCGGCATCGCGCCTTCAGGAAACCTTAATCCAGAGAAGGCGTTTCCCTCCATGTTCGAGCCGGTACACGGGTCCGCCCCGGACATTGCCGGGAAGGGAATCGCGAATCCCATCGGGCAAATCTGGTCTGGCGCCATGATGTTGCGGCACTTGGGAGCGCCCGAGGCGGCCGACGCGGTGGAAAATGCCATCGCGGAAGTTTTGGCCAAATCTCAGGCGCGCACGCCAGATATCGGTGGCAGCGCGAGCACCAAGGACCTCGGCGAAGCGATCGCCTCCGTAGTGAGCAAGAGATAGTCTGTCCGGAAGGTCAGGAGTCGGCGGCACATTCGGGCTATTGCCAATCGGCGCGTTCGCGCGTATCGTAAAGTTATGTACGCCATCCGCCAGAAGGCCACACCGACCTGTCCCTACTCTCTATGTTGTACGTGTGCCTGTGCTGGCGCGGGGAGACTAGGCGACTAAGAACTACTCAAGTTAAGCCTAGGTTTTCTGAACCCACCGCCAGAAGTGAACTGGCAGGTGGGTTTTTTGTTTTTTGGTACTGCAGTGGACGCGCAAGCGCGAAAGGAGATTCGCAAATGGCAGACTATAAGCATCCAGAGGTTCTGGTTTCAACCGAATGGGCGGCGCAAAATCTGAACGCTCCAAACACCCGCTTTGTGGAAGTCGATGTGGACACTTCGGCGTACGACCAGGGGCACATTGCCGGCGCCGTGGGGTGGAACTGGCAAACGCAGTTGCAGGACAACGTCCGGCGCGATCTGATCGAGAAGCCGGCGCTGGAGAAGCTGCTCGGCGAATCGGGCATCTCCAACGATACGACGATCATCCTCTACGGCGACAACAACAACTGGTTCGCGGCGTATGCCTTCTGGCAGTTGAAGTACAACGGGCACCGGGACGTACGGCTGATCAACGGCGGCCGCAAGAAGTGGCTGGAAGAAAAGCGACCGGTAACCACGGAAGCCGCGAAGGTCACCCCAGCAAATTACCGTGTCAGCGGTGTCGATGAGTCGATCCGTGCTCGCCGGGATGAAGTATTTGCGGTGGTGGACGGGAAGAAGTGCGGCCAGCTTGTGGACGTACGCTCGGTCGATGAGTTCACCGGGAAGATCCTAGCGCCTCCGGGCTTGACCGAAACAGCGCAGCGCGCCGGCCACATTCCTGGAGCGGCGAATATTCCCTGGGCGCAGGCGGCCGCCGAAGATGGGACGTTCAAGTCCTACGACGCGTTGGCCGACTTGTACGGCGCGAAGGGCATCAATGGTGCGGACGAAGTGATCGCGTATTGCCGCATCGGCGAACGCAGCTCGCACACATGGTTCGTCCTGAAATACTTGCTGGGCTACGATAACGTGCGCAACTACGACGGTTCGTGGACCGAATGGGGCAACCTGATCGGCGCCCCGGTTGTGAACCAAACCGTCTCCGGAGCCGGAGCCGCAGCCGCCGCCGCTGCCGCTGCTGGGGCGGACTAAGGCCAAGAATATCTCTTTTCGATTTGCGTGAGGGAGCCGGACAGAGCACCTACGACCAACCCCGTAGGTCTGGCTTCCTCACGATTCGGTGGCGCGGTAGCCAAGTGGTAAGGCAAAGGTCTGCAAAACCTTTATCGGCGGTTCGATTCCGCCTCGCGCCTCCAAACATTGTGCTGTACCCACCTCAACATAAAAAACGGACTCGCCGCGCGGTCTTGCGCGACGAGTCCGCTTGCAGTGATTGAGGAAGAGCAGGCTACGGCTTGGTGCGCAGCCCCTCAAAAACAAAACGCTAAAGTTCTCTATAAAGGCTATCCGACACGATGGTCCGTATTTTTCCGGTGTCCTTTAACCAAGCCTGATAGTCCTTATCCGCGCGCGTTTTTGCATCGGCATCCGCAAACGCGGCCATACTAGGATATTCAATGGCAGCGACCACGCTTCCAGCATTGGGTCCGGCGAAAGTTGCCTGCCAGACGCGTATCTGCTGCGTAATTCCGAGCTTTTTCATAATTTCTTTGCCCTTTTCTAATTGCTGGAGATACGCACTGACATCGTCCGTTTTGATTATCACAACGCGCAGGACGGTCGTTTTTTGCGCAAATGCGGCGCTGGACATACCGAGCATCAACGTGAGTACCACGAAAGCGAACGCAGTTTTTCTTAACATGGTGGACCTTCTCCTTTTTTGAACAATTTTAACGACAGGACCCGACGGGCACCCTTGGCCGAATCACAAGATGGGAGAAGAAACGACTCGTGGCTTCTTAAGCCGTGAGGCTAGCTACCTCTCGGAGATGTGATGTGGGTGGGACTATATCGAGTTCTTGGCAGGAGTCAAGGAATTACGTGCTCAAGAACCAAGCAGTTCTAGGCGCCATTCGATGCAGATGGCAGTGAAACGCAGTTCCGCCGCCAGCCGGCGCCTGTCTCTCGCTCAGAATTGGTATCCTCAAGAATCCGATGTAGATTGTTGGCCTTCGGAAAAAGGAACAATCTTGCGAGAACGAGTGCTGGTGCTCTCTGTACAGGACAAAATACTTGAGACCATCGAGCGCACCGATCATCTTGTGTCTCTGGTGCCTGCGGACAAGCTGAAATGGCGTCTAGAGGTGCCTGCCAACCGGCCACCCGCTAGCGACCTGGGGCACCTCATGGGGCACCTGCTCGACTGCATGGCCGGTTTTTGTGCCGCCTTCCACGCCGCGTTTCCCTCGGACTTGGCCGATTTCCTGGAGTTTCGGTCGATGCCCGTGAACCAATCGTGCTCACCTGAGGAAGCAAAAGCGAGCATTAAGCTTTATGCGGGCCTCATCGAGCGAGGGTTCGGAGGCTGCACGGACGCCGACTTGGCGCGAAAAATACCAACCGTGTTTGTTCCGGAGGGCGAGACGCTGCTGACGATTCTTCTAGGAAATCTGGAACACCTGGTCAACCACAAGTACCAACTTTTCTTTCACCTGAAGTTGGCGGGCGTGGCCCTGACCAGCCGCGACATTTACAAGTGGCGCGGCGCTCCGGACCAGGGCAGTTAGGCTATGGCCGAGTCCGAATGAGAGGCTACCGGCTGAGGCGAGCGCGGCAGCTTGACCAGCATGACCGTGCCCGTCTCCGAGGTGCGCTCCAGACTCACCGAGCCGCCGTGATCGTGGACAATTTTACTGACGATAGCCAAACCCAGGCCGGTTCCGTTGGGCTTGCCAGAACTCACAAACGGATCAAAGACGATGTCTCGAATATTGCTGGGAACGCCCGGCCCCTGATCGGTAACGCGAACTTCGAAGGATTCTCCCAGGGTTTGCACATCCACAGTCACCCTGCTTTCCCCTTCCGGAGTGGCTTCGCAGGCATTTAGAACCAGGTTGAAGAAAGCGCGCTCCAGCTTTCGTGGATCGAAGACTCCTTCCATTTCGTCGCGTGCGATCAGCGTGATGGTGCGATTGCGAAATTCGGGCCTGGCCTTTACGGCTTCGATGGCCCGGCGAACGATTTGATCGAGATTCGCCGGCTCGGGAGAGATGGCGCTGCGCTGATGAGCTAATTCGCGCAGCGAATCGATCAAGTCGGTCATCTGATTGGAGGCCGTTTGTATTTCTTGATAGATCTCGCTTTTGTCGAGCTTCAGTTCGTCCGCTTCGTATAGGAATTCCGCGTTGGCGACCACCGCCGCGAGATAGTGCCGCAAGTCATGAGAAATGGAACTGGCGGCGCGGCCTAGAGCGGCGATTCGTTCCGTTTCGATCTGCTGTTGCTGCGAGGCCAGCAGTTCTCCGCGCATTTTTGCGAAGGCGGTGCTCAGTTCGGCCACCTCGCTGGTGCCTTCCGGCGTGATCGAATAGGTGTAGTTGCCGGCAGCCAGCGCCCGAACTCCGGCTACCAAGTTGTCCAGCGGCTTGGTGATGGTTCTGGACACGAAGCCAAACAGGAGCGCGCCGAAAGTGATTGCCGAGGCTCCCAGGATGTAGATCGTGTGATTTAGGCGACCCATGAAGGTGTTTACCGGCGCCATGGGCATCAGCACATAACAGCGAACGGGCGAAGGCAGGGCTCCGTGCAACAAAACCGACGAGAAAGCGTAATGATCCGTGTCCAGAGCGATTTCGCCAGCCTCGGCAGCCATCAGCGGGTCAGACTGGCTGATTCTGCGTTGCAACGCTGCCTCGTCGCGAGGAGGCAGCGTCGAGGCGATCAGGTCGCTGCCGGTGGCGAGGGCAATTTGATTTTCCGCGACCAGCGCCAGCTGCTGGGCCACTGTGGAATTGATCTGGTAGCCGATGGCGAGTATTCCGAGTTCCTGGGAATCATCTCCGCCGGCGGTGATCCGACGGAGAAACACGCGATACAGGCGGCCGTCGTCGTACCACCAAGAAGCATCGTCGCCGGACTCGATGGATCGCTTCAAGTCCCGCTGAGCGGCTTCAGCGGGCCAACCGGGTTTGGTCATGTGTAGGGCCACGATCTGGTGGTCCGGCTTGGCCAGGACAAACAGGTCGCTGCTGCCCGCTAATTTCCAATAGGTCGTGGATGAATCCTGGATGGTCAGGGCATGCCCAGTGGTCATCATCGCTTCCAGAGGCGGAAGATCCGCGAGCACCGCCGCCATGCTAGAGAGTTGACGTTCCCACTGGCGCTGGACGCTCTCAAAGGCGCGTACTGACTCTTCGGTTCCGTCGCGGACCTGGCGGTTAGTCTCGACGCTCACGGTATGGCGGATGATGAGCAAAAGTGCGCCCGTCAAGCCGCAAATCGTGAGCAGCATGACGACGAACAGTTGGGTCCGCAGGCGAAGATGGGTCATGACGTCTCGGCGGCTCTCTCTAAGACTTTGGGCCGGACGTGCCGGGCACAAACTTGTAGCCGGCTCCGTGAATGGTCAAGAAGTAGCGCGGATTGGCGGAGTCCGGCTCCAATTTCTGCCGGAGGCGCAGGATGTGGTTGTCCACCGTGCGCGTCGATGGATAATTCTGGTAGCCCCACACCTCGTTCAACAGTTCGTCGCGGGAAAGCACCCGGCCCGGCGAAGCGGCAAAGAATTTCAGAAGCTTGAATTCCTGAGCCGTCAGTGTGACCTCTTTGTCTCCTTGCGTGGCTTCCATGCTGGTGAAGTCGACACGCGCATCGCCGAACGTCAGCACTTCGTGATTCATCACTTTGGCAGGCACGCTCGACGTAAGGGCAGGCTTTGTCGCACCGCGGCGCATGGCGCGGCGTACTCGGGCCAGCAATTCCCGCGGACTAAACGGTTTGGTCACATAGTCGTCGGCGCCGAGTTCCAGGAGTAGCACTTTGTCTTCCACTTCGGCATTAGCGCTCAACACCACGATAGGCACGGACGCCGCGATGGTCTTGAACTCGCGGCAAAGCTCCTTGCCGGACAGCCCGGGGAGCTTCAGGTCCAGCAATACGGCGCTAGGCTGCTGCTTGCGAAAGCTCTCCAGACCCGCGATTCCGTCCGAAGCAATCTGCACTTGCAGCGAGTCCGCTTCCAGCAATCGCTGCAGCGTCCTCTGCATGGCCCGGCTATCTTCCACAACTAAAACGGTTTCCATTTTCTCACCTTCCGACCCCTTCATATTTCCCCCGTGACAATTTTCCGGCGGCGCACCAACGACCGGCGCGCTACTGTCCAGCAACCCGCAATTCAATCTGTCCCATCGCAGCGCATTTCAGTAATCCGTCTTGAGCGTGTCGGGATCATAGTCTTGGCCGTACTTGTTCTTGTGTCCCGCCTGCGTTTGGCTCACCGCCGGCACGGAAATCGGCGGTAGCACCCGATCGCCGCCTTCTATTACCACCACGTGCTGCAGACCCTGCAGCACCTCCGGCTTGGCGTTCTCGTACCACACGTGAAGCTGATATTTCCCCGGAGCCACGCCCGCTATCGCGTAATGCCCGCTTTTGTCCGAGGTGCTGAAAAGTTCCGAATCCACGGCCAGGACCACACCCTTCATTTCCGGATGAATATTGCAAAACAGATACGAAGGTCCGACGCGGTCGAATTTGACGGACCGTTGCGCACCGGCTTGGTACAGACCCAGGTCAAAGCGCTTCCCGCGATACAGCGAGAATACGTTGTGAAACCAGGGGTCGGCATTTGGAAAATCCACAACCGTGCCAACTGGAACAACCAGCAGGTTGGGCTCGAAATGCTTGTTCTTTTGCAACAAACGGTAGTGGTTCTTCCCCGTGGGAGCCTGCACCCTGTGGACCGTATCGACCGGCACGAGCCATACGACGACTTGGGACGCGTCTACCGGGCGTCCGGGTTGAGAGGGAACCACCGCCACTTCACCGCTAACCTCGGCTGCGAGCCGGTCGGCGCCATCTCCCAAGTTCGCGGGGCTCGCCGATGCCGCAACCGCCATACCAAAGCCGAACAGCACGAAAGTGATTGCAGTGGATTTCATAGCCACCTAAAACAAGAATCCCAGCGCGAGACCGAACTGTCCCGCACTATTCGGCAATCCCGTTACTTCATAGGTCCGCAGGCGACGGTACTCCGCCGAAAACAAAAGATCGGATCGCGGTTTGAAAATGTAGTTCACGAATATCATCTCATTGCGCGCGGGCACCGACGCCAGGAACGCATTCGCCGCCGCGGCGTTTCGCAACCCCGCCGAGTTCCGGCCCCCCGTGCCTGCCGCCACGTTGAATTCGCTGCGCGCATCCACCTTGAACTTGAATTGCGACCAGCCCCCGGTCACTCCCAGGCTTGCCAGTGCCGCGGCCGTGACCGAGGTATACAGCACGGAATTCTGCGGCCGAACGGGGCTTAGAGGCACGCCGCCAAATCCGTCAAGCCCTCTTCCGGTAAAGAATTGGCCGGCCAACTCTGTCCGCGGAAGCAACGGGAACTTCCAGTCCACCGTGCCGGCCCAACCCTGGACCGTATAACCGCCAAGGAATCGCTGCGGAGAATAGACGCTGGCAATTCCTATCGAGGCCGGTCGCTCTTCGGATTTCGTGCTCGCCGAAAGCCGCACGGCGTAGGTCGGCTGCCGGGAACTCTCGGTTGGGGAAGGCGTTCGCGAATTGGTATTCGGGTTGTAGGCTGCGTAGGAACCCGGATCCAGAAATCCCGCCTCTATCTTGAACGGAGAAAGTGCGTCCGTGAATCTCCTCTCGACCCGGATGGTGGGAGTCCACGTCCAGAGATTGCCCGCCGACGCAAACCCTGGGACCACCACGGACATGTATGTCGTTGGCAGATTGGGAGAGAAGAAAGGATAGTCCAAGCCGGCGACCAGCGAAGTGTTTTTCCAGTCGAATCGGACCCGGGCCAGTCTCACCTCGGCAACACCCGAAGTTGTGGAGCCATACGAACTCGGTATCCCGCCGAAGAAATCCATCTGGAAGTCCGCCAAGGTGCGCGCTCCGAAAACTACCGGACCGATTCCTGTTAGACCGATGATGGATTGCCTTACGGAAGCGCCGACGCTGCCATCGGAATATCCCAGCGGGTTGGAAACAGCGAGTGCCGGCACGTCGATATTGTCTACTTGGCCGAAATTGGCGAATGCGTTGAACAGCGCCAGACCTGAGAGTTTTACGCGGTATTTCGACGCGCTCTCCACTTTGGTCTGCCGCTGTTCCTCAACCCTGGCGTTCAAGACGTCCCAATCATCCTGCGAGATTTGCGCAGCAGGTTGGGCCTCTTCGGTTGGTGCCTGAGAACTGCCAGTTTGAGGCACCGCTGCAACCGTATTTTCCTGGGCTGTAGCGCCCGCCGGGGCAGAGGCCAGACTATCCATGCGTTTGAGCACTTCTTGCAAAGTAGTACGCAGTTGCTGGATTTCAGTGCGCGACTCTGCCAGTTGCACTTGTGTTTGTTCCAGCGACTTGGTCAATCGCTCGATTTTTCCGGCCAGCTCCGGCGAATTTTCAGAATCGGCCGGCGGAGCGCCGGACTGCGCACAAGCGGCGGTGCTGCACAGCAGCAAAGCCCAAGATAGGCGAAGGCTAGCGTCGTACAGAAGAGACTTCATGCAAACTACCCTCCTTCGGTGCCGGAACCTCGCCAGAATCGTTCCATGCCAAAACGCGCTGCGCTCCGATCGGGCCCCCGGAGCCCATCGAAATGGCGTCCATGGCCAGCAACACGACTTCGCGAGGATACCCAATCGCGCAACTCACAAACAAAGCCCCTTACCACTCTGGCTTCGATTCTAACGCCAAGCTCACCCTTTGCAGCTCGGCCCTCGAAGCACCGTCCGCAGTGTTTTCCGCGCGACATCGTGTGGAGAACTGCTGATGAGTCCGTCACGAGGGAACAGCCATTCCCAAACCCGGAAGCCCTGTTTGCAAGGGCCGCGCGGTTCGACGGATAAGCTGACGCCTAGCCATGCCTGACTTTATCGCGAAAAGGGCCACTCCGGACGCGTTGAGCGAACAGTTGACAAGTCCGTGACACGCTAGAGACAAACGGGGAGTACCACGTGGTGTTTTCAAGCCCCTGAACAGACGGGAGATAGGGGCAGGCCGGGATGCCTGCCTGGCTCATTCCACCACATGTATAGTGAACACCATGGATGCATGCCCCTTCCCGCAAAAATGCGCGCACCGGCCTTCAAACGTTCCCAGAGTCTCCGGAACCAGCGTTAAGTCCTGCGGTTGGCCCTTCTTGATCATCCTTAGAATGCCCAAATCTTCAATCACCAGCCCGTGGGTCACGTCCTTGGACCGGAACGTAATTGTAACCGGCTCACCTTTCCTGACTGTGACTTCGCTGGGTTCAAACGAAAATCGGCTGGCGACAACTTCGATGCGCTCAGGGCGGCGGGGTCGGCCCGCAGGCAGAGCGCCAGCGAGCGCGAGAAGGCTCAAGGCTATCGCTGTCGTTCCCACGCTCGCTTTCATCCCTGCAATGCTCCTTTGTTCGCGGTCCTGCTCAAGAGGCTGAACGGAGTCGTATCTTTTGCGTGTTCACTCGGGGGAAGACAGGCTCGGATACGCTCGGACAATCTAACTTGACAGGTACGCAGATTCAGATGTCACGCGGAAGTTAAATGCGGGTCACGTTTCTGCTGTCGTTTGCGAAGCTAAGCATCGCGGCCCCGAAAGGTATTCGGATCCTCTGCGGCAGCCAGCGGAAATTTTTCGTTAATCCGCCGGTTCGCTGATGGGCGCGGCGTGAAACCTTCGGCTCGGAACCAGGCTGCGCACCACCACGTACAAAACCGGGATAAACAGCAGGTTCAAGCTAGTCGCCGCAATCATTCCACCGAAGACCGTCGTCCCAACGGAAATCCGGCCCGCCCGTCCCGCGCCCTGCGCAAACACCAGCGGCACCACGCCCAAGATAAACGCCAGCGAAGTCATCAAGATCGGACGCAGCCGAATGCGCGCCGCCTCAATCGCGGCCTCCACTACGCTCATCCCTTGCTCGCGCAATTGCTCCGCAAACTCCACGATCAAAATGGCGTTCTTGCTGGAAAGCCCGATCAACATCACCAGACCGATCTGGCAATACACATCGTTCTGCAGCCCGCGCAGCGCTTGCGCCCCGATGGCCCCAAGCAGCGCCACCGGCACCGCCAGCAGCACAATGAACGGCAAGACAAAACTCTCGTATTGCGCCGCCAGCGTCAGATACACCACGACCAGCCCCAGCCCAAACAGAATCGCCGCCTTGCCTCCGGACTCCAATTCTTCCAGCGACAGCCCGGTCCATTCGTAAGTCATCCCGTTTGGCAGCACCTTCTTCGCCAGCGCCTCCATGGCCGCGATGCCTTCACCGGAGCTGCGGCCGGGCGCCGGGGAACCATCGATTTCCGCCGACCGAAACAAATTGTAGTGGTTGATCACCTGCGGATTCGCCGTTTGCTCGACCGCCACCAGATTATCCAGCGGGATCATTTTCGCGGTGTCCGAGCGCAGGTAATATTGCCCGATGTCCTTGGCCTTCGCGCGAAACTGCTGGTCCGCTTGCACGTACACTCGATAAGAACGGTTGTTGAAGTCAAAATCGTTCACGTACACCGAACCCATGTACACCTGCAGCGCGTCGGTGATCTGGCTAAGCGGCACCTGCAAGCTCTTCGCTTTTTCCCGGTCGATGTGCACCAGATACTGCGGATCGTTGGCCGTGAAGCTGGTGAACAGGCCGGTGAGATCCGGATTCTGCGCGCTTTGCGCCACCAATTGGTGCGCCGTATCCGCCACCGTTTGCAGCGAATTGCGCCCCAGATCCTCCAGGATGAATTGGAATCCCCCGAACTGCCCGAATCCTTGCACCGCCGGCGGATTAAACGGGATCACGAACGCTCCCGGAACGCTCATCAGCGGCCCGCGCAACTTATCCAGTACCACCGCCGCCGAATGCTGCTGGCCTTTGCGCTCCTCAAACGACTTCAGCGGCAGAAACACCAGCGCGCTGTTCGACGCCGCCCCGCCCACGATCGAGAACACCCCTTCCAGCTCCGGAGTACTCAGCACCGCCGCTTCGATCTTCAAGCATACTTCCCGCATGTACTGCAGCGAGGCTCCCTGCGGCCCCTGGGCCGTCACCACCAGGTATCCTTGGTCGTCTTCCGGAATGAACCCGCGCGGCACCTTCTGATACAACCAGTACGCGCATCCCAGCGTGGCCACGAACGCCACCAGCGCCGCCACTCGCCACCTCAGGATGTGCCCCAGCGACGTCCTGTAGAAATTGGTTCCTGCCGTGACCACCCGATTGAACGCCCTGAAAAACCGGCCCTGCGCCCGCTCCCGATGGTGCCCCAGGAATATCGCGGAAAGCGCCGGCGTTAACGTCAGCGCGTTGAACGCCGAAATGGCCACGGAAAACGCAATGGTCAGCGCGAATTGCCGGAACAAAATGCCCGTCGTGCCCGGGAACAACGCCACCGGAACGAACACCGCCACCAGCACCAGCGATGTCGCGATCACCGCCCCCGCCACTTCTTTCATGGCCACCGATGCCGCATTGTGCGGCTCGGTAATGCCTTCGGCGATGTGCCGCTCCACGTTTTCGATCACCACGATGGCATCATCCACTACCAGCCCCGTTGCCAGCGTGATTCCGAACAGCGTCAGCGTGTTGATCGAAAAGCCGAACGCCTTCACGAACATGAACGTGCCCACCAGCGACACCGGAATGGTGATCGCCGGTATGAACGTGCTGCGCCAATCCTGCAAAAACAAATAAATGACGATGATCACCAGGCAGATCGCCTGCAGCAGCGTCACCAGCACGTCGCGGATCGACTCTCCGATCACCGTCGTAGTGTCGAACGCCACCGCATACTTGAGTCCCGGTGGAAAGTTCTTGGACAGTCTCAGGAACTCCGCCTTGGCGGCCTTGTCCACGTCCAGCGCATTGGCCCCCGGCAGTTGCGTCACGCCCAAGCCGACCGCCTCATGCCCGTTGTAGCGCAGGATGGTGCCGTAATCCTCGGCGCCCAGCTCGGCGTGCCCCACATCCTTCAGCCGCACCAGCGTGCCGTCCGTCCCCGTTTTCAAGATAATATTGCCGAATTGCGCCGGCTCGGTCAGCCGTCCGATGGCTCGCACGCTGATCTGAAAGGTCTGGTCGTTGGCCGCCGGTGACCTGCCCACTTGGCCGGCGGCCACCTGCACGTTCTGTTCTTGCAGCGCCGCCAGAATGTTCGTGGCCGTCAAGCCCCGTTGCGCCATCTTCGCGGGATCCAGCCACAACCGCATGGCGTACTTGCGTTCGCCGAAAATCAGCACGTCTCCGACGCCGTTCACTCGCTTAATCGCATCGCGTACATACACGTCCAGGTAGTTGCTCAGAAACAGGCTGTCGTACTCGCCGTGCTCCGCGTACACTCCGGCTCCAAATACGAACCCGCTCAGCTGTTTGGAAATGATGATCCCGGTGTTCTTCACTTCGTTGGGCATGCGCCCAAGGGCCTGATTCACGCGGTTCTGCACGTCGACGGCGGCCAGGTCCGGATCCCGCGAAATGTCGAAGGTCACGGTGATGTTGCTGGAGCCGTCGTTCCCGCTGGTCGACGTGATGTACTTCATTCCCTGCACGCCGTTAATCGACTGCTCCAGCGGAATGGTCACCGCCGATTCCACCGTCTGCGCGTTGGCTCCGTTGTACCCGCTGCTGACCACCACCTGCGGCGGCGCAAGGTTAGGGAACTGCGCAATCGGCAGCGAAGGAATGCATATCGCCCCGCCCAAAATGATCAGCAGTGCGCAAACCGTCGCAAACACCGGCCGCCGAATGAAAAAATCAACAAACAAGGAACCGCCTTTATGGAGTGCGGCGCTTAGGCGCCGCTTTCTACCAACTTAAGTTCAACCCACACGCATCGCGTAAGCCAGCAATGCTAATGCGCCACCACCGCGTTCTTATTCGGCCCATCCGCCGCGCCCGCGATTTGCTCCGCCACCGGCGCCCCATCCTGCAAAAACTGCAACCCGGAAAGAATCAAATGGTCCCCCGGCTTCAATCCCTCCAACACCGCGTAATCGTTCCCAATCGTATCTCCCACGGTTAGGAGCCTCTGCCGGGCAACGGTCCCCTTGCCCTCATTTACCGCCAAGAAAGCAAAAAACCTCCCGTTGATCCGCGTCACACCCAAAATAGGAACGGCCGTGCCCTGGTGTGTGCCCCACACCACCCGAGCCCGCAGCTGCTGCGCCACCCTTAATTTCGCCTGTGAATTCTCCACGGTAGCCTTCGCCAGCACCGTCTGCGTCTCGCTGTCCACTTGCGGCGAGATAAACGTAATGCGCGTATCCGCCACGCCATTCCCAGCCTCGTCAACCAAGTGCACCGGCACGCCAATCCGCAGACTCCGAGCCCGGTCCGCGGGCACGTAGATGTAAGCTTCCAGCGCCCCAGGCTCATCCACAGTCGTCAGCAGCGTAGTCACCGCCACCCGATCACCCATCCGCACCGGAACATCGCCAACGATGCCGTCCATCGGCGCCGCCACCCGGTAGTAATGCAACTCCACCTGCTGTTGGTTGACCTGCTCTTCCAGCGACTTCAATTGCGCAACCGCCGCATCATAAGTGGTCTGGGCGTTATCCAGATCCTGCTTCGGCACCACCCCGGCCTCGAACAGCTTCTTCTCGCGGTCCAGTTGCACTCGCGCATAGTTTAGATTAGCCGCCTGCGCGGTCCGCGCGGCTTCCTGGCTGCTGACGGTAGCCTGCTGCTTGAGTGGATCGATCTGCAGCAGCGGCGTCCCGGCAGTCACCCGGTCGCCCGACTTCACGAAGATCTTCGTAATCTGCCCCTCCACCTGGGGATTAATGGCCGCCGAGTGCCGCGACTTCAGAATGGACAAGTATTCCGTGGTATCGGCGATCTGCTGCGACTGCACGACGCGTACTTGAACGGGCATCGCCGGTGGGGCACCGGTGACAGCGTCCCCGGCCGCCGTCTTCCCACAACCCGCCCCGTAAACCGCCAGCAAAGCCACCGCTGTGGCGCACCAAGCCCCACTCGACCTATCTACCGCAAACCATGGTAAGCCGCTCATCGTTGAGTACGTCTCCACTCCAATAACTCCAAATTCTACAGCACGTTGTCGCAGGAACCAAAGAAAGGGGCGCTAACTAGGTTAGACGCCAGGAAGGGAAATGCGTTACTTCTCGCCGTCGGAAACCGGCTCTCCAGCGGTCGCCTCTGTTGTAGGGGCACAGCACTGCTGTGCCCGATCTCGGCAAGATGTCAGAGATTTGCTTGGTCCGGGGTTCCCTCCGTCGGGTTTCTCTAATACAAATCCCGCGGATCAATAGGCTTACTCGACAGCCCCAACTGCAAAACCTCCATCTGCTGCGGCCGATCGAACACCTTGCCGGGAAAGACCCTCTTCGTGATCACCCGCAAGCCCCCAAAGGCCACCCCAAAAACCACCGCCATGATCATGATCACGCCGGTGCCCGTGATAATCTTTACCAGTGTGCTGGTGATAGGCGGGTCCGTCGCCGTCTGGCTGGCCTCGTTCCAAGTCACTTGCGTCTCGTAGTTCACCGCATTTCGCACCCGCGTCGCATACGCCGCCGACGTAGGCGCCAGCACAATCGACAGCAGGGAACCCTTGCGTTCCACACTGGTCGATGCCAGTTTCGCGTTCGCAGCCAGCGCCGCCTGCAGGTGGTGCAGGTGCAATTCGGCAAGCTGCGGCGTCGGATAGTCGATCAGCAGCAGCACCGCCTCCTGCGATCCATTCTTGTACCGTGCAAACATCGCCTCGGCCCCGGACGCAAACCCCGCTTGCTCCGCAAGCCCCGCAAAATCAGCCCGTTCCAATATCTCGGCCCCCAGACGAAAGCCCGCGGCCCCCAGCGCATACCGCTCCGAGCTTGCGGCCCGCTCCTCCCTGGGCAGAAAGGTCTGAATAGGAGGAAACGGCGTCTTGTCGGCCAGAGTAACAATCTGCTGCAGTAAATCCCGAAGATCCCCCATCGAAACATCCGAAGCCGGAGCCAGTTCGACCACCAGGTTCCCGGCCGACAGCAGCGCGCGATCCTTACTGAGAACCCCGGCGTGGCTCAAGCTGGTATCGAACGCCGTCATGTCCGGCGACCGCAAGCAAGTGAACGCCTCGTAGGCCCCGCTGGAATCCTGAAATCTATACGCACTTAGCGTCGTGGATTTGCCTTCCAGGCTGTACGCTTGCGATCCCAATTCGGCAAACCCCGATTCAGAGAACACCGCCCGTTTCCGGTCGTCCGGCCCGAAATTCGCCGCAAGTTTCTTGTACGGGCCACTGGCCGACCATTGCCCGAATTTTTGGGGAAGTACACGATTGGCGTTCTGAGCCTTGGCTCCGGGCACCAGCACGGTCAACGCACCAAATAGGAGTAAGAGGCGGAAGCGCATGAATACGTTTCTATTAGACACCAACAGACTACTGCGGGTTCCGCGATTGTTCAACCGAAGCCATCGCCGCGGATCGTTCCGACACGTTTTTGAGAGGCAGTTTTGGCAGATTAACCGTCATGCTGTTCAGACTCTGCAGATAGCTGGCCACGCCCTGATACAAGCCCTCCGCCACCTTCTGGCGATGTTCCGGTTTCTTCAGCAGTTGTTCGTCCGCCGGATTGCTCAAGAATGAAATCTCCGTGAGGATCGACGGCATATCCGCCCCAATCAGCACGACAAACGGCGCCTTGCGCACCCCGCGATCCTTCACCGTCTTGTTGCTCTTCTGAATACGCTTGGCCAGCGATTCCTGGATGTCCGCGGCAAATTCCCGCGATTCGTCGATCTTCTCGCTCCGCGCAATCTTCTTCACCAAATCCTCAAGGTCATGCACGCTTTCCTGCGAGGTGGCGTTTTCCCGCGCCGCCACCTCCATGGCATCCGGCGAGCCCTTCAAGTTCAAGTAGTAGGTCTCCACTCCACGCGCCCCGTGGTCATGGCTCGAGTTGGCGTGAATCGAAATAAACAAATCCGCTTTAGCTTCATTCGCGATTCGCGTGCGCTCCTCCAGCGGAACGAAAGTATCGTCCGACCGCGTATACACCACATCCGCACCAGGCAAGCGTTGCTGCACGATCTTCCCCAGCCGCACAGCCACATCCAGGCACAAGTCTTTCTCCATCAACCCGGTAGGACCGATCGTCCCCGTATCGTGCCCGCCGTGTCCCGCGTCGATCACAATCCGCCCAATCTTCAGTCCTAAAGCACGCGTCAGCGTCGCTTGGCCGTCGCGCGTAGGTTGCGGCGTCGCGGACGGCTGGATCAAATCAGGCTTCGTTGAAACCGACTTCAACGATTTCGAGTGCGAGTTTACTCGCGGCGAGGCCGGACCGGTTGGACCGGTTGCGACCGGCGTGTTCTGCACCGCAGTACGAATTGCCGCTGTCGGAGGATTCGTGGCGGAAGGCGGCGCGCTCGTCGGAGCGGGGCCTTGATTCGGATCGGTCGCAGCAACGTCCGCAATCGCGGGGTCGACGGTGGGCGGCGCCGAGGCGCCCTTGCCCTTGGCTGCGCGCAGCGCTTCGTCCCGATACAAGTCGATCACCAGCTCCGGCGGATTGCTCATCAGCGTCGCGGTGTAATCTTTCACTCCGTTGACATCCAGCACCACGCGCACCACGCCCGCATGATTCTGCGCCACCCGCACAGCCGTCAGTAAATCGCCCTCCACATGAATACTCGCTTTCGCCAATTCCGGGGTGAGCTTGGCCGCCTGCAGGTCAAAAAAGATGCGCTCCGGGTTGCGGATGCGCGCCGACGAGTATTTCACACTGTCGTCCAGGTCGATCGTTACCCGCGTGGACTCCGCCGTGGCGTTCGTGCTGATGCGTCGCACGTGCGGCTTGCCGGCGGTTCCGCCGGAGGATGCCGCCCCGGCGTCCGCGGCCACCGTGTGCGGAGCCTCCGCTCCATCGTTTGTAGTCTTTCCCGCAGTCGCCGCTTCCGCCGCCGCATTCTTCGGCGGCGCGGGATTGTCGTTATTCTGCAGCAGCGCCAACTCCGCCAGCGCCTCTTGCGCCTCTCGCTTCTTCGGCGAATGCGGATACTTCTTCAGAAACTCACCAAAGGTCTTCGACGCCAGCGCCGCGTCCCCCAGTTGGTCTTTCTCCAACTGCGCGACGCGTAGCATGGCATCCTGCCCATACTTGCTAGTGGGATACTCGTGCATCAAGAATCGGTAGGAATCCACAGCGGACTGGTAGTAGCTGCGCCCGAACCGGTCGCCCATCTCAATGTACAATTCGGCCACCGCCAGCAGGGCATCAGGAACTTCGGGAGCATGTGGCGTAATCAGGTACACACGCCGATAGCTGGAAACCACCTGCTTATACTCAGCCAGCGTGCGTTTGTTGGGTGCCTTGCTGTTCAGAGCCCCGCGCTGATCTTCCGCGCGAATAAACTGCGCCGACGCCGCCTGCCGCTTAACAGTAGTGTTGCCGGCCGTCCCGGAACCTTCCGCCGCCGCAACGCAAGAAAGCGCGCACAGCGCCACCAACCCAAGCGCGACAAAAACTGGCGAAACGCGGGCGAAGCTCCTGTGCAAATTTTTTTGCCCTGCAGTCATTCGCGCCCTACGCCCTCATCATCATCGCCGCCATCGCCGCCCGCCAAGCATCCGCCATCATCGGCGCCCGCCAAGCCCTCGGCTCATTCGTCAGTGAAGCCCTACGCCCTAAATCGTCGCCGCCCGTCAAGCATTCGCCGCCATCGGCGCTCGCCAATCCTCGGCTCATTCGTTGGTGAAACCCTACTCCCGCAATCATCGCCGCCGGTCAAGCATTCGCCGCTCGCCAGCCTTCGTCCGATTCGTTGGTGAAGCCCTACTCCCGTATCATCGCCGCCCGCCAAGCATTCGCCGCCATCGGCGCTCGCCAAGCCTTCGCTTATTCGTTGGTGAAACCCTACTCCCGCAATCATCGCCGCCCGCCAAGCATTGGCCGCCGCTGGCGGTCGCCAGCCTTCGGCCTATTCGTTGGTGAATATGATGCGTCCGCTAGGTTCCACGTTCTTGTGGATCGCCCGTGGATTGATCCACATATCCCCGAGACGCCCCGACCCCGGACGGAAGTAAGCATTCTGCACTTTCTGCACGTAGTCTCGCGTTTCCCTAAACGCCGGGATCCCGTGAGCCCTATCCACGGCCCCCTCCCCAGCATTGTACGCCGCCAAAGCCAAATCCAGGTTGCCATCATACCGCTGTAAAAGGACTTTTAGGTACTTTACGCCGGCTTCTACGTTTTGCTGCGGGCTGAAGCGGTCGTTGACCCCGAATCGCTGCGCTGTGGTCGGGATCAGTTGCATCAATCCTGCGGCGCCTTTGCGCGACATTGCGCCGGGATTCCATCCGGATTCTGTTTCGATCACCGCGCGAACTAGCGCGGGATCCACGTTATGGCGTTCGGCTGCTTCGCGTACCAGTTTTTCGGCGCCGTCGCGGTCGATGCTCAAGCTTGGACGGCCACTCCCTGTGAAGGAAGCCGTTGCTGGCATGTAGATGGCGGCGTGAGGCTTTGCGGCTGCGCTCAGTTTGCCCGGATTGGGTGGATCGGCGTTGACGAAGAACTGGCGCCCGCTGGTGTCCACGATCTTGGAGATCTGGGCATTGGCTGGAAAAGCGCACAAAGCCAGTGCGCTGAACCATATGCAGGCCGCGAAGGTGAATGGTTTACGCATCTTTTGCTCTTGCTGGGGAAGGCGCAAAAAAACCTCTCGAATACCTCGCGGAATTCTAGGCTGTGCCCTGGTGTGAGTCGATGGTACTAAAGTGCCTCACTTTGGACACGCTTTTTGGCGCTGGGGGAACTATAGCAAGGGCTCGAGGAGGGAGGGAACGGCCTCGAGGGCAGTTTTTAGGGCTTTTGTGTCCTTTCCGCCAGCCTCCGCCAAATCGGGTCTTCCGCCGCCGGAACCCCCGACTTGCTTGGCAAGCGCCTGTATCAGCTTGCCAGCATGGACTTTAGAGGTGAGGTCCTTGGTCACGCCGGCGATCAGGGCCACTTTGCCGTCGTCCGGCATGCCCAGGGCGACCACGCCCGAACCCAGCTTTTGGCGCAGGCTATCTACGAGTTGGCGCAGGCCTTCGCGGTCGACGTTGGCGACCTCGGCGGCGATCACTTTTACGCCTTTGACCAGCTGGACTTGCCCAGCCAGTTCGTCGAGCTGGCTCATGGCGCCCTTACGCTTCTGGCCTTCCAGTTCCTTTTCGAGCTGCTTCACGGTCTGCGACAGCTTTTCCACAGTAGCTAGAACGGCGTCCTCGCCCACGTTGAGTTGTCCCGCCATCTCCCTGAGGATATCCGCTTGCTTTTGAAAGTGCTCCAGCGCCCCGATGCCGGTGACCGCTTCGATGCGCCGTACTCCCGCGGCTACGGATTGCTCGCTGACGATTTTCAGCACGCCGATGTCGCCGATGCGGTGCACATGCGTCCCCCCGCACAATTCATTGCTGTAGAACCCGCGGGGCGCCCGCGAATCGGGAATGGTCACCACGCGCACGTTGCTCTCGGGGTACTTGTCCCCGAAAAACGCCAGCGCCCCGGAAGCCAGCGCCTCTTCCAGCGAAGTCACGTTGGTCTCGATCTGCGTATTCCAGCGAATCTCGTCGTTGACCTGCTGCTCGATGTCCCGCAACTCCTGCGCATCTATGTGCGCGAAATGCGAAAAATCGAAGCGCAGGCGTTCCGGCGCGTTCAGCGACCCCGCCTGCTTCACGTGCGTGCCTAGAATATTGCGCAGCGCCGCATGCACCAGATGCGTTCCGCTGTGATTACGCATGATCCGCGCTCGCCGCTCTGGATCCGCTTCTACCGACACACGGTCGCCGACCCGTAGCGTTTCCATGGCCGTTACCCTGTGCGCGACCAGTCGGGCCACCGGATAATACGCGCCGGTAATCTCCGCGAGCATCTGCGAACCCGAGTTGTCGTAGAACGCGCCGATGTCCGCCATCTGCCCGCCGGACTCGGCATAGATCACGGTGCGGTCGAGCACCACTTCGCCATTCTCGCCCGCCTTCAACTCATTGACGGCACCGCTCTTGGTAACAATGGCCTCGATGCGGCAATCTTTCCCGCTCGTGGCGAAGTAAAAGTCCGGCTCGGTCTTGAAGGTTTCGGCGATTTTGGCGAAAGCGGGATTGGCGGCTTCTTTGGCGCCGCCTTTCCAGGAGGCACGAGCGCGCGTGCGCTGCTCTTCCATGGCTTTCTCGAAACCAATGGTGTCAAGAAAGACCCTGTAGTCGCGAGCGGCATCGGCAATGAAGTCGAACGGCAGCCCATACGTGTCGTAGAGTTTGAAGGCTTTATCGCCAGAATAAACAGCTTCCTTAGCTTGAAATGGCGTTCCAACAAACGCCGTAAGGGGGCGCAAGTCGTCTTCGAGCTTTTCAAGGCCAATGTCTAGGGTGCGAGCAAACTGTTCCTCTTCAGCCTTCATGAGCCGCGGCACATGAGCAAAGGATGGACCTCGAAGCTCAGGGTAGGCCTCCTCCATGAGTCTCTGGACCGCGAAAACCATTTCCGTGAGAACAACAGGTTGTTTCTGACCAAGGAGCCTGGCATGGCGGATCGCGCGCCGGATGATCTTACGCAGAACGTAGCCGCGTCCGTCATTGGATGGGACGGCGCCGTCTGTGATGAGAAACGTGGCAGCGCGGGCATGGTCAGCAATCACGCGCAAGGACGCGGCACCACCCTTGCCTTCTTCGATGGCTTCTTCGCGATTGAAATCAACGCCGCAGAGTTCAGCGGCGCGTTTGAGAAGGGGGACGAATAGGTCGGTGTCGTAATTAGAGATGACACCTTGGAGGACGGCGGCAGTGCGCTCCAGGCCCATCCCGGTGTCCACGCAAGGCTTGGGGAGCGGAGTCAGCGTGCCGCTGGCGTCGCGATTAAATTGCATGAAGACCAAGTTCCAGATTTCGACGTACCGCCCGCATTCGCACGGGAATTTGCAATCGGTGTGGCCTTCTTCAGAGGCCGTCGGCCCCATGTCATAAAAGATTTCGCTGCACGGGCCGCATGGGCCGGTGTCGCCCATGGCCCAGAAATTGTCTTTCAAGCCGGGAATGGGTACGACGCGGTCCGGCGGGACATTTTGTTCGAGCCAAAACTTTCGCGCCTCTTCGTCCACGCCCAAAGTCGTGCCGGGAGCGACTTCCGCGCCGCCAAAAACGGTCGTGTAGAGTTTCCCCTTGTCGATGCCGAACCACTCTTTCGAGGTAATCAACTCCCAGGCGTAGGCGATGGCGTCTTTCTTGAAGTAATCCCCAAATGAAAAGTTCCCCATCATCTCGAAAAACGTATGGTGGCGCTTCGTAAACCCCACATTTTCCAGATCGTTATGCTTCCCGCCGGCCCGCACACATTTCTGCGCCGTGGTCGCCCGCGTATACTCCCGCTTCTCCAGGCCCAGGAACACATCCTTGAACTGGTTCATGCCGGCATTGGTGAAGAGCAGGGTAGGGTCGCCATGCGGCACCAGCGACGAACTGCGCACGCGCCGGTGGCCCTTGCCCTCAAAAAACTGCAAAAACTTTTCGCGAATTTCGTTGCCGGTCACGTCAGCCTCAGTCCGTGCGGAAAGTGCAATTACCGATTATCGCAGACACGGCAACGCAGCGCCAACGTGTTGCCCGGTCGGGTAGTGGGTCGGTTTCCGATAACGGAATTACCCGGACTCAACCCGCTGTGGTTTAGCGATAAGTTCCGAGTAGCCGACAGCCCGTCCTGAATGACAGCGTCCGCATCTACGATGCGAGGCAAACGTTTTAATGAGGTGAATTCGTGATTTGTAGCGCCCATGAGCAAACTTGAATATCATTCACAGCGACGTAGGCAGGGAAATGAAGGATGAGGTTTCAACGAAACGAGATTCGGGTGATTCTATTTGATGTTGGAGGTGTGCTGGTCGAACTCTCCGGGCTGGCGAAGTTGCTCTCGTGGCTCGGGCATTGCGTCACGGCTGAGCAGGCCCGCACGCTCTGGCTGACGTCACCGACAGTGAGATTATTTGAAACTGGAAAGATGCAACCCTCGTCCTTTGCTCAGCAGATGATCACTGAGCTGAGCTTACGGGTTGACAGTGAAGAATTTTTGACCGAGTTGTATGTCCGCCGTCAACGGATAATGCCGGGGGCGGTCGAGCTGGTGAGACGTATTCCCCGCACTTTCGTCCGCGCTACGCTGTGCAACACCAACGCGTTGCAGTGGCCGCGCCTGATGGAGCAAGACGATCTGGTCGGGGCTTTTGACCATCACTTTGCTTCGCACCTTACGGGCAAGATTAAGCCCGATGAGGAAGCATTCCAGCACGTTCTGGCTACACTAGGTTGCGAAGGACCCGAGACGCTGTTTTTGGACGACAGCCAGCTTAATGTCGCGGCCGCAAAGAGAGTCGGGATAATTGCCTATCAGGTACAGGGCCCCGTAGAGGCCGAGCAGGCTTTACGTGAGGCTGCGGTGCTACTCGCGTAGCGGACGCGTGAATCGCGAGTCGTAAGCGACAGATCCCTAATATTCCGGCGGCGCGTGATGGGTGCGCTGATTTAGTAGTTAACGAGCAACGGACAACCCGAAAGTAATCAATATGCCGATGAACGCGCTAACCGGAAACTGACCCACTACCCCTGGTCGGGGTAGTCCGATGTAAGGCCAGATGCACTAAGCGGGGAGCCGACCGTAAGCACGTGCAAGCAACCCCGTTTATCAAGACCTCCGTAGTTGAGCCGATTGAGCCTCGATGAGTGCACCCCTCTTGCGGGCTGCAGAGAGTATATTGAGTATATGCCGTAAGACAAATTAGCTGTGGTCCGGTCGTATGGTACTGAGGGTGAAGCGAAGGTCGCGAAGAGTGTCCTTGAGTCTTCGGGCATCGAGGCGATGATTCAGGCTGACACCGCCGGCCGGATGCGCCAGCATCTCGCATGGAGCGGTCTGGGGCATCGGCTACTGGTGCGCGAAGAAGATGCAGCCGAGGCGCGAAGCATCCTTTGCTTGCCTCAAAGCGATGAACTCGAGCTACTTCAGAAATATGTAATGGACACCCCAGCGGACATTTCGCATGGCGCACTTTTGTCCGCGGGCATTTTCGCAACGGTTCGATATGACGGCATGTACTATGAACTGCTTGTGAGCAAAGAGGATGCAGAGGCAGCGCGCAAGGTGCTTAAGGCGCGCTCCTAACGAAATGGTACGTGGGGCTTTCCGTCTGAATCGCGACTGTTCGGCTTACTAGCAAAGTTCCTGCTTGGGAGCCAAGTTCCCAATAAGCGCTGCTGGCTCAGACGATTCTTTGAGCTGTGAACTCCCTCTATTCCAGACCTTATGGTAATCTGCGCCCAACCAGAACGACGGCCCCGGGTTGCAAAATACAACGTCGGTTAAGAACTTCAATTCAGGAGGAATGATCGATGACGAAGCGACGACTTGGTGTGCTGGGCGGGTGCGTGCTACTAGCGGTTGCGGGTTGGGCTCAGACGCCGCCCGCGAAAAAGAGCGGGGGAGCGGCAAGCGGCCCGATGATGCCGGGCTCGGAACAATGGATGGACATTCCGGCGGCAGCGCTGGTAGGGACGCCTTCGGTGGAGATGGGCGGAACGGTAAAGATTGCGGTGCTACAGGGCGACCCGATGACGGCTGGGCGATCGTACACGCTGCGGCTTTCCTGCACGGACGGAACAAAGATTGCGCCGCACTGGCATCCGACGGCGGAAAACGTGACGGTGATTAAAGGCACGTTTCTGCTGGGAATGGGCGCGAAGTGGGATGACGCCACGATGAAAGAAGTCCCCGTGGGAGGTTTCGCGTCTGCGGCTGCGCAAATGCGGCACTATGCTCAGTGCAAGGGTGACGGCATAGTGCAGGTGAATGGAATTGGGCCTTTTGTGGTCAACTTCGTTGGGCCGGACGATCCGGGGCCGGCGAAGAAGACGAATTAGATTTGACGATGACCGCGATATCCGCTTTGTGAAGCAAGACAAGCGGGAATAGGCAAAGTTCAAGCCGGCGGATGGGTCCGCAAGAGGCTCGTTCGGGAGGTTACCCGCCCCAACCCTGTCTACTTGCTCGCGCGACGCGTCCGATTCATGGCGTTTGTCGCGCAAGCTACCTGGGTGCGGAAGCTTGCGCGTCAGCTCCCGATTTGTCAGCTTCCCCGCCGCGGATGGCGACTACATCGAGGAAAACGCCCAAGCAAATCGAGCATGCCTGGTAAATGTTAGTAAGATGAATTTGTAGTTGACAAAGCTGTGAAATGTGCTATAATTGTTTCTGGGTGAGCGTGCGTCCAGCACTGCTCGCCTTTTTTGTTTTCCGGCCGATTTGTTCCGATCTTCGCAAATCCAAGAGCAAGAGCGCCCGCCACGGTCGGCGGCCGCTACAGTTGCCGTTTGTTGAGTGGCAGGCACTTGCGATGGGCCCCGCCTTGAGAGGGGACGCGCTAAGGCCTTTCTTGCAATGAGTTATCGCGACAGCTGAGCCACCACTGCGCGAGGTGTCCCTGCCAAACGTTTGCAGATCACCCGGGAAATATTCCTTTTCGTAAGGACCTCACCATGAAAACGATGAAGAAAGAGAAGCTGGACGCGGTGCGCGTCTGGAAAGAGTTTGAGGACGTGTTGGTGCCGCGCCTGGCACTTTCGGTGGTGGATCGAGCGGTGTATTCGCATCTTTTGCGGCACAGCCATCTGGAAGGGCGGCGGGAGCTGCGGTTCTCGATTACATGGCTTTCCCGTGGGGCGCGGGTCTCGGTTACGCCCACGCGCCAAGCGGTGCGGCGGCTGCTGGAGCAAGGAGTGTTGCGCTTGATCCGGCGAAGCAACGCGGGGCACACGGTCGAAGTGTGCTTGCCGGAGGAAGTCCGCGCGGCGGCGGACCCCGGTGTGGCAGCACCCGGAGGCGAAGCCTGCGACACGAAAATGGAGGGAATCGACTATATGGAGAACGCAGCGGCGCGAAAGGCGATTCACGCGCGGGATCAGGGATTTTGCTTCTACTGTCTGCGACGACTGGAGGAGGAGGTGAAGACGCTGGATCACGTAGTGCCACAGGTGCATGGCGGGGGGAATTCGTACCGCAACCTAGTGTCCTGCTGCGCGGACTGCAACTGTTACAAGAAGGAATTGCCGGCTGGGGACTTCCTGCGCAGGCTGTATCGAGAGGGCCGGCTCACGGTGTTTGAACTGCGAGAGCGGTTACGGGCGCTGGATGCGCTGGCGGCAGGGAAGCTGCGTCCGCGAGTGGAGACCTCGGAGGGTTCGGATACCGAGTGAGAAGCGGGGAAGCGGGGATCTAGTGATGTGAGCGAGGCGGTGAAAATTCTCGCGCAAGGACGGACCAGTCTAAAGACTGGCCACTACAGAGAGATCGCGCGAGCCAGTCTGTCAGGATTCCCCGCCAATTTCGGCGTCGGGGATATCTTCAGTGTTTAGCGATTTGAGTTCGCGGCGAACTACATCGGCGGGGAAGCCGGCGCGCAGGAGGCTGCTGTATATTGAGGCGATCTTGCGGTCGTCGATCTCGCCTTTCAGCGATCTGAGTTTGCGCTCGATGCGCTGGCGGACCATGGCCGTTTCGTCGGTGTGCGCCGCGACTTCTTCCAGCGCCGCACCGATGTGCGCGTCGGGGACTCCGCGAGCGCGCAAATCTCGCGCCACGCGGAATTTGCCCTGCTTGCGCAATTCCGTTCGCTGGCGCGCAAATTGGGTGGCGTACCGCGCGTCGTCGAGGAGGCCATTCTCCCTGAGCCGGGCCATGACCACCTGCACCAGCAGCTTGTTGTCGCTGCGGCGACCCAGTTTCTGCTTCATCTCCTGGACCGAATGGGCACGGCGCGTCAGCGCGCGGAGCGCTACTTCATATAGTTCGGGTTCGGTGTCGAGTTGGCGCGCCTTGCGGAACATGAGAGAAGGATAGAAGTAATGAAGCAGCGAAGTAAAGAAACAAGAAGTCAGCGCTGGAGTCTGGAGCGGGAAGAAAACGCAGATTACGCTAACGCTCAAACTTGAACGCTGCGTCGGTGTCCGGTGGTGACCGTGAAGGCGGCGCCGAGCCGCCGCACTCCAAATTACTTGCGGGCGAAGCGCTCGAAGTCGGCCATTTGGCGCTCCATTTCCTCGCGGGCGGAGTCGGAGGCGGAGCGGACGCCCTGGATGCGCAGGCGGAATTCGTCGGCGTTGGAGGCGCGCGCCAAGGCTTCTTCCAGGGTGATGAGCTGCTTGGTGTACAGATCGAAGAGCGACTGGTCGAAGGTCTGCATGCCGTATTGGCTGGTGCCGGCGGCGATGGCGTCGTGAATCAGGCGGGTTTTGTCGGCGTTGATGATGCAATCGCGGATGTAGCCGGTGGCGATCATGATTTCGACGGCGGGCACGCGGCCTTGGTCGTCGGCGCGGCGTACCAGGCGCTGCGAGATGACTGCTTTCAAAGTGGCGGCGAGCTGCAGGCGAATCTGCTTCTGCTCGGGCGGCGGAAAGACCGCGATAATACGCTGAATCGTTTCGGTGGCGTCCAAGGTGTGCAACGTCGAGAAAACCAGGTGGCCGGTTTCGGCGGCGAGCAGGGCGGTCGAAATGGTTTCCAGGTCGCGCATTTCGCCGACCAGAATCACGTCCGGATCCTGACGCAGGGCAGCGCGCAAGGCGGTGGAAAAGTTCGCGGTGTCCACCTCGACTTCGCGCTGGTTGATGAAGCTGCGCTTGTCGCGGTGCAGGAACTCGATGGGGTCTTCGATGGTGATTAGATGGTCGGAGCGGGTGGCGTTGATGCGGTCGATCATCGCGGCGAGCGTGGTGGATTTGCCGGAACCTGTGGTGCCGGTGACCAGCACCAGCCCGCGCTGCTCTTCGCAAATCTTGGTGACCACTGCGGGAAGATTTAGCTCATCGGTGGTGCGAATCTTGGTGGGGATGACGCGCAAGACCATGCCGACGTTGCCGCGTTGCTGGAAAACGTTGACGCGGAAGCGGCCCAGGCCCGCTACGCCATAGGCCATGTCCAACTCGGCCGTTTCCTTGAACTTTTGCTTTTGGCGGTTGGTCATCATGCTGAACGCCATGGACAGCATTTCTTCGGGGGTGATGCGCGGGACGTCGGTGAGCGGCGTCAGCAGGCCGTCGACGCGCAGATAGGGGTGGTTGCCGACTTTCAGGTGCAAGTCGGAGGCTTTGTTTTCGACCGCCCGGCGAAGAAGATCGTCAATGTTCAGTGCCATGAAGTGTCGACCCCGTGCTGTTGCGCTATCTGGCGAAGTTAGCATCCGAGGCAGACACGGGCAAGAAAGGCAGAGCGGAGAGTCGCGCGGTAGTTACCTGCGCAGGAGGGCAGGGAAAAGAGGACGCAACGAGAGGGGGAGCAATGAGGTAACGAGGTAACGAAGCAACGAAGGAGGCGCCGCGGGGAAGTGCTTGCTTGGCGGCTTGAGCGGGTGCCTGGGTTTACGTGGTCGAAAGCGGCGCCTAGGCGCCGCACTCCACACTACTGCTTTTTGAGGTAGAGGGAGTCGTAGAGTAGGCCGGCTAGGAAGCCGCCCGCTAACGGGCCGACCCAATAAACGCCCCAGTTGGCCCAGTGGGATGAAGCCAGGGCCGGGCCAAAGGAGCGAGCGGGATTCAGCGCCGCTCCGGTGAACGGGCCGGCGACGAGGATGCCTAGCGTGATGCTCAGGCCGATGGCGAAACTGGCGATGGAGCGGAAGGTCCCTTTTTCGTCGACGGCGGTGGCAAAGACCATGAGGACCAGAAAGAACGTGGTGACGGCTTCGAGCACCATCCCGGACAGGCGAGGGAAATCGCGCACGAGTTCCGGCGTGCCGAGCGCTACGGCGCGCCAAGTTTCCTCGGGCACCACGGCTTTGAGCAGAAAAGCGGCGGCGACGGCTCCCGCGAGTTGCGCGACCCAGTAGAGGATGACGTCGAGAGTGTTCAGGCGCTTGGTGACCCAGAAGCCGATGGTTATTGCCGGATTGAAATGGCCGCCGGAGATGTGGCCCAGCGCGGAGACCATGATGGCGATGGCCAGGCCGTGGGCTAGAGCTATGGCCAGAAGGCCGATGCCGCCGGTGCTGTGCAGGTACTGATCGGCGCAGATGGAGCCTGCACCGAAGAAAATCAGCGCGAAGGTTCCGAGAAACTCGGCGGTGAGCTTCTGCGGGATGTTGTACATCGAGGAGCCTCCCAAGCCGGGACGGGTGCGAGCCCGGTGTGAACGGAGGCGATTCTACACTGGAACATCGGGCGCGGGGCCAGCGGGTGGGAATTTTCTGTTGTCGGAGAGGAAACAGCGTTTATCGACGAAGAGATGTTTTTTGCCTGGGCCGGCGGTGAGGGAAGGCCCATTAGGATAGGAAAAGAACAAGATCGCATGAGGAAGGTGGCTTGCGGATACGGCTGGGCAAGGTTTCAAAAAGCGCCCGCCACGGTCGGCGGCCGCTACAGTTGCTCGTCGGCTACGTCCGAGGTTCGATTAGAGGATTGCGGAGGCCATCGTTTCCGATGGCCTCCAGACGATAGTTTCAGCCGAGTTAGCGGGTGGCGGCTACTGGTGCGTTTACTGGGGTTAGCCAGTTGTGGCGGTCGGGCTTGGTGCCGCTGGTTATGGCGAAGAATTCTTCTTGGAGTTTGCGGGTGATGGGGCCGGCGACGCCTTTGCCGACTTGGATGTGGTCGACGGAGCGGATTGGCGTGACCTCGACGGCGGTGCCGACGAAGAAGAGTTCGTCGACGATGTAGAGCATTTCGCGGGGGATGACTTGTTCCTTGACGGGGATGTTTAGATCTTCGGCGATCTTGACGATGGCGTCGCGAGTGATGCCCGGCAGAATGCTGGTGGCCAGCGGGGGAGTGTAGAGCGTGCCGTCATGGACCAGGAAGACGTTCATGCCGGAGCCTTCGCTGACGTGGCCGCCGGAGTCCAGCGCGATGCCTTCGGCGTAGCCGTTGAACGAGGCTTCCATACGGATGAGCTGCGAGTTCATGTAGTTAGCGGCGGCCTTGGACATGGCCGGCAGCGTGTTGGGCGCGATGCGCGACCAGGAGCTGACGCCGATGTCCACGCCCTTGGTCAACGCCTCGGGACCCAGGTAGGCGCCCCAGGACCAGCAGGCCATGTAGATTTCGATCGGAGAGCTGAGCGGGTTGACGCCGACCTCGCCGTAGCCGCGCAGGACGATGGGCTTGACGTAGCAGGAGTTCAGTTTGTTGAGGCGAACGAGTTCGGTGGCCGCGCTACAGAATTGGTCGGGGGTGAAGGGGAGATCCATGCGGTAGATTTTCGCGGAGTTGATGAGGCGCTGCATGTGCTCGGGAAGGCGGAAAATCGCGGGGCCCTGCTTGGTCTCGTAGCAGCGAATGCCCTCGAAGACCGCGGAGCCGTAGCTGACAACGTGAGAAAGGACGTGAAGGGTGGCGTCCTCCCAGTTGATCCATTTTCCGTTGTGCCAGATTTTTTCCGTCTTTTGAATTGGCATGTCTGCTCCCTAAGAGTGTGAGCCACTCGAAATTGCAGAATACGGTAGCGAAGGAAGAGCGTCAATGCGTGGTGCGAATAGGAGGTGCTGGGAACGAAACCAAATTGGCGTGGGGAACGAGCTAGCGCTAAGCACCCTGTCGGAAAGGGCCGCGCCCTTCCTCCGTCAGGATGAACTAAAGCGCGCCCCTACATGCCCCTACATTGGTGCTCGGCGTCAGCGGCAGCTATTTGTTTGCAGGAGGGTCGGGAACGTTGGATGGTTGAGTGGTTCTGTCGCGGTGTTGGAGGGATTGGTAGGCTGCTTTCGATTGCAGGAGAATCGTTCCTGCTTGATTCTCCCATATTCCCAACAGAAGGAAAGGAAGAGCGGTGGCGGCGGCCCAAAGTTTGGCGTTGCGCGGGATCTTGGATTCTGGTTCCCAGCGAAAGAGCTGGGCGGCGACGAAGAAAGTGAGGATTGCCCAGCCGAGGAGCGACAAGGCCTCTTTCCAAAGATGCCAAATGGGTGCGGAAAAGTAGATGGCGTCTTGCAGCCCCCAGACAAGATAGGTGGCGGGAAGAAATACGCCGAAGGCCTGGGCCACTTTAGGGAGGTCGGCCAGGGGCACGGTGGCGCCGGAAAGAAAAATCAATGGGAGCCAGATGAGTTGGTTGAGAACTTGGGTCTCTTGCATGGTGTTGGTGACGCTGGCCACGACCAGGCCCATAGAGGCGAAGGAAACAACGCCGACGGTCACCATGATGAGCACCGATGCCAAATCGCCGAAGCCGTGTACGCCAAAGATTACTCGAGCGAAGAGCAATTCCAAGGCGACCGTCGGAAGAGTGAGGACGTAGTTGGCCACGATACTGGAAGCCAGCATATCGCCGGAGGTGACTGGAGTGACGTGGAAACGGCGAAGGATGCCTTGTTCGCGAAAGGTGACGAGGGCGGCGCTCAGTCCCCAGAAACTGCCCATCACAGCGAGAGAGATGACGGGACCGAGCAAAAAGCGAACCGCGGCAGGATCACCTTTGGCGAAGACTCCGGCGTAGAGAAAGAAAAAGCCGAAGGGCATGATCACACTGAAAAACAAAAACATTTTGTTGCGCAAGGTTAGTCGAATCCGCATGCGCGTTAGTGTGAGGAAGTGTTTCAATCGCGGAGTCTCCTTCCCGTTAGTTCGATGAAGACATCTTCGAGAGAGGGCGTGGCGATTTCCAGAGTGACGAGTTCGTTGCCCTGGGCTTCCAGGTGTTTCACGAGGGAAACGATGGCCTGCGGCGGGCGTTGGCAATGCAGGATGTAGGCGCCGTTGAGATTGCGGCATTCGGAGACGCCGTCGAGGTTCTTCAGGGCGTCGTTGGATTCGGGCTTGGCTAGGCGAACTTCGATGCGCGTTTTGTCGCCGGAGCGCTCTTTCAGCTCGCGGGGTGTGCCGAGAGCGATGACCTTGCCGTGGTCCACGATGGCTACGCGATCGCAGAGGCGCTCGGCTTCTTCGATGTAGTGGGTGGTCATTACGATGGTTTTTTTCTCGCGGCGGAGCTCTTCAATGATGTCGTAGATTTCGCGGCGGACTTGGGGGTCGAGGCCCGCGGTGGGTTCGTCGAAAAAAAGCACGCGGGGATCGTTCACCAGGGCCATGGCCAGCGCGAGCCTTTGTTTCTGGCCGCCGGAAAGTTTGCTGTAAAAGGTGTCGCGCTTTTCCTCGAGACCAAAGCGGCGAAGCAAGTCTTCGGGATCGCGGCGGCGCGAGTAGAAGCTCGCGAAAAGGTGCAGGGCTTCGTGGACCTTCAGCTTGTCGGGAAGGGAAGTGGATTGCAGGGCGGCGCCGATTTCGTTTTTGAGCTGGTTGGAATCGCGCTGTGGGTCCAGGCCGCAGACGGAGACCTTGCCGCTGTCGAGAGTGCGCAGGCCTTCCAGGATTTCGACGGTGGTGGTTTTGCCGGCACCATTGGGACCGAGCAGGCCGAAGACTTCGCCCTCTTCGACGGAGAAGCTCACGCCGCGGACGGCTTCGACGTCGGCGTAACGCTTGAAGAGGTTTTCTACCTGCAGGACCGGTTCTGGCATGTTCGTGCGTCGCTGGTATTGCGCGGTTGCGTTCACCGCTAAGCGGTTCTGAGATTTAAGAGAATGTATAGCATACAGCAGATGGGGCCGGGTTCCTTAACGCCGGCCACGTCACCGCCGGACCGTGCATACGTGTCGCGAAGTTGCGGTTGGACCCTAATCTAACGCGCAGCGGTCGAATCGCGCTCCGGCCTTATGGGCTTGCCGCAGTTGAATCTAAACCCCGCCCTCTGAAGAGGGCGGCTACAGTAGCGGGGCGCTGGTGCGCCTCACTTGTGAATACGTTTGCGGGGCGATTTTTCTTTCGAGGCTTTTTTCTTGGGTGGCGTCCAGAGATGGCGCTTCAGGTCAGCGCGGGATTCGGTCACTTTTACGCCTTCACTTTCGAGGAGTTTCTTCTGGAGCGAGGCGTAGGGTTCGCGAATAAGGAGTTTGCCGCCGGCGCCGACGACGCGGTGCCAGGGGATGCCCTTCCCGGTCGGAGTCGCGGCCATGGCGCGGCCAGCACTACGTGCACCACCGGTCAGACGCAAGGCTCTAGCGAGCGCCCCATAGGATAGAACCCGCCCGCGGGGAATTTGTTTCACCAGACGATAGACCGGATCCCAGGATGACATTTCGCAGCACCTCGCGCCTGTTTCGCCCGAACATCCTAAAGGCATATCTGCGTTGCCGCAAAGACAAAAGAGCGGCGCACGGGTTTAACAGAGTGAGGCCGCGACCCGATGACCAAGAAATTACAACCGCTGGACAAAATGCAAACGGTGCAGCGGCCGCGAGAAGAATCTAGTAATGCCAAGGGCGCATCTAAGTAATCAGG
>Ga0210403_10000648_pt1 | contig 35414 bp, 26 predicted proteins | sample IncBWC19MmetaG_FD_150863 | JGI IMG/M metagenome (GOLD analysis project Ga0210403, IMG submission 150863) | Forest soil microbial communities from Barre Woods Harvard Forest LTER site, Petersham, Massachusetts, United States - Inc-BW-C-19-M | ecosystem: Environmental > Terrestrial > Soil >...
ACTTATGGCAATTTCGGTCGACCAACATAATGTCCCCGGGCGCCAGTAGGGCTTGCTCCACGATCTTGTTTGAGGTTGCAGTTCCGTTGGTCACGAAGAAAACGTGATCTGCCCCGAATGCTCGGGCAGCTTTTTCCTGAGCCACTTTTATATTGCCGGTAGGCTCCAGCAGGCTATCTAATCCACCAGTTGTGGCGGAGGACTCCGCAAGAAACAGATTCAAACCGTAAAACCTACCCATGTCACTAATCCAATTTGATTTAAAAATGGATTTGCCTCGGGCGATCGGGAGCGCGTGAAATGTCCCGATAGGACGCTGCGCGTATTTCTGTAAGTTGTCGAAATAGGGCGTCTCGAATCGATCGGCAACTCCATCAAGAATGCTGAGATGCAGCTCCAATGGCTCTTCAACCTGGTAGAAAATCCGACGGATGCAATCCGCCTTGACATCACCAGCCACCTTTTCCACCTGCCGGTCACTCAGATAATAAATATCCATCTCGGGGCGGAACTGCTTCAGGCCCTGAGCGAGTGGCATACTGTAATCCGCTGAATTTGTGTCAATTCCGCCGGCGGCAAGATGGCTTGTGAGAAATTCACGCAGAACCGGACTGTTGTGAGATGAGGCAAACGAAATTCCCTCGTAGATAATCACCGCCTCAACGCTGCCGTTCAGAATCGTCGCCAATACCGCATCCTCATAAGTGCCCACAAACACCGGTTCATAGACAAATTTGTCCTGGGGCCTGCGAAGACTGCGGAGATCCTGTGCCAGTTCCTGCCACGCGGTCCGGCGCGCCGGACTTACGACGAGCACTTCGAAGTAAGGCCGATGTGCCGCAGACTCTTCTCGGGTATCGGGCACCCGGTCACCAAGACTTATGGGAGATTGTTCCTCGTTCTCCCAAGCTGCGACGCTAGACCGGTAAGAGTGTGTCAGCAGCGCGGTGCTGATTGATTGAACCAAGCGAACCGTACCAACGGCGTCACCTGATGCGATGCGCCCCTCCAATGACTTCAGCAGTGCTTGTCCCGGATAAGCAAAGAAATCCTCCCACTGGAGTAGCTCACGGAAGAACTTGGTCATCGCAGCTTGATGGTCACTCTTGTTCGGATCCAGTTGATTCGCCGACCTTCCCCATGTGCGAGCGGCTTGTAACAATGCTCGCCAACGGTCGAATCTAGCTTCCATCGCCATCAGAAATTGATCCACTCGAGGAGCGTCTGGATTTCCTGAGATAGTCATGAATTCCTCCAATTATTGTGGCGACTGTCGCTACCGAAGAAACTCCGACTGTTCATCTTCTGTTTTCCGCTTATATAGACATTTAACGGTGTCGAGAAAATCGCGACAACTAGGGGAACCCCTAGTTACACCGCGGGGAGGTGCTTCGTAACATGAACGGGCAAACGATTCTGTGCCACACCGACGCGCTGCACACTGCGAGGCGCCGTCCCATGAGTGGCGTCGCAGGAGAGTTGGACTCGCTTTGAATGGAGTCCAGTTAACGCTCATTTCGAGTCGGAACGCGGCAGATTCGACTTCGCGATCTAGGGAGGTGATCGTATGTGTTACCTCAGCGCGTTTCTGGCCGATGTCCACTCTTCAATAACCTCGCTGACCATTCGTCGATTCGGTATAAGAAAAAGAACACTTTCGTCCGGGAGATGTTCAATCGTTTTACTCTGCGCGATCTGTTTGGTCGTCCCGCGAGCGGCTCGCGCTCAGGGGCAAAATGCTACGTCCACACAAATCGAGACTCTTCAAAAGAAACTGGATAATCTGCAGAGCGAGATGACGGAGGTACAGGACGAACTGAAGCGGCTTTCGTCGGCTTCGAGCAAAGCTCCTGGAAATACAGCCGAACTCCAGACGCAGGCTGGCGCTCAGCAGGGTGAAGCGAAAACTCAAGCGGAAGCTGAACTAACCCCGAAGCAGGAGGAAATCGGCAAGACTACGGCAACTTATCGAACTTTTTCGCAGGATCCCCTGGCTGCCCCGCGCATCAATAACGAACCGCTTGATCCACGTTTTCCAGGATACTTTCGGATTCCTGGTACCAACACGTTGTTACGGATTGGCGGATATGCCAAAACTGACTTTATCTATGATCTGAAGCCGGCCGGAAATGTTGACAGCTTCATCCCGGCTACGATCCCAATCCCGACCCCCGCGGAGGTTACGAACTCAACCATATCCGTAAGACCCACGCGGTTGAGTCTTGATTTTCTGGTTCCCCGAAAATCAGGTGACAGTGTTCGGTTCTATGTTGAAGCTGATCTTTTCGGTTCCAATGCGACCACTCCGCGGTTGCGCCATGCTTACGGGCAAGCAAAAAATTTCTTGATCGGCCAGACTTTTTCAAACTTTATGGACCCCGACGCCTCCACAGACCAACTTGACTTCCAAGGTCCCAATGGTCAGGTTTCCGTTCGCAATCCCCAACTCCGTTACAGCCTGGTAGTCGCGAAAAAGACTACCTTCAGCCTATCGGCTGAAAAGCCGACTTCAGACGTAGCATTCACGACCCCCGATTTCAGTGCTCAACCGAACAGCCCGTCGCCAGACGGTACTTTGAAGCTCCGACGGGAAACGGACGGTGGTCACGTGCAGGTCTCCGCGCTGCTTCGAAGCGTAGCGGCATTTTTGCCGAATGGCCGGCACGATGCTGTGTTCGGATGGGGCTTCAATCTGGCCGGATCCGAGAGAGTATTTGGAAAGGATACGATCGTTTACGAGGGAACCTACGGGAATGGGATCGAGCGATACATCAATGATACGTCTGGCTTGGGAATAGATGCGGGTATCACCAGCGTGGAGAATCCTATGCTAAGGCCACTGCCCGTCGTTGCAACCTATGGGGGGGTCCAGCATTTCTGGTTCCCACGATTGCGCTCTAGCGTAGTGTACGGCTTTGTTCAGGTCCAAAACACCGAAGCCCAGCCTGGTTCCACTTTTCACCAGAGCAATTACTCGGCAGGCAACCTGATCTGGAATCCTTTCGGCTCACTGACCTTGGGCATGGAATTCCTTTACGGCTGGCGGGTCAACAAAGACGGCAGTTCGGGCAATGCTCCACGGTTCATGCTCAGCGCGAAATACAACTTTATTAGGGCGCAGTCAATTGATTGAGAAAGTAGGCCCGCTAAATCAATTTCAATCATGGCCCGTATCGACAGAATTTACACACGTATCGGTAAAGTCGAGCACGGGACGACTTTTCACAATGGTAAAGAATCGCGACAACTAGGGAAATCCCTAGGCCCGTCAAGAGCTCGGAGTCTCTCGACTGAGTAAAGGGAATAGCTAATATCGAAAGTTCTTTTAACAACTCGGATCGCGAATCGAGCTTGCAACCCTCCGGCAAAGTCCCCAGAAAATAGAATATAGGTGTGGAGCGTTATACGAGTCGGCAGATGGATCTGTTTCCTTTTTGTTCTCAGGCTGGTTGTGAGGCTGGGAGAAATCGACCCATCAGTAGAGCAATTGGGACCAGCACAACCGTCTGGAAAACCGCGACAAGCCTCCTGCCAAACAAATCACCACCAGAAGATTGATCCCGACAAAGCGAAGTTGCCGGAATTCGCAAGGCGGTTGGCTTGACCGCTCCAGGAGATGCCAAGTCCCGTTGATAGCATCATTTCGATGAGCAAAATTGGCACCAAAAGATTCGTGATTTTATCCATCGGCTAAGATTGCCTCCCGGGTGGCTTCCAAGAAAATACGAGGACACGGGCTGTCAACCTGAAGGTCAGCCCCCTCCACTCGGTTGCGCGTTAGGCGGGCTGCGGGTTCGTCCTTGAGATCAGCCGCCCGCAACCTGCTCACGGGTCATCTTAGCTCCGAGTTCGTCCTTGGCGTTCTGAAGCCAATCTTCTGCGCTACCACGTGCAAACAAATCGAGCGTCCGCGCGATGATTCCCGTCCATCCCGTCTGGTGGCTAGCTCCCAGACCCGCGCCGTTGTCCCCATGAAAATACTCGTAGAACAGAATGTAATCCTTCCAATGCGGGTCGTCTTGAAACTTCTTGGTTCCACCATACACGGGGCGCTTACCATTCGCGTCGCGGAGAAAGATGCTCGAAAGTCTGCGAGCAATCTCTTTGGCCACCTCGAACAGCGTCATGTACGTTCCTGAGCCCGTGGGACACTCGACCCTGAACTCATCGCCGTAGAACTGATAGAGATTCAGCAAACCTCGGATCAATAGACCATTCACCGGCATCCAGACCGGCCCTCGCCAGTTGGAATTGCCGCCGAACATTCCGCTGTCGGACTCCCCAGGCAGATATTCGACTTTGAACTCCTGCGCCGCGAGGTGAAACACAAACGGATGTTCCAGATGGTAGCGGGACAAAGAGCGAATACCATAGGGACCGAAGAACTCTTTTTCGTTGAGCAGATAGCCCAGAATTCGTTGGATCTTTTCTTTGTTGCAAACCGACAACAGCCTACGGCTAGCGTATCCGACAAAGCCATCATCCGCGGGCGCAATATGCTTTAGCAATTTCGGGTGGCGTTTTTTGAACAATGCAATCAACTCCCGCATTTTTGGAAAATGCTGCATGGCATCAGCGTCAAACACGGTCGACGCGCACAACGGCAGTAGTCCCACCATGGACCGGACTTTCAGCCGCATCGAATCCCCACTGGGCAGGTGAAGGAGATCGTAGAAGAACCCGTCCCTGGTATCCCACATCTCGTCATGGTGCTCCCCAATCCGGTCCATCGCGTAGGTGATCCATACGAAATGTTCAAGAAACCGGTAAGCAATCTCTTCATACATGGAGTCGTACTCCGTCAAAATGAGCGCGATCTCCAGCATGTTTTGACAGTAGAAAGCCATCCACGCTGTACCATCCGCTTGGTCGAGGTGGCCGCCGGCCGGAAGTTGGGCACTGCGATCAAATATGCCAATATTGTCCAGACCGAGAAAGCCCCCAGCGAAGACATTTCTTCCTTGCGGATCCTTTCGGTTGATCCACCAATTGAAATTCATCATCAGCCCCTGGAAAGACCGCTCCAAGAAGCGCAGGTCGGCTCGGCCCAGTTCTCGTTCAATGTTGTACAGGAATAGAGTCGCCCAGGCATGGACGGGCGGATTCACGTCACTGAAATTCCACTCGTAAGCGGGAATCTGTCCGTTCGGATGTGCGTAGAGGCTGCGCAGCATGAGCAGGAGTTGTTCCTTGGCAAAGTCGAAGTCCACCAGAGACAGCGAGAGCGTGTGAAAAGCCAGATCCCATGCCGCATACCAGGGATATTCCCACTTGTCGGGCATGGAAATAATGTCGTCGTTCAGCATATGGAACCACTCGGCATTGCGAACGCCCGCCCGACCACCTCCCAGTAGAGGATGAGCGTTGTGTTCCTCCAACCAGCGGTCGAGATCGAAATAGTAGTACTGCTTGCTCCACAGCATTCCGGCCAACGCCTGGCGGTGAACGCGCCGTTCGTCTTCGCTCAGCGAGCGCGGGGTGATCCTGTCGTAGAACTCGTTCGCATCAGCGAGACGAGCAGCGAATATCTCGTCAAATGTGCCGAATGGTTGGACCACTGGCTTTACAGTCAGTCGCAGCCGAACGACCTTACTGTCACCGGTGGGCACTTCCAGGCGATAAAGCGTAGCGCTTTTTGTCCCTCTCCTGGATGGATTCACTGCTTCGAGCTTGCCGGAGATCACGTAATCGTGAAACGCATCTTTAACGTACAGCGACGGATTTGGCTGTCCCCACAAACGGCTGGCGTTCGACTCATTTTCCGTAAACAACAGTTCTGGGCTGCCTTCGTAGTACAGCAGGCGATCACCTAACTGCAAGTGAGAAGCCAAAACACCGCCATCCTGGCTATTTGCGAGCATCGGTTTAGCCGTGTCCTCGTCCCACGACCAGGTATTGCGAAACCAGAGAGTAGGAAGTAAATGAAGCTCTGCCGTCTCCGGACCGCGATTATAAACTGTGACTCGAATCAGGATGTCCTCTGGATCCGCCTTTGCGTATTCGACGAAGACATCGAAATATCGGTCGGCATCAAACACCCCAGTATCGATTAACTCATACTCAAATTCTCGACGAGAGCGGCGCTTATTTGTTTCTACAAGGTCGCTATATGGGAACTCCTGTTGCGGATACTTATATAGATATTTCATGTACGAGTGAGTTGGCGTGCTGTCGAGGTAAAAGTAATTTTCCTTGACGTCCTCTCCGTGATTCCCTTCGCTGTTGGTCAATCCGAACAAGCGTTCCTTCAGGATTGGATCCCGGCCGTTCCATAGAGCAATCGCGAAACAGAGTCTTTGTTTGTCATCAGAGATGCCAGCCAGACCATCTTCACCCCATCGGTATGCGCGCGCGCGGGCTTGGTCATGGCTAAAGTAACTCCACGCATTCCCGTCGTGGCTGTAGTCTTCGCGCACCGTGCCCCATTGCCTCTCACTGAGATACGGTCCCCATTTCTTCCACGGTACGCCGGTCTCACGAGCGGCATTTAGGCGCTTCTGTTCGTTGGTTTGAGCGTAATCATTGGGAGGCTTCTGACTTGATTTCATTGGCATTTCCCTTGTAGCGCCATGCGAACATGGCTTGCTGCGGACTCTCAGACTTCGCACGGCAATCAGATATCGCTGATCCGATCCCTTAGTATCTTTCCTGAATGAACCGTCGCCCCTTCATGGATTTTTGATCGTCGTAACCATGCTTCTCGGAACGCTTGGGCAATTTGATTTTCTGGAGTGGTGCCTTCTTGTGTGGAATCATGCTCAGAAAGTGAGAGATGCAATTCAGACGAGCCTTACGCTTATCATCGGTGCGAATTAAGTACCAGGGTGCATGCCTGGAGTCGGTCGCCTCCAACATCGTGTCTCGGGCCCGTGAGTATTCATACCAGAGGCGGAAGGATTCCAAATCCATAGGACTAAGTTTCCATTGGCGAAGAGGATCCTTGATACGGGCTTCGAAACGGCGCTGCTGTTCCTTCTTTCCGACTTCGAGCCAGTATTTGATGAGAATGATCCCGGCATCCACGATGTATTTTTCGAACGCGGGGCAAAGTTTGAGGAATTGGCGATACTGCTCTTCAGTGCAAAATTTCATGACACGTTCTACACCAGCGCGGTTATACCAACTGCGGTCGAAGATGACGATCTCGCCCGCGGCGGGAAAATGCCCAAAGTAGCGTTGGAGGTACATCTGGCTCTTCTCGCGATCCGACGGGGCTGGCAACGCAACCACGCGGAAGACGCGTGGGCTGACGCGCTCCGTAATCGCGCGAATCGTGCCGCCTTTGCCGGCGGCGTCACGTCCTTCAAAGACGACGATGACCCGCAGTCCTTTGTATTTCACCCAATCCTGCAATTTGCAGAGTTTTTCCTGCAGTCGGCGAAGTTCTTTTTCGTATTTTCTCCGCTTTAGGGATTTCCCTTCCTGTGACGAATCTTGTTTGGGCATTGGGTCTGATACCTCCCTCACGACGGGTTCGAGTTGACACGAACGTTTTCGTCGCGAACCCCCACTTTCAAGCCCTTTCACGAACCGGTCGTTCAAGTCTTTTTATGGATTGGGTGACGGCGCAGGCGCCCCGCTTGCGCTAATCCACTGCGTATCGTTCAGATTCCAGCTACCGCCCAGTGCTCGATACAGGTTGACGAGAGCCACCTTGCGGCCGAGGTCATAGATGATTGCCGAAAGTTCCGCGGGATACATTTGGATCTGAGCGTCGATGATTTCGAGATAGTTAGCGAGCCCGCTGTCATATCGAATGGTCGACAGCTCGACTGATTCCTTGTAAGCCGCTACTGAGTTCAGCTGGTCTTCGTACGCCCTGGCCAACTCTTGATGGGCCGAGAGCGACGACGAAACCTCACCAAACGCCTGCGTGACTGTTTTCTCAAAGGCAATTCTGGCTTGGTCACGTTGCGCCAGAGCTGCCCGATATTCGTTCTTCAAGCGGCCGGCCGTAAAAAGGGGACCAGCCAAATTGCCGGCGAGGCTCCACGCTTTGCCGCTAGCGGTGAGCTCGGAAAGTTGGGGACTTATGCCACCAAGCAGGCCCGTTAAGGAAATCGTCGGGAAAAAATTGGCTTTTGCGACGCCAACGTTAGCGTTTGCAGCTATCAAAGTCTCCTCGGCCTGGCGAACATCAGGTCGGCGCTCCAACAACTGTGAAGGCAAACCGGTAGGAACGTCAGGCGGGTCGAACTGATCCGCCAAAGCACTGCCTCGGTCAATCGGGCCGGGATTGTGCCCCAAGAGCAAATTCAACGCTACCTCCTGGGCAAGAATCTGTCGCTTAAGGTCTGGAATTACGGCGGCGACGTTCGCGAGAGCCGCCCGTGCCCGAGCGACCTCAAGGCCTGAAGCGGCACCACCCTCAAACTTGCGCTGAAAGATGTCCAGAGTGTCCTGGAAACTCTTGACTGTGTGGCGTGAAATTTCGAGATCGGCATCGAGCGCACGCAATTGAAAGTATCCCTGAGCAACTTCTGCGAGGACCAGGAGACGAATGTCACGTCTGGCTTCCTCGCTGCCAAAATACGCAGCCCGTTGCGCTTCATTCAGTCTGCGGATACGCCCAAACAGGTCAATTTCCCATATAGTGTTAATGTTATAGGAATAGTAGGTATGGTTCGCTATGAGTGGTTCGGGAGCCCGCTGCCCGGAAATGCTCGCACCGTAACCTACTTGAGGGAAATATTCGGAGCGGGTCACACCGGCGAGTGCTCGTTCCTGCTCCACCCGGGCCAAGGCTACTTGCAGGTCGTAGTTGTTCTTCAGCGCTTGCCGAATGAGAGCTTGCAGGGCGGGGTCCTTGAACAAGTCCCACCAGGCCAGATCTGCTTCGGAACTCGTGGTTATTTGTCGCTCCGCATAGAAGTCGGTGGGAGGCTGGAGTGGGGGGCGATTGTACTTGGGACCCACGGTGCAGCCAGCCAAGAGGAGTGACAGAACAGCAGCTGTGCAAATTCTCCGCATCAGCTGTGTCCGCCTTCGAACGCTGCGGGCTGGGTTACAGCCACGTGAGGCTTTTTCTTGGCGATCCGCTCGACCACCACAAACAAGACAGGGACGAGGAATATTCCAAGAACGCTGGCAGCCAGCATGCCCGTGATGACCGAGCTTCCTAACACCTTCCGACCGATCGCACCTGCCCCTTTCGCCGTCCAAAGAGGGACGCATCCTAGGATGAACGCAAAGGAAGTCATCAAGATCGGTCTTAACCGCAAGCGCGCTCCTTCGAGCGCCGCTTCCACCAGTTCCTTTCCTTTGGAGTGCTCCAATATTGCGAACTCAACGATCAGGATGGCATTCTTGGCCGTGAGCCCAATCAGCATTACCAGTCCAATTTGCGCAAACACGTTGTTGTCGAATTTGCGTAATAGCAATCCGCCATAGGCACCGAGAACTGCAACGGGGACCGACAGAAGCACACTGAACGGCAGCGACCAACTTTCGTACATCGCGGCCAAGATCAGAAAGACGAACAGAAAAGACATGCCGAAAACCATTGCCTGACCGCCTTCAGCCTTCTTTTCCTGGTACGACATGTCGCTCCAGGCGTAACCGAATCCAGCAGGCAAGACTTCGCGCGAAACCTGTTCCATGGCCGCCATGGCTTGGCCGGAACTGTAACCCCGAGCCGGTGACCCATTGATCTGAATACTTCTGTACAGATTGAAGCGGTTAGTGTATTCCGGCCCGGACACGCGCTTGATTGAAACCAGTGAGGCGAGTGGGGTCATCTCGCCTTTGGAGTTCCGGACGTAGAAATTGTTGATTTTGTCGGCGCTGGTTCGATATTCCGGTTCTGCTTGGAGGTAAACCTTCCACTGACGACCGAAGCGATTGAACTGATTGACGTAGGCGCCACCCAGGAAAGCCTGTAGCGTCTGGTAGACCTCGCCAAACTGCAAGCCCTGCTTCAGTATGCGATCCTGGTCAACTTCCAAATAAAGTTGTGGCACAGATGGCCGGAAGGTGGTTACAAGGGAGGCAAGCTCAGGGCGCTTCCGCGCGGTTTGCGTCAGCTTGTCGAGAGTGTCCCAAAGTTGTTGAACGGTTCCGCCGCTGCGATCCTGCAACATGAATGTGAAACCACCGGCCGTGCCCAAACCCGGGATAGCAGGAGGACCGAACGCGAAGGCAATGGCCTCGGGGATTTCCTTGCCCATTTTCTGATTGAGGCTTTGCATCAACCCGTTGGCGGAGAGTTCCGGGGACACGCGCTCTTCCCATGGCTCCAGTTGAAGGAAGTAGAATCCAGTGTATGAGGCAGAGGTGTTGGAGAGCAGGCTGAATCCGGAAATTCCGCTAAAGCTCTTGACCCCGTGCGTGTGCGCAAGCATGTCATCAAGCTTGCGCATTACTGCATCGGTCCGTTGCAGCGAGGCAGCATCCGGCAGTTGTATCTGAACGAACGCGTAACCCTGGTCTTCTTCGGGGATAAAACTGGTTGGAAGACTTTTTCCCATCCCCCCGGCGACGACAGAGATTCCCACGAGCAGAAGCAGTGCCACAACCCAGCGTCGAATGAGCACATGGCTCCAGCTCACATACCCACCAGTCATTTTTCCGAACCACTTGTTAAACCAATCGAAGAATTTTCCTAATGGGCCCTTCGACTTCTTTCGCGGCTTCAGCATGAGAGCCGAGAGGGCAGGCGAAAGCGTTAGCGCATTGAATGCCGAGATGAGTACGGAAATCGCAATCGTGATGGCAAATTGCTGGTTCAGCAAACCCTTAATGCCGCCTAGTGCTGCCATGGGAACGAATACAGAAGAAAGCACCAAGGCGATGCCAATTACGGGACCAGACACTTCTTCCATAGCTTTCAACGTTGCTTCCTTCGGTGTTAGGCCATGTTCAATGTGATGCTCCACAGCTTCGACGACCACGATGGCATCGTCCACAACAAGGCCGATCGCAAGAATCAAACCAAAGAGAGAGAGTGTGTTGATGGAAAAACCCAGCATAGGGAAGATAGCAAACGTGCCGATGAGCGAGACGGGCACCGCAAGTAGCGGGATAAGTGTCGCGCGCCAGTTTTGGAGGAAGAGGAACACTACAATGATAACCAGCACGATCGCTTCCGCTAAAGTGGTAACAATCTCTTTCATGCCCTCCGTAATTGGCAGCGTCGTGTCCATGGCAACTACGTATTCCAGGCCTTCAGGAAACCGGGTTTTTAGGTCTTCCATTTGCGCCTTAACCTGTTTCGCCACCGCCAAGGCGTTGGATCCAGGGGCCTGGTAAACGCAAACGATCGCTGCCGGTTTTCCGTTGTACCGGCCGATCTGCTGATAGACCATGGAGCCCAACTCGATCCGTGCAACATTCTTTAGCCGCACCGTCGAACCATCAGGATTCTGACGTACGATGATGTTTCCAAATTCCTCCGCATTGACGAGCCGGCCCGGAGCGCGGACCGCGTAAGTAAACTGCTGCCCCTTGGGAGCTGGCTCTGCTCCGATCTGGCCTGCCGGATTAACGGCACTCTGTTGCTGAATCGCAGCCGTCAAATCAGAAACGGTCATGCCAAGTTTTGTGAGCTGATCCGGCTTCACCCAAATGCGCATCGCATAATCCGCAGCCCCAAAGTTCGTGACCTGTCCGACTCCGGGAACTCGAAGCAGTGCATCATTTACATTGATCGTGGCGTAGTTCCCCAAGAATTGCCCGCTGTAGTTGCCGTTCGGCGAGTAAAGGGAAAGCACTAGAAGTGGAAGCCCCATTAACTTCTTGACCGTCACGCCGTATTGATTGACTGAGGTCGGCAGATTGGGACTGGCCTGGGAGACTCGATTCTGAGTATTCACCTGGTCAATATCGACGTTCGTTCCAACGTCGTAGGTCACCTTGAGTGTCATGGTGCCGTCGTTGGCGTTTGTGGACATCATGTAGAGCATGTTGTCCACGCCGTTCATCTGCTGCTCGAGAGGCGTGGCGACCGATTGCTCAATCGTCAGTGCGTCAGCTCCGGTATAAGTAGCGGATACGTTAATCTGGGGAGGAACGATGTCTGGCAGCTGGGCAACCGGCAACTTTGCCATTGCCACGACGCCGCCGATCACTGTGATAATCGAGATGACGATCGCAACGATTGGTCGGTTGATAAAGAATTTTGACATGGCTACTTCTCACCACTCTGTGCATTGGCCTGAGTGTCCTTGAACTGTGCAGGCGCAACGGTCATGCCCGTCTTTACGCGTTGCAATCCATCCACGATCACGTTCTCTCCCGCCTCAAGTCCGGACTCGACCACCCACATGTCTCCGAATTGCGGGCCAAGTTTCACCGTCTTAATCGCTGCCTTGTTGTCTTGTCCTACGACTCCCACTTGATAGACGCCTTGCAATTCGGAAACTGCCTGCTGGGGAACCACGAGTGCCCCTTTACGAACCTCAGTGATAGCCCGGATGCGAGCGTATTGTCCCGGGCGTAGGACGTTGCCCGGATTCGGAAACTCCGCTCTCACCTGAATCGTTCCGGTCTTTGCATCCACCTCGCGGTTCACAAGAAGCGCGCGGCCTCGTTCAGGAAATACTGTGGTGTCTCCTAGAATGAGTAGTAGAGATCGTCCCGCGTCCCGTCCTGATTTCTCACGGGTAAATCGCATGTAGTCCTGCTCGGCTATGCTGAAGTCAACGTAGATGGGATTTATGTTTGATACTGTGGTCATGATGGTTGTGGGAGTCATAAGATCCCCGACGCCCACTTTGGAAATGCCCGCAATTCCGGAGATTGGCGAGCTCACGGTCGTCCAGCCCAGATTTAACTTCGCGTTGTCGAGGACTGCCTGATCCGCGTCCACCTCTGCTGTCGCCGCACGTTCCATACTTTGGGCTTTGTCGAGTTCGGCTTGGCTGACAGCCTTTTGTGCTACCAACGGTGTGTACCTTCTCACGTCGATCTGGGCCTGGGCCAAAGAAGCCCGCGCGCGCTCAAGCCTGCCCTGAGCTTGCTGTACGGCGGCTTGTGCCTGGCGCTGATCCAGCTGAAACATCGCCTGTCCTTTTTTGATATAGGAGCCTTCCGAGTACAATTGGGTTAGTAAGAATCCATCCACTTTGGGGCGGATATCTGCGTCGACGTTACCGAGCATGGTTCCTACCCAATCCTGCTCAATGTTCACGTCTTTTCGCACAACCCGCGCTACCGTAACAGCGGGCGGCGGTGGAGCTGGTTTTTCTTCCTTCGAAGAACATCCCGCAAAACTGCAGACAAGCAGCAGTGATGCGCAGAGAAGTTGGCAAGGACCGAGAAACCATCTGCAGACTTGCTTGCTTGATATAATTTCAAGATTCCGGCGCAGTACGATGGCGCATTTGGACTCTGTCGTCATCCGTTTCCTCTCCGGACTGCGGCGGTTAAAAGGGATTTAGTCGGTCCTTACCGAAGCTAAGTCAGTAAATGCATCCGACGGCCAATTGTCGTCCGTCGGTCTCCACGACTTGTCCGGGTTATAAAGCTCGATTTCTTTGAAAATCTTGAGCGTATCCGGGCCCAAATCCTTCTGATAGACAACCCCTTCGTAACTGACAATGAATGTCTTGACGCCCGTAACGCGATAATCGGCCGGAGCGGCGGCAAGAGCGAAGCCTCCGATCATCGCCCCCTCTACAACAAAATCGATTCTCCCGAGTGGGGCCGCGGGGCCCTGTCCCGTCAGGATTTTGAAGAAATATCCGTGATAAGGCTTGGCCTTATCCGTGTAGCCCTCTTGCAGGGCGTCGGCGATACCCTCGGAGAAGGGCCCGCCAAGGCTCCCGTCTGGATTCCGCCACACCAGACCGTCGTGCTTTCCAGGAGTGCTGATGACTCGCTGTGCGTACTGATTTACTTGAGAGTTGTCATGTCTTTCCAACGCATATTCGTTCTGGGCGTCCACATAGCCACGGCAGATTTCGATGGCATCCAATTCATTGCTTCCGATGCGACGGTACAGAATTTCCTGACGGCCTGCAGCGGTGTCGAAGAGCCACCTTCCATTTCGCTTGACAATGGGGATTGGTAATGGCCAATCGTCGTTTCCTACTACAAGGGTGGCACGGTCCGGGTTCGCGGGATCTACGACAATCGAATTTTTCTCGTGAGCTTTTGCAGCAAATGCAATAGCGAGGTTCTTGTCCCGAACGGAGTCCTCCGAAGCGATCAAGTCTTCACCACTCGGACCGAGGATTTGATCTAAAGCGGACACATCAAAGTTCCCCGTAGCTTGAACGAACGCTTCGGCGGCTTCTTTAGGGGTAGCGAAAGTCTTCTGGTTTTGTGACGCAGTTTCGGAAGGTTTCTGTTGCGACAACAAATTTAGAGAGCAGAGTAGCGCAAAGGCGCAAGAAATGGACGTTAAAGACAATCCTGCGAATGCATTCCGCACTAACGAATTCATCTTTGATGTCATTTGAATTCCTTTCTCCGCGATTACCTACCGTCGTCGCCCACCACCACCGCCCCCGCGACCACCACCGCCCCCCATGCTGGAGCTACCGCGCGAACTGCTGGCTCGCGCCGCACTCCCACTTCCGGAAGAACCTCCGAGGGCACCGGAATTTCTCCCGCCCGAACCGCCGCTCGAGGTCTGGCGATCGCCTACCCGGTTGCTACCACCGCTGGCACCCGATTGTTGCCTGCCTCCACCAGCGCCGCCGCGATCCATTGTGCCGGCCTGCTGCCGACCGCCGCCCTGTTGGCGAGATTGTTGTTGCCGCGCGTTGGCTTGACGGTCAGAGGCGGACGCCCCACGGGCTGTACCGCCGTACTTATTTGCTGTGGCTTTATTGGAGTAGGGCGCGCCACCGCGATGTTGGGCGTTATGTTGCCAATTGTTTCCGCCGCTGACGTTTGTGTTGCGGTTTCCGCCGTTGATGTTTGAATTGCGGTTATAATTATTATTGTTATTAATCGTGATGTTATTATTTCCGCCTCCCCAGCCGGTGTTATAGCCCCAGCCTCCACCCCAAGCCGCTCCCATAGCCAAGCCAACACCGAAAGAGATCGCCATTCCCGCAGCGTAATAGCCCGGAGGAGGATAGGAGATGGGTGGGTAGGGATAAGGCGGCGCGCCGTACACCACCACCGGGTCATAGCTGGGAACGTAGACGACCTGCGGATTGGACTGCTCGACCACGATCACCTGCTTGCTTTCCACTACCTTCGTCTCGACCTTCATTTGCTCATTGGATTTCAGGTTCCCCTTCTCTTGGGCCTTCTTGCGCATGCGCTGCATAGCATCCATGACATCGTTTTGCTGCGCCAGGAATGCATTGCCAAGCTCTGATGTCCACTGGATGTCATCCACCAGGCGTTTGACCACATCTGGCAGCGCGGCCATGGCCTGAACGCTTGGGTCCCAAGGCTGTTTCTGCACGGCATCAGCGAGCGCCTTATCTTTCAAATTCTTATTTTTCGCCAACCATTGCTGGAGTTGAACAAGTTCCAAGGGGTACGTCGAAGCGGCGAGTACTTGAGCAAGCAGCGGATCCGGGTACAGCGCGATCGGAGCAACAAGGGAGTCAAGTTGATCCGGCGGGAGATTGGCGGCCTCTTGCTGGTCCGACTGAGTCGCCTGCCGATGCGAGAGAGTCGTCGGAATGACATCTCCCGGCACTAGTAACGCACAACACAGTACTGCCACGCAGTGTTGGGCGATTTTCCATAAACAAGTTGATCCAGGAGTTTTCTTCATCATGGCTGAATTTGCCCTCGTAAATTCTACCTGTACGCTCCGTGGGTCCAAATCGTGGCCGTAGAGTCCGTCATGTGCTGACATGTTGGCTGTGCGTCCCTGAAATGCATATGGGTCCGAGAGGTCAGCCTGCCTACCCGATTTAGATTGTTTCGATCGCGCCGGCAACTAGGGAAATCCCTAGCGCCGGATTGCTATAGATCCCGTCAATTCAGCGGTTAGCAGAATTTCGAACTATCATGAGGAAGTTAGGGGAGAAATATAGGTGCGGTTCTCGAGAACGGCATAAATTGCCGGAATTAGATGAGTCTTGATTTGAGATTTCCAGACATAACCCAGAGCGCCGACCTCCCGGCAAGCTGCTACGAACTCCTCGCCGGTATTTATCGTCAGGAATACGAACCTGGTAGTGCAACCGGACTTCGTCAGTTTGTCCACAGCGTCAATGCCATTCATTAGTGGCATTGTGATATCAACCACAACAACGTCTGGATTGAGGCGTCGTACCTCTGATACAAGTGATATCCCGTCGCTTGCCGTGCCTACGAGTTCAAAGTGAGAGCACAGAAGACCTACCTCGGCTTCGAGGAATTCTCGATGGTCATCGGCCAAGAATATGCGAGGGCGAATCAAAGTTCGCCTCCGTCGAAAGCACAATTGCACTCGCTTTAGTGGAAACGGTGCAGTATCAAACCACGGGAATGTTAGAGAGGGTGAACCGACTCCTCTACTGGGGAAATCCCTAGCCAGCAATCTGCAATTCGCAGAGAGTTTTTACCTCTTGGTCGCTAAGTTCGGGGAATATTTTTGCAACACCCAAAGCAAAGCTTACAACTTGACCGCAGCCGAGATCGAGATAAACGACTCCGACAAGGACAAAAGCTCAGGCGTGGTCTACTCGGCGGCGCAGGTGGATTCTGAAAGTACGAGGATCCGACTAGGGATTCCCCTAGTTGTTTGGCAAGAGGGGTCGAGTCTAAACGTTAGGGACAACCGAGAGGAGGCGGTCGGTCCGACCCCTGCTGACGTGGAATACACCCAACAGGACTTGGGGGAACGAATCCCCGCCGTTCTCCCGAGTCCTGGCCTCCTGCGACGAGATTTGCTGGGGCTAGGCAAAGGACACGACAGTGAAATTCACGAGGCCACAAACTCTCGCCGCCACCATTATCTGGGCCCTCACATTTTTCGTCCTGCCGGTCGTGAATGCCAAGGGCGCGAAACTCCTAATAAGTTGGAAGAATCCCGACTATTCTGGACAGAAGCGTCATCGGGTTCTAGTGATCGGCATGAGCGAGAATCCGGAAATTCGGCTCGATTTCGAGGACGATCTTTCGTCTGCAATCGCAAATGACGGTCTCGAAGCAGTTCCCGGAAACTCCATCCTCTTCCGGCCTCAGTCTGCTGAACTGGAACCTGACTATTTGAAAGGCCAGATTCGTGATTTTAAAATCGATGCCATCCTTGTTTCGCGGCTCGTCAAAGTCGACAAGAAAACCACCTACGTCCCCGGCCATAGCTATATCGTTCCTTATACGTACTACGGCTCGTTCTATGGTTATTACGGCGCCGTCTACCGGCAGGTATATACTCCCGACTACCTGCGTGAAGATACGACGGTTCGCGTAGAGACCAATTTCTATGCTGCTACTCCGCCGAATGAACTCATTTGGACCGGAATTAGCGATTCATTCAATCCGAAATCGGCGAAAAAAGTAATCGATGAGCTGGTTAAGCTGATCGTGAAAGAGTTGACGAAGCAAAACCTTCTGTGGGCGCTTTCCGATGCACTCCAACTTCGCGCGTCACCCATCATCGACTTTCAGATTGTCGAGTCCTCTCCCAAGCATGAATCCTGGACTTAGATAAGTATCGGCCGTAATCTAAACTGTTTAGTTCACTTGGCTAGTGGTTTTCCTAGTTGTTGGCGTGGCCCACAACCGGCCCTAGGCAAACTGAGGAGTACCTAGGGTTTTCCCTAGGTGACAGTGAACGCCATCTAGGATACCTTCCCCCCAACCATGGAAATTTCAATTCGTTGCGAACAGTGGGTGCGCTGTGCCGACGACGTTCGTTGACCACCCAGAAAGATCAGGCGTTATGGGTATGTGCTCGAATTCTTTGCGTCCGCGCTTCTTGGTCGCAGATGACCATGCGATGTTCGCTGAGGCATTGCGTGCCTTTCTGGAAAAAACCTATACCGTTGTCGGAGTAGTGTTCGACGGTCGTGCAATGATGGACGCTGCCGTTCGACTTCGTCCTGACGTCATCGTCCTTGACGTCGGGATGCCACTGCTGAACGGCTTAGAAGCTGCCAGGAGGGCCAGAACCCAAGTCCCAAACATCAAATTCGTATTCTTGACTATGCACGATGATCCGAGTCTTGCGGCTGCCGCTCTTGAGTTAGGGGCAGTTGGGTTTGTTCTTAAACACTCAGCCGGACAAGAACTGCTGAAGGCCATTGACCAAGTTTTGCGTGGCCACCCCTACCTTACAACGAAGATGCGGGCGGTCGATTGGGTCCAATCCAAAACTAGTGCAAGGCAATTCTCAAAAGAAATGACCCCACGACAAAGAGAAGTCGTCCAAATGCTGGCTGAAGGGAGAGCGATGAAGGAGGTCGCCGGGCTCTTAGACTTGAGCGAGAAAACTGTGGAGTTCCATAAGCATCACATTATGGATGTTTTTAATCTGAAGAATAACGCCGACTTGGTCTTGTTCGCATTGAAGCGCGGTCTCATCTCGGTCGACATTGAGCCGCAGCTTCGTGCACGGGCTTCGCACAGCAGAAGACAATCGCCCCATCTTCGCATGACAGCTTAACGATCTTCCTACTGGAGCTGCATTTATTCCGTGCTGATGTTCAGCAAGTCAGAATGCAAGTTTTAACGCAAGTTGGATGACACGAGGATTTACAACCGTGCTAGTGATTACTCCAAATGTAGGAGAAGTGAAGTTGATGTCAGGGTTAGCAAACTGCGGATGGTTCAGTGCGTTGTACAATTCAGTACGGAATTGAAGGCTGGTTCCCGCGCTCGGCCATTTGATCGGTATATTCTTTGATAAGGAAAGATCGACGTTTGCTTGCCCAGGACCATTTACGATTCCTGTTGCACTGTTTCCGAAGGCAGTCCCCTCACCGTCCGCGCCGATCACAGGCGGAGTCGCAAAACACGAGACGTTGAAATAGTTGTTCAGCTTGGATCCGATCGACCCACTTGTCACTAGCTGATTCTTTTTGCAGTTACCCGTCAGTTCTGCCCGATCCTCACTGATTCCGAAGACGTTATTGGCATTAGTGTCTGCGATTGTGAGTGCGCTTCCGGACTGAATCGTAACGATCGCCGCTAACTCCCAACCTCCTAGGAACTCACGCTGAAGGCCAGTGGGTGGGCTTGGAATCTCCCAAGTTTCACTAAGTATGAACCGGTGCGTGCGGTCGAAGCTGGCTCTTCCCCATCGCTGGTTAGGAGAATTTTGGTCTCCTAATGTTAGTGCATTCCCTGACGACGTTGAGTTTATGTCGGCACCATCAGTGTCCAGCGTCTTCGAGAATGTATAGGAAGCTAGAAGTTGCAAGCCATGGCTCAACCGTTTGGTCAAACTCACTTCAAGCCCGTTGTACCAGGAACTGCCCTCAGACTCCATCACAACGAGGGAGTCCGGAGGCACCCCGAGAATCGGCACTCGCAAAGGAATATTTGCAACGGTATCCGTTGTCATTCCTCTTATCGGGTGGCTAGCAGAAGCTGATAGGGCTTGATTGAGGGAACGTTGACGTACCAAGTGTATTCCACGGGTGCCTACATACCCAACTTCCAGCAACCAACCTTTGTGGAACTCGGTCTGAACGTTTAGTGAATACTGCTGAACCATGGTGGGCCGAAAGCCAGGCGCGACGCCGTAAATAGTCGTAGAGGTAGAAGGTGAGTAGGCAGGGAACATAGGGAAGGACTGCGGAGTAGGGAATGGTTGCGAGAAGGGCGATTGGAAAGTCGCATCTCTGTTTGCCTGACCGCTGCTCAGCCGGAACTCAGAATATGGAGCGCCGAACACGTTTTGATAGAACGCTTGACCGGTTGGCCGAGAGTAATATGTACCGTAACCTCCCCTGAGCACCAACGCGCTTTCCTTGGGCAAAAACTGCCACGCAAACCCGATTCTTGGAGCTATCGTATTTTGTCCCCTGCCATAGTTCCCAAACTCATTATTTACCTGGATGACGCCGGGGGGGACCGCATCAGGGAAGTTAGAGGCCACAATGTAACCCGCAAGGCTTCCGTCCGGCGGAGGGTTTGCATCGGCCTTGCTAAGATCGAAGCTGGAGTTCCTGCCCAGCTTGTCTCCGAACTGGCCGAGTCGTTCATATCGCAATCCGACATTTAGCGTGAGCGACTTACTAATCCTGTAATCATCCTGTGCGAATCCTGTCCCCTCCCACACCCTGTATGCCCGGTATGTCAGCCCGAAGTCATCAAACGACGCAAAAACATTGCTGAATTTCGTACCGTTGCTCTCCGCGTTCAGGCCAAGCAGAAAATCCGGCCAACTCAGAAACTGTACGAATGACCCCAGTCCTACTATATTGACGTTGTCTTGAAATCTGGTTATGGATCCACCCAGTCGGATGGTGTGAGCTCCATGGACAAAACTGAGATCATCACCAAAGACAAAACTGTTTTGAGTTATCGTGCGCGGGAATCCAGAAGCGAAGCTAACAGAACCGGTTATTTCCAAGCTTGGAAGCTCGTTGTTAAAGTTCATCTTTCCTTCGGCAACCCCAACATCTGACCAGTTGAACGGGGTCTGGGCCTCCGTATTAGTTCTCGTGCGGACGTAGCCGAACTGTGCTTCGTTGAGCCAGCCGTTGCGGAAAGTATAGGTATGGCCGATGGAGAGGACTCTAAAGCCAGAATCGCTCGGGCTCGGGAATCCAGGTATGTTGCCCGCCGGGTTGAGCCCATTCCCTGGAAATGTGACCGTCTCATCATCATTTGCGAGAAAGAAGCGGGCGGTGATTTTGCTGTGAGAGCTTACAAGGTAATCCACGTTTGTTAAGAACTGATTTTCACTGAAATGACAAGGTTCGGTAAAAACCGAGAAACCCTGTTGGGCGAAAGGCTTTGTTGTATCCACAGTCTGTGGAGTTGGAATCAAGAAAGATCCGTTGGGGAGCTTGAAATTTAACAGAGCCAGAGCCGTGGGGTTGATATTGGAACCGTCGCCTTTGATGGCAACTCCTCCCAACGCACCTGCCATACCCCCAAATATTCTGCCGAGCGCGACGGGAGATCTGTCGTCGGTTAGCGGCGGCTGACTTAGGCTCGCGCTACAAGCAATCCTCGATTGACCAGCAGCGACGCCGTTCACCTGGCGTGTTCCCTGATACGAACCAAAGAAGAGCAATTTCTCCTTCCTTATCGGCCCACCAAACACAAACCCAAACTGGTTGTCTTTGAGGGCGGGGCGGGGTTGCTCTGTTCGGTTTAGGAAAAAATCGTTTGCGTTGAGAACCTCGTTCCGAAAAAACTCAAAGACCGTACCGTGGAAATCGTTCCCGCCCGTTTTTGTGATCAAGCTGACGTTGGCACCGGCGTAACGTCCGTAGCCGGCATCGTAGAGCCCTGTCTGCACTTTGAATTCCTGTATGCTGTCAGGGTTGGGTATAGGAATTCCGCCACTCCCCCCCGCACTCCCCTGTACATCGCTAACACTTATCCCGTCTATCAGAAAGTTGTTGTCATAGGAGCGGGCTCCGTGCACGAAGATCCCGTCATTGGATTTGGCAATCTGGGACAGAGCCGTCCCTCCGAGGCCTAGCTCTCCGGCGTTGTACACTCCAACAGCTACGCCGGGGGAAAGCCCGGTTATTTGCGCGAAGTTTCTTGTCACCAGTGGTAACTCGCTGACTGAGCTTTCATTGACCACACGTCCCAGGGCAGCGCTGTCGGTTTGAACCATCAGCGGCTCCGAGGAAACCAGAACACGCTCCAAATGTGCTGCGAGTTTCAGGCGCAGTTCAAGCCTGAGCGTTTCGGTGAGAGCTATGTGCACTTCCGTGAGATTCAGAGAATTGAAATCGGTTTTGCTTGCCTGTAGTTGATACGTGCCGGGGGATAGGAGAAGGAAACTAAACCTTCCGTGTTCATCGGAAGTTGCAGATTCGGTATGGCCTGTGTCCCGATTGCTGAGGCGTAAGAGCACACCAGGCAACTCGGCACCGGATGAGTCCAGAGCCACACCTGCCAGGGCACCGGTGGAGGCCGTTTGACCATGTAGACCGGTGGAAAGCAGCATGGCTATTAGACCTACGGATAAAATGCTGCGCTGCCAATGATGCTTAACTTGTGAACTGCGATTCATCAGGAGTCCGAGATAAACTATCTCGTCCCTTACGTTGGACGGCAGACTAGCTAGTTTAGACCGTGCGAGATGTTATCCCCAGGCTCGGAGTTTCTCGCTAGGTGTTATATTCTTGGTCAGTCGGACGAGTTCGTCCGATGGATACACTCGACACAGGTTTTGCGACGACATTTTTCCAGCGTCGTTAGTGTTAGGCTTGCTTCGTTGAGAGTCGCCTAGGAGGTCGGTTGTGTCAGCTTCACTGGGAGGACTGCTTGGCTTGCGAATTTGTCCTCAACAAGGAGCAAGGCTCGCCTTGGTTCTAGTTGTCGTTGCCGGTCTTCTCTTTCTGCAATCGCTCCCAGCGCGCTCCACGAGAATAGTCCGGCGGGTCCTCCTTTTCAATGATTTTGGTTCTATTTCGTCGCCCGGGGTTGCGGCTCTAGATCAGGCCATCGCCGCTGGTCTAGCGAGTTCTTCATACCAGATCGAACTCTACAATGAGAATCTTGAGGCAACTTTGTTTCCCGATGAGGCCTCACAGCACCGGTTTCGCGAATGGTACATTCGCAAGTATGCGGACCGCAAACCAGATGTGATCATTACCGTCGGACCTGCGTCTCTTAGGTTCATGATCGAATCGCATGAGGGGTCATTTCAGAGCATTCCAGTCATCTTCTGCGGCACTACAGAGGAAATGACAGACCAACTGAAGCCGGACTCTCACTTCACTGGTGTCTGGGGTGTGGCAGAGCCAGAGAAGACCCTGATCGCAGCGCTGCACCTGCAACCCGAAACCGAGCACGTAGTTGTCGTGGGCGGTACAGGAGCCTTTGACAGGAGCCTTGAAGCTCTCACCAAGGAGAGTTTGCGCAAGTACGAGTCGCAGTTCGCATTCACATACCTCACGGACCTGAATATGCCTGCGCTCCTTGAACGACTACGGCGGTTGCCGAACAAAACGATCGTCTATCATACTTCCATTACGGAGGACGCTGCGGGAACACACTTTATTGACGCAACCCAGGCCGTTCCTATGGTCGCCAATGCCGCGAACGCACCCGTCTTTGTGTTGGATGACGTAGATGTCGGTAAAGGAACTGTGGGCGGTTATGTGGTGAGCTGGGCTGCAGACGGCCAGGTTGCCGCTGGAATGGCTGTGAGGATTCTAGACGGTGTGAAACCGCAGGAAATCCCCGTCGTGAGGAATGACAACGTCTATCTGTTCGATTGGCGAGCTCTACGTCGGTGGGGATTCAAGGAAAGCGACCTCCCTCCCGGCAGCACGCTGCTATTCAAGGAGATTTCACTGTGGGAACGCACCAAATGGATCTGGATCAGTGGGCTAATCGTTATCCTCTGTCTATCGACACTTGCCGCCTACCTTCAATTCAGCCGAAAACAACTCAAGCAGGCGAGAGACGCTCAGTTACAGCTCAGCGGTCTGTTGATCAATGCACAGGAAACGGAACGAAGCCGGCTGGCGTCGGAGCTTCACGACGATTTTAGCCAGCGTCTGGCGCTGCTCGCACTAGGATTGGAAAACGCTTCTGAGGCGTTATCTGACCCATCACAAGCTACGAAGCGACAACTGCACGAGCTGTTTAATTCGGCCAGCGAGCTTGGCGCCGACTTACACACGGTATCCCATCGCTTGCACCCGTCAGCGCTTAAGAGCCTGGGACTTGTCCTAGGGCTGAAGGCTTTGTGTCAGGAGTCTAGCTCCCGGCAGGGCGTCAAAATTGTTTTTTCTTCCGAGGATATTCCGCGTGCTGTGCCTCCGAACGTGGCTCTGTGTTTATTCCGTATTGTCCAGGAAGGCCTTCAGAATTTGAGGAAATATAGCGGAGCTTCACAGGGCCAAGTGAATTTGCGGAAGGAAGGGGACAGACTGATTCTCTCTGTGAGTGACAAAGGGCGTGGATTTGATGCGAAGGAAATGAGGAATAGCGTGGGCTTAGGTATCAGAAGCATGGGAGAACGTGCACGCCTGGTCGGTGGGCAATTCGAGATTCATTCGGAACCTGGAGAAGGGACGAGGATCGATGTGTCTGTGCCCCTTCAGCCAGAAAATGAGACCGCTGAAGAGTTGAGTTTGCAGCGGAAAACCGATCTTCTGTGAACACGTAAAGTTCACCTGTTCCCAGCGAAACCCGCGGCGAGGCTCAGATGGCGTGCCTGCTGAAGCCGGTTCGCGTGGAGCAGGTGGTGGGGATCACGCTGGGAGGCGGTGTGCCGCCGCAGAAGTCGACGGATTTTTATCCGAAGCTGCTGAGCGGCGAGACAATTTATCGCATTGAGGAGCGAGTGGACGAGAAAGAGTAGCAATCTGGACAGTCATCTGGGAGAGTGCGCCTTGCTCAGCTCTATGCAGCCAGGCACGGCTCCAGCACCTTCGGTTTAGAACGTAATCGCGGCGGAGATCTGGAGTGTGTATCCTTGGTAGGTAGATCTGCCATCGAATTCATGAAAATATTTGACACCCACGCTTACCTTCTTCTCGGGTAATAGTGCGTTTGCTGCGAACCCTAGAGCGTTAACTTTGTAATGCGCGGCTGCCTGTTCCGGCGTAATCGTCGGGCCATGTTTATCGGTGGTTTGCCACTGGCCGTAGCCCACTAACCCAAGCTGGAGGCGCAAGCCAGGTTGAAGAGGAAAGGTCTGGCTTAGTGAATAGTCGAGGTTAAAGGTCTGGCCCGGGTGCACCATCGTGCCCTCTTGGGTACCGTGGAATTCATACATCTGAAAGGCAGACAAGGCAGTGGCTTTGCTCGGACCCAGATATATCGTCTGTCCACTCGCGACAACTGAAGTCCAGTAACCTGAACCGACATTCGTGTTGGCGCCCGCGCTAAATCTTCCAGTGGGCGCCAGGAACCCGTAGATCGCCCGAATGGCAACGCGCTGCTTGCGCCAGCCTAGAATAAACGGTTGATAATAGGAATCCGCAAACCCGCCACCGCCGCTGATGGCACCGCGGAGATCCGAAGTGAGCGAGTTGTTAGCAATTGGAAGGGTGGCGGATGCCGAGAATACTGCTCCACCCAGGAAAGCTATCTTCTTTTTGCTTACCCAGACAAAACTGTTCATATCCATCAAGATCGAGTTCTGGCCGGTAGCCACTATTTCGCCATGAGGACCCTTTTCTTCATCACGCGAGAAAAAAACAAAAAGGTTCGAATAGGTGATTCCAGCTTCGGGGGTGACCCCAGAGTTGGTGGCATTCATTCCTACAGGATAGACGCCTCTGACTTGCGCTTGGGCGGGAGTCAAAACAACAACGTTAACAACCGCAACGAACGCAACCACAGCAAGGACACGAAATGCCAAGTCTGCTCTCATCAACGTTCACGGTTCCGTTGTTCCAAATATGAGACACTCTGCGGTCCTGAACCTGTGGTGTTCTATGCTGGCGCTTTCACGCCGCGAGTTCCTAAGACGCGCGCCAGCGGCATTAGGGTAAGCATCCCAACAGCGGCAACGACAATAATCATGACGAGAACCTTCGGGTCGCCGAAGTCCTTGCCACCAACCACTAGGGCAGCGGCAATATTGCGCTGTGCAGTCGCTAACGCCAGCACGCCCTTTGTCCCGAGGCTCGGACCGCCGAGGAGCCACCCGATTCCAGCACCGGCGAAAAGAAAAAGGACGCTCGCCAAAATGCCGCGTGTTCCGAACAAGGCGATTACATTTTGAACGTTCGTCACCAAGAGCAGCGCGATCAGGAGTGCCAGGCTGAGAGTGGAGATTCGGTTAAGCGGCGCGCGCATTCTTTCAGCAATGCTTCCGAACCTAGCGTTCACTGCAAGCCCGGCACCCAGCGGAAGCAACATGAGAAGAAGCAGCGAGCGTGCTATTTTCATCGGGTCGACCGAAACGCCTTCAAGAAGCAGGGGCAGGACGAGTGGCATGTAAGCCACGGTCAAGACCATGAGTAGCACCATCAATCCCACAGCGAAGGCAAGGTTGCCCTTGGCGATCCCTGCCAGCTTAGGAAGGAATGGTGAGCCAGCAGCTGCGCCCAGCAAAAGCAGGGCTATGCCGAGCGGCTGGTCAAGCCTGAGAAGTCTGGCGATGGCTAATGCCCCCACTGGCATCAGCACAAAATTTGCGAGCAATGCGAGGAAAACAAGTTTGCCATTGCGCAGAGGAACCACAATCTGCCCAACGGTCAGACTCAGACCAACCGCCAGCATGCTTGAAACCACGAAGGTGAGCATCGTGATCGGGACTGCCTTACTCAGGAGTTCCATTCGACCTTTCCCGTCCAGTGTTTGTGCGCTCCGAGTCTCGGATCAGGCGATGGCCTGAGTTTTCTTGGCTTGTATCCCGCTTGCCAGTGGCATCGTTGCAAGGTTCTTCCAAAAGGTCTCCAACGACTCTACGCCCCCAAACAAGGTAGTGAAGATCGTGGAGTCCGCCAGCAGGATGTGTCCTCCCCGTTGCGCATTAGGAGGCATCCAGATACACGAGTTGAACTCGGTATTACCCGCCTGGGTGAAAGGATGCGGTCGGTCCAGATCAATCGGTTGACGCGTAAGCACTTGGATGGATTTTGTGTCATCGGTGGTGAGCGCGTAATGCGGCAAGTGGGGATGAAAATTAAATGTGGTAACCCCGTTGAGGAGGCCAAGCTTATCCAGGTCTTTGTTGATTGTGAGCGGCGCAATCTGACTCGTGCCTTTAACGACGGCCGGGCGAAGTCCGAATTGATTCATCACAGGTGCCCCAAGCGCTTTCATCATCGAACGCGTGTATTGTCCGAAGCGCTGCTGGCGAGGGACGAGCGCATCCCCGTGGTGTGCATATTCCAGTTGGCGCTGCTTCAGATCTTCTGCAAATCCCACATCGTGGTGGGGCCCAAGCAGAAGGCAAGTTCCTTCTCGTTTCAGCCACTCGCGGACCGCCTCGATCTCCCCTGGGGCCGCCTCCTGCTCTGAAAGCAGGTGATCGAGACCGAACACCATCAGCGTGTCTGTGTCCGCCAAGATTCGTTCGTCTATCGGAAGCTTGTACCCGGCCTGGTCGATTCGTTGAAATACTGCAACCGAATGTCCGGTGATTTCACCTACGACTCGCTGAAACGCGAGCGTGGAGCGGTGGAATAGTTCTAGAGTCCCAGCAATTCCTTGCAGGAAATGCATGTCATCCCATTCCGTTCCCTCATACGCGGGCCAGGCGACTCTTCGGACCTCGGTCATGGTCGAGAAGCGATTGTCTAATTCAGTGGTGTTCCGGTTGGCTTCCCAGGGGTAACTCCAGGTCCAGTAGATTGAAACTCTTCGTTTACCCGGAGTGTACTTGCGGGGTGCATGGTTCTGATTGTAAGTACGCGGTTGAGGAACGGAGTTCATGTGATTGCCTACCTTTCTGTACTTTCCAATGACCTTCACAGACCATCGCTCAGCGACGTCAGGTATCGGAGCGCCCTTATACCTGGCAAAAAGAAGTAAGCTCCGCCTCGGATCGTTGTGAAAGCTGGCAGGCCCTTGATCTTTTTCCGAATGGGCCGCTTCGGGATGGTCATGTCAAAGGTGCCGTCCTGTGTACCGAAAATCGGATCGCGCTCGTTTCCCAGCTCGTGAAAGTTTGGATCGTTCGCCCACACATTCATCGCAAATTCAAATTGGCGGACGAGGCTCGCACAGCCGACGAACGCGGCGATACCTCGCTCTAGCCCGTCGTCGGGGATGCCCTCCGGCAGGAGCGGACCGTAAGTCCCCCCGCGCCGGATCATCTTCCGCCGGTTTATGTTCGCTGCGGTATCGCGCGGGTTCATGCGCCGGATGTGCGCACCGAGCGGACAGCCATAGCCATAAGGGTCCGTATTTCCGTAATTGAAATCATTGTTGCGCTGAGAATCAGCACCGAGCTTCGGATCGTCCTTATCCGGCGCGAGGACCAGCGGAGCGCCGCTCCGCCATCGTCCCATCAGCTTGGCAGCTACCAATTCCTGCTGTTGCGGTGTTTCGCCATGGGCTCGGAGGAAATCGCGAAACGCGCCTACGTGCTCTTGCATTCTCAGATAGGCCACATAGCTGCCGTTGCGGGAAAGAATTTCCGGATGAGGCATTTGGGTAGCAGGGCCTTCTTCGTCCGGATAGCCAAGAAAAAATTCGCCCGGTTTGATCGATGGGCCAGAGCCGGGCGTCGGCTCTACTCCCGTTCCCTCGATGACCGGCTGTGAGAGCCGATCTCGGTAGCCGAAGTGTTCGTGAGCGTAATCGAACGGAGGGATAGCTTCCAGATCCAGAGAGGACAGCACTTCGACTCCGCCGCATTGCGCGATATACCGTTCGTGCTCCCCGCGACAACGCTCACGTTCGGCGACGTCGCGGGCAAACAGTACGACAATCGCATGCAGGTTAGGACTGGCGAGCCCTCCCACCCAATGATCTGGATGATTAGCGCCTGTCGTGCCGAGGACGCACCCTCGGGCAGCCATGCCCTGACGAAACTCTTCCGGGAAGGTAGCCAATGATGCTTCAGCCACACCGAGCGCTCGCAAACCGTTCCAGGTGAAACCGACGGTAACCCACCTCGAGTCAAGTAGGCTCGACCCGACAACGCTTGCGGTGCCCACCTTGTCGATTAGGCCCGTCAGCCACGCTCGTCCGTCTAAACCACTCTTAAACGCAAGAAACTCGTAACGCGCTGCACGCGCAGGCGGCCGCGACATCAAGAAATGCTGAATGTCGTCGAAATCAAGCAAAGCTGGCTGATCGGTTCGTTTGGTCAAATCTTGTGAAATGCGATGCGATTGTTGCAAGAGGGACACGGCCTTCTCCATGGTGATAAAATGGAGGTCTGCTACTGCATCAGGTCCAGCATATCGGCGAACGCAGCCTTGAGTTTTAGAGCCTTCTTGATCTCGTCGGCTGTCACGTACGGATACTCCCCGTATTCCAAAAAGCTTGGACACTGGTGTTCCCGAACGAATTTAACGAACGCTGGAACGTTGGTCTTCCAGTCTTCTGGAAACCCGTCTAGGTTCTCAAAGACCGTGTTCACTCCGTACTTTGTGAAAAGGGCTACGGCGTCCTCGGTGTACTTGTCGAAGTCGGTGTCAAAGATCCCTTGGTACATGAAATAGGTGTCCTTCCCGATGTCAAACAGAACCCAACGAAGGTAGTGGAGCTTAAGCGTCGCCAGGGCATCAGGAAGGGCAGCGATCGCATTCTCGATCGTCTTGCCATAGGCACGGATGGCGTCCTCTTTTCCCGGTTTGATCTTCGCGATGATCGTAAATCCATGGCAGGCCGGAGTTCGTGGATATAGTGCGCCGTACCTCCCGTTTTGAAGCTGGAAGTAGCCCTCCTTCGGAATCGCCATCGCCTGTGGTGTCGTCCAATCGCGCTCTTTTTCGGGTGTTGCGGTCGCAGGTGTCGCCATGACGGTCTCCTTGGACAGCTGATGAGATTCTCACCTACATTCAGGTTCTTGTTTCCTCCGGAGGCTAGTTTCTCCTCCTTGGCTTCAGGGCGTCGGATCGAGATCGGCGTTGCGCCGGGCATGCATACTCGACAAAAACTCGCTCCGGAGAGGTTGCAGTCCTCCCTGGCAATGGTGACTGTGAAGCCTAGGATGACAAGTTCGTGGCAGCAACTAGGGAAATCCCTAACCGACAGCGCTTCCGTCGTCATCTTCCACCAAATCTCTTTTCTCAGGTTTTCAATTCTTGCAGACAAGTCGCCTTGATTCTCCAACATGCACCTCGCGTCGTCGTGAAATCGGAGCGCCGATTACACTTGTTCTCGTCGAAGAGGGATGCAGTATCTGAAAGTTGATGGTCGGCGAGCATTTATCAGGCCCAGTCCATACCGGAGCGCCTAGGGATTTCCCTAGTTGTAGCTCACGACTCGATCCACTAAAAGCCATCCAGAATTCAATCTCGCAATTGTTTCAGCAAGCTCTTGGTGATTCCCGCATAGCTGGTCCGGTTGACTTACATAAGTGCCTTGATTGCAATAGTTCCCTGCATTGTTATTTTTGACAGTATTCAATGGGAGTGGGTATCAGTATAAGTCACCTCGCTGGCTGCTGAATCATGTCGACACGAACCGAAATCGGAAAGATCCTCCTTCCAGTGCTAGCTTCCCTTCTGTTAATTGGCATTGTTTCTTCAGAATTCCCGGAGCTGCTGTCTCTAACTGATAACACTGCAAACGATTTTGCGGTCCTCAAAGCAAACACCGTGGTTTCACGTACTCTCCCAACTGCTGGCAGACCCTTTCGATTCGCTGATATAGATTCCAGTCATCCTGGGTCCACGTTGCATTCCTCAGCTCTGATAACGTTCGAAAAAGCAGCACCGCATTCCTCAGAACTTTTCTTTCTTTACTCCGTCCTCCGAACATAGCGCCGATCGCCTCTTAGGTCCGGCCCGCGAAGCCACGGGTCACGATTCCCACAAGAAGAAGACGCTGAGGGGAGGACACTTATGGAAAACGTATCTGTACACGGAAAAAGTCCACGATTCCTAATCGCGGATGACCACGCGATCTTCGCTGAAGCATTGCGAGTCTTTCTGGAAAAAACTCATACCGTCGTAGGGTTCGTGCGGGACGGTCATGCCATGGTGACGGAGGCGATTCGACTTCGACCGGACGTGATTGTTGTGGACGTCAGTATGCCGCTCTTAAATGGGTTCGATGCGGCCCGGAAAATCAACGTACAAGCTCCCGACATCAAGTTCGTTTTCCTGACGATGCGAGACGACCCAAATCTTGCTGCTGCGGCTCTCGAACTCGGTCCAATCGGGTTTGTGCTGAAACACTCGCCCGGACAAGAGCTGCTAAAGGCGATCGATCAAGTCTTGCGTGGCAAGTCCTATCTAACGCCCAAGCTGAGAGCTGGAGACTGGGTTGAAACGAAGGCTAGGGCACGGCAATTCTCGAAGGAAATGACCCCGCGACAAAGAGGCATTGTTCAGTTGCTGGCCGAGGGGCGATCCATGAAGGAAATCGCCTGTCTCCTGGACTTAAGCGAGAACACCGTGGAGTTCCACAAACACCACATCATGAAGGCTTTCAACCTTGAGAGCAATGCTGCCCTGGTCTTATTTGCCTTAAAGCAGGGATTGATCTCGCTCCCGGAAGGAAGATGACATGGACGTCCAGACCGACGAACGGACCCTAATAAACATCGAAAGTAGAGCCGAATTGAACCTGATTGTGGAGCAATGGCCCCAGCCCAGGACGCTCTCCGGCACTTGGTCCAAGAGCCAATTTGTCAGTCAGATCCAATCGTGAAACGCTGTGTTGGCGAAGCTTGCCGACAGCACATTAGAAAATAGCGCGTCAGGCGAGGAGGAAAATTACTCATGGTTTGTAGATTGTGTCAGGCGGAAAACGTGACAGAGTTTGGCGCGGAGATTAACATCCATTTTCCCGCCCAGGAGGGTCTGGACGAGCCCCCCTTGTTGGTGTTCCCGAAGCTCGTGGTTTGTTTAGGTTGCGGCTTTACAAATTTTACGCTTGAAGCGACTGAGTTGCGTCAGGTAGCAGAAGTGGGTGCGAAGCGGCGCTCCGCAGATTCTCTCCGCTTGGAGGTGTCTATGGTTGCAAAGTACGACATCTTCAGAAAGACAAATGATTCTGTCGCTTGGGTAGAAGCCGTCGAAGATGTCGAAGATATTGTTGCAGTGAAGAAGCGCTTGATTAGCCTGGGGTCAGCTGATGAGTACCGCGTTTGGGATTCAACGGAGCAGCGGTTTGTGGACGTATTGGACGATTGCGCTTAGACCTTAACATCGCCGTTACTTTTGGCCGCGCAGAGCGTTAATCAGGAGTTGGCTTTGGGAGTATCACTCTTCGTCCGACAATACGGGGTGGGCTCATCCGAGACGGCGATACTCATCGGATGGCCAGAATCGGCGTTTCGGCGTTGCTCACTTCCGAGACTCCCCGCGAACCATTCTGATATGCGACCGTAGATGATAGAGCTGCGGTCTGAGGGATAGTGGCACCCACAAACGGCTGACCCGGTCTTCCAATCGGTCCAATCGCTCCATGAAGTCCTCGTCGGCCTTGCGGGAGCTGGCAGAGGCCAACTCAGCTTCGAGGAGTCTCAGTTCAGAGTAGAACCTGTAGACCCGGCGGCTTTCAATCCACACAAATATCCTTGGTGAGATTCGTACCAGGGGGTACAGCACCCCCACTACAGGAATCAGCAGCACCAGGAATTCTTGGACCAGCACTGCCAGCCAGAAAGGCAGATGACGCTGGAGGAACGGCGATCCCGCCTTGTAGAACTGACGCGCCTGACGGCTAAGCGGGAGGTCGATGGATTCAGGAGCCGGGAACTGGCCCGCCTTGCGGAATACGCCGGGTTCAGAGTGGATCTCTGATGCCGCTTCAAGCAGCAGGTACTGGATGGCTGGATGAAGGTCGCTGCGCACGACCAGGCTAGCCTTAGGCGCGATCAGTAGCACATCCGTTGGGGGCCGGTTTCCAGCCATATCAACCACCCCGGCGGGTAGCACGAGCTTGTTCAAGTACCCGTATAAAGCGACGAAGGCATCGGCCCTGCGAATACTCGCCAGGTTTATTTCTTTCGCTGTCAGAAGCTGCTGTACGGCAGGGGTTTCCCAAGCGTCCATCAGAATTGCGACATCAATGTCTCCGTTAAGTAGCTTCGCAGCGGACTCCTGCGGGGTGAGCGGAAGTAATGTTGCAGTCTCCTGGTCGATCACTCCAACGCGCGCGAAAAACTTGAGCGAAAGCGCATGGCTGGCGCTGCCCTCTGGGCCGATCGAGATGCGGAGGGCGCGAAGCTGCTCGTGCTTTTCCAGGACATGGCCGCGGTAGAAAGGCCAAAGTGGTTCGTAGAACAGCGTGCCGAGAGAGACCAGACCGGGCGACGCCTGCTGGTTGCTGACACCGCCCGGAATAATGGCGATGCTAATGCCCGACTTTGGGTCCCGCAGGCGAGCCATGCTTTCGACGGCTCCTGCCGTTGGCACCAACCTGAGATCGATCCCGTCTCGTGCAAGAAGCTCGCGGTATCGCTTTCCCGCTTCGGCACTGTAGCTGCCTTCCGGATCAATGGCCATCGCCACCGAACGCGGCGGCGTCGGGCGAAGCAGTGAGAACGTCAGCCAAATCCCAACTGCTGTGAGTGCCGCCATCATAATGATCGCTGCGATCACAAGAAGGCGCCGATTTACGTGCTTGCCCATCAGAATTTTCATTGCGCCGATCTATTGAGGCTCTTAGGTGATGTCCACGATCATCTCTTCTTATTGCGAGGAGAGCTTAAAAGTATTCGATGGGGTGTAACAAGTGCTAAAAATTGATGGTTCCGTCGGTCCCGAGCTAGTTGATTTTGACCCCGCGAAACCGCTGCTCCCGGTGACGCCCAGGCTTTCACCCGTCTCGCAAGTTTGGACTAAAGCCGTTCGAGAATAGGAGGACTTGCACTAATTCCTGATTAGTTGTGCGGGTTCAAAGGGTCGGCGCAACACTTGCGCGCAGTTTACTCGCTGGAGTCTGAGGCTCGCAGTGGCTCTTATACTCCGCTAAATCAGAGTCACCGAACGCGCTTGGTGCACTAGGACTTTCCCTAGTTTTGCAAGCGCTGACTCCGCGCTACTGTGACCGAGTTTGGTCTGCATCTCCCCGGTGCAAGAGAGGGGGGACGGTTCGGACTCCTCAGACGAGTCGTTCCCCCTCCCTATCTAGTCATTCGATAGGGTACGTCACTCTGTCGAACGCCTCGATAGTGCCGATAGCGTTTAATCTGTTGGTCGCCCCCATATGGTTCACCTTAGTAACTTTCCCTAGTTCCACGGGGAGTCATTAGAGCGCTATTGTCATCGAGGAAGTTAGCTCCCACCGCAAGGCAGGGGGGACGGCTTGGGCACGGCTGGCGGGTCGTCCCCTCTTCCCAATCTTAGTTACCCGGCAGATCGCCGTTAAACTAGCCTCACGCATGGAAGTACCGTAGCGTCGTCCGTATAATTCTTTTTCGGTTGGAGGTGTTCATGATTCCGAAATACGACATCTTCAAAAAAACAAATAACTTCTGTGTGTGGATGGAAGCTGTTGAGGATATCGTCACAGCAAAGAAGCGGCTAGTCAGCCTCGCATCAGACGGAGCTGACGATTACCGAATCTGGGATTCAACAAGACAGCAGTTCATCGACCAGCTGGATGATTGCGCTTAGAATATCATTTCGCTTCCGTGAATTCGACTAAGAGAAGGAACATGCCCGCCTTCGCAAGATGTCGGATGAAGACTTGATCCGCTAAGGCAAAGCCGCCCGGTATTTTCCCGAATCGAGTTCGGATAGATGATGGCATAACGAAGTCGGCCTCACGACGAGCCGAGTAAACTGTGCGGTGTCCAAACCTAACAGAGCTCGGACTGAAGGAGGCCGAGATGCGAATTATAGGTTGCAATCTACACGCTCGACAACAGACGATCGGGATGTTGGATAGCGACACGGGCGAGCTGGAAGAGAAATCTCGAACACCAAGGCGAGATCGTGCGGGAGTTTTATTCAACTTTCTTTCACTGATTGCGCGATGGTCTTCGGCTCGTGGGCCGAGATGTCGATGCCTGCTTCCTTCATAACCTCATTCGCGAGGGGATATCAGGGCGCCGCGTTCGGCCGCCGAACTCGCTACATCAAATTGGTCGCCCGTGAAATTGCGCAGAAAACTTCGGCGATCAAGCTGCGCGTGGCGTTGCCAGTCGAGAGAAATGAAACCTTTGGCTTGTGTCTAGCCATCATTTTTCGTTTTCATCGACTCAAATTCGCCGATATTCTGGAATCCGTATTGTTTACACACTTATGCTGGGACTTGGCATGGAGCAAGGCAGTCCCATTTAGCACAGTCTTGAAAAATTAATGTGGCACAGGATTTGCGCTTTCTCCTTTCATTGCATATGATCTGATTGCAATCCATCTTGAGGTGACGCTATGCCCCCTGAATACTACCTCGGCATAGGCATCGCAGCCATGCTGGTAGTCCTGTTGGGCATGTTTTTGCAGCGTTGGCTGGGCACGCGATTTGTCGTCCTGCACAAGAGCAGTGGCACAGACCAACTAGCTAATCAGCTATCGCGGATCGCTGATTCCCTTGAAAAACTAGTGGTCCACTTAGGAGTTTCGACGCCTACTGAAAAGTCGTCTGTTAAAGAGCCGTCGATCCCTCTACAGAGTGCTCCCCAACCAAGTGAAGCAGACTCAAAAAAGGTCGACCAGAACGCAGAGAGTCACGTCAGCTTATCCATGTTTGGCCGGTAGACCACCAATCTCGAAATGAGATAGGTAGTGATAATCCCTGTTATCGACACTTATGATGATGATGGCGTAAGATGCACGCAAAGTGGGCGGCTCGATTGGAGCTTGGTTATGCCCTCCGCTCAAAGACTCGACACTCACCAT
>Ga0210403_10000649_pt1 | contig 35372 bp, 37 predicted proteins | sample IncBWC19MmetaG_FD_150863 | JGI IMG/M metagenome (GOLD analysis project Ga0210403, IMG submission 150863) | Forest soil microbial communities from Barre Woods Harvard Forest LTER site, Petersham, Massachusetts, United States - Inc-BW-C-19-M | ecosystem: Environmental > Terrestrial > Soil >...
CGAGCTCGCCGAGGTCGTTCGCAACCTCTCGCTCCGCGAGAGCGAGAAGGGCCTTTCGACCGGCGAGAAGCAGATGTTCACGCGGACCAAGAAGATCCTCGCCTCGGAGCTGATGTACGCGCTCGACAAGGACGAGGAAGAGGCCGAGAACTACCTCGACGAGCTGCTCGCCGACTCGGCCACCAACCAGCTGGCCGTGGCCGGCGCCAAGTAGCGAGGCTTTCGCGCACGCGGCATAACCGCTGCGGTCAAGTTGCCGCGTGCGCGACAGCCCCCATCAGATGACCGTCGCCCTGATCGTGGCCGCCGGCAGCGGCGAGCGCCTGGGGGCGGGCCGGCCAAAGGCGCTGGTGGAGCTCGGTGGCCGGCCGCTGCTGCAATGGAGCATCGACGCCCTGCGTGAGGTCGCGAGCATCGAGCACATCGTGGTCGCGCTGCCCGCCGGTCTGGGCGCGCCCGCCGGCGCGATTGCGCTCGAGGGCTTGACGGCAGTCGAGGGCGTGATCGCGGTGGAGGGCGGAGCCGTGCGCTCGGACTCCGTGCGCAGGGCGCTCGCAGCGGCGCCGGAGGGCGACCCTGTGCTCGTGCACGACGCTGCGCGCCCGCTGCTCACTCCACAGATCGCCGAGCGCGTCATCGCGGCGCTCGTGGGCGACTCCAACGCCTCGGCTGCGATCGCGGCGGCCCCGATCACCGACACGGTCAAGCGCGCCGATGCGGCCGGCGTGGTGCAAGGCACGCTCGATCGCAGCGAGCTGTGGGCCGTCCAGACCCCGCAGGTCTTCCGCCGCGCCGCGCTGGTGCGCGCGCTGGAGGTGCACGTGGACGAGCTGGCGCAGGCCACCGACGACGCCTCCCTGATCGAGCGTCAAGGAGGCAGGGTGATCGTCGTCCCGACGAGCGCTGAGAACCTCAAGGTGACAACCACGCACGACCTGCGGTTGGCCGAGCTGCTGCTCGCGGCCAGATCGCGCGGCGCCAGCGAGCGCCCGAGCTGAATCCTGCTTGAATCGCGGGTCGCGCATGCTCACCGACTACCACGTGCACCTGAGGCCGGACGGCCACGACGCGACCCCCGCTGAGTACCACACGCAGGCCAACGCCGAGCGCTACCGCGCCGCTGCGCAGGAGCGCGGAATCGCGGAGCTGGGCGTCTCCGAACACATCTACCGCTTCTCGCAGGCGCTGGATATCTGGCGCCACCCCTTCTGGGAGCAGTTCGCCCACGACGACCTCGATGAGTACTGCGTCTTCGTGCGCGAGCACACCGACCTGCGCCTCGGGATCGAGGCTGACTTCGTGCCCGGTGGCGAGGACCGCCTGGCAGGGCTGTTGGAGGCGCGCGATCTCGACTACGTCGTGGGCTCGGTTCACTTCCTGCGCGACGGCGCTGTTGACATGGACGACTACAGCGTGTGGGACAGCGGGCGCAGCGTGGAGGAGATCTGGCGGCGCTACTTCCAGACCATCGGCGAGTCCGCAGCGAGCGGCCTGTTCGACGTGCTCGCGCACCCCGACCTCGTGAAGTACTGGAGCCCCACCCGCGGCGAGCGGCCCCTCCCGGAAGGCGACCTGCGCCGCTACTACGAGCTGGCGATAGACGGCATCGCCGAGTCGGGGATCGCGGTGGAGGTCTCGACCGCCGGCCTGCGCAAGCCAGTCGGCGAGATGTACCCGGCGCCCGCGTTCCTGGCGATGTGTCTGGAAGCGGGAGCGCCGGTGGCGCTCTCAAGCGATGCGCACCGCCCGCAGGACATCGGCGCCGACTACGACCGGGCACTGGAGATGCTGAGCGACCTGGGCGTGACCGAGCTGTGCGTGTTCGAGGGGCAGCGACGGCGGCGGATGGAGCCGATCGGCGCAGGCTCACAGCCGGCGGGCGAGCGATGACGCTCAGTGGCATCGGCTATGACTGCCACCGTTTCGGTTCTGGGCGTCCGCTGCTGATCGGCGGCGTGGAGATCCCCTCCGAGCGCGGCCTGGCGGGCCATTCCGACGCCGACGTGCTCACCCATGCGGTGATCGATGCGCTGCTTGGCGCGGCCGGCCTTGGAGACATCGGCGAGCATTTCCCGGACACCGACGAGCGCTGGCGGGGCGCCGACTCGATCGCGTTGCTCGGGGCGGTCGTTGAGATGGTGGGGGCCGGCGGCCTGCGGGTGCTCAACGTGGACTGCACGGTGATCATGGAGGCGCCCAAGCTCGCTCCCCACCGACACGCGATCCGCGAGCAGATCTCGCTGGCTCTGGGCATCCCCGCAGAGCGCGTGAACGTGAAGGCCACCACCGGCGAGGGCATGGGCTTCGTGGGTCGAGGCGAGGGAGTGGCGGCGCTGGCGGTGGCGAGCCTGCAGGCCGAAGCCTGAGCGCCCGCGCTGTGCGTGCGCCGGCGATGGCCCGGCGAACGCTAGGGTTGCCCCGCGATGAGAGAGATCCGGCTTCGCGACACCCGCACGGGCGAGCTGCAGCAGCTGCGCCCGCCCGATCCGCAGCGGCCGATCGGCATATACGCCTGTGGCCCCACCGTCTACGGTCGCATCCACATCGGCAACGCGCGGCCGTTCGTGGTGTTCAGCCTGCTCAAGCGGTTCCTGCAGCACGAGGGCTACAGGGTCACGCTCGTGGTGAACGTGACCGACGTGAACGACAAGATCTACGACGCCGCGCGAGGATCGGATCCCACCCAACCCAGGCCCAGCGCGGAGCTTGCAGCAGAGATGACCGCCCACTACCTCGCCGACACCAGCGCGCTGGGTCTCGGCCGGCCCGACGTGGAGCCGCTGGCCTCGGAGACGATGGACGCGATCAAGGATTACATCGCGGTGCTCGTGGACAGCGGCCACGCATATCCAGCTGGGGGTGACGTGTACTTCAGCGTTCGCTCAGACGCGGACTACGGAAGCCTCTCCCACCGCCAGCCCGACAGCATGGATCAGGGCGAGGGCGTGGACGGAGCCGAGCGCAAGCGGGATCCGCTCGACTTCGCGCTGTGGAAGGCGCACAAGCCGGGCGAGGACACCGTCTGGGACTCGCCCTGGGGGCCGGGCCGGCCGGGCTGGCACATCGAGTGCTCGGCGATGGCCGAGGAGCATCTGGGCGTGGAGTTCGACGTTCACGGCGGCGGCTCGGACCTCCTGTTCCCCCACCACGAGAACGAGGCCGCCCAGACCCGCTCAGCTCGCGGCCGTGAGCTTGCGAGGCTGTGGATGCACAACGGCATGATCCAGTTCACCGGGGAGAAGATGGCCAAGTCGGTGGGCAACATCGCGCTGCTGGGAGAGGTGCTCGCCGAGTACGGCTCGGAGGCCGTGCTGATGTACCTGTCCTCCGGGCACTACCGCCAGCCGCTGGCCTTCTCCGATGCGGCGCTGGAGCAGGCGCAGGCCAACGTGAGCCGCATCCGCGAGGCCGGCAGGCGCCTTTCAAGCGGCGACTCGCCCGCGGAGCTGGACAGGCTGCGTGACATGTTCTTCGACGCTCTCGCCCGCGACTTCAACACGCCTGAGGCGCTGGCGGTCCTCAACGAGTGGGTGCGCGAGGCCACGAGCCCGGCGCACGGCGGCTCGCCGGGCGATTCCCATCTGCGCGAGATGCTTGGCGTGCTTGGCCTCGAGAGCCTGCTCGCTCCCGCCGCGCAGGCGCCCCAGGCGGTCCTTGCGCTGGCCGAGCGCCGCGAGCAGGCGCGCCGCGAGCGCGACTTCGCCGCGGCCGACCGCGTGCGGGAGGAGCTCGCTGCGCTCGGCTGGGAGGTGCGCGACGGCGCGGACGGGTTCGAGCTGCTGCCGCTGTGATCCTCTACGGCCGCAACCCCGTCCGGGAGGCGCTGCGGGGGACGCGCGCCGGCCAGGTGCGCGAGGTGTGGGCCACGGCGGGCGCCGCGCGCGAGCCGTGGCTGGGCGGTGTGGCGGTGCGGATCGCCGGCGCCGAGGAGATCGAGCGCCGTTGCGGGTCCAGCTCCCACCAGGGCCTCTGCGCCGACGCCGGCCCCTACCGCTACGCGAGCGCCGATCAGCTGCTTGCGCGCGAGCAGCCTCTGCTGGTGGCGCTCGATCAGATCCAGGACCCGCAGAACCTGGGCGCGATCTGCCGCACCGCCGAGTGCGCCGGAGCGGCGGGCGTGGTGATCCCCGAGCGGCGCGCCGCCGAGGTCACACCCGCGGTTTGCAAGGCGGCGGCGGGGGCGGTGGAGCACCTCTCGGTGGCGCGCGTTCGCAACATGGCCGACTTCCTGGCTGAGGCGCGGCAGGCGGGCTGCTGGTGCTACGGCGCGAGCGCCGGCGGCGATGCACAGGGGCGTGGGCCCGTGCCATACGACCGCCCCGACTACCGGGGCGCCGGCGTGGTGCTCGTGCTTGGCAGCGAGGGCTCGGGCCTGCGCCCGCGGGTGGCCAAGGCGTGCGATGAGCTGATTGCGCTGCCGCTGCGGGGCAGGATGGAGTCGCTGGGAGTGAGTGCCGCGGCCTCCGCGCTGCTGTACGGCATCTTGCAAAATCGTGGCGCGGGGCTTGACAACGCGTCATAACTGTGGCAGGCTCGCGCCTACATAACGCTGAACCTAAGGTTGAGAAACCGTGGGAACTGAATAGCTTTGGCGCCAGGGGAGGAGTGCGCCACTGAGCAATTCGACGTCGCCCGAACGGGCGGTATCGAGAAAGGATCTGCTCGTGGCACGAATCTTCAATAACTCTAACTCTGAGCCCAAGGTCGAGGATGTGTTCCTGATCGCGCTCGCCAAGCAGGGCGATCGCAACGCCTACGACCGCCTGGTGCGCCGCTACTACGGCTTCGTTCGGCTCAAGGCCTCCTCCTACTTCCTCGCCGGCGGCGACGCCGACGATCTCATCCAGGAGGGGCTCGTGGGGCTCTACAAGGCCATTCGCGACTTCCGCACCGACCGCGAGTCGAGCTTCCGCAACTTCGCCGAGCTCTGCATCACCCGCCAGATCATCACCGCCGTGAAGACAGCCACGCGCAACAAGCACGTGCCGCTGAACCAGTACGTGTCGTTCTCCTCCACGCCCGCCGGGAGCGGGGATGACGTGCCCACGCTCGACCAGATGCTGCCCGGGCCCACCGTCCACGACCCCGTCAACCAGGTGATCTCCTCCGAGGAGCTGCGCTCGCTCGTGGGCTGCCTCTCGACCGCGCTCTCCGAGCTCGAGAGCCGGGTGCTCTCGCTGTACCTCGACGGCTACTCCTACGAGCAGGTCGGCGAGCGTCTCACCTGCGACACCAAGACCGTGGACAACGCCCTGCAGCGCGTCAAGCGCAAGGTCGGCGCGCACCTGGACTCGCGCGCGGTCGCCGCCTGAGCCGAGGCGCCGCTTAACGACTGTGGCCGCCCCCGGGGGACGGCCACAGCGCGTGGAGGATGCTGCTGGGTGGAGCTTGTGTCAGTGGGGCAGCGTGGGCTGCACCTGGGGTACCGCCAGGGCCGCGGGTGCCACTTCCATTTCGATCGGCGCGCTGGCCGAGCCCTGGTTCAGCGGGTCTCCCGGGATCTTGATCCGGTAGACCTCTTTGCCGTTCCCGATCACATCGTGTGTGATCGAGTAGGTCCCGCCCGCAGTCACGAACCCGATGTCCACGATGTGGTAGCCGCCACCGAACAGGTTGGCGCGCTCGAGGTACACCGTGTGACCCACGCGGATGGGCGCCGCGGTGCCGGAGAACGTCACCGGGGTCCCGGAGGTCACTTTGGTGGCCGACGCGGCCGCCGTCACGACCCAGCGGACGCCCTCGAACACCGACGCGGAGCTAATAGATCCGCTGGTTGCTTTGTAGAGGGTGTTCTGGGTGGCGGATGGAATCGTCAGTTCCCACGCCCCGCCGGCGCCGGTGGTCACTTCGCCCACCTTGACGAACGGCGTCCCGAAGGTGTGTCCGAGGATCGCGACTTTCTGGCCCGCTCCGGCTTTGAGCACGCCTTTGAGCAGCAGCGGCTGGCCGAAGGGGATCGGGTCGATCTTCGGTTCGAGCGTGAGGTTGGCGTTCTGCGCCTGGGAGATCACGTAGTTCACCATGTCTGAGATGCCACGCTGGTCGAACTTGCCGTGCGGGCGCACCACCACGCGCAGGTTCGCGTCGCCGGGCACGGCGAAGCTGTGTGTGATCGAGAACGTGCCGTCGAGCTTCACGAACACGTTGCCCTGGATCGGGCCCCATTCTTCGCTGCTGGTGGAGGCCTCGCGCTGCAGCACCACTTCGGCGCCCGCGTCGGCGGGGTTGACAGAGCCCTTGAACGTCACGCGGTGGGCGAGCCCGGTAAGCAGCGTGGAGCCTTCGGGCGCGGGTGGGATCAGGGTCACCTGCGGAGCGACCTTCACGATCCTGTTGACGCTGCGGCGGCCCAGCGCGCGCGCGTAGAACACGCTGTCGGTGACGATCGCAGCCGGCGTGAAGGTGTAGCTGCCGTCGGCCGCGGTGGTCGCGGTGCCCGCCACTTTGAAGCCGGGCACGCCTGCCATGCGCTCATAGATGGTGACCGTCTGGCCGCTCGTACCGCCGCCCAGGCAGTTGAGCGCGCCCGACACGAGCACCGATTCGCCGCTGGTGACCACGTGGGGGTCCGCCGACAGGCTCAAGCGGCAAGCCCCGGGTTTGATGGGTTTGACGCTGTGATGGCCGTGCGCAGCCAGGGCTCCGGCCGGCGCCAGCGCCAGCACGGAAGCCGCGGCAGCCACAGCCGAGCCCAGCTTGGTTGATCGCATCCTGTGCCTTCTCCTTGGTGGTGGGGGACAGTATTTGGGTGGTTTGTCAGTCGCTCCCTAAACCCCCTGTGACGGCCATCGTTGCGGTGCGGGCGGGCTGAAATCGGGCCTGCAGGCGCGGCCCTGTGCGGGCGGCCAATCGCTGCGCCGACCTCCCCGCGCCACGCCTGTGCCCGGCGCCTTGCGTGCAGCGTCACAATGAAGCCATGCGTTCGCTCGGAGAGCTCGTCGCGGCGAGCTCGGAGCTCCTCAACAAGCGTGGCATCTACCTCGGGCGGCGCTCCACCAAGATCCACGTGGCGCTCTACAGGCGGACGCGCGGCCGGGTCGGCGGACACGTGCCCGGCTGGCCAAAGGCCCGCATAGCCCTGGTCGACCACACGGGTGCCAGGAGTGGGGTGAGGCGGACCTCTCCGGTGATGTACCACGAGGATGGACGCGCCATCGCCGTCGCCGCCTCCAAGGCCGGCCAGCCGACGCACCCCGCGTGGTTCCACAACCTCCGCGCGAACCCCGACACCACGATCCAGATCGGCTCGGTCGTTGCCGAGGTTCGCGCGCGCGTCGCCAGCGAGGAGGAGCGCAATCGTCTCTGGCCGGAGTTCGTCGCGTTCTAGCCCGGGTACGACTTCTACCAGCGGAACGCGAAGGGCCGCAGGATCCCGATCGTGATCCTCGACCCCCGGTAGGAAGGCCGATCGCAAGCCGCCCGCGGCACGCGACTATCGCGCGCTCGCCGGCGGCTCCACTGCGATCACGTTGGTGGGATCGGGCTTGCCCTCGGCGGGGGCCTGGCTGTAGTCGCCGAAGGCGCCGTCGCGCTGCGCGACCGCCGCCCCGACGCCCTCGCGCTCGGCGAGCTCGATGAAGCTGCGCGCCTCAGGTGTGTTGCGCATCAGCCCGTCCAATACCGGTCCGAGTAGTTGCGTGGAGGCCAGCCCCATGTTCTCGTAGGCCTGGTTGACGATCAGCTTCATCGCCGCCAGCTGCGAGGCGGGGATGGCGGCCAGCTCGCGCGCGCGGCGGTACACCTCCTCCTCCAGCCGAGCAAACGGCACGGCGGCGTTGATCAGCCCGACCTCCACCGCTGCGCTGCCCGACAGGGGCCTGCCGCTGAGCGCGTGCTCCTTGGCCCTCGTGAGGCCCAGGCGATAGAGCCACATGCCCGTCAGGTAGCAGCCCCACATGCGCGAGTAGGAGGTGCCGATGCGCGCGTCCTCGCTGGCGATCACCAGGTCCGCGCACAGCGCCATGTCGCTGCCGCCGCCCACGCACCAGCCGTGCACCTGGGCGATCACGGGCTTTGGGGTGCGCCACAGGCTCATGAACTTGGGCACCGCGCCGAGGCTCTGAGCGGTCGCCGCGGCGAAGTCCTTGCCGGGATCCCACGCGCCGTCCGTGGTGAGCGCCTCGTCCCAGTGGTGAAAGCCCTCGCCGAAGTCGAACCCCGCGCAGAACGCACGGCCGGCGCCGCGCAACACGATCACCTTCACCTGCGGGTCCGCCGTAGCGCGGTGCACCGCCGCCTCGAGCTCCTCGGGCATCGGTGGCACGATCGTGTTCAGGCGCTCCGGCCGGTTCAGCGTGATCGACGCCACCGAGTCCGCGGCGTCGTAGCGGAGCGTCTGAAATGACATGGCCGCGATGCTAATGGCTCACGCTCGTCCCGACGCGGTGCTGCCCTTCCCGAAGCCTCACACCCGTCCCGACGGAAGCCTCACACCCGTCCCGACGCCGCGTCGATCGCTCGCGCCAGGCGCGAGGGGCGCCCACTGGCGGCCTCCATGCGGTCGGCCTGGCGGTAGAGCGCATACACCGCGTGGATCTCGCCCCAGCGCAGCGGCTCGGGCTCCCATCGCGGCGAGCGCCTTCCCACCCACGGCAGCGCCACGAGCTCGCTCGGCTCCCCAAGCAGCAGGTCGCGCAGCGTGCGGCCTGCGAGATTCGCAGCGGCCACGCCCTCGCCCACGTAGCCGCCCGCCCACGCAATCCCGCTCGCGGGGTCTGCCGCCACCGACATGCACCAGTCGCGCGGCACCCCCAGCACCCCCGACCATGCGTGCTCCACGGCCGCGCCGGCGGCTGCTGGGAACATCGTGCGCAGCTTGGCGCGCAGGCGCTCGACCGTCGCCTGCGAGGTCGCCCCGCTCCCGTCGGTGCGCGAGGCGAAGCGGTAAGGCTTCCCACGTCCGCCGATGGCGATGCGCCCGTCGGCCGTGCGCTGTAGGTAGACGTAGGCGTGCGCGCCGTCGCTCAGCAGCTCCGCGCCAGCCCAGCCGATCTCGCGCCAGGCGGTGGGGGAGAGGGGCTCGGTGACGATCATCGAGCTGTTCATCGGCACGAGCGCGCGGCGCAGTCCGCGCAACTGCGCGGTGTATCCCTCAGTGGCGCGCACCACCCAGCGTGCGCGCACCGTCCCTGCCGGCGTGAGCGCTTCGTGGGCGCGAATCTCCTGCACGGGCGTGCGCTCGTGGATGACCACGCCCAGGTTCTCCACCGCCCGCGCAAGGCCGCTGACCAGCTTGGCCGGGTGCACGCGCGCAACGTGAGGGGTGAATGCGCCGCTGCGCGCGCCGCCTACCACCAGCCGCTCTGCAAGCTCCTCACGGCCGAGCTCGCGCAGGTCGTGCTCGGAGAGGCCGAGCTCGTGCGCCTCACTCACGTACCGGCGCAACAGCGAGGCCTGCGCCTCGCCGATCGCCACGGTGAGCTGCCCCGCGCTGAGGAAGTCAGCCTCGATGCCGTGCTCGGCCACCACTGCGCCCACCTCCCGTACGGTGTCGAACATCGCGCGCTGGAGCGCGAGATAGCCGTCGCGCCCACCGCGGCGTTCGTAGACACGCGCGGGGCCGGAGAAGAACCCGGAGACCCAGCCGCCATTGCGCCCAGAGGCCCCGAACCCCACCATCTCGCGCTCGAGCACCACCACGCGCAGCTGCGGTTGCGCGCGCTTGACGTAGTAGGCCGTCCACAGGCCCGTGAAGCCGCCGCCCACGATCGCCACGTCAGCCTCGGCGGGTCCGGCAAGCGGGGCGCGGGACGCCACCGCGCCCCCGAGCGAGCGCCACCAGTAGCCCAGTTCGCCGGTGCGCACCGCCTGAGCCTAGCCGCGCGAGGCGACCGCGTCTCTGCGCCGCGTGAGCGCAGGTATGATCGGTCCACTCGGTCTGGCCGCTCGGCCAGCCAGGTGAGGCAAGGGTGCTGCACGAATGGGAGAGGAGACGGCTATGGAGGCCGCTTTGAACGGGTCTGTCACGCGCCGGAGCACCGCGGACATAGTGGCCGCGGCGGGCACGCTGGCGCAGGCGTTCCGCAACACAGCGGCCGAACGTGCGGAGGAGGTGGCGATCCGCACCAAGGGCGACGCCTTCACGATCACCTGGGGTGAGCTGCGCGAGCGCGTTGATGCGCTGGCCGGCGGTCTCGCCGAGCTCGGCCTGCGCCGCGGCGACACCCTGGCGCTGATGCTCTCCAACCGTCCCGAGTTCCACATCTGCGACCTGGCGGGGATGATGATCGGGGCGGCCCCGTTCTCGATCTACAACACCTACACGCCGGAGCAGATCCAGTACCTGGTGGCCGATGCGGGCGCCGAGATCCTGATCTGCGAGCAGGCCTACCTGCCGCAAGTGCTGCAGGCCCGCGCCGAGTTGCCCGACCTGCGTCACGTGATCGTGGTCGACGGCGAGCCCCCCGCGGGAACATCCTCGCTTGCGAGCGTGGAGGCGTTGAACACGGACTTCGACGTCGAGGCCTCGGTGGCGCAGATCCAGCCCACTGACGTGCTCACGCTGATCTACACCTCGGGCACCACCGGGCCGCCGAAGGGGGTGCAGCTGATCCATCGCAACCTGCTGGCCGCAGTGGAGGGCCTGGACGAGCTGATCGACTTCCCGCGCGACGGCCGCGTGATCTCCTGGCTGCCGGCGGCCCACGTGGCCGAGCGCAACGCTCACCACTACCTGCCGATCGTCTTCGGCCTGCAGATCACCTGCTGCGACGATCCGCGCCAGGTTCTCTCCTATCTGCCCGAAGTGCGGCCCAGCTGGTTCTTCGCGGTGCCGCGCATCTGGGAGAAGCTGAAGGCGGGCCTGGAGACGATGATGGCCGGTCAGCCCGAGGAGCAGCGCGCGGGGATGCAGGCTGCTCTGGACGCCGCGGTTGAGAAGGTACGCCTGGAGCAGCGCGGCGAGGAGGTGCCCGCCGAGCTGGCCGAGCAGGTGGCCCGCGCGGACGCCGAGATCTTCGCGGGGCTGCGCGCGATGCTGGGTCTCGACCAGGTGGAGGCCATCAACGTGGGAGCGGCACCCACCCCCGTCGAGGTGCTCGAGTTCTTCCACGCCATCGGCTTGCCGCTGGCCGAGCTGTGGGGGATGAGCGAGACGTGTGGCGCGGGCACCGTCAACCCAGTCGCACGCATCAAGATCGGCACCGTCGGTCCGCCGGCTCCCGGCGTGCAGATCAAGCTCGACGGCGACGGCGAGGTGCTCGTCAAGTCGGACGTGGTGATGGTGGGCTACCGCAACCTGCCGGAGAAGACCGCCGAGGCCTTCACCGAGGATGGCTGGTTGAGGACTGGTGACATCGGCGTGCTCGACGAGGACGGCTACCTGAAGATTGTCGATCGCAAGAAGGAGCTGATCATCAGCGCGGCGGGCAAGAACATGTCCCCCGCCAACATCGAGGCCACGCTGAAGACGGCCTCCCCGCTGATCGGCCAGGCGTGCTGCATCGGCGACCGGCGCCCCTACAACACCGCCCTGATCGTGCTGGACGCCGACTTCGCGCCCGTCTGGGCGGCCAAAGCGGGCATCGAGGACGTCACGCTCGAGACCCTCGCGCGCGAGGATCGTGTGCGAGCGGCCGTGCAGGAGGGCGTGGACGCCGCCAACGAGAAGCTTGCGCGGGTGGAACAGATCAAGAAGTTCACGCTCGTGGAGGGCGACTGGCTGCCCGGCGGCGTGGAGCTCACGCCCACGATGAAGCTCAAGCGCAAGCCGATCGCCGAGCGCTACGGGGCGGAGATTGAGGCGATGTACGCGGGTGGGTAGTTAGGCGCGCGTGAAGTCGGCGCAGCGGCGCGGGCGCCCACCAGTTCCAGCGGCCGAGCAGGCCCATCAGGGCGGGGACGAGCAGCGCACGCACCACGAACGCGTCCAGCAGCACGCCGGCCGCGGTGCCGAGGCCGATCTCCTTGAGAAACACGATCTTCGAGGTCGCAAACGCGCCGATCGCCACCGCCAGCAGGAGCGCCGCGGCGGTGACCAGGCGGCCGGTGCGCTGCAGCCCGAGCGCAACCGCCTCGCGATCGTCCATCCCCTGATCGCGCAGCTCCTTGATGCGCGTGAGCAGGAACACGCCGTAGTCGGTTGATAGCGCGAACACGAGCGCCGCCAGCACAAGGAAGTCCGTCGACTCGATCCCGGCAGGGCGCGTGTAGGCGAGCGGGCCCGTGAGGCGGCCGTCCTGGAAGACCACCACCAGCAGGCCGGTGGCCGCGCCCACCGTGATGGCGTTCATCAGCAGCGCCTTCAGCGGCAGGATCACTGATCCGGTCATGAGCCACAGGATCGCCAGCGTGCTGAGTGCGAGCAGCCCGATCGCCAGCGGCAGGCCTCCGGCGATCGCCGCCTGCTGGTCTCCGAACAGCGCGGGCTCGCCGCCCACCGCCACCGGATAGCGGCTGGGAAGCGTGCGGATCTCCTTCACCGCGCGCTGCGCGCGCACCCCGATCGCGGGGCCGGCGGCGGAGGCGCCGATCCTCCATGTGCTCGCGCCGACGTACACAGGTGCGCTCACGCGGGTCACGCCGGCCTGGTGGGAGATCGCGCGGGCGTAGTCCGCGAGCTCACCCCCGGCGCTCGGCGGCGCGCTCACGGCGAGCTCCAGCGGGTTGGGGTCGGCGCGCGGGAACTCGCGCGCCAGCGCATCGCTGACCACGCGCGCGCTGCGCGAGGAGGGCAGCACCGAGGCGTCAACCCCCGACCAGTGCGCGCGCAGGTCGGGCACGGCTGCTATCAGCAGCACCGCCGCCGCGCCCGCTGCCACTGCGCCGGGTCGTCTCATGATCGCGCGCGCCAGGCGATACCAGCCTCCTGCGCCGTCCCTGCCGGCGCGCGGGCTGCCGATGCGCCGGCCGAGCAGCACCATCAGGGATGGCGTCACGGTCAGCGCCACCACCGCTGCAACGATCGCCACCACCGCGCCGCCGATGCCCATCGACTGCAGGAAGCGCAGTGGGAATACGGTCAGCGAGGCTGTTGCCGCCGCCACCGTGAGCGCGCTGAAGATCACAGTCCTGCCGGCTGTGGCCATCGTGGTGCGCAGCGCGTCGGGCACCTCCGCGCCCCCGCCCAGCTCCTCGCGGAAGCGCGCCACCATGAACAGGCTGTAGTCCACCGCGAGGCCGAGGCCGAGGCCGATCACGAGGTTCAGCGCGAAGGAGGACAGCGGCAGGGCGGCGTTGATCAGGCGCAGCACCGCGAATGCTCCAAGTACGGACAGGATCCCGCCCGCCAGCGGCAGCAGCGCGGCCGCCCCGCCGAACACGAGGAAGGCCAGCAGCGCGAGCAGCGGGAACGCCAGCAGCTCGGCGACGCCGAGGTCGGCGGTGGCCTGCTGCCCCACCTGATAGCCCGACACCGCGCGGCCGCCGAGGAGCACGTCGCGCCGCGCGGCGAACGCGGCCGTGATGCGCTTGGCCGCTTCGTTGCTGTCTGCCGCCGCCCGCAGCGTGGCCGCCACCATCGTGCTCCGACCGCCCTGCGCAATCAGCGGCGAGGGCGAGCCGGGGGAGGGGACAGCCACGGAGGCCACGCCCCGGTCGGCTGCGAGCAGCCTCGCGGCGCTCCTCACCGCCGGGCTGGACGGCGGGGCCTGGACGAGCGCGAGCACGCCCGCCGCGGGCTCTGCGCCGGTGGCCCGCTCGATCTGGGTGCGCGCAGCCGCCGCCTGAGAGCCCGGATCCTCGAAGTCGTTGCGGGCCTTCAGCACCGACGCTGCGGGTTCGCCCACGGCGGCGAGCAGCATCAGCATGAGCAGCCCCAGGAGCGCGATGCGACGCGGCTGGCGGGCGTGGATGTCGGCGAGTCGGCTGAGCATGATGCCTCCTGGAGGTGTTTACGACTATATATATACAGATGTAAGTATACGTTCGTCAAGTGACATTGCTAGGATTGCGTCATGGCATCCGGCGAGCGCATCCGCAACCCGCGCGGCGAGGGCGAGAAGCTGCGCGTGGCGCTGCTCGACGCGGCAGAATCGCTGCTGGCGGAGGTGGGTGACGTGCGCGGGCTGTCGCTGCGCGCGGTTACGGCCGGAGCGGGGGTCACGCCAAACGCCCTCTATCTTCACTTCGAGGATCTGGGCGAGCTGGTGCTCGCGCTCGAGGAGCGCTCCTTCCAGGAGCTGCGGGCGGCGCTCGAGCGGGCCGAGCGTGAGCACGAGGGCGATCCCTGGGCCCAGCTGCTGGCGATGGGCGAGGCCTATTGCGAGTTCGCCGAGCGCCGCCCGGCGAACTACCGGCTCCTGTTCGGCACCTACGTGGCCGGCGCCAAGATCATGCCGCGCGATCCAGAGGAGCGGCTGGCCGCGGCGATGGACTCGGGCATCGACACGTTCAACACGCTCGCGCGGGCGGTGGCGCGCTGCGCTCCCGAGGTGGGCGACCCGTTTCCGCTCGCAGTGCAGGTGTGGTGCGCGTTGCACGGCTACGTGTCGCTGCAGCCGGTGATGCCCTCCTTCCCGTTCCCGTCGCGCCAGCAGTTTCTCGCCGACAGTCTCATCGCGCTGCTCGCCCGCCGCTGAAGCAACGCGGCAGTAGACTCGATTTTATCCCGGAGTTGCCTGATAAACACGAGCTGCCCCACTATCAAGCCTCAGCGGGTAAGCTCGCCGCGTTGAAGTTCCGGATCACCATCCACTCTGGCTTTGTGGCCCCACCTGACGCGCTCGATCTGCTCGCACAGCGGCTTGGCGCCGGCACCGGGGTGACGAGGTTCACCCAGGGCGTTGCCGAGATCAAAGTGACCTGGGATGAAGATCTGCCGGTGTCGATGGAAAGCGACGAACGTGAGCAGATGGGCCGCCTCGCGGTGCTCGGGATGGTGCGCGAGACATGCGAGCGCTCGCCGAATCTGAAGTTCGACTGGTACGCGATTAGCGCGCGACGCTACTGAGCGCCGAGCCGTTTGGGCGCCGACCCGGGGTGGAGGCCGAACACCCGCAGCCTAGAAGCTGATCCGCACGCCGGAACGCGCGCGCGAGGCGCCGAAGCCCAGGTGGGCGGCGCGCCGGCGCACGCGAGCGAGCACCAGCCGCCCCAACAGCAGGGTCGAGAAGGCCAGCACGAGCGTGCTCACCGACAGGTAGGCCACGGCCACGAGCAGCACTCCCGCGATGCCCGCAGCGGCGTCGGCCTGTTCGCCAAGCCACCAGAAGGGGATCGCCACGCCCGCCAGCAGCACCGCCGGCAGCAACGCCAGCGCGAGCAGGTGCTTGAGGCGATATCCGGTCAGCCGGCGCAGCAGCCACAGCGCGGAAGGGCTCGAGAGATGCATGGGCGCAGTGTAGTCCGAGTGTGAGTGGGCGCCGCCGAGGACTTCAGCTGCAAGGTTACGGCAGCAGCTCGAACGCCTCGCGGTGGCGCGGAGCCACGGCGCCGAAGTGGCGACGGTCGAGGGTCACGATGGTCGCGGCCTTGAGTCGCTCCGCGAGGGCCACCACCGAGGCGTCGGTTCCCCCAAGTGGGAAGTCCGCGTACCGCGCGACGAGCTCCGCCATGCGCGCGAAGTCCTCGCGACTCGGTCCCTCGACATCGAGCTCCCCAATACCGTCGAGGAATCGGCTCTCCGCGGCTGCGCCGAGCCGCCGCCCCACGAAGTACGTCGCCTCCGCAACCACCAAGGCGGGTACGACCAGCCGGAGGTCCGTGCGCGCCAGTGTGGCGAGCGATGCGACGTGGTCCTGGTCGTCCGTGTCAGCCGCCGCGTAAAGCGGACCGGCGTCAACTACGGCCAGGGACGTCATTCCACTCCTGCTCCAGCAGCTGCTCCATGTCTCGAGCGGTGCTGCTATGACCGCTGCCGCCGAGATCTGCGAAGCCGAGCGTGCGTGGCTCGCCCTGGACCAGCCCGAGGTGCTGCGCGAGCGCTGTGCGAGCGACCTCGGACACCGAGGCGCGTCGCCTCTGCGCCTCGCGGTCCACGGCCTGCGCAAGATCGTCGGGGAGAGAGATAGTGGTGCGCCTCATACGCGCATACTAGCATCGCGGATACGAATGAAAAGCCTGCAAGCGCAGGCGTTCTCACAAGCCGGAGGGCGGGCTCGAACCCACTGACCCCCCCCGTTACGAGCAGCTCGTCAGGGGGAGTTACGGCAAGAATCAGAGCCGACGGCCGGGATCGAACCGGCGACCCCCGGTTTACAAAACCGGTGCTCTGCCAGCTGAGCTACGTCGGCGTAGCGGACGCATCCTACCGCCGCAGCGCCCACCTTCGTCCTGCCTTGCTCGAGTTTCGGTGCTGTCACGGTCCGGCTCATTGTGGCGCGGTCGGGTTGAGGTGGTGGGCTTGGGCTGCGGCGTGTAGGTCGCTGTCGTAGACGAACATCGCCCCGAGGTCTTCCCGCATGGTCAGCGCGGTGGCGAGGTGGATTGCGTCCATGGCTCGCAGTGGCGGGGTGTGGGCGTCGGTCGCGAGCTCGATGATCTCGGGGGATAGGGGGATCAGGTTGATGCGCTCGAGCGCTGCCTGAGCGCGTTTCGGCGGGGTCCAGCAGCCGCTCGGTGAGGGCGAGGGCACGCTCCACCTCTGGGTCGCGTTCGAGATGGCCATGCTTCACGAGTAGGCGAAGCGACCTTGATGCTGTCCGCGACCCATCGCGGCCCTGAACTCACGGCGAGCGCCGATGATGCCCGCCAGCGCCGGCCTGCAGTTCTGAAGAAACCCAGTCAGCGAAAGCGGGAGCCCACGGTGGGCTCCCGCTTCGCCCTGCCAAGACGGCAACGCACCGAGTGTCGCCGACACCACCGCGGCTCGTCCGAGGCGGCAGCGGGTTTGCGAACTGCGTCGCGCCTCGTTGCCGCGGAACACCGCAGTGTGGCCGGGTAGGTTGCCCCACCTGCGATGCGGGTTGTGCGGATTAGCGACGTAGCTCTGCCTGTAGCCGGGTTGCGAGGCGGACGGAGGCGTCGATCTCGACTTGGCGGATTGAGACGCTCTCGACGCTGATCCCGAATGGGACGCCGACGCGCCGGCAGAATGCGATCAGCTCGACGGCCGTAGCGACGGCTTGCTCGTAGGACGCTTCTAGGGTGTCCTCCGCGTGACGTAGCTCGTTCTCGATCCAGCGCGGCACATCAACACCGAGCCACTGAACGAACTCCAGTGTCTTCACCGACCCGCAGACCGAGAACGTAAAGACGATCGGCGCCGGCTTCAGACCACGAGCGGCGCACTCGTAGTGATAGTCGGAGACCAGATCCTTGGCGACGTTGACGTCATAGACGATCTGGGTGACAAAGAACGAGCAACCTGCAGCCTGCTTCGCAAGCAGACGGAGGTGCTCCGTGCCTCCGCGCGCGTGGCGCTCAGGAATCGCCACACCTCCGAGCAGGAGATCCGGGCGCACCTCACTCCGTAGTTCGTAGGCCCGCAGCAGAGAGGTCGCGACCGGCTTTCCACGGGACGACGCACCGACGAACACCGACAGCGCCTGGGTTGGGGCCTGTTCGCTGAGCCACGACTGAAGCTGTTGCTCTGGGTACTTGCTGACAGCGCGGTACACGATTGCGGGTACCTCCAAGCCGACGAGATCGCGAGCGAGATAGTCGGCGGGGTCCATCGTGGGCAGGAACGGAAAGGGCCGTTCCTCGGGATTGCGGTCGCTCTCGTCATCAATGTCGTAGAGCACGAGGCCGTCGATGCCCACGGGGCGCAGGCGCTCGAGCGTCTTCGCGGCGATCTGACGGGCGTGCTCTGGTTCGGTCGTCAGCCGCGGTGGCGTCAGCGCGAAGAGCAAGAACTCACCCGTCCCCTCCGCAATGCGCCGCTGCAGCTCCACGCGCCGAAGCGTAGCCAAGCGCCCGTGCACTACGACTTGGCGCCAGCGGTTGTGACTCCACTAGCAGCGCACAACTCGGTGTCTCGCCTGCACAAGAGTCGCGTCGGATGCCGCTTGGACGCGCCATCCGGCGTGAGTCGCCGCGACTGACGCGAACCAAGACGACCGTGGCGTTGCCGATCGCGACCGGACCAACACGCAGCACGTCCCTGGAGTGGGCTCACGGCGGGTTCTCGCCCGTCTCGACCCTCGCGTGTCGCTGGACCCCAAAGGCCCGCAGACCGGACGGACCAGCCTTGCTACATGCGCAGGGCACCGTGCGGCAGAATCGGTCGCGGCGCTGCTTTGGACGACATCCGAGCACGCCGACTGATGGTCCGCCCACGCCCACTCGCGTTTGGGAGAGCGCAAGCACTTGCCTTGCCGGGCTTCTTACCCGCAGTGCGTCCAACTCGGGCGTCTCGCTGGCCATGCCGGCGCCTGAGTCGATCGCCGACCGGTGACATTGACAAGCTCGCCGCGCGAGAGCACCGCTTCGCTAGCGCCGCCTTCCCATTCGCAGCATCATCTCTTACAGCGGGCGAGTTCGATCATCTGGTACTCTGCCCGCTGGCTGGCTCGGGGTGGTTCTCGGGCCCTTAAACGGAAGGGGTCCGTATGCGACTGCAGAGCGGTGTCTTGCCTGGGGGTGCCGTGGTGTTTGGCTGCGGAATGGCCTCTGAGGCGGGCCTTGCTGGGGGTGGTCGGCGTACCTGGCTGCGCTACAGGCGTTTGGCGTTGCTGCTCGGGGCGGTGCTTGTGGCGAGTGCCGTTTCCGCGCGTGCTGCTGACGCGAGTTATAGAGCCTATGTCGCCAACAACGGTAGCGGCACGGTGACGCCGATCAACGTGGCGACGAACACTGCCGGCACTCCGATCGCCTTCGGCGAAGGTCCTTACGGGGTTGCGATCACGCCGAACGGCAAAACCGCCTACGTCACTAACGCGAGCAGCGGCACGGTTACACCGATCGCGGTGGCGACGAACACTGCCGGCACTCCAATCCCCGTCGGCAGTCTCCCGCTCTCGGTTGCGATCACGCCGAGCGGCGAAACCGCCTACGTCAGCAACTTCGGCAGCGGCACGGTCACGCCAATCACGGTGGCGACGAACACGGCCGGCGCCCCGATCCCCGTCGGTGAAAGCCCGGTAGGGGTCGCAGTCACACCGAACGGCGAAACCGCCTACGTCGTCAACGACACGGTCAGCGGCACGGTGACGCCGATCAATGTGGCGACGAACACTGCCGGTACTCCGATCCCCGTCGGCACGCTTCCCCTTGGGATTGCGATCACGCCGAACGGCGAAACCGCCTACGTCACCAACTATGAAAGCGGCACGGTCACGCCGATCGCGGTGGCGACGAACACGGCCGGCACCTCAATCCCGGTCGGCCGTTACCCAAACGGGATTGCGATCACGCCGAACGGCGAAACCGCCTACGTCGCTAACGAGGGCAGCGAAACGGTCACGCCGATCACGGTGGCGACGAACAGCGCCGGTACCCCGATCACCGTCGGCTTCCAGCCGTTCGGGGTTGCGATCACGCCGAACGGCGAAGCTGCCTACGTCACCAACGCGGGTAGCGGCACGGTCACGCCGATCACAGTGGCGACGAACACGGCCGGCACGCCGATCCCCGTCGGCTCGGGCCCGTTCGGTGTTGCGATCACGAGCGTGAACACGGTGAACGTGACATGTGCCGGCAACAGTGGGACCGTCACGCTATCGCCGGGGCTGACAGACACCGCAGTCTTTCAACGCGTCCAAATCAAAGGGACTTTGACGGATTGCACGGGCGACCCGTTTACGAAGGCGAAGTACACCGCGAACTTGACTACCGCCAGCAAAGCGGCATGCTCGGTGTTGAAAGGTCCGGGCGAAAGAGCGTTTGGGGTAGTGAAGTACACCTGGTCACCGAAGGCGGAGAGCACGACGGGGACATTCAGCATGCCGCTGACAGAAACAGCGGGAATCGCACTCTCAAGCGCACTGGAAAGTGGGCCCCATTCGCCGTTGACGCTCTCGGGGACAGCCACGGAGAGCTATACCAATGCAGCCGCGTGCGGGCTACCGCAGGGAAAACGCGGGATCATCAAACCAGTCACGAAAGGCACGTTCAGCGGATCAGCGGTCAACTTCGAATAGGCCGTCACGAAACAACCAGCGAGGAGATCCTGTGCCCGGGCCCAGGATCTCCTCGCGCTCTCCTGCTTGGGAATGACAGCGAGCGTCCGGGCGAGGCCGCGCACACGCTCGCAACGGACGAACTGCGAGTGAGAAGCCCGGCAAGGCAAGTGCTTGCGCTTTCCCAAGCGCGAGTGGGCATGGGCGGACCATCAGTCGGCAGGCTCGGATGTCGTCCCGAACGGCAGTGCGACCGCGCCTGAGTCGCTGTTCTGCATCGCCCGATGGAACAGGCGCCTACGATGGCGCCGTGGATGATCTGGGGCTCGGGAGTGGGAGGCGGTTTGATCCGCGCTCGGCGGAACAAGACGGGTCCCGCCTTGCCGGGGTGCGGGCACTCCCGGCCCGAGTGGTTGCTGACCTGCTCTGCGAGGTTTCGCTACCCGGCGAACGTCGCGAAAGTCCAGTGGTTTCCGTCGGGGTCTGCCACGGTGAAATCGCGCGATGGATAGTCGGTTTGATCCACGAGTGGGTGCACGATGGCGGCGCCTATCTTGAGCGCTCGCTCCATCACAGCGTCAGGATCAAAGGTGACGACGTGCAGCGAGCTGGTGCCTGCCCGACAGGGCGTGCTGCGCTCGCCCGTGCTGGACAGCAACACGCGACCACCCTCAGGCCAATCCAATTGGCAGTGATGGACTAGCCCCTCCTGCTCTCCCGGGATCATCAGATCCTCGGTGAAGCCGAGACCAAGCAACCAGTCGCGCAACACCAACGCGTGGTCGCTGACGACGCTCGCCCAGACGCTCTGTTGCCGGATTCCGCTGGTTCGCACGGTCATCGTCGACATCGAAGCTTACGTGACCGCCGACTCCGCGGCGACGCCGCTGCAAGACCATCCCGCGCCAGTTCTCCGGCTCGACCCCCTTCGCGTTTGGACGCGCCGCGGTAGCACCGCGGGCTCTGTCGGTTCCTGCTTCGTTCCCGATGCGACCGTGTCTGCGTCAACGGCGGCGCCGGTCCCACGGTGCAGCGAGGCCGTCCACGTGCACACGAGGTGAACGCCTGCTTTCGCTCGGCGAGGGTATTCGTGTCGAGTTCTCCTAGAGACCCGGAAAGCGCGCACGGCCGTCTCGCATGGCCGTCTCGCCCCTGCCTGCTGGCGTTAGGCGGCCTTGATGCCCTCGCGCGTGGCGGCCTTCAGGATCTTCTGATCGAATGACGAGACCGTCGAGCTCGTGTGCTTCGCGGTCGCGAGGCAGTATGCGTCGGGGAGGCTGATCGGGTGCCGTTGTCGCAGGCGCGCCGCCTCGACCCCGATCGCCTCGTTCGGCTGGTGCACGGTGACGCCGAGGGCGGCGATCGCCTCGCGGGCGGCAGCGAGCTTCGACACGTCTGCCGAGGGAGCGATCAGCACCTCGGTCAGGTTCACGACGCTGACAGCGCAAGCGTCTTGGTCGTCGCGCCACTTGGTGAACAGCGCTCGAGCGCGATCATGATGCGGGTCGCTGCCGTCAAGCGCTCCGATCAGGACGTCCGCGTCGAGGAGCAGCTTCACCGCAGTTCATCTTCGGCGTCGAGCTGCTCGAGATAGCCGGCAGGGTAGGTGCCCGTCAGCGTCCCGAACGCATCATCGAAGGTGGTGGTCGCGCGGCGGATCCGCAGCTCCCCGTCGCCGGCCGGCTCGACAGTGACCCGCTCGCCAGCGTGCAACCCGACCTCGTCGAGCGCCGCGACGGGAATCGTGATCTGGTTCTTGGACGAGATTCGCGCCATCCCTTTACTCTAGCAGTAAAGGCGATGTTGGGCAGGGATCCAGACAGACTGCGACCTCGTAGGATCTACTCGATGGGTTCCACCCTGACCGGCGGTTGTAACTGCGGCGCAGTTCGCTTTGAGATCACCGAGCCGCTGTTCCGCGCGCGCTACTGCCACTGCGCGCGTTGCCAGCGGCGCACGGGCGCCGCGGCGTCGGCCAACGCAGCCGTTGTGCCGGGCTCGTTTCGCATCGTGAGCGGAGAGGCAGCACTGAAGGCCTGGAAACCACCCGATGGGCACGAGAAGTGGTTCTGCGGCGAGTGCGGCTCGGCGATTTTCACCCGTGACCCCACCGACCACGCCAAGACGGGCGTGAGGCTGGGGGCCATTGATGGCGACCCGGGGGTGCGGCCCGAGTTCCGGCAGTTCGTTGCCTACTCCGCGCCCTGGGAGGAGATCCCAAACGACGGGCTGCCGCGCTACTCGGAGCGTGCGCCTGCCTGAACAGGCTGAGGCTCGGCTCGGCCTCGCAGCGACGTGCTGGTCGAGGGTGAACCACCTCGGGAGGGCGTTTTTCGAGTTGGGCAGTTCGTGCTCGCCCTTGACATCAATGCAGAACTGCGTCACCCAGCTTGCGGATGACCGGCGTTGATCGCCCATTGCGCGGCGAAAGCTCGTTCGTACCCGGGCCGCGCCTCGCCGCGGGCAACATAGGCAGCCAGTCTCGGGAACTCGTCCAGAAGGCCCGAAGGTCTAATCCTGAGCAGCACCGACACCATCATGAGATCGCCCGCGCTGAAGTCCCTGTCGAGCCAGTCGGCATCGCCCAAGCGGGCAGAGAGTTGGAGCAGTCGATCGCGAATGCGATCCTTGACCAGAGGCAGGCGCTCTTCGGCCCATGGCTCCTCGCCCTCCGCGAACCTGGCGGTCACGAGTTCGAGGATCGGCGGCTCCACGGTGTTGAGCGCGGCGAACATCCAGGTGATTGCCCGCGCCCGCGCCTTGGCATCGTCCGGGAACAGTCCCGCGTGGTGCTCGGCTATGTGGAAAACGATCGCGCCAGTCTCGAACAGGACAAGATCGCCTTCCTCATACGTAGGAATGAGGCCGAAAGGATGAAGGCGCAGATGCGCTGGCTCCTGCTTCGCGCGGAACGAGATAAGACGGACCTCGTAGGGCTGGCCCACCTCCTCGAGCGCCCAGCGAACGCGCGTATCGCGCGCCAAGCCCTTGCCGCCATCGGGCGACCGCTCAAAGGCGGTGATGACGATGGTCATTTTGGAAAGCTCATCGGCCGCCGAAAAAGTCTATGTGCTGCACTGCATGCCGGTCTCGAACACCACATAACGACTCTTGCCATCACACTTGGCGCGGTACATCGCGATGTCCGCGTGGCGCAGGAGCTCCTCGGCGGAGAGATGGTCGCCTGCTGCGAGCCCGATGCTCGCCGTCATGGTCACACCGATCTGCTTGCCCGCCCCTAGGTTGAACGGGTGCTCGAGCGCGTCGAGGACGCGCTCAGCGATGAGCTCGGGCCCCACCGACCGCGAGGGCTCCTCGGAGATCACGACGAACTCATCGCCGCCGAGGCGTCCCAGCGCATCTGCGTCGCGTATTACGCCGCGCAGCCTCGCGGTGACCGCTTCAAGGAGCTCATCGCCGGTGGCGTGCCCGAGCGTGTCGTTGATGTTCTTGAAGTTGTCAAGGTCGATGAAGAGCGCCGTGACGGGTTGCTTGCTGCGAGCTGAGCGCGCGAGCATCTGCTCGACGCGGTCAAGGATCAGCGTGCGGTTCGGCAGCCCGGTCAACGGGTCGTGTGTCGCAAGAAACGAAAGTCGCTTGCGCTCGGTCTCAAATGATTCGCACATTCGAACGATGCTGAACTCGAGGCTCAGCTGCAGGATGCTCAGTGCTTGAGATAGTGCCTCCGGTGAGGAATCCAGTTGTGTGGCGCTCTCGTTCAGCACCTCGGCCATCACGTTGCGCCAGGCGAAACAGCGCCTGGTCACCTCGTCCAGTGACGCCGCGTGGTGAACCGCCAGCTCGGCGAAGATCTCCCACGTTTCCCGGCCGGCCTCAACGGCCACCTCGATGCTCTCCCCCGCGATCCAGCGGGCTACGGCCATCGTCGAGCTGATGCTGATCCGTTCGAAGCTCTGCTGAACCACGGCATCCGCTTTCTGCCCCGTTTCCAATCCGATGGTCCGTGCGAACGTCTCGGTGAGCACGTCCCCGGCTCGAGCCTTAAGTGCCTCGCCAAGGGGAGGGAGATCGTCCCTGGGCCGCTGCAGTGCCACGGGCGGCACCGGTGGCCCACGTCTTTCCTCCTTGCCCAGGCTGGATCTTTGAAAGGTCATGCGGCGTAGATCGGAGCGCCATCACGTCAACGACACCGTAGTTCCCCACGAGGGCGGGCTTGGCCCCTGTAACGGCGGCGTCACGCGCGGTGTACCTGGAGCGTGGAGCCCCGCAAGTACCCCCCTCGCGTAGCCGACCCGGCGCCAATCGACCCGGCCCCGAGGAGCGACGCGCCGCGCGCCGACCTGGGCAGCTTCCGCGAGCGCTCGCTCTCGCGCGGCGTGAACCCGGTGATCTACTGGACGCTGCGCTCGCTGCTGGTGCCCTTCTTCCTGGTCTACTTGCGCATGCAGCGCATCGGCCGCGAGCACCTGCCGCGCACGGGCCCGCTGCTGCTGGCGTCCAACCACCGCAGCTTTCTGGACCCGTTCGTGATCGGCACGCTGGTGCGGCGGCCGGTGTACTACATGGCCAAGCGCGAGCTCTTCGAAAAGCGCTGGCAGGCGTGGATCCTCAACGCGCTCGGCGCGTTCCCCGTGGACCGCGGTGCGGGCGACGGTGACGCGATGGCGACCGCGCGAATGATCCTGGAACGGGGCGACTGCGTGGTTGTGTTCCCCGAGGGCACGCGCGTGCGGTCCGGGCCGCTCGGCGAGCCCAGGCGGGGCGTTGGCCGCCTCGCGCTGGAAACGGGTGCCCCAGTGGCGCCGGTGGCGGTGATCGGCTCTGAGGACGTGCGCCGGGGCTGGCGGATTCGTCCGCGCAAGGTCTGCTTGCGCGTGGGGCGGCCGCTGCTCTTTCCCACCGTCGAGAGCTCCTCACCGGCGCTCGCTCGCGCGGTGACCCAGCGCGTGTGGGCGTGCGTGAGCCTTCAGTGGGAGTGGCTCGGAGGCGTCAAGGCGCCGCGCGAGGCGCCTCTCCGGGAGGCATCGGAGCGCGAGATCTCGCGCGCAGCCTAGATCGCCGCGCGCGGCGCGCGGTTAGTGTGCAATGAGTGAGCGACCAAGACGGCCACAAGTCCAAGGCTCAGCTCGACGCGGAGTTCTCCGAGCTGTACAAGGCTCACCTGCGCGACGTGTACAGCTATGCCTACTACCGGGTGGGCGATCATCACGACGCCGAGGACCTCACCGAGCAGACGTTCCTGCAGGCTTATCGCCATTTCGAGCGCGCCCAGCGCGAATCGCACGGGCGTCCGCTGCGGCCCTGGCTGATCCGCATTGCCCACAACCTCGCTGCCAACCTCTACCGCGACCGCTCGCGCAAGCCCGCCTCGCCGATAGACGAGACCACCACCATCGCTGCCCTGCACACCACCGAGCAGCTGGTGGAGGGCAGGGACGAGCTGAGCCGCGTGCTGGACGGCGTGCGCGCGCTCCCGGGGGATCGGCGCGAGGCGCTGATCATGCGCTTCGCACTGGGCATGGACAACCGCGAGATCGCGCGTGCGTTGGGGCGCTCCGACGGCGCCACCAAGGTCTTGATCCATCGCGCCATCAAGCAGCTGGAGGAGATCGTGGGGCCGCGCGGCGAGGGCCCACGAGAGCCGCAGACCGTCCCGGACAACGGCCAAGCCGACGCGCAGGCAGATGGGGGGGAGGGCGATGAGTGAGGCCGCCAGGAGCTTCGAGGGGCTGCTGCGCGAAGCGCTCGCGCCCGTTGAGCCGCCGGCCGATCTCGCCCAGCGCCTGGAGAGCACGCTCACGAGCATCACCGAGATGGCCGCCGATGAGCTGGAGGCCTGGGAGCTCTCGGCGATGCGCGACCCGCGCAACTGGGCTCGCCCGGCCGCCGCGCTCGTGGTGGGCGGGGCAGCGGGCGCTGCGCTCGTGCTGCTGCGCACGCGCCGGCGCGCGCACGCCGCCTCAGGTGGGCTGCTGGACGTGCGCGGCGGCGCCGAGCGCACCATCCGCGACCTGGAGCGCGAGGCGCGCAAGCTGCTGGGCGGCCGTTAGATCTCCGACGCGCGCAGGCCCGCAGGATCGCCGCGCCCCGGAGCACGCGTGCCGGTGAACGCCACGCGGACGGCTAGGCTCTGATCCCGGACATGGCCACCTGCTACCGCCACCCTTCGCGCGAGACCGGCGTCTCGTGCTCAAACTGCGGACGGCCGATCTGCCCGGACTGCATGACCACCACGCCTGTGGGGATGCGCTGCCCGGAATGCGCCAAACAGCGCACCACGGTCAAGCGCATGCGCGACATGGCCACCGTGCCGCGGGCCACCTACGCGCTGATCGCGATCAACGTGGTGGCTTTCCTCACCGAGCAGGGGCAGTTCTCGCTTGCCGGCGGCGGCCTCCACGGCAAGGTGGTGGAAGAAGGCATCCTGGACCGCTTCGACGTGGCCACCAACCACCAGTACTGGCGCCTGATCAGCGCGGGCTTCTTGCATGAGAACTTCATCCATATCGCCTTCAACATGTACCTGCTGTACCTGCTCGGGATGATGCTCGAGCCGGCGATCGGCACGGCCAGGTTCACCGCCATTTACTTCGCCGCGCTGCTCGCGGGATCCTTCGGGGCGCTGTTCGCCACCGCCGCCCCCAGCCTGGGTGCCTCCGGCGCGGTGTTCGGGCTGATGGGCGCGGCCGCGGTGGAGCTGCGCGCGCGCAAACTGAGCGTGATGCAGTCCGGCATCGGCGGGCTGATCCTGATCAACCTGATCTTCAGCTTCAGCCTGGCCAACATCTCGGTTGGCGCACACGTTGGCGGGCTGGTCGGGGGTGCGCTGGCGGCGCTGGCGGTGCGCACCGCGGACGCTCGTCGCGTCCCCGCGCTGGGCTTCATCGCCTGCTTGCTGCTGTGCGCTGTTGCGGTCGCCGGCGCGATCGCCGTGGCAGGCGTCGCCGGCACCGGCATCGCCTAGGCTAGGTGCCCACTCCAGCGAGCTCCACCGCGATCGCCTCCGCGCCCGGCGGTGGCTCGAGGCAGATCTCCGGATGCAGGATGTGCGCGAGCAGCTCGAGGCCGTCGAGCAGCCGTGGCCCGGGCCTTGAGAAGTACGCGGAGGCGTCCACTGCCACGATCCTGCGGGCGCCCAGCGACCGCAGCTCGCGCGCGAACGCGATCGCCTCCACGTGGGCGCGCGGTGCGTCATAGCCGCACGGCATCACCACCACGACCTCCGGGGCGGCCGCAGCGACCGTGGCCCAGGGGATGCTGACGGAGTGCCCGCCGGCGTCGCCCAGCACGTCCAGCCCGCCCGCCAGCTCGATCATCTGCGGCGTCCAATGGCCGGCCACGTATACGGGGTCGAGCCACTCGATCGCCGCCACCCGCGGGCGCTCTGAGCCGCCCACGGCCAGCTTCATCCGCTCGATCCGCGCTTCGGCGTCTCGCACCAGCTCCGCGCCACGCTCGGCACGTCCCGTGGCCCGCGCGAGCGTGCCCACGTCGCCGAGGGTCTGCTCGAGCGTCTTGGGGTCGAGCGCGATCACTCGCGGGCGTGAGGCCAGCTGGCCCGCGATCTCGGCCACCTCCTCGTAGGAGACCGCGCATACCGGGCACAGCGCCTGCGTCACGATCAGGTCGGGCGCAAGCTCCTCCAACGCCTGGCGATCCAGCTCGTAGATGGCAGCGCCCTCCAGCGTGCGAGCGCGCACCGCAGCATCGATCTCGGCGGTGCTGAGGCCCGCGGGGAGCACATCGCGCGTCACGCGCGGCAGCCCGAGCGCCGCGGGCGGATGGTCGCACTCGTGTGTCACCGCCACCATCTCCGACTGAAGGCCCAGCGCGAACAGCAGCTCGGTGGCGTGGGGCACGAGGCTCACGATGCGCATGCCCAAGACTGTACGGGTCAAGCGATCGAGCTAATCTCGAAGCTGATGACGGTGCTCTCCGATGCGGAGGTCCAGCAGCGCTTGGCCGCGGTCGAGGGCTGGCGGCCCGGGGATGAGCGCGCCATCGTCCGTGACCTCACGTTCGCCGACTTCGCCGCTGCGATCGCATTCGTGGATCGCGTGGCCGAGGCCGCGGAGGCCGCCAACCACCATCCCGACATCCTGCTCCACGGCTGGAACAAGGTGCGCCTCACACTCTCCACGCACTCCCAGGGTGGCGTCACGGGCGCAGATCTCGAGCTCGCCGCCCAGATCGATCGCCTCGTGTGAGCTCGCGCCGGTCCGCTCCTGTCCGACCATCTCCCTTGCTACCTTTGGCTGGCCTTTGCGCGCGATGAACGACGACGACGATCCTCCCCGAAGTAGCGTGGCCCTGTGGGGCCTCAGCCACGCGCGAGGCTTCACTGGGCCAGAGCTGAGGGCCGGTGGCACGTCCCGGATCGTCCCGCTGGCGTGAACGGCTTGAAGCTCATCATCGCCGCGCTGCTGGTGGCGATCAACGCGTTCTTCGTGATCGCCGAGTACGCGCTCGTGCGCTCCCGCCGCGCGCGCCTGGAGGTGATGCGCGAGGAGGGCGTCAAAGGCGCTGAGCTGGCGCTTGAGCAGCTGAGCAACGTCAACGAGTACATCTCCGCGGTGCAGATCGGCGTCACCATGACCTCGATCGGCATCGGCGCCCTCGGCGAGCCCGCGCTTGCGTCCCTTCTGAAGGGCGCGCTCGGCTCGGCGCTCAGCCACGGCGTGGCCGTAGCGATCTCCGCCGTGGTGGCCTTCGCCATCATCGCCTCCGCGCAGCTGGTGGCGGGGGAGATGGTGCCGAAGTTCTACGCCATCGACCGCGCCGAGGCGGTGGCTCGCCGCGTGGCGCGCCCGCTGCGCGCGTTCAGCGCGCTGTTCCACCCGATCATCCTGGTGCTCACGGCCGTCTCGGACCGCATTCTGCGGCTGCTGGGCGTGGACATGAGCTATGAGCGGCGGGGCGGCTCATCCGATGAGCTCAAGCGCCTGATCGCCGAGTCCTACGCCGGGGGCCACATCGACCCGGGCGAGGCGGGCATGCTCACCGGCGTATTCCACCTGCACGAGCAGGAGGCGCGCCAGGTGATGACGCCGATCCCCGCGGTGGTCACCGTGGACATCTCCCAGGACGTGGAGAGCGCGCTGCGCCTATGTGTGTCCAGCGGCCACACGCGGCTACTGGTGACCGAGGATGAAGACCGCGACCGCGTGCGCGGCCTCGTGCACGTCAGCGCGCTGGTGCGCCAGATGATGAGCGAGGGCGCGCACGCGCCGATCGAGCCGATCGTCAACGATGCGCTGATCGTGCCGGAGACCAAGCCGCTGGACGACCTGCTGGCGGACCTGCAGCGCCAGCGCACCTCGATGGCGGTGGTGGTGGACGAGTACGGCCGCGTGGTGGGCGTGGTCACTGTGGAGGACATCATCGAGGAGGTGGTGGGGGAGATCTCCGACGAGACCGATCCCACCTCCGGTGAGATCCGGCGCCTGGCCGGCGGCGACTGGCTGGTGCGCGGCCACGTGGCGGTCACGGATCTCGCCGACTACGGCCTGGACCTCCCGGTTGACAGCGACGCCTACAACTCCGTGGGGGGCTTCGTGTTCGCCCAGCTCGGCCGCCTTCCCCGCCGCGGCGACACCATCAACGCGGATGGCTACTCGATCCGCGTGGAGTCCGTGCGCGACAATCGCATTGAGGCGGTGCGCATCCGCGAGCGCCGCGCGGTGACTCGCGAGCGGCGTGAGGGTGAGCGCGAGCGCAGCAGCGGCGAGGAGTAGCCGCCCGTTAAACACGTCCGGCCCGCGGGGGGAGCGGACCGGAGCGTGCGCACTGGGAGGAGGCGGGTGTGCGATGCGACTTGGAGGTCGCATACACCAGTATTGCCAGCAGGATGAACGGCACCTAAAAGTGCCTTCACGCGGGATAAATGTTGTGCGCGTTGGCGCCGTCAGTAGGTGTGGAAGCCGCGCCCGCTCTTGCGGCCGAGCGCGCCTTCGCCGAGGAGCTCGGCAACCCGTGGCGGCACGGGCTCGCCGATCGTCTGCCCGATGGCGCTGGCGACGTCGAGGCCGACCAGGTCCAGCAGCGCGAGTGGCCCCAGCGGGTGAGCGGCGCCGAGGCGCATGCAGGTGTCAACGGCGCTGGGCTCCATGCCGGTCTCTTCGATCAGCCGGACGGCGCTGAACAGGTAGGGGAACAGCAGGCGATTGACGACGAAGCCGGGGATGTCGGGAACCTCCACGGGCGTCTTCTCGAAGGTCTCGCACAGCGCAAGCGCCCGGCTGCGCGTCTCCGCGCTGGCCGCGCGCGGGAAGATCAGCTCCACGAGCTGCATCTTGGTGACGGGGTTGAACACGTGCAGGCCGAGAAAGCGCTCGGGCCGCCCGCTCGCGGCTGCCAGTGCCTCCACCGACAGCGAGGAGGTGGTGCTGGCGAGGATCGCTTGGTCATCCAGCAGCGCGTTCAGCTCGCCCAGCAGCTGCGCCTTGACGTCGTGGTCCTCGATCACGGCCTCCACCACGAAGGTGGCCTGGGTGAGCGCCGCGGGGTCGGTCACGATCTGCACGTGCTCCGGATCGATCTCGGCGCCGAGGCGGCTGAGCGTCTTCTCGACCGTTTCCCGTGCACGCTCGGCGGAGCTCTCCGAACGAGCGAGCAGCAGCACCGGCCCGTGGTGGGCGGCGGTGGCGGCGAGGCCGCAGGCGATGGCGCCGCTGCCTGCGATCGCAAGGCGTTTGCTCACGTTGTTCCCTTCCGTGTTTCCGAGGTTGACCGCCGCTCGGGCAATTGACTGACCAGTCAATCGAGCGACGATGAGGCGATAGAGTACGTGGTGCGGGGTCCGGGCATTCTCTCAGAAGCGCACCAGCGCATCGGGCAGGCGAGACCGCGGGCCGGCACCCCTCCATAAACGCTGCGCAACAGATCCCAGGAGGACTGCTGAGATGAGGCAAACAGAGGGTCGCGAAGTGGTCATCGTGGAGGCCGTGAGAACGCCGATCGGGCGCGGGCACCGCGAGAAGGGCTACTACAAGGACACCCACCCCAACACGCTGCTGGCCAAGTGCTACACCGAGGTGGTAGAGCGCTCGGGCATCGACGCGGCGGAGGTCGAGGACGTGATCGCGGGCTGCGTGCAGCAGTTCGGCGAGCAGGGCTTCAACATCGCGCGAAACGCATGGCTGCAGGCGGGGCTGCCGATCGAGACTCCCGGCACCACCGTTGACCGCCAGTGCGGATCGGCGCAGCAGGCCGTGAACTTCTCCGCCGCGCTGATTGCAGCGGGCGTGCACGACGCGATGATCGGCTCGGGCGTGGAGCACATGGGCCACCTGCCCTTTGCTGCCGGTATGAAGACCCAGGAGGACTTTGGCTACGCGTTCACGCCGGAGCTGATGGCCAAGCACAACATCGTGGGCCAAGGCCTCGGCGCTGAGATGATCGCCGACCAGTGGGAGATATCGCGCTCCGAGCTCGACGAGCTCGCCGTGCGCTCGCACCGCCTCGCCCACCAGGCCACCGAGGAGGGCCGCTTCGAGCGCGAGATCGTGCCCATGAGCGTGGACGGCAGCGAGTTCGTAGCCGACCAGGGCATCCGTCCCGACACCAACCTCGAGGCGCTCTCGCAGTTGAAGCCGGCTTTCAAGCCCGACGGCAAGATCACCGCGGGCAACGCCTCGCAGATCTCCGACGGCGCGGCGGCCGTGCTGCTGATGTCGGCGGAGAAGGCCAAGGCACTCGGGCTCACCGCCCGCGCGCGCATCGTGGACCAGACCACCGTGGGCTGTGACCCGGTGAAAATGCTCGAGGGCCCGATCCCCGCCACGCGCAAGATCCTGCAGCGCAACGGCATGAAGATCGAGGACATCGACCTGATCGAGATCAACGAGGCGTTCGCCCCCGTGGTGGCCGCATGGCGCCGCGAGCTGAACCCCGATATGGACCGCGTGAACGTCAACGGCGGCGCGATGGCGCTGGGCCACCCGCTCGGCTCCACCGGCGCGCGCCTGATCACCACGCTGCTGCACGAGCTCGAGCGCTCCGACAAGGAGATCGGGTTCGTCACCATGTGCTGCGGTGGCGGGCTCGGTACGGGCACGCTGATCCAGCGGGTCTGATCGATCCAGTCTCATGATGCTGTTCCGGCCGGCGCATGCGCCGGCCGGCTAGGGGCGCGCATGCGCGCCCCTAGGTAAGGCCGCATGCGGCCTTACCTACTGTGGGTTGAATGTCGGGAGATTGACGGCCCGCAGGTAATGTACGTATACTTGTCGGACAACTCCTGGAAGGCCATGGGCACCCGATGAGCACTATCAGCATCCGTGATCTACAGCGCAACACCAGCAGCGTCGTTGCTGACGTCGCCGAGTCCAAGCACACCGCCCTGGTCACACGACACGGCGAGCCTGTCGCTGCGCTGGTGCCGATCGATGCGCAGGATCTCGAGGACTACCTGCTCTCGAAGGTTCCAGGCTTCGCTGAGGACATGGCTGCGGCCGATCAGGCGCATGCACATGGGCAAGCGCGCTCAGCTGCCGATGTGTTCGCGGAGCTGGACGCGCAAGACGCTGGGCAGTAGCGCTTACACGCGGGAGATGGGTCGTCGTAGATGACGGACCCTCTGAGCAACATCAAACTCGCTCCGCGCGCGATCCGCGACCTGAGGAACCTGGACCGCCAGACGCGCAAGCGAGTGCAGCAGGCATTTCAAGCGCTCGGGGCAGGTGCGGCGAACCTAGACGTCAAGGCGGTGGCTGGACACGCTCCCTGGCGTCGCCTGCGCGTTGGCGAGCACCGCGTGCTTTACCGCGAGCTTGCCGACGAGGCCGATGCGCGCTACCTGGTGGCACGAGTCATCGACCGTCGCGACCTGCACCGCACCATCGACAAGCTCTGAGCCCAGCCCAACGACGTCGCTCGGACCGCTCAGCCGCTCGGCCCGCCGCCGGTCCAGTTGACCGCCACCGGCGCCAGCGCCAGCAGCGCGGTCCACGTAGCGGGGTCGGCCACTCCGCTCGGCGGGATCCCGTGCGCGCTCTGGAAGCTCGTGAGGTTGGTCTGCGTGGCGGCATCGAAGTTGCCGGTGGTGGCCTGGGTTGGGACTGCGGTGGCCAGGTGCTCCTGCAGCCACAGCACCTGATCGCCCTTGCTGCCCTTGTGGACTTCTGGGTATTCGCTGTTGGGCGTCACGCTGCTGAGCGGCGCGAGCGGTGCGGCCAGCGTGGACCAGCCGCTCGCGCTGGTCTCCTGCCAGTCCCAGAAGGACCAGCCGGTGGCGCTGTAGTCCACGGCCTCCTCGCGGAAGCGCAGCAGGTCCGCTGAGGACACGTTTTCGTAGGTCTGCCCCAGCGGGAAGATGGGGCGTCCGTAGATGCGATTGGCGATGTAGGTGTTGGCGTAAACGGTGTCCACAGACACGCCGATCGCCTTCCAGTACATCTGCGGCGCGTTGTACTGGGCGCCGCCTGGGCCGAGGAACACCGAGTAGGGCTCGGAGGGGTGGTAGGACACGTACGGGAACGAGGCCAACCCCAGCGGGTAGGCGGGCCCGATCTTCGCGCGCAGTTCTGTGATGTAGGTCTGAGCGGCCGCGTACTTGCCTTCATACTCCGCCTCTGCGTCGATCACCAGGCAGTCCGCGCCGGCGGCCGCCGCCTGCGCTCCGAGGGCCGCCTCGCCCGCGGGGTTGCTGCCGTAGACGTACTGCCAGCCGCACACCTTCAGGCCCGCCGCGTGCAGTTCCTGGATGAGCTGGGGCGTGAACTGGAAGCCCCAGTAGTTTTCCGAGCCGTCCGAGCTCTTGATGAACAGGGTGCTCACGCCCGCAGCGTGAGCCTGGGAGATGATGGAGGCCACGCTGCCGCCGCTGGAGTGGCTCACGTACCAGATCCACATTCCCTGCCCGTCGAACGGGCTGCCGCTCACAGCCGGGTTGTTCACCACCGGCGTCACAACTTTCCGCGGCGGAGCGGGCGGGTGCAGGCCGTGCTTGACGATCGTGATCGGCCCGAAGGAGCCCGTGTGGCGGGCGCGGTCGATCAGCACCATGACGCGCCCCGAGTGCGCCGCGCCGGGCACCGTGGCGAGCAGCCCAGCGCTCGTCTGGCGAAGGTGCGAGCCGGGCGAGGCGCGGCTGATGCGCGCCCCCGGCGAGCTCGGGAACACCACGGTCATCCCCGCTCGCAGGCCCGTGCCTGTGAACATCAACGTGCCGCCCACCGACACTTCGTGCGGGTTGGTGCCGCAGCGCACCACGGGAACGCAGCTCACATGCGAGATGCGCACGGGCGCCTGCACGCGCGCGGGTACGGGCTTGCCTTTGGCGGGCGCTGCCGCGGTGGTGCCGCCGGCGCTGCCCGACGCGGGCGTGCCGCCGGGGCCGGCTGCCGCGGAGGCGGGCGCGGCCGCGAGCGCGCACGCGAGCGAGGCGGCGTAGACCGCCGCCGGGAAACGAAATCGCTTGTGCGCGCTGTTGCTCGCCAAGACCAGTGCAACCCCTTCGCGCCGACGATCTGTTGCTTGCAGGGGCGCTGAGCTGCCGCCCCGACCGGCGGCGCCGACGTTATCCGCTCTGGGAGTGCAAACCTACTCCCGGCAGAGAAGTTGCGCTCCCCGCAGGTGTTCAGCCCCAGCGAAATCCGCTCGCCGACGGCGCAGGCTCGAGCGGGCTGCCCGGCAGGCCGGGCATCGGCTCGGGGAGGTTGAAGCCGGTGGGCGCCACGTCGTTGGGCGCGTCGGCGTGGAACAGCGAGGCGAGGTACTGGTTCTGCCCGCGCCCTGGCCCCAGCTCGAACTGCCCGCCTCCGTAGTTGCCGATGCCGCGCGCTGCGCAGTAGTCGTAGGCGTCGGTGAGGTTGCGCAGCCCGCCCAGCCGCGACGGCTTGATGTTGACCATGCGCGGCGGGTAGGGGAGCGCCTCGATGTCCGCAATCGAGTGGATGGGCGCGTCCCAGGAGAAGCGAGCGCGGTGCTGTGCCAGCACTGCGTCGGTCTCGGCTGTGAGCGCGGGGTCCTCGATCCAGGCCTCCGGGAAGGCCTCCGCCACGCGCCTGTAAAGCACAGGGTCGGCCGGCTGGTCCACGACCGAGCCCACGTAGTAGCCCTTGAAGTCCACCGAGTCCACTGCGCCGGTGGCCACCAGCTCGCCGATCAGCCGCTCGTCCCACGAGCTGGTGGGATCTAGCTTGAAGCGCAGGCCCGGATACAGGTCAAGGCGCGCCAGCAACGGCTCGAGCGTTGGCGGCTCGCCGAGGCGCAGCGACACCACGAAGCGCACCGGCCGGGGGTCGCGTGCCAGCGCCTCGTGCAGGCTCTGCCCCGCCTGGCGCAGCGCGAGGTCCAGCGCCGCGGACTCATATGCCCAGGTGCGGTAGCGCGCTGAGACCTCGCGCTGGGGCGGCTCGGGGAACAACGAGAGCTCTGACAGGCGTTCGCTGAAGGAGCCGAGCGTGAACTCGCCGGCCAGCGGCAGCGTGGGTCCCGCGGCCTGCAGGATGTCGTGGTCACGCCGTCGTAGGT
>Ga0210403_10000650_pt1 | contig 35334 bp, 30 predicted proteins | sample IncBWC19MmetaG_FD_150863 | JGI IMG/M metagenome (GOLD analysis project Ga0210403, IMG submission 150863) | Forest soil microbial communities from Barre Woods Harvard Forest LTER site, Petersham, Massachusetts, United States - Inc-BW-C-19-M | ecosystem: Environmental > Terrestrial > Soil >...
ATTCACAGAAGTCACAACCGCGTAGCGCAAACCCATTCGCCGAACGGCCTCCGCCACGCGCAAGGGCTCTTCTTCATCCGGCGGCCCGGCAGGTTTCCCGGAAGGCACGGCGCAGAATCCGCAGGCGCGCGTGCAAATATCTCCCAGAATCATGAACGTAGCCGTGCCGTGGTCCCAGCATTCGCCCATGTTGGGGCAGCGCGCGCTCTCACAAACCGTGTGCAGGTCCAGTGTGCGCATGATGCGTTTCAGGTCTTGGTAGCGCTCGCCGCCGAAAAATTTAACGCGGAGCCAATCCGGGCGCGGATGCGCGTTCGGCGGGGGGACCGGGGCCGGCGGCTGGTTGGAGATGATGTTGAACGGTGAAGCCATAGGGTGTGCTCGAATTTGCTATTTTACCTCAGATTGGCCCGGGCGTGGGAAAAGGCCCAGCGATTAAAGAGCCAGGCGACGGAGAAGAATGGCCAACTTCAAAAAACGAGGGCGGGGCACGCGCAGGAGGTGATCGACAGCTATCTGGACGCGGTTACTTTGCGGCCTGGCGGGCCAGGCGGGCGGCGAAGCCTAGGAGTAGCATCCGCTGTTTGGAATCCGTCTTGGCCAAGTGGCGCTGCAATTGGCTTAGTTCGGATGCTTCTTTTTTGGAGTGGCCCCACAGGCCTTTGTCGTCTTTGTTGACGAGCTTGCGGGGCTTGGGCGGTTCGTCGCCTTCGTACATGACCTTGTAGAGAGGCATGTCCAGGGCACGGGCCCACTTTTCGAGGGTCTCGACGTTGGGCACGGTGTGGCCGTTTTCAACGCGAGAGACGTAGCAGCGGAGAAGGCCGGTGGCCTTCTCGATATCGCCCTGGCTGAAATTCTTTTCCTCGCGCAGGGTCTTAAGTCTTTGGCCGATTTGCACGGCAAGAGATTACGACAAGACGGTGGTTAGAGGCTAGCGCGATTTTTCGAGACTTTTCTCATGCTAAATCGAAAAAAGGCGGTTGCCTCACGGCCTAGCTCTTTTGTCTAGAAAGATTCTGCCAAGAGTCGGATGAGCGCTAGCGATGTGCGTGGTGAGAAAGAAAAGAGGCCAGTGCGGCTGGCGAATGGACAGAAAAGTTGAGGGCGCAACATGCGGTTAAGCGTGTTGCGCCCTCTAAATCGAGCCGTAAAGTTTCAGGCTTCCGGATCAATCCGGCGACTCAACAGCCTTGCGGCCAATCGCGTCTTCCAAACTGAGGCGTACAACCTACGAGCTTTTCGATTCGGCGGAAGACCACAACAGCGGCGAAGCTATTGCAACCTCTGCGCCGAACCGCAATGCCCCAGAGCTTTCTGATGTGGTCCAGGGCCGCGAAAGCCGCAAAGCTCTCGCGAACTCCAGACCAAACCGTCTAGCCTCAGAGATTTCGAATACGGCCAGCGCTACAATCGCTGTTAGGCTATCGCAGCCTCTGAGCCACACCCTACGTCCCTGAGCTTCCCTCATCAGCCTCGCGCCGCAATCGCGGTTAAGCTCTTGCAACCTCTACGCTGAATTGGGAAATCTACAAACTTCCCGGTTTCGTTCAGAATCGCGACAACGATTAAGAAATCGCAAACTCTGAACTGAACCGTAAAGTCTTTACGCTTCCGGTTCAATCTGTGACGGAAGATAAACCTTGCCGTTTTCGGCGTCAATGAAATTCCGAAGAAAAGTCTGTGCAAATTTGTGGATGACTGTGGAAAAAAAAGTGCACAGGGATTGAGGGTTTACGGTTCAAAAAGAAAGAAAGGACTCTTACACATAGAACCGGCGAGAGCCCGGAGGACACAAAGAATAGAAGCAGAAAAAACATAGTGGAAAGAGAAAAGAGCGCGGCGCGGCCGCCGGACATGCCATTGTTACCGAGGGTTCGACGTGCGCCACGTGGCCAACGAATCTGCATTCGAGACGCGGGGGGATTTAATTTCCTCGGGGAATTTTCAGGCGAAGCTCAAGCTTGACTCCTTCGCGGAGTTTGAGGCCCATCAAAAAATAGGCGCTGCTCTGGAGATGTTCATGGTCTCCGCAGGAACTGACACCGGCGAGCTGTTCATCGCAAGTGTGATCGGCATAGGGACGCGCTTGATGAGACGGGCTGCTAAACGAGGTGCGATTGTCACTCAAGGTTTCCCGGGGACGGGGGGCCAGCGAGCATTCGGCTCATGGGGAGTATTCAGTTTACGGAAATCGGGAAGGGCCTCAATCAGGCTTTTGAGCGGTGACCGGGGAAGCCAGGTGGCGCGGGGCCATCAGACTTGCTGGCATCTTCTGGAGAACCTTCGACCGTTATTCGGACTTACCCCGTGTCCGCGCTCGACCGGTCATTTGATTTTGGCGATGCGGCCCGTGGTGGGATATTTCTGGAATTGCAGTGCGTCGTGGCCGGGGATGACGCGCTCGGGATTGCCGCCGGCGAGCTGGATCATGCGCTCTTGATTCTTGATGTTGGCGGCGTGATCGGCGTCGGAGAAGGTGGCGCTGGCCTTGTGCTCGGCGAGGTTGCGGTATAGATAGCAATTGTCGGAGGCCAGAACGAAAGGTTGATCGCCCTCGATCCTTATGTATTGAGATTGAAAAGTGTGGCGACCGCCGGTATAGGCGCGGATGCCGGGGAGAATCTCTACGTTGTCGCCATCCACTAGATGCAATCGGCCCTCGGTGTTGATGCGCACGAGCTCTTTGACATCTTCAGGATCGATGCCGCCGTGATTGCCACCGGGCTGCCAGGCATCACCTGTGTAGTAACGAAATTCTTCCTTCTGAATCCAGACGCTAGCTTTCGGAAAAAGATCGATGCCGCCCAGATGATCCCAGTGGGAGTGGCTGATGACAATGTCCGTGATCTCTTCGGGCTGAACTCCCGCGAGCTTGACGGCTTCGTCGGGGCGAATGTACTCGGTCGCGGGAAAATATTTGAGGAAAGTATCGCGGTGATAGCCGCTGTCGAAAAGAATGTTGTGGCCGCCGCCCCGAACTAGCCAAATAACCATAGCGATGTTGATTTTTTCACCTTGGGGAGCGCCCATGACGAGGCCGGCGACCTCATCCTCTGCCGCGGCGTAGCGAATGGCTTCAATCGAGTAATTAGGCGCGGACCGAGACGCTCCGCCCAAAAACACTGCCAAAAGTATCGCCACCAGGCTTTTCTTCACAGTAGCCCTCCTCGTCGTTTTTTCAAGCACTTGACTTGCCTCCTGCCCCCCATGCAGAGGACCAGCACCCGGAGTTAGCTGCCGCATCATAATCTGGCAGGCCTGCTATCGTATACTCTCGCTGCTGGAGAGTGGGATGAAGCCAGCTGTGCTTTTTCTAGTAGGACTTATCGTTCTTTCGTCGGATCCTGTCTTATCGGCTTCCGCGCAAGCTCGCCACGCGACCTCCGATCCGGCAAAGCCCACCGAGTGCAGCGTCTCGGGCCTGGTCGTGAAGCTGCAGGGAAGCGTGCCGCTGCCGTCCTCTACCGTACGCCTGCAGAGTGTTGACGACCACACTCGTACATTTTCCGGCGTAACCGATGTCGGCGGCCGCTTCGAGGTCCAAGGGATCGACCCGGGCCGCTATCGGCTGCGCGTGATTCGCAACGGCTACGTGACGCAGGAGTACGGCCAAAGAACTCCCAACGACCCGGGCACCATACTCGCACTCAGCCCCGGACAGGACTTGAAAGACTTGCTCTTTCGTCTGCCTCCGGCGGCCGTCATCGCCGGGCGCATCCAGAATGAAAACGGCGATGCTTTGCCGTGGGTCCGGGTCAACGCTCTCCGCGCGACCTATCTCCGGGGAAAGCGGACGCTGTCAAGCGAAGTAACGGTGGTCACCAACGATCTCGGCGAGTATCGCCTCTTTGGCTTGCGTCCAGGCCGCTATTTCCTCAGCGCAACTTACAGGCCCGGCCAACGCTTGGAAGCGAACGAAGAAGATGAGGATTCGGATAGATCGGGAAAATCCGGCTACGTGCCAACCTACTACCCCGGCACGCCCGATCCAGCCAGAGCCACGGCATTCACTATAAAAACGGGCGACGAAATTCCATCTATGGATTTTCTGCTGGAGCCCACTACGGTTTATAGCATTCGCGGCCGTGTGAACAACTTCGGTTCAAGGCGCAACCCAAACGGTGTCATCCTCATCCTCGAGGCCCGCTCTAGCGGCCTCGGCTGGAGCGTTCCGGCCCGTCAAGCGATCGTCGATAAGCCGGATGGCGTGTTTGAGATACAAAACGTCTTACCGGGTTCTTACATGCTCAGCGCCTTTTTGTTTGACGAAGGCCGAAGGTATCAGGCACGCCAGTCTATCGACATCACCAACTTCGACGTCGAGGGCCTCCAGCTCACACCACTCCCTGGAATGGACGTTCGGGGCCAAGTCGTTTGGGACCCTAAACCGAGCCTTGAAAAAGATGCCTTGATCCTTAGCGTCAGGCCGGCCGACTCGGCTTTTCAGTTCGGCGCTCAAGCGCGTGTCGCGTCCAACGGAGCGTTTTCCCTTCGTGATGTCCCGGAGAGTCTCTATCGCTTATCCAGCACCGGGCAATCCCAGGACTGTTACTTGAAATCTATCCGCTACACGGGAATGGAAATCTCCGATGATGAGTTCAACGTCATTCGCGGAACGCAAGCCACTCTCGAAGTGACCATCAGTTCCCGCGGGGCGCACGTTCAAGGCCTGGTGAAAGACGCGGACGGTCTGCCAACACCTGGAGTTTGGGTCGTTCTGGTTCCCGATGAAGCGCGCCGCAACGAGTTCCATCTCTTCAAGCAACGAACCACCGACCAATACGGCCGCTTCGATTTTCGCGGCATTGCGCCGGGAGACTACAAACTTTTCAGCTGGGAACAGGTGGAACAGAACGAGTGGGAAGATCCGGATTTTCTCAAGGCCTTCGAGCCCAAAGGCGAGAGTATTTCGCTTCACGAGGGCGACGGCAAGTCCATAGATCTCGTGGCGATTCGCTCCGCAGGCCACGAGCAGGAAAAGCAATGAGTGAAATGTGACAGGAGCTACAGGGGCTGCCGCGAGGAGCGCACGAAATCGCGCAGCACGGTTACATTCGGACCATACGCGCCAATGCGGCCCGCATCCACGGGCAAGCCTAGCCTCTCGGCCAGATCGAGATCGACACCAGCATCATCCAGCTCGGACAAACTAAAACCTTGTGCGGGCAGCACGCGGTTCAAACCCGTCGGATACACGGGCCGCGGCGGGCGATGACGTTGCCAGGGCCGGCGCGCCAGTTCATAAAATTGCTGCCAATCGCGTTTGTGCCACGTGGTCATGGTTCTCTTTGGTACGTCCTCTTCTGCCGCTTGGATGCACGGGGCGGCCAGAAGGTTCGTCTCGAATTCGTCAGGCATCGCTTGTGCCACCTGCGGCCATGGAAACCTTCAATCCCTCCGTGGGGGAGGTAAGCCCTTACGCGCTCAACATACTTTACATTCGACGCTGTGAGTCATTTTCCTTGCCTATTGTTTCAAACACGTTACCAGGCGATTTGTTTCGCGTGTTCTACTCCAGGCTGCGAAAAAAGCCGCTAAGTCTCCGGCGGCGGGGGCTCCGTTAAGGGGATACTAATACGCAATGTCCAACTTTCGCTACCGAGAACTCGGTCTTCTCTGCCCTCGGTCCGCGACCAAGTTGCCGCGCCAGCTTTCTGAGGCTGGCCGCTCCGCTCACCTCGGTACACTTCTACATTCTTAGACGCTTTTCTGCCGCAAATGTTGCAAGAGAAAGAACCGAAGGCAGGCACACAACTATCCAAGAAGGTTTTTGAGAAGGGTTTCCAGCAGCGCCCGGAGTGCTAGGAACGCCACCTAAGAATCCGGAAGGCCTTTCTACCAGCGGTTCCCGCGGTCTCCGCGATCTCCGCCGCGCCCGCCTCCACCGCCGTGACCGCCTCCGCCACGCCCACCACCACCCCCGCCATGGCCGCCGCGTCCGCCACCGTAACCTCCACCGCCGCCTCCGCGACCGCCGCCGCCCCCGCCGCCGCGCTCAGCCTGCGGCCGCGCTTCATTCACTACCAGGTTCCGCCCGCCGAAATTTTGCCCGTTCAGCGAGTTGATCGCACGGTCTGCATCTTCGTCGCCCTGCACTTCCACGAACGCAAAACCGCGTGATTGTCCGGTGAACCGGTCACGGATTAGATTGACACCCGAGGGAGTAACGCCGACTTGTGCGAACCATTCCTGAAGCTGTTCTTCCGTGGCGGAAAACGGAAGATTGCCGATGTAGAGCTTCTTCACCTGCCACTCCTTCTGCCCGGAACCCAAGTGAGAGTCGCGGAGCGCGCTGAAGGACAGCCATCGTTCACGGGCAGTCCGGGAAGCCGAGCCACCGCGGGCGCGAGACCGGCACTTCAGCGGTCAGTGGCATACTCTCGAAAATTAACCCCTTTTGCAATGGGAAAGAGTCTGTGTACTCTACCCACGGCAGACCACCGCTAGACCGCCGCTTTCCTCACTGCGGCCCGCGTCTACGCTTGTGGTTGAGCCACCCGTCCCTATCGAATAGTGATAGGATGCCGCCGGTTTCATTCCGACAGGATCCCTCCATGCGCGGCACTATGATGGACTTTCCGCTGACGCTCCCTGCGATTCTGGAGCGCTCCGGCAAGCTTTTCCATCGCGTGGAAATCGTTTCCCGCAGGCCTGACCGCACCATTGTTCGCACCACCTTCGGCGATTTCTACCGGCGCGCCCGCCGGCTCGCAGACGCGATCACCAAACTCGGCTTGCAGCCTGGCGATCGCGTCGCGTCCATGATGTGGAATCACGCAGGACATCTCGAAGCGTTTTTCGGCGTGCCTTGCGCGGGCGGAATCCTGCACACACTCAACCTGCGCTTGCATCCGCACGAAATCGCCGCCATCGTCAACCACGCTGCCGACCGCTTCCTGCTGATCGACGACGTGCTCCTTCCGGCCTTCGAAAAATTCCGCGCGAAGGTTTCCTTCGAACGCGTCGTCGTCATTCCCTACTGCGGCGGCAGCGTCCCTATCCCGGAAGGCTTCTTGAACTACGAAGAAATCTTGGCCCACGCTGACGACGATTTTCGCTACCCGGCCATCGACGAAAATGACGGAGCCGCCATGTGTTACACCTCCGGCACCACCGGCAACTCCAAAGGCGTGCTCTACTCTCATCGCGCCCTGGTCCTGCACTCCTTTGCCGAACTGGGCGTGGATTCCTTCGCCATCGGTCACCACGACACCGTGCTCCCGGTGGCCCCCATGTTTCACGCCAACGCCTGGGGCTTGCCCTATTCCTGCACCATGGCCGGCGCCCGTCTGATTCTACCGGGGCCCAATGTCGACCCCGAAAGCATTCTCGACCTGATCGGCCAGGAACTCGTTACCATCGCGTGCGGTGTTCCCACCGTTTGGCTCAGCGTGCTCGCTGCTCTCGAGAAAAATCCCGGTCGCTGGAAATTCAGCTGGCCCATCCGCCTCGTTTGCGGGGGCTCCGCCCCACCGGAGCGCCTCATGCGCGCCCTGGACAAACACAACCTTCACATACTGCACCTCTGGGGCATGACCGAAACCACGCCACTGGCCACCGTCGGCAAACTCAAACGCCACATGGGCAACTGGACCACCGACCAGCAATATGAAGTCCGCGCAAAACAGGGCTGGCCGGCGCCCTTCATCGAACTCCGCGTCACGCGCCCGGAAGGTCTAGAAAGCAATTCCGTCGAAGCTCCCCGCGACGGCCATACTCCCGGCGAACTGGAAGTCCGCGGACCCTGGGTGGCTGCCAGCTACTACAATTCTCCCGACCAAGCGCACCGCTGGACCGAAGATGGCTGGTTCAAGACCGGGGACGTCGCCACCATGGATGACGAAGGTTTTGTGAAGATCGTCGACCGCGCCAAAGACCTGGTCAAGTCTGGCGGTGAGTGGATCAGTTCCGTGGACATCGAAAACACCTTGATGGGTCACCCCGCTGTCAAAGAGGCCGCGGTAGTCGGTGTCCCGCATCCCAAATGGCAAGAGCGCCCGCTAGCGGCGGTCGTTCTACAGGACGGCGCCCAAGCCACCGCCGAGGAACTACGCGCTTTCCTCGCTGCATCGTTCGCCAAGTGGCAGCTTCCCGACGCCTTCGTCTTTCTGGACGCCTTGCCCCGCACGTCAGTAGGCAAATTCAAAAAAATTGCCCTCCGCGAGAGGTTTGCGGATTGGAAATGGGATTCTTAGCGGCCATGGGTAACTCAGTTCGGCGTCGCTCCATCAATTGAAAAAACCGGGGTTTTTGTTTCTGCTAAAGTGCTTCAAGTTCCTTCGTGTATCCAACTAGAATCCACGGCATCCGCCTCTTGAGCGACTCTAAAAGTTTCGGCACCGAATCTTGCTTTCCGCTGACTTCCATCGGCCTGGTAACTGTCCCACCGGCCACGTATATTCGCGCTCCCTTACCTGATTGGGCGTCTCTTAATATGAATAGCTGCAGTCGAATTCGTGTAGAATCTCGGTTCTGGCCGAGGCCTGGGGCGCTCGTCAGTTGCACAGTCGCGACTGAGCCTCCATGAAAGAACCTTTGCTTTCCTTAGTCCGAGCACGCCAGGGACATTTCAAGCTGGAGTCTGGTCATCATGGAGATCTGTGGCTCCAGCTTGAGACTCTTTGCCTGCGCTCTCGCGAAATACAACCATTTGCCGCTCAACTCGCAGCCAAACTCCAACAGTACAAAGTGGAGGTAGTCTGCGGACCGCTTGTCGAAGGCGCGTACGTCGCCTTGCTGGTCTCTCTTGAACTTGGTTGCGATTTCGTCTACGCGGAGCGCTTCGCCAACACGGCACACAAAGGTTTATACCCGGTCGAGTACCGCTTGCCAAAGGCGCTCCACGCAGCCGTCAAAAGCAAACGCGTCGCGATCGTCAATGACGTGATCAGCGCGGGTTCGGCTGTGCGAGGAGCCTTCTTCGATCTGCAATCCATTGGCGCGGACGTCGTTGCCATCGGCGCGCTTTTAGTGCTCGGCGATTCCATCACGGGCTTCGCCGCAGAACACCAAGTTGCTCTAGAACTCTTGCAGCAAATGCCGCACAACTTATGGACACCCTCACGATGTCCTCTGTGTGCCGCGGGCCAGCCTCTCGAAGTCGTCGCCACTTCCTAAGAAGTTGATCCGCTTTTGCCGGGAGGGCTGGTCCGAGCAAATGTAAGCCGATGTCAGGATCAAACATCTGCGGGAGTAAACGTCAGAACTTCGTGATGTCCACCGGCGTGAGGCCCTGCTCAGCGCAATGATCGTGGTAACGCTTCAAGAAAGTTTGCCAGTTTTCGGTAGCGACTGTGTTACCCGCATCGTCGACAAAATCCAGCGCACCTTCAATCACCGCAAAAACAATGGTGTCTTCCTTGCCGACCATTCGTGGAGAATGCGTGGACCCGGCGACTTCAAACACCACGTCGCCCGCTTCCGATACCCAACCCTCGTCGTACGTCCACGCACCCTGCACCGTGTACACGACAACGGTCCCCGGATGAAAATGCATTTGCAGCGCGGCCCCGGGCACCGAGCGGATAAACAAAATGATCTGCCCGGTGATCGGATTCAACTTGATCAGCTTGATGAAATGCCCCTCGGCCCACGGAACCCACGGCAAATTCTTTGGGTCGGTGTGACTAGCGAGCGCTTTACGGACCGGATGAGTGCCGACAGCGTTGTTCATAGTCAACCTGTCTGATTTGCGGGCGACGAATATCGCACAGAAGTGTCCGATTTCCAGCCCGCGTTAATTTTGCGCCTAGCGTAGCACACTACCGAATCGCGCCGAGCGGAATTTACATTCTGAATCGTCTACGTTCTGTAAGAAGCGTTGATGCGGACATACTCCGCGGTGAGGTCGCAGGTCCAATAGCGCGCGCTGGCGGTGCCGGCGTGCAGATCGAGGACAATCGGAACGTGTTCGGCGAGCAGGCGGTTACTGGCGGCGCGTTCATTGAAATCGAGCGGACTGCCGCGCCGCAACACGGGAATGCCGGCCATCTTGATATCGACGCGCGCGGGGTCAAACACCACACCGGAACGCCCGGCCGCCGCGAAAACGCGACCCCAGTTGGGGTCGCCTCCGGCAAAGGCCGTCTTGACGAGCGGAGAGGTGGCGATGGTTTCCGCGATGCGTTTGGCCCCTGCTTCTGTTTTTGCGCCGCGCACTTCAATTTCGATCACGCGTTGCGCACCTTCACCATCGGCAACGATTTGCAGCGCGAGCGACCGGCAAACATCTTCGAGAGCCGCCGCGAAGGCGCGATGTGCCGAAGTCCCGACGCGAATTCCGGGCGTGCCCGCTGCGCCGTTGGCGAAGACCAACAAGGTATCGTTGGTCGAAGAGTCGCCGTCCACGCTGATGGCGTTAAACGTGCGCGAGCAAACGTCGCGCAGCGTTTTTTGCAAAAGGGGCGGCCGAATGGCGGCGTCGGTAACCACGAAGGCGAGCGTCGTCGCCAGGTTGGGATGAATCATTCCCGCGCCCTTCGCACACCCGAGCAGGTGAATTTTCTTTCCGGCCATTTTGAAGGTAGCGCCTGCGGTCTTCGGCCGTGTGTCCGTGGTGCAAATGGCAAGTGACAGTTCCGCGAAGGAACGTGCCGAGGGCCGGCGGTTGCGCGTGAGCTTCGACAGCGAGCGCAGGATTTTGTCGACAGCCAGGGGCACGCCAATCACGCCCGTCGAGCAGACGATGATTTCATTGGCTGTGCAGCCGAGCCGCTTGGCCGTTTCCGCGACGGTTTTCTGCGTTGCGGCGTGGCCAGCGGGGCCTGTGGCGCAGTTCGCATTGCCGGCGTTCACGATTACGGCGCGCATGCGGCCTTTCGATGCACGCAAGTGTCCCTTGGAAATAGTGACGGGGGCGGCGACCACGAGATTTTGCGTGAAAACCGCGGCTGCGGAGGCCGGAACGTCGCTCGTGATCATCGCGAGATCGAGCGCGCCAGTTTTTTTCAGTCCGCAGGCGATGCCTGCGAAGCGAAATCCGCGCGGAAGGGAAGCTTCAGAGAGTGCCTGCTTTATCAACGGAATATCCGTAGGACTAGCGCGCCGCTCCCGGAAGCAACCTCCGGCCCTCCGCAACGGCCGGGAGAGAGGATAGTTGATTCGTTGCTTGGCTTAGTTTCATGGCGTGGCTCCTATTTTGCTGACTCTTTTGTTCAGACGTTCTTCCAAATCCGCGATAGCTTTGCGGACCGCTTCCGGCGCCGTTCCGCCGGGAACTTTTTTGGCCGCGAGCGCCGCAGCGACGTTCAATCCATCGGAAAAATTCGCTTCAAAGGCGGGAGAGATTTTCTTCAAGTCTTCGAAAGGCAACTCAGTCCAGATTTTTCCTTGCCGCTCGGCTTCCCGCAGAACTTTGCCGACGACGTCATGTGCCTGGCGGAACGGAACCCCTTTATGAACAAGGTAGTCTGCGGCTTCGGTGGCCAGCAGCACGGGATTGGAGGCCGCTGCCGTGAGCCGTTCGGAACTGAATTTCGTCGTTTCGATCGCGCCTCGGGCGACCGCGGTCATAGCCGCGATTTGATCGTGCGCAGCGAAGAGTGCTTCTTTATCTTCCTGAAGATCGCGCTGGTAGCTCGTCGGCAAGCCTTTGAGCGTCGTGAGCAGACCCAGCAAGGCGCCGGTAATGCGGCCCGTCTTGCCGCGAATTAGCTCCCAACAATCAGGATTTTTCTTTTGCGGCATCAGACTGCTGCCGGTGGAATATTCGTCAGCAAGAATCACATATGCGAATTCCTGCGATGCGAAAATGATGAAATCTTCGGCGAGTCGCGAAAGATGCGTGGCGATGCCGGCAAGGGCAAACAGATAGTCGAGGGCGAAGTCTCGGTCACTGACGGCATCAAGGCTGTTCGCCGTGATGCGCGAAAAACCCAGGTCGCGCGCGACGGCATGGCGGTCGATCCCGAAAGAGTTGCCCGCGAGTGCGCCCGAGCCCATCGGACAAGCGTCGGCGCCCGCGGCAGCGTGCTCTAACCGCGTGACGTCCCGCAGGAAGGCCTCCGCGTGGGCCAGCAGAAAATGCGAGAGCAGAATCGGTTGCGCGTGCTGCATGTGGGTCATGCCCGCCATAGGCACGGTTATGTTGGCCTTGGCTTGGCCGAGCAGAGTGCTCAAGAGCGCCGACAAACCACGCTGGATTTCTGCTGCGGCATCGATGACGAAGAGGCGAAAATCGGTGGCCACGAGTTCGTTGCGGCTGCGGCCGGTGTGCAGCTTCCAGCCCAGCGGACCGAGTTCCTCGACGAGGGCCTTTTCGACGAAGTGATGAACGTCTTCCGCGCTCGCTCCAAACGAATGGACCGACGCGGGATCGCTTTGCGCGCGTTTGGATATTTTGTCGAGTGCAGCGAGCGTTTGCTTCACTTCCGTCGCGGTGAAAATGCCGACGGGTTCTAGCGCTTTGGCCCAAGCTCTGGCGACGGCGATTTCGTAGGGCAGGAGACGGCGATCGAACGCAAAGGAGCGCTGGAACGCATCGAAGTGAGCATTTGGCTCACGTTCGAAGCGTCCACCCCAGAGCCGGTCATCTTTGCGTTCGGTCATTTCGAGTGCCCAGATATTTGCCGTCCGTGTTTCGTTTTTGTGCTCCTCACTTTTTTGGGACCGGGCCAAGAACAGGCCCGGCGTGCTGTGCTCCTAGCAGCACGAATTACTGATTGCTGCCTTCGGCTTTCGCTTTGGGACGGACGGTGACCGGAAGGGCGAAAAGGTTGATGAAGCCTTCGGCGTCCTTGGGGTTGTAGCGGCCCATGGTGAAGCTGGCGAGGTCGGTGCGATAGAGCGAGAACGGAGACACCCGCTTGGTGACGGTGAGGGTGCCCTTCCACAGTTTCAGGCCGACCGTGCCGGACACGCGCTGTTGCGAGACGCCAAAAAAACCGTCGAGCGCGGCGCGCAGCGGAGAAAACCACAAGCCGTAGTAAACCAGTTCAGCGTAACGCAGCGAGAGCGCTTGCTGAAAATGCGCGGTCTCGCGGTCAATGGTCAGCGCTTCGAGTTCGCGATGTGCGGTCACCAGCAACGTGCCGCCGGGCGTCTCGTAGGCGCCGCGGGATTTCATGCCCACGAGACGATTTTCGACGATGTCCGTGCGACCGATGCCGTGCTTCGCGGCGATTTCGTTGAGGGTGTTGAGGAGTTCGACCGGGCCGAGTTTCGCGCCGTTGACGCTTACCGGCGTGCCTGCGGCCAAGCCGATTTCCACCTCTTCGGCCTTGTCGGGGGCTTTTTCGGGAGAGGCGGTCCATTGCCACATGGCTTCGTTAGGCGAATTCGCGGGATCTTCCAGTTCGCCGCCTTCGTGGCTAAGGTGCCAGATGTTGCGGTCGCGGCTGTAGATATTTTTTTTGCTTTGCTCGACTGGCACGTTGTGTTGGGCGGCGTAGGCGATGGCATCTTCACGGGAATCGATGTTCCATTCGCGCCACGGGGCGATGATTTGAAGGTTTGGCGCAATGGCTTTATAGGCCAGCTCGAAACGGACTTGATCGTTGCCTTTTCCGGTGCAGCCGTGCGAGAGGCCGTCGGCGCCGAGTTCCAGGGCGAGTTCGGCTTGGCGTTTGCCGAGAATAGGGCGAGCCATAGAGGTGCCGAGCAAGTAGGTGTGCTCGTAGACCGCGCCTGCGCGGAGTGTCGGCCAGATGTAGTCGCGGACAAATTCTTCGCGCAGATCTTCGACATACGCGGCGGAGGCGCCTGTCGCGAGAGCTTTCTTGCGGGCGGCTTCCAAGTCTTCTTGCTGGCCTACGTCGCCGATCATGGCGATGACTTCGCATTGATAATTTTCTTTCAGCCACGGGATGATGATGGAAGTGTCCAGACCTCCGGAATAGGCCAGGACTACTTTTTTCGGTTTTGGCAATTGCGTTTTCACGATTCTCCTCTTGCGTTTAGTTGTAGCCGAGTGCGGGCACGGGGTGCCCCTACGAATACGAAAAGATGCGATGCGATGGCCCGCATCAGCGCATCAGAACAGAGTATGCAGGATGGCCTTCTGCACGTACATCCGGTTTTCCGACTGGTCGAGGACGACCGACTGCGCGCCGTCGAGGACTTCGGGAGTTACCTCCAGGCCGCGGTGGGCCGGAAGACAGTGCATGAAAACGGCATCCCGGGCCGCCAGGGCCATCAGATCGGCGTTGACCTGATATTGCGCGAAGACGGCACTGCGGACTTCGCCTTCGGCTTCGAAGCCCATGCTGGTCCAGGCGTCGGTGTAAACGGCTTGCGCGCCGGCGGCCGCTTCGCGGGGATCGCTCATGAGTTCGATCTTGGCGCGGGTTTCCTTGCCTACGCGCTTAGAGTCGGAGACGACTTCCGGCAGCGGCTGATAGTCGGGCGGTGTGGCTACGCGCAGATGAACACCTAGACGGGCGGCGAGATACATCAGGGAATGACAGACATTGTTTCCGTCGCCGACGTAGGCGAGCTTGAATCCGCGCAGGGCGCCGAATTTTTCTTCGAGCGTGAAAAAATCGGCGAGCGCCTGGCAGGGGTGGAACTTATCCGAGAGCGCGTTGATCACCGGGATGCCAGCGTTGGCGGCCATCTCTTCGAGGACTTTTTGCTTGTACACGCGGGCGACGATGCCGTGGACCCAGCGATCGAGGTTGCGCGCCACATCGGCGATGGATTCGCGCGCGCCGAGAGAGGCGGAGGCCTGCGTGTGGTCGAGGAAAACGACCGAGCCGCCCATGCTTTGGATGCCTACATCAAAAGTGACGCGGGTGCGAAGCGACGGCTTTTCGAAAATCAGGGCGATGAATTTTCCCGTCAGCGAGGAAGCGTAACGGCCCGGGCGGGCTTTGATTTCCGCGGAGAGTTGAAGCAAATCGCGCGTGTGCGCGGGACTCCATTCCGCTCCGGTGAGCAAATCATTGGATAAAGAAATAGGCGTAACTAGCGTCGAGGTAGTCATTATTTTTCACCTTGCCGCGGCGAGGGCCGCAGGCCTTGGAGGCGCGGACTTCGCGGGCTCCAGAGCGGGGGCTTTTTGCGGGGTAGTCACAAAGAGTTGTTCGAGCAGACGCAGGAATTGGCGCACTTGTGCGCGAGTGACGAGGAAAGGCGGTAGCAAGCGCAGCGTGAAATCGTGTGTGCAATTGATGAGCAGGCCTTTGAGCATGGCTTCGGAGACGAAGGGAGCGCCGTCGATGGAAAGCTCGATTCCGATCATCAAGCCTTCGCCGCGAATTTCGCGGATGAAACTAAACTTGGCGGCAAGCGCAGAAAGGCCTTCGCGCAACTCCGTGCTGCGCGTGCGGATATTTTCGAGGAGTTTTTCATCCTCGATGACGCTGAGAAATTCAAGAGCCGTGGCGCAGGCCAGCGGGCCGCCGCCGAAGGTGGTGCCGTGCAAGCCCGGGGAAAAGCGTTGGGCGACGGCTTCCGACGTGAGGATGGCTCCGAGCGGCAGGCCTCCGGCCAGCGGCTTGGCTACCACTGCGACGTCGGGCTTCGAAGAAAATTTCTGGTAAGCGAAATAGCGGCCGGTGCGGCCCAAGCCACACTGAATTTCGTCGGCGATGAGCAGCGCTCCATTTTCTGTTGCTAGGGCACGCGCGCGGTTCCAGAAGTCTTCGCTGACGGAATAGATTCCGCCTTCGCCTTGAATGGTTTCAAGGAGGATAGCGCAGACGGTATCGTCGAATTGGGATTCGAGATCGGCGACGTCGTTGAAGCGGACAAACTCGACACCGGGGACGAGCGGCGCGAACGGGAGGCGATATTTTTCCGTGGCCGTGACGCTCACAGCGCCAAAGGTGCGGCCGTGGAAGGAATTTTCGAGCGCCAAAATGCGGTGCTTCGGGGCAGCGACGCCGGGCGTGTCGGCGGAAGTGCGGCCGTAAACGCGGGCCAGCTTCAGAGCGCCTTCGATTGCTTCCGCGCCGCTGTTGGAGAAAAACACGCGGTCGAGACCGGACCATTCGGCGAGCTTGCGGGCCAGCGGGCCCTGATAACAGTTGTGAAAGAGATTGGAAAGATGGATGGCGCGCGCGGCTTCGCGGCGGATAACTTTGACGATGCGCGGATGCGCGTGGCCCAAGGCGTTGACGGCGATGCCGCCGAGAAAATCCAGATATTTTTTGCCGCGTGAATCATAAACGTAGCAGCCGCGCCCGTGCGTGAAGACAATGGGCTGGCGTTTGTAGGTGGGCATAAGAAACTGGTTGGCATCCTGCAGAATGGAATTTGCGTTCAAGGCTGTAGGTCTCGCTCTCTTCGCCGTTCGAACAGCGGATTTCGATCTCTTTATTGTGTCGATCTTGCGCATTACGCCGCCGAAAGAGCCGTTTGCGCGCTGGGGAAAGACTCGCGGAGAACGCGTGTGCCGGGAATCGGCGAAGAGTGATCTTCGGTGGCGTGCTCGGCCGAGTGAAACGCGAGGAGAAGCGCATCAGGCGCCGTGCCGCCGACGATGCGTACCTGACGGACGCCGCCTTCGAGAGCGCGCTTGGCGGCTTCCAGTTTGAGAATCATTCCACCGGACACCACCCGGCATTGGACCAGGCGTTCGCTCTCTTCGCAGGTGATGGCGGAAAGAACCTTTTCGCCGTCGAGAACACCAGCCACATCGGTGAGATAGATCAACTGGTCGGCACCGAGAAATTCAGCGCAGGCGGCGGCCATGTGGTCGGCATTGATGTTGTAAAGCTCGTTGTCCGGGCCGAGGCCGAGGCAGGGAGCCACGGGCAGGAGGCGCTCGCGCCAGAGCGATTCGAGGAAAGCGTTGTTCAAGCCGGTGAGATAGCCGACGAAGCCGAGGCTGCCGGCCACTTCGCCGTGCGACATGGGCTCGGCAAGAAAACATTGAGCATCGGCGGCGGACACACCCACGGCCGGATAGCCTTCCGCGGAGATGGCCGCGGCCAGGCGCTTGTTCAGCAGTCCGGCGAAAATCATGACGGCGGCATCGCGCGTCTCGCGGTCCGTGACGCGGAGGCCGGAGACAAATTTGCTTTCGATGCCCATGCGCTTGAGGGTTTCGGTGAAGGCGCGGCCACCGCCATGGACCACGAGAATTTCGTGGCCTTCGTTGGCAAGGGCAGCGACTTGGCGCGCCAGCGAGCGCATGGTGAGGTCGTCTTCGAGCAAAGCTCCAGCGAACTTGATTACGGTTTTCATTGCAGTGCGGTTTTCTCCTCAATGCCTAAAACATGGTTGAAATTCTGAACGGCCTGGCCGGCGGCGCCTTTGCCAAGATTGTCGAGACAGGAGACCAAGATCAGGCGCTGGCCGGATTTATCCAGGGCAAAACCAATGTCACAGAAGTTGGTGTGGGCGACGTGCTGCAACTCGGGCAGAGTGCCCGCGGGCCAGATGCGGACCATGGGCCGGCCAGCGTAAAACTTGCGATAGAGGGCTTCGATGACCACGGGCGATTGCCGGGCGGAGAGTGTGACGTAGATGGTCGAGAGAATTCCGCGCGCCAGAGGCAAAAGGTGCGTTGAAAAAATGAGCTGCGATTCGGCGAGGCCGGTGTGCTCGAGAATTTCCGGCGTGTGGCGGTGCGAGAAAAGATTGTAGGCTTTGAAATTCTCGTCCACTTCGACGAATTGCAGATCGCGCCTTGGATCTTTGCCGGCGCCACTGGCGCCGGACTTGCAGTCGCAGATGACGCTTTGGTCCGCCGCGATAAAACCGGCTTCAGCGAGCGGACGTAGAGCCAGGATGACGCTGGTGGCATAGCATCCGGGATTGGCGACCAGGCGGGCCTTGGCGATTTCCAGGGAGTACAGCTCGGGAAGGCCGTAGACGGCTTCGCCAAGGTAGTCGGTGTGCGGCGCGGGCAGCTGGTACCAGGACGTGAAGGTTTCCGGCTGACGGAAACGGAAAGCGCCGCTGAGGTCAATGACCACTAAGCCGGCTTCAAGAAGCGCAGGGGCGAGTTCCGCAGAAATCTCATGGGGCGTGGCGAGAAAAGCGGTTCCGGCTGCGGAGGTGGTGATCGAGTCGAGAGAAAGCGGGCGCAGGGGAGCTTGTCCCCAGCCGCGGAATTGCGGAAAAAATTCGGCAATGCAGTGGGCGCCGCGCGTTTCGCGCACGTAAAACGTGGTGGAAACGACCGCGGGATGGCGCAGGAGAATGCCGGCGAGCTCCGTGCCGGCGTATCCGGTGACACCTACGACGGCGACTTGGCGAGAGTCTCTCATTTCACCAGGGCTTCGATCTTTTTTTGGAGCGACTCACGAGTGCGTTTGTTGGGAGTAATGATGAGCACGGTGTCATCGCCTGCGATGGTGCCAGCGATTTCGGGAAATTTGGAGCCGTCCACAGCGGCGGCCAGGGGCTGAGCGCCGCTGGGAGGAGTTTTGAGAACAAGCAAATTTTCCGCCGGGCGAATATCCAGAAGAAATTCGCGCAGCGCACGAGCGAGCGGGGGAAGAGGGAGCGCGCCGCTGTCTTCGGGAAGTACGGTTTCCGGCTTGTAGCCTTCTTGGGTTTTGACCAGGCGGAGCTCCTGAAGGTCGCGGGAGAGCGTGGCTTGGGTGACGCGCATTTTCTGCTGCGCCAGGCGGCGGCGCAGCTCTTCCTGGCTGACGATGGGCTGGCCGCTGACGAGCCGCAGGATTTGACCGTGGCGAAATGTTTTACCGACGCTCATGGCTGGTACAAATATACAGCCTCCTGCATTTTTATACAATTGTTTTTGAATACCGCCCGCACATTTTTTGCGGGGCATGACCGGGAGGGATTGGCGGGAGGGATACGGGGTGCGGTAAGAGGCTATGTAGGATTCGCAACCGTTGGCGCCAGAGGACTGGATTTTCAGGGCCAGGAGTGGTTACCTTTCTTGTTGGCCCCAGATTCGGCGCCCCATGGCTATGCCGTGCAAAGTAACGGGATGCAAGAACGACTCGCCGCCAGCCCTGGCCGAGCAGCAGCAGGTTTGTGTTTTGCACTTTACGCTGTCGATCGAGGCCAGCTGCGCAGAGATGCGGCGGGAGACGGCGCTGGGAAACGCTCCGCACGAACGGCAAAAAGAAATCATGCGTTTTATCACGGAAAGCGGCGAACGGCTGGCACGTGTGGCTACCAGCGGTTTGCACCTGACCGATGATTTGAAGGCCAGAATTCTGAGCACGTTTCTGACGCTGATGAACCTGCGGGAAAACCTCGACAGGGCCAACATGCGAAGTTCGTTTGGGCGGACTGGGCAGCATCGCTGAAGCCCGGCAGGTAGGACTCCCCACCCGAAAGTACCTGGATCCCAACGAAAAGACGAAATGAATCAGGCGCCGATATAGCGGGCGTACAGGGAGCGCGCGATGGCGGGATCTTTTGTGCCTTTGAGAATGGCACGGCCGTCGGCAAAGACGGTCATTTGATAGGGTTCCACGCGAAAGCAGAGCAGAAATTCGTTGTGGCGGACATCGGAGACGGTGGCCGCGAGCCGTGCCCGCAGCGCTCCCAGATCGAGCGTCCGTCGGCGCTCGTGAATCTGGACGGAGTCGCGCCCGCAAAGGGTGATGTGCGGCTGGGCTTGTCCTTGGAGATAAGAGAAATTGCGGCGGACGCAGGCCCGGCAGGCGGGATCTTGCGCGACGCGGACGGATTGGAAATGGCCGCTCCAAACATCACAAGAGATCAGGCGGCCGTGGAGGGCTTCGTCGCGGCCGGCCAGAAGCTTGAGGGCTTCGGCGACTTCGAGCGAGGCGATGAGATTGACGATGGGGCCTAAGACGCCTACCGTGTCGCAGGTTTCTTCGAGACCGTGGCCGTTTGGCGAGGATTCGAGGAGGCAGGCTAGACAAGGCGTGAGACCGGGCCGCACGGTCATGGTTACCCCGTAACTGGCGACGGCGGCGGCGTAAATCCACGGACGAGCAGACTCGACAGCGTAGTCATTGATGAGGAAGCGGGTCTCGAAATTGTCGGTGCCATCGAGGATGAGATCGAAGCCCGAAAGCAAGTCGGCGGCATTGCGGGAGTTTACGTCTCTGACCAGGCCTTCGACAGCGACGCTGTTATTGATGGCCCGGAGCTTGCGCTCGGCGGCCACCGCTTTGGGGAGGGCGGCGCGAGCGTCGTCCTCGTCAAAGAGCGTTTGGCGCTGCAAATTAGAGGGCTCGACAAAATCGCGGTCGAGAACCCGGACGCGGCCGACGCCGGCGCGAACCAGTAGAGCAGCGGCGGCCGCGCCGATGGCCCCGCAACCTACCATGACGGCGCTCGAGGCAAGGAGGCGCTGTTGGCCTTCTTCGCCGATTCCGGCGAAGAGCATTTGACGCGAGTACTTTTCCTGCAGAGCGTCGCGGAACGTTGGGCGCGGAGCGTCTCGGTCGGTCATCGTCCCTCTTAATTCATCATAACGCTAGAGATAGCGGGATGAGCAACGCCCTTGTGCTACGCTTCGTCTGAGCGTTAGTGGGCATGAAATCGAGCTGGGGAAGAAGATGGGGGGGAATGGTCGTCTTCGCGCTGCTTTTCGGAGCCGCGAAGAGTCAAGCACAGGCACAGGCGGAGGCCCTGGCCGGGGGCCATGTAGCGGACGCTCCGGTGCTTGCCGTGCGGGTGGTCACCGAAGATGGGCGCATGCTTTCGGAATCGCCTGCCGGGCTTGCTGTGGAGATTGGGAAACCGCTGGATCGCGAGCAGGTAGCCAGGAGCCTGCGTGCGCTCTATGGGCTGGGTGACTACGCGGATTTGAAAGCCGTAGTAACACCGGTGGGCAGCGGCGTACGGCTTGATTTCGTGGTTCGCGAAAGTCTCTTCTTCAACAAGATACGGATCGCAGGACTGACGCCACCTCCAACAGATTCCTCCGCTGCGGCGGCCATGCAGCTGACGCTGGGCCGGCCCTTCCGACAAGAAGACGTGGACGAAGGGTTAGCGCATCTGCGGGATGTCTTGAAGGACGAGGGCCTGTACACGGCCGAGGTCTCGGCAGAGAACGAACCGCACCCGGAAACTCATCAGATGGATATTCTGGTGCACGTGAAACCGGGGCCGCGAGCGCGTGTGGAGGCCGTGGAGCTGAAGAACGGCACGGCCTACCGCGATGTGGAGATTCTTTCCCGACTGAAAATGAAGGCTGGACAAACGGTGACGACCGCGCGCATACAGCGCGGGACCGACCGCATCCGAAAATTCTTGGTGAAGAAAGGGCGGCTCAGCGCGCGGGCGGCACTACGAAGGGGCGAGTACAACGCGGCGAAGAATACCGTCTCGCTGGAGCTGGAGGTGACGGAAGGACCGCAGGTGCAACTGGCCGTGACCGGTGCGAAATTTTCAAAGGGAGAATTGAAGAGGCTGGTTCCCGTGTATCAAGAAGGGGCGGTCGATGCGGACCTTTTGGAGGAAGGAAAACGCAATCTTCGAGAGCGGCTGGAGCGTGACGGATACTTTGATGCGCAGGTGAATTACACGACGGAAACGAAGGAAGTTAAGGGCAAGGAGCAGAAATCCAAGGGCACCGAAGAGGTCATCACCTACCACATCCAGCGGGGGGAACGGCACAAGCTGGTGGGAATTGCAATAACCGGCAATCATTACTTCAGCACGGAATTGCTGCGGAGCCGACTGCAAGTTTACGGAGCGGCATTCGGGTCGCGGGGACGGTTCAGCCGGCGGTTGATTGAAGCAGACGCGGAATCAATGCACGGGTTGTATGACGCGAACGGCTTTCTGAATGCCAAGGTGGATGGGCAAATCCTGGACGACTACAAAGAAAAAAAAGGAGACATTTACGTACGATTCACGATCCAGGAAGGGGAGCAGACGCGCGTGGCGTCGCTGGCCATCGAAGGCATCCACGCATTCAAGGAAGAGGAGTTGCAGGCTGTCGTCGGATCGACGCCGGGGCAGCCGTACTCCGATTTTAACGTGACCACGGACCGGGACAACATTCTGGCGCTGTATTTCAATGAAGGTTTTCCGGAGGCTAGTTTTACTTCGACGGCGGAACGCGTCACTCCGGACGAGAGTGAGAGTGGGAAAGGAGCGCCGCAGAGCGGGGCAGCGGAAAACGAGAAGAACCAGAAGAAAGAGGAAGGCAGGGAAAAGAGTTCGAAACCGGAAGTAGTGCAAGCGGCGCCGGTCAGGCTGGTCTATCACATTACCGAAGGACCGCAAACTCGGGTGACGCGAATACTGCTGAGCGGGTACACACGGACCAGGACAAAGGTTATTCAGCGAGAGATTCGAGTGAAGCCGGGTGCTCCGCTGCGCCAAGGGGATGTGGTGGAGTCCCAGAGGCGTTTGTACAACCTGGGGATATTCAACCGAGTGACGATTGAACCGCAGAATCCAGACGGGTCCGACCCTGACAAAGACATCGTGGTTTTGGTGGAAGAGGCCAAGCGGTACACCATGGCCTACGGCGGAGGATTTGAAGTGCAGCGGCTGGCGAGCACGACAAATCCGACGGTCGTCGAACTCCAGGCAGCCCCACGAGGGATTTTTGAGTTAACGAAAGTGAATCTGACGGGAAGGGCGGACTCACTTTCCATGAAGGTGCGCGCGAGCACCATCGAAGACCGGGCGCTACTCGGTTATTCCATCCCCAATACCTTTGGGAGTCCACACTTAAGCTCGCAAGCCACGGCGTACACGGAAAAAACGCAGGATATCAATACCTTCACGGAAATGCGCTATGAAGTATCGGGGCAATTAACGGACCAAGTGACCCCGTTCACCACCGTGCTGTACCGGTATGCTTTCCGGAAAGTGCTGGTTTCGAGCCTGAATATTGCGTCGGAGGAGATACCGTTGTTCGAACAGCCCACGCTAGTGTCTGAGTTTGGCGTGACCTGGCTGCGCGACGCCCGGGACAATCCCGCTGATGCGAGCAAAGGAAGTTTCAACAGCGCGGATTTCAACATCGCCAGCACGAGCATCGGTTCGAGCGCGAGCTTTCTGAGATTTTTCTTTCAGAATTCGACGTACCACCCAATCAAACGGCGCTTCAGCTTTGCGCGTTCTATCCGCGTCGGGATTCTCGAGCCGTTCGCCAATACCCAGTCACTGACCTTTCCGCCGCCCGCGGCGAACGAGTGCACGGGGAAGGCGCCGCCCGGGCCGACGCCGGAAATCATCCCGCTGCCGGAAAGATTCTTCGCTGGAGGCGGAACGTCGCTGCGAGGATTCGCGCTGAATCAGGCCGGACCGCGCGATCCGTGCACGGGATTCCCGGTGGGAGGCCAGGCCCTGCTGGCGCTCAACCAGGAGTTCCGCTTTCCCATGCGCTTGCCGTACATCGGGACGTCACTGGGAGGGGCGTTTTTCTACGATGGGGGAAACGTCTATAGCCGGCTCGATCACATCACTCTTCGAGCGTACTCGCCGAAGCCGGTTTTCGCGCTAGAAGACCCCGCCCAGCCGGCGAGCGCGACGAATCCTACGGTGTGCGTTTACAACTGCACCAACGAGCTGAATTATTTCGCGCATACGGTCGGGTTTGGAATCCGCTATGCGACGCCGGTAGGACCGATTCGAATTGATTTGGGTTACCAAATCAACCGCCCGTTTTTTGTTGTGCCGTGCGTCACCAGCACCACGGGCACGCCGGTGACTCCCCTTTGCCTGAAGGGCGCGCAGCTTCCGAGGCTGCAGATTTTCTTTAATTTGGGGTCCACATTTTAATGCGGCGGGCACTGATTCTCGGATGCGGCGCGATTTTTTTTGCGCTGGCTGCGGCTTCGTTTTTGAAGGCGCAGGAAGTGGTGGACCGCATCGTGGCGCGGGTGGAGAACGACGTCATTTTGTTGAGCGAAGTGCGAGAACTCGAGGAGTATCAGCAGCTGGTGAATGGAAAATCCGAAAGCGAGAGCGCGATTTTGGACCGGCTGATCGACCAGTGGATTGTGAGGTCAGAAGCGGTGTTGTCCCGGTTTCCAGAGCCGAAGGACACAGAGATGGACCGCGAAGTTTCGCGGGTCGTGAAGTCGTTCGCCTCAGTCGGGGAATATGAAGCGCGAAAGAAGCAAAGCGGGCTGAATGACGGGGAAGTGCGAAAGATTGTCACCGAGCAGCTGTACCTCACCAGCTACCTCGATTCAAGATTTCGGCCATCGGTACAGATCGATGAAAAGGCCATTGTGGATTTCTATCAAAATGCAGTTGTGGTGAGAGCCAAGACGCGCGGACAGGAGCCTCCCACACTGGATGCCTCGCGCGACATCATCCAGGAAGCTCTGGTGCAGAGCGACATCAACGAGCAAGCGGATCGCTGGCTGAAAGAAAGCCGTGCGCGGCTGCACGTGCAAAAGTTTCTAGAGGAAGGGGCGAAATGAAGGTCAGGAAGCGCCACCCGATATGGAATTGGGTGATCCACACGCCGTGGGTGCTGACGGTCATTGCGATTCTGTGCGTAATTGGTTTCCTTGGGAGCGGAGCGGGGAATCCAATTCTCGAGCGGTGGATCGTGCATCGTTTGGAGAAAGCCACGGGCGGCCGCGTGGAAATGCGGGCCATTTCGATACAGTGGCTCTCGATGCGAACCACGCTGAAGGGTTTGGTGATTCACGGCCACGAGCCAGCGGGAACCCAACCGCTGTTTTCGGCCGAAGAGGTGCAGGCGGAATTGCAGGTCGATTCCTTCTGGGGGCGAAAAATATCGTTGAGCGACCTGCTGGTTAAAAAACCGGAGGTGCACATCCGTGTGGCGAGAAATGGTTCGACCAACGTGCCGGTTCCCAAGCAACCGAGTAGTTCCGAGAGATCCCTGCGCGAGTCGCTTTTCGCTCTGCGCGTGCGCCGGGTGAGAATTGAAAGCGGGTGGCTGCTGTACAACGAAGTGAAAGTGCCGCTGGCCGTCGAAGGCGGGGAGATGAGCCTGGGACTCGACGCGGGTGGGACACCCGAGCATCCCTTGTATCTGGGGAATCTGGAATGGCAGGGCGTCCGATTCACTGCCGAGAGGATGGTGCCGGTGCCGGCAAATCTCTCGGCGAAATTTACGGTGTGGCGCGAAGGATTCACACTGGAGCAGGGAGTGTTGAGCGCCGGGCGATCGCACCTTGATGCGCAGGCGGAAATGTCGGATTTCACAAAACCAAAATGGAGTTTCCGCTACCGCGGATGGGTGGAGCTGCTCGACCTGCGTGAGACATTTCGTTCTCCGTTGACGCCGACTGGACACGTCGATGTGCGGGGGGAAGGAACGCTTGCGGACGGCCAGTACCACGGCACGGGCAGCTACGCAGGGCGCGATATCCATCTGACTTACGATATTTTTCACGCGGCGGGACTGACTAGTCGCGGCAGCTACAGCATCAACAACGATGGGCTGGTGGTGCCGGACTTCTTCACGCAAGTTTTTGCCGGAACGGTAAAAGGGAAAGTGACACTGCGCTTCGCCGGGGTGCAGTTTCGTGCAGACACACATATCGAGAACGTGCGCCTCGCAGGAGTGTTTTCTGCCATCGAGCATCCCGGGTTTCCGATTGATGAACTTCACTGGGATGCGCTGCTCGGCGGGGACACCATCGAGACCTGGAGCAATGCATTTGAGCATTTCGAGCTTGGCGGCAAGATGGACTGGACGCCCGGGGAAGTTTTGGCGGCGGGCCACTTGCCGGTAACGGCGAACTGGCAAATCCACTACCGCTACGATTCCGGCGTATTCGCGATCAGCGCAGGCGAATTCAAAACGACGTCGTCGAAGGGAACGATTACCGGAGTACTGGCGCCGCGGAATTCCATGCTGGACGTGCATTTCGAAACGGGGGCACTGGAATCGTTCGAAGATTTCATCGATGCGATACGCGGGGCCAAGCGGGGTTCCCGGGACTCCATCAAAGAGATCTCGGGGATCGCGCAATGGGACGGCAAGATCGCCGGACCGGGCGGCCATCCGACGTTTAACGGTCACGTGCGGTGCGAGCGGGTACGCTACAACGCAGTGGCACTGGATTCTATCGAAGGCGACCTCAGCTATTCGTCCACGGAACTTGGACTGGCGCGAGGCCAGCTGCGCTATGGGGCCATGGATACGGAGATCGAGGGAACGCTCGACCTGACGGATTGGAGTTTCCTGCCAGAGAACGAGTGGACCGCCGATGTGAACTTCGACAAGACTTCGGTCGAAACCATTCAGAAACTGCTGGGCTCGGCGTATCCCGTACAAGGTGTTTTGAGCGGCCAATTGCATGGGCACGGGACGCGAGCGACGCCGGGCGTCACCGGGCTGTTCGATCTCGCCGACGGAACCGTCTATGGTGTGTCCTTTAGTCGATTACGAGGCCAACTGAACCTCGCGCAGGATGGAGTACGCGTCTCGGACGCGGAGTTACGCGTATTCGCACCCGGGAAGGAGAGCGGCCGGGGCGCGGGAATCGTAACCGGAGCGGCAGGGTATCGATTCGCGGACCAAAGCGTAACGGCGGATTTGGTGGGAGCATCTCTCCCCCTTGAGAATATAGAGAAGTTGCAGTCGGTGCGGCTGCCCATCGGAGGGCTGGTCACATTTCGCCTGAAAGCCAGCGGCCCGCTTTCCGCGCCGCACGGCGAGGGTACATTCCGGTTGGTGGATTTTCGCATCGGGAAGGATGCCATCGGAAGCTTCGAGGGGAGTCTCCTATCGGACGGACGGACGGCGGAGCTGGACCTTGGCTCGGCCATGGCCACGGGAGTGATTTCCGGCGAAGTGACGCTGGGGTTGGCTGATCCTTATGCCCTGAATGGAAAAGTTTCCGTTAAGAATATCGATCTAAATCCGTTCTTGATGACCGCTTTGCACCTCACGCAGTTTAATGGTCATGGCGTAGCCGACGGCGACATCACCGTGGCCGGCGAATTGAAACATCCCGAGAACATCGTGGTGGACGCCAAGTTTTCGAAGCTGGCGTTGAATTACGCCAATGTGCAACTCGAAAACGTGGGACCGATCCATCTGCGCACTTCCAAGGAGAGCCTGGAAATCGATCAAGCCGCCTTCAAAGGGACAGATACAAACATTGCCCTGGCGGGCGCAGTGCGATTTGCCGGGCGGGGCACGCTGGGGTTGAAACTGAATGGAGCGCTGGACCTGCGGCTGCTCGCGGGATTCTTACCGGCACTGGAAGCCAACGGTCCGGCACAGATCAACGCGTCTTTCGAGGGGCCGTTCGACAGGCCGCGCATTACCGGACGGGTGCACATCGAACGCGCTTCTGCACGAGTGGCTGATTTTCCGACGGGCATGAGCAACATCACGGGCGATTTGGTCTTTGACGCGACGCGGCTGTTCTTTGAGAACGTGACGGCTGAATCGGGCGGGGGCACCATGCACCTCACCGGGAGCGTCAACTACATCGAGAGTCCGCTGCGGTACGACATAACGGTGCGCACCGATCGCGCGCGCATCCGATATCCGGAAGGGATGAGCTGGCTGGCCGGCGGGTCGCTGCGACTGACGGGAACACCGTCTTCTGGAGTACTTTCGGGAAAAGTGGTGATCGAACGGGTGACGCTGACCGAAGGCCTCGAGGTTGCTAGTGTGCTGGTCTCCTCGAAAGGGAGCATTTCTGGACCATCCACGAGTTCGCCGTTCTTGCGTAACTTGCAGTTCGATATCTCGGCGCTTTCCGCGGCCGACGCCCGCATGGAGTGGCCGGGCGCGGAGCTGGAAGCAGAAGCGAACCTTCGCGTGCGCGGGACGTGGGAGCACCCGATTCTTCTTGGACATATCCACATTCTTTCGGGCGAGATGACGTTTCACGGCGACAGGTATCGGGTGACGCGCGGCGACATGAACTTTGCGAACCCCTTCCGGCTGGACCCGGTGTTGAACGTGGAAGCCACCACGACGATTCAGCAGTACGAAATCACTCTGAATTTTAATGGGCCGGCTAGCAAGCTGACGCTGGCTTACCGCTCTGATCCGCCGCTGCCGGCGAACGACATTATCACGCTTCTGGCGCTGGGGCAGACCAGTTCGGAAGCGAGCATCCGCGGCGGTGGAACGGGGGCAACACAGAGTGCCTCGTCGGGGGCCTCTGCGATTCTCTCCGAAGCGGTTTCGAGCCAATTGGGAGGGCGGGTCCAGCGCTTGTTTGGGATTACGCGGTTCCGCGTCGATCCCGGGCTAGCGGAAGTGGGCTCGACGAGTTCGTCGACGAACGCAGCGGCGCGCGTCACCGTGGAGCAGCAGGTCACGCGGGAGCTAACCATTACTTATGTTTCGAATGTGGGGTCCACCCAGCAGCAGGTCATTCAGGTGGAATACAACTTGAACCGCAACGTATCGATCGTGGCTCTGCGGGACCAAAACGGCACGTTTGGCATCGACATCAAATTCAAAAAACACTTTCAGTAGAAGCCCCGAAGCCGCTGAACCTTCAGAATTGCGGAGGATCGGGTGGTTGGGCCGCTTGCTGAGGCCGGCCTTGTGGCGCGCCCTGTTGCGCGCGGGCACCCGGTTGCCAGCGGCGCGGGCCGTTGGTGAGGCGTGCGGATTGCCCGGTCTCCGGATTCTGAGCTTTTAGTGCCTGCAGGGCGTCTTTGGCGGCCTTGGCACCCGTGGTGCGGCTGGCGGCCTGGATTTCGCGAGCGATCTGGGGGGTCTCGGCAGCAACCTTCTGACCCAGCGGAGAACCGTAGAACTGCAGCAAGGTCTTGATTTCGTCGTCGGTGTAGTGCTTGTCGTAGATTGCCACGAACTGCTCGTTCAGCTGGTCAACGTCGAATTTCTTTTGATAGCTCTCGATGAACGAGGCGACAAAGGCTTGGCCTTTGTCGTTACTGGGGACCGTGGCCAGAAGCTTTTCCCGGTATTGTTCACTGGAATTGGCAATGGCGTCCTGGGTCTGATCGCGTGCGCCGATGAGCTCCATCAGCGAACGAATGTCCGCGTCCTTGAGGGGATCGATGGGCTTTGCTGCGGCCGGGCTGGTCTGATCCTGGGCGGCGGCGCTGGGCGGCGCGGCACTGACGGAATTTTGCGATGCGCCCTGGATGGCCAGGAAAAATGCTCCAACGTAGATGATGACAAGAGCTAGGACTGCCTTCATGACTTCCTCCGCGGCGGAACTTTACGGAGCCTTTCCGCCACTGGTTAAATTGTAGGGAATCAGGCGCCCGGGAACGCGATTTGCGCGGTACAGGCGTGCTTCTGGTTTAACTGTCCGCTCGTTCAGGCGGGATTGCTAACGGCAGAGGGGGCTTTCTGCTACCATGCCGCGGCATGGCGGAGACAATCTCTGTGCGCGCCACGCCGCCAGGCGTTGCCGAGCACACTGCAATCATCGATCGGGAAGCGGGTCTCCATCGCAATTTAACGCCGCGGCAGCTCTCCATGATCGCCATGGGCGGAGCGATCGGAACGGGATTGTTTCTGGGCAGCGCGATTTCCGTACAGCTTGCTGGGCCGGGGGTGATTTTCAGTTTCGTCGCGGCCGGGGCCATTGCGCTGTGCTTGATGTGGGCGCTCGGCGAAATGGCGATGGCCCATCCGGTGGCGGGTTCCTTCGGGGTGTACGCCGAAATGTACGTGCATCCCTGGGCCGGCTTTGCCATGCGCTACTCCTATTGGCTGGCGCAGGTGATCGCCACCGGCAGCGAGGTGCTGGCCGCTTCTATCTATTGCAAACACTGGTTTCCGCAGGTGCCCTCGTGGATGTGGATTGCGGGATTTTCTTCCGCGCTCGTTTATGTGAATGCACGGAGCGTGGCGAGCTTCGGGGAATTCGAATATTGGTTTGCGATGATCAAGGTGTTGACCATCGCCGTATTTCTGATTCTCGGCGCCGCCTTGCTCCTGGGCCTCGGATTCCCTCGGATCGGGGTCCAGAATTATACCGGGCATGGAGGATTTCTTCCGAACGGATGGCCAGGAGTCGGCCTCGGCGTGGCCATGGCGATCTTCAGCTTTCTGGGAGTAGAGATCGTGGCCGTCACATCCGGAGAAGCGAAAGACCCGACGACGGCCCTGCCGAGGGCGTTGCGCTGGACCCTCGGTCGTCTGGGACTGTTTTATGTGGGCGGGCTGGCGGTGGTTGTGGGGATCGTGCCATGGAACGAAGTCGGGCTGGGGGAAAGCCCGTTTGTGCGTGTTTTCGAGATCGTCGGCATTCCCGCTGCGGCGGGGGTGATGAATTTCGTAGTGCTTACCGCAGCGCTTTCCAGTGTCAATTGCAATTTGTATCTGATGGCGCGGATGCTTTTTTCCCTTTCGCGCGGAGGTTACGCGCCGGCGAGGTTAGGGCGCTTGAGTAAACGAGGGACGCCGGTGGTGGCCCTGCTCGTCTCCAGCGTTGGAATGTTCGCGGCCCTTTTCATGGATCATTGGTTTCACGCGACCGCGTATGTCTACATGTTGGGGTCTGCGTTCCTTGGCGGCATTTTTGTTTGGCAAATGATTTTTGTTACGCACCTGGCGTTTCGCCGCCGAACCCGAAGGTGGGCGAAAGCGCCTCTGCGGTTTGCGCCGCCCGGGCCGTGGAGTTCTGCTTTCGGACTTACCGGGCTAACGGCGGTGCTTATTTCGACGTGGTGGGTCCCGGGTCTGCGAATCACGCTGATCGCGGGAGTTCCCTGGCTTGTGTTCATTTCGCTGTGCTACCTTGTGTGGAGAAAGGTCCGTTCCCGGACGATTTCGGGTGGAGCTAAGGAAGATGGATGAACTGCTGAAATGGCGCGGGGAATTTCCAATCCTGGAGCGTACCACCTATCTGATCAGCAATTCGCTGGGAGCCATGCCTCGCGGCGTGTACGACGAAATGCGAGCTTATGCCGATTTGTGGGGCCAGCGCGGTGTGCGGGCGTGGGAAGAAGGCTGGTGGGAGATGGCCGTGAATGTCGGCGACCATATCGCTCCGTTGATCGGCGCAGAACGGGGCGAAATTTCGCTGCATCAGAATGTGACGCTCATCCAGGCGGTGATCAGCTCGTGTTTTGACTTTCGTGGGCCGCGCAATAAGGTGGTGATGACGGACCTGGAATTTCCATCGATTCAATACTTCTATCACGAGCAGCGGCGCAACGGGGCGCGTATCGAACTTGTTCCCAGCAACGATACGGTGCGGTTCGATCTCGACAAGTTTCTCGCGGCCATCGACCAGAACACGCTGCTCGTGCCCATCTCGCAAGTGCTCTTTCGAAGCGCTTACATCGTGGATGCCGGGGCGATTATTGAAAAAGCCCATCGCGTGGGGGCGCACGTTATTCTGGATCTTTTTCAAGCTACGGGGACGATTCCTATCGATGTCCGCGGACTCCGCGCGGATTTTGCGTGCGGTGGCGTACTCAAGTGGCTGTGCGGCGGGCCGGGCGTGGGGTATCTCTACGTGCGGGAAGATCTGCGCCGGAAGCTGAAGCCGGCGATCGCCGGCTGGATGGCGCACCGGCGACCTTTCGCGTTCGAGACCGGCGCGATCGATGCGCGTGAGGATTCCTTCCGGTACTTGAACGGCACGCCGCCCATTCCTGCGCTGTATGCGTGTCAGCCGGGTCTCGACATACTGAACAAAGTGGGGATGGCCGCAATTCGCGAAAAGTCCATGCGCCTGACGGCACGTCTTTGGGAGGCCGCGAGGGCCCATGGTTGGCCCGTGAACACGCCGGAGAATCCCGCGGAGCGTGCCGGCACGGTTTCCGTGGATTGCCCGCATGCCGCGGCGGTGTGCCGCGAGCTTCTGGCGAGAGAGATTCTGGTGGATTACCGCCCGAAAGCCGGCGTGCGGCTATCGCCCCATTTCTACAATCGCGAAGAGGAGTGCGATCTGGCCATGACGCAAATCGCGGACATTCTTGAAACACGGGCTTGGGAAAAGCATACCGCAGCGCTCTCGCATGCTTGAAGAGGGGACGGTATTTGAAAGGGTCAGGGAAGAGTAGGAGCGGCGCGATCAAGATGAAACCATTTCGCAATAACCGAGCTAGCGAGCGGTTCCTGGAGGGCTCTGGCGCGGACCAGTTCGCCGTCGAGCGCGCTGAGATGCTCGACAAGCAATTGCGGCGGCGCGGTGTTCATGATTCCGGGGTGTTGTCGGCCATGGCTGCGGTACGCCGTGAAGAGTTTGTGCCAAAAGAGTTTCGCCAACGAGCCTACGAAGACGCGCCATTGCCCATCGGTGAAGGCCAGACCATCTCGCAGCCGTATATCGTTGCGGCGATGACCGCGGCTTTACACCTCGCCGGGAGCGAACGCGTTTTGGAGGTTGGAACGGGCTGCGGCTACCAAGCGGCGATTCTTTCGCACCTCGGGGAAATTGTGTTCAGCATTGAGTCGCGTTCGGAGCTGGCTTCCTCAGCGGCTGCGCGGCTTGCGCGGCTCGGATATGCGAACGTGCATATTCACTGCGGCGACGGCACGCTGGGCCTGCCCGAACTTGCTCCGTTTGACGCCATCCTGGTCGCGGCAGCGGCGCCTCGAGTGCCGGAGCCGCTTCGTTGGCAACTCGCAGAGGGCGGCCGTCTGATCTTGCCGGTAGGAGATGCCGACAATCAGGAATTGCTGTGCCTCGAACGGCACGGGAACGCCTTCGAGACGCGCACTCTGGAAGCCTGCCGCTTTGTGCCCCTTATTGGCTATTACGGATGGAAGGAACCCCCGGCGCGATGAGTTCCGCCGATCCCGACCTATCGATTGTTATTCCGTCCTACAACGAAGAGTTGCGCCTCCCAGCGACTCTCGAACAGATCGCCGCCTATCTGCCGAGTTTGGGAACAGACACAGAAATTCTGGTCGTCGATGATGGCTCGAAAGATCGTACCGCAGAAGTCGCTAAGACCTTTCAGAAGACATTTCCATCCCTGCGGTTGATTTCCAATGCTGTGAATCGAGGGAAGGGCTTCAGCGTTCGTCACGGGATGCGCGAAGCACGGGGCCGGAGCGTACTCTTCACGGACGCCGACTTGTCTGCTCCGATCGAAGAAGCGCCAAAACTTCTCAAAGCCCTGGAGACCTACGACATAGCCATAGGCTCCCGCGCGCTTGACCGCAGTCTTATCTCTGTCCATGAGTCACGATTCCGCGAGTTCGCGGGAATCATCTTTAACGCCATCGTGCGAGTGATCCTGCGACTGCCCTTTGTGGACACGCAATGCGGCTTCAAAGCCTTCCGCCGCGAACCGTGCCAAATTCTTTTCGAGCAGCAACGCATCGAGCGGTTCGGCTTCGATCCCGAATTGCTCTATCTGGCGAGACATCACGGCCTGCGGACCATCGAGATTCCCGTGCGCTGGGGGCACTCGCCTGCGACGAAAGTGAATATGTTTAGGGACAGCGTTCACATGTTTGTGGAAGTATTCATGATCCGCCTAAACTCGATCCTGGGCCGCTATCCGCGGGGTTCGTGAGGACCGCGGACGGAACGTACTTTATGTTGCAAAGTACTTGACCGGGTTGCGGTTTTTGCGCTATCCTGTGAGCATGCTAGCCGCTGGACCTCTCCGAGCGAATAAGCGCGAACCAATCCCCATCGACGCTCGCGCCGCCGATCATCTCAAATACATTCGCGAAACCATGGAGAGCGCAGCGGAGTTCACAGCCGTCCCTGGATGGGGCGGCGTGGCCATGGGCATTACCGCGCTGGTGGCCGCCTTCGTCGCAGCGCGGCAGTCTTCGCCGCGCGCTTGGCTCGCCGTCTGGCTCGTCGAAGCGTTTGTCGCGGTGGCCATCGCGGCACCGGCAGCCGCCACCAAGGCGCACCGCGCGAATTCGGCGCTTTTCTCTGTCCCGGGCCGCAAATTCCTCTTCAGCTTTGCTCCGCCAATCATCGTTGGCGGATTGTTGACCTTTGCGCTCTTCGCGGCGGGAGCGGCGGCAGCTCTTCCAGGCGTTTGGCTGCTTCTCTATGGCACGGCCATCGTCACCGGTGGGGCGTTTTCCGTGCGCATCGTTCCCGTCATGGGCTTTTGCCTGATGAGTCTAGGTGCTGCGGCGCTAGTTGCGCCAGCTGCATGGGGCGACGCTTTGATGGCGGCGGGGTTCGGAGTGTTGCAGATCGCTTTCGGAATTTGGATTGCACGGCATCACGGGGGATAAAAGGTAATCGTATGGCCAGGTCATCGACCGCACACCAGGAACGGCTGCAGCGCACGCGCGAACGCGATGCCTCGCTGGCTGCCGTGCGGGGATCCGCGCGCGAAGCCGTCTCGCCAGACCTGGACAGGCTGATCCACGAACGGATTCGGCTAGGGATTGTGAGCGCGCTGGCGGTGAACCGTTCGCTAACTTTCAATGAGTTGAAGGCCTTGCTGAAGACCACGGACGGCAATCTGAGCGTTCACGCCCGCAGGCTGGAAGAAGCGGACTACATCGCGTGTACGAAGTCGTTTGATGGACGGCTGCCCAAGACGGAGTACCGGCTGACGGCAGCGGGCCGACGGGCACTGGAGCGTTACCTGAATCATATGGAGGCGCTGATTCGCGCGACGCGCGAGGGCTAGAAAGGCAAAATTTTTTAGCCATTTACTTTGTGTTGTAGAGTAGTTTATGCGACTTTCCCCGCGGCGGAGAAAGCAGTAAAAACATGCAACCCCTGACCATGCAGCATCTGGCCACTAGGCGTCCTGAACCTGTCTCGGGCTCAGGCCTGCACGTGGCCATCATTTCGGACGGCAACGGCCGCTGGGCCACCTCGCGCGGACTTCCTCGCTCGGCGGGGCATCGCGCCGGCGTCGAATCAGCCCGGCGGGTCATCGAAGCAGCGCCGCGCTTGGGCATTCATACGCTCACGCTGTTTGCGCTGTCCTCGGCTAATTGGAAGCGCCCGGCGGCGGAGGTTAATGCAATTCTTCGCCTTTTGCATGAATATCTGCTGGTAGAAACAGCGCATTGCGTCGAGGAAGGCGTTCGGCTTAGCGTCATTGGTCGCCGCGACCGCATTCCTGCCACCTTGCGCCAGGCCATCGCCGATTCCGAAGCCGCCACGGCAAGCGGTGCGAGGCTCCATCTTCGGCTGGCCATCGACTACTCTGCGCGCGAAGCGATCTTCCACGCCGCATGCCGATTTTACAAAGTCACCGAACTCTCTCAAGAGTCGTTCTCGAACGTCCTCGCGGAAGTTCTTCGTGGCGGCTCCACGGAAGTGGATCTGCTCATACGAACGGGAGGCGAGCAGCGGCTCTCTGATTTTCTTCTATGGGAGTGCGCCTTCGCCGAATTTGTTTTTCTGCAGAAACGCTGGCCGGATTTTTCCGCGTCGGACCTGGAATGCGCCGTACAGGAATTTGGCAGGCGAGAGCGGACCCGCGGAGCTCTGCCCGACGCCATTGCCGGATAACTTCGTCCAGAGGGAGCAGAAAACATGACTGAAACTACGCCTCACTTGGCACCCGTCGTTGTGCTGCTATTTCTAGGCGCTGTTTTCGTTACCGCCGTCAGCCTCCTGGTGTTGCTGTACGGTGCAGCCAGGCGCTCCAGGCTATACGCGCGCATTGGCGGCGGCGCCGCGGCGATGGTGG
>Ga0210403_10000651_pt1 | contig 35328 bp, 28 predicted proteins | sample IncBWC19MmetaG_FD_150863 | JGI IMG/M metagenome (GOLD analysis project Ga0210403, IMG submission 150863) | Forest soil microbial communities from Barre Woods Harvard Forest LTER site, Petersham, Massachusetts, United States - Inc-BW-C-19-M | ecosystem: Environmental > Terrestrial > Soil >...
CGTCTTCGGCAAAGCGGCTCCTTTATATATGGCTGGCCTGGCCTTCACTGCTTTCGGTATTCACTGGTTCGCGATGGCCTACCGGCGGTATCTCGATTCCAGCGCCCAGCCGGATGGCTGGATGGCGATAGCATTCTTATTTCTCAGCATTCTCGGCGCGGACGTTTTTCGGCGTGCGGGAGACATCCCCGTCATGCTCATCTTTGTCGGCCTGACATTGATCTATGCGATTGAGATTCCTACGCGCCTGTTGTCGTGGAGTCTTGGAGGGCGCATCGTCGGCCTGTTTCAATTCGTGACGGGTGTTTGGCTGATGTATTGCACATACGCCATGACAGTGGATTTGGCACTGGGCGCCAAAGCTTGGGTTTAAAGGCCTCTCACTCTATGATGCGATTGCAGTCAATGAAATACGGACTGATCGCCTGTGCCGTTGCAGCTACCTCCGCATTCGCACAGTCGACACCTGCCCGCACAGCTACCGATGCGTCGGCCGTGCTCTCGAAGGCGCCTGCACCGCCAAACTTGCTCCGAGACTTGAACAACTCTCTTGAAGCTGTCGTCTCGAAGGTATCACCAGCGGTGGTGCAAATCGTAGTAACGGGGTACGGACCGTCCGAAGACCACGGGCACACCGACACAGCGCGAATCGTCCGCCAGCATGCAATTGGTACAGGGATCATCGTAGATCCGGACGGCTACATCATGACCAATGCTCATGTGGTAGCGGGTGCGCAACGGATTAAGGTTATTCTGCCCCCGCCAGCATCGGACTCTCCGATCGAACTCCAGCCCATTCATGCTGGTCAAATTCTGGAAGCCAAACTACTGGGGACTCACAAGCAATCCGACTTAGCGCTTCTAAAAGTTGACGCCGCGCATTTGCCCACCGCGGCTCTCCGCAGCGACGTGCGAGTTCACCAGGGCGAATTGGTATTCGCAATCGGGGCTCCTGAAGGGCTCCGAAACACGGTCACCATGGGGGTGGTCAGCTCGCTCGCCCGACAGCTCGATCCGGATAAGCCGATGGTGTATATCCAAACGGACGCACCGCTCAACCCAGGTAACAGCGGCGGTCCGCTCGTGGATATCGACGGCGACGTGATTGGGATTAACACTTTGATCTTAAGCGAAGGCGGCGGTAGCGAAGGGCTGGGCTTTGCCATTCCAGCAGCAATTGTCAGCTTTGACTATCAAAACCTTCGCAGGTCCGGACGTGTGCAGCGTGTAGCGTTGGGGTTGAGAACACAGAACATCACGCCTACGCTCGCGACGGGGTTGGGCCTGGCGAGAAGTTGGGGAGCCGTCATATGCGATATCGGTTCTGGAGGAGCGGCGGAAGCCTCAGGTCTGCAATTAAACGACATCATCCTGGCAATCGACGGAAGGCAGATTCTGGGACTCCCTGACGTCATCATGGCTCTCTACGTCCACCCACCGGATCGCGTTTTGAAGATGGATGTGCTTCGAGGCGAGACCCCGATGTCCTTTTACGTTGCGGTCAAGGTGTACCACGAAGACATAGATGCCTTGGCCGATATTCCTGGTCTTCAGAAGAGATTGGTGCGGAGGCTGAACGTTTTTGTCGCGGACCTGGACGGCAATGTAAAGCCGCTGTTGGAGGACACTCGTAGCGAGTCTGGGGTTGTGGTGGTGGCCCAGCTTAGCGGGTCAAACGCCATGGACACCGGGCTTGAAACGGGCGACATCATTCGCGCCGTTGATCGCACCGCGTTACAGACAACGTCACAGTTCGTGACCCTGGTCCACGATCTCAGACCCGGCGATCCGGTCGTCCTTCAAGTCGAACGCAAAGGCAAATTGCAATACCTCGCCTTCGAGATGGAGTAAACGTCAAATCAAGTGCCCGAGGCAAGCTCCTTGGCATGAAGCTGCTTCGACACTGTGTTTTGGACCGGTACCAACGGCGCATCCTGGGACACGATGACTTAAACGTATGGTCTCTTTGCGTATGTCGAGGTTCTCTGTGCGGCCTGGATCGGCTGTTGTGCTGCGCTATGGAACGGCGATAATCTCAGTAGCAGTGGCGCTCGGAATAGCGCTGTTGCTAAGGCATGACAGTTTGCCGCATCCGTTCATATCCTTCTCCCTTGCCGCGATTGCAATCACTTTTTGGTCCGGCGGCACCGGTCCCGGAGTGCTAGCCCTCTTACTCTCTTACTTGGCTTTGAGCGCTCTCTTTGTTCCGGGAAGGATCATCGGCTCCTCGTCAGAACCCTACCTTGCCTTTTACGGGATCTTTGGCGCAGCCGTGAGCTGGTTCAGTACCTCGCGCCGCCGGGCAGAACGATTACTCACAGAGGCCCGCGATCATCTGGAAGTGCGTGTGGCAGAACGAACACGCGAACTTGCCCAGGCCAACGAAGAATTGCGGGGCGCTCACGCAGAGCTGCGGCATGAGAAAGACCGGCTCAAACTACTTCTAGACCTGAACAACAGCATTGTCTCGAAGTTGGATCTCAGAGACCTCCTCCGTGACATTTCCGCGAGTCTGCGACGCCTCATGCAATGCGACGCGGTGGGCGTCAACTTGCCGGATCAGGACACTGGTGAGTTGAAACTGTTTGCCTTGGATTTTCCCGGAGCGAAGGGATTCCTTAGAGAAGAGATGACGCGCCCATCCGGCTCACTTGCCAGCGAGGCATTCAGCACCGGTGAGCCTAGGACATTCATTATTGGGCAAGATGTCGAGACAGTAGATGCGGACTTCGGGAGGGAAGGTCTGCAATCAGCCTGTTGGCTGCCCTTGATTAGCCGTAGTCGGGTGCTGGGCATTCTAGGACTCTCTCGACAACAGGCAATTCCCTTCTCCCAAGAGGACGTCCACTTTCTGACGCAAGTTGCAACGCAGGTGGCGATTGCAGTGGAAAACGCGCTGTCCTATCGCCAGATATCCCAACTCAGCGACAAGCTCTCACAAGAGAAGCTCTATCTCGAGGACGAGATTCGCAGCGAAGCGAAATTTGAGGAGATCGTTGGCAAGAGTCAGGCCCTGCACCGGGTTTTGAAACTTGTCGAGACAGTGGCACCGACAGACTCTACCGTCCTCATCTTCGGTGAGACGGGTACGGGTAAGGAGTTGATCGCTCGGGCTATTCATGACCTGAGTTCGCGTAGCTCAAATACTTTCGTGAGACTGAACTGCGCCGCCCTCCCGGCAGGGCTGCTGGAGAGCGAACTGTTCGGCCACGAAAGAGGGGCATTCACGGGAGCGATCGCCCAGCGCATCGGACGCTTGGAACTTGCAAACCATGGGACTATTTTTTTGGATGAAATCGGGGAAATTCCACTGGAGCTCCAGCCGAAGCTGCTTCGCGTTCTCCAGGAACGGGAGTTTGAGCGATTGGGAAGCACCCGAACCATTCGGACCGACGTGCGCTTGATTGCGGCAACCAATCGGGATCTGACAGCTATGGTGCAAGAACAAAAGTTCCGCGCGGACCTTTTCTTTCGCTTAAACGTCTTCCCGGTCGAACTTCCTCCGTTACGCGACCGCCCAGAAGATATTCCGCTCTTAGTCCGGCATTTTGCTGAGGAATTCTCCCGCCGTATGGGCAGGAGAATTGAGGCCATAAGTTCGCAGACTATGAATGCCCTGCGTCAATATCGTTGGCCGGGTAACATTCGGGAACTGCAGAACGTTATTGAGCGATCTGTCATCCTCTCGTCGGGCCCAACCCTGAAACTGCCGATCGCCGACCTGCAATCTCGCCCGATGCCCGCGTCACCCAATAATGTCCCAAAACCACATTCGGCAAGGCGCACGCCGGTGCGAAGCATTCTCGCAGAAGTGGATCGTAATCAAATTATTCGTGCCCTCAAAGAAACCGGCGGCCGGATTGGCGGACCAGTTGGGGCTGCCGCCCGCCTTGGACTCAAGCGGACTACGTTCATCACGAGGATGAGGAAACTTGGCATCCATCCCCATCCAGTGTCGCAACTCGAAATGGACAGCACCGACACTTCCGACGGTTCCGACATCTCGACCGTACAAGACTCTCCCGGCGACATAACCTCTTCAGACTAAATCGCTTCCAGCCACAATCGCATCCCGCATCGTTTTGGCACCTTCCGTGCCTTACCCAAAGTGCGTAACGAAAGGCGCAACGCTGATGCATGACTCACTGACCTCAAACTTGAGTTCACTCTTAGCTGAGAGGAAGCGGGGCGTGACACGGCGGAACGAAAAAGGAGGAAATATGAAAAGGCTTCTTGCTTTAGTTACTCTTGCAGTCTGTGTGTCGGCCCCGTCATTCGGAGCCGACGTTGTAGGTCACTCCGCTAAGGTTGCGGGCAAGGACACTTACAAGGTCGCGAAGGTGTCTGCCAAGGATACCGGCAAGGCAGCAAAATCGGTCGTGAAGTTTCTTTTCTAACGTGAGGTCAACACAAACATTCTTAAAGGAGATAAATCATATGAAAATCAACAAAGGTTACATTGCGATAGGTTTGGTCATTGCTTTTGCTCTCTTCTTCGAACTCGCTGCTCATGCCGACGAGTCTGACCAAGCCACCTTCATGAGCTTCAGTGCCCCCGTTCAGATCCCAGGACACGTCTTGCCCGCGGGAACCTATCTGTTTGAACTGGCCGATCGCGGCTCTGAACCAAATGTTGTTCAGGTCTTCAGTTCGGACCGCACTGTTCTGTATGGAACGTTTCTAACGGTTGCAACCCAGCGTCAAGATCCAACGGGTGATACTACAGTCACGCTGGCAGAGCCGGAATCCGGAGGAACTCCTGTCCTTGTGAAGTGGTTCTATCCCGGACGCGACATCGGAAATGAATTCGTATATTCCAAACAGACAGAGAAAGAATTGGCACGAGACCACCAACAGACCATCGTGGCGCGTCAAGCACCAACCTCCAACTCGGACACGACCGGAGCTGGCAACTGAGCGCATAGCCTGGCATTCGCTCGCAAGACAGTAAATGCGAGGGAATGTCAGGCGAATCGCGAAGCATCTTGTGACCACTCCGAGTTCAATCTTCCTGGAGAAACAAGGATCGCCGAACGACTCATTCGCGTGGCGATGAGCGTCGGCGACCCGCGAAAAGGGGAAAAGATGCTGAAGATTACGAGAATTGACACTGATTCCGAGCAACGGCTCATTCTCGAGGGACGGCTCGCGAACCCTTGCATTGCCGACCTCAGCTCCCACTGGACGGAAACCCGTCACGCTCATCCCGAGCGTGACTTTGTCGTTGATCTCACGGGGGTCGTGCGGATCGATAACGCTGGTGAATGCGCTCTTGCGTTGATGAAAGCGGAAGGGGCGCGGTTCTTGGCCAGCGGTATCCGCATGAAACACCTGATACACGATCTTGAGATTAGGGCGCAGGAGAACCGCTGCGCAGTTAACGGCACTCACCCTACCTAGGTTTCTGATCCCCGTACGCGCAATTGTCATCGCCATGAAACCGAGCTAGAGTTACGGACAGAGGCAGCATTCGCATTACGCTCCCTGCAAGACCTGAGGCATGGATGAAGCGTGCAGACACATCCACGGTGTTCGTTATTGATGACGATCCTTTGGTACGTGCCGCCATTCAAGGCATGCTGAAGTCGGTTGGCCTGCATTCCGAGGCCTTCGAGACGCCGCAGGAATTCCTGGGCGGGAATCGGCCGGACGGACCAAGTTGTCTTATTCTGGACGTGAGACTTCCTGGCGCCAACGGTCTCGAATTTCAGCATGAGTTAGCAGATGCGGGCATCCGGATTCCCATTATCTTCATCACCGGTTACGGAGATATTCCCATGTCCGTCAGGGCCATGAAATCCGGTGCGGTTGAGTTCCTAACGAAACCCTTCCGCGATCAGGACTTGCTGGATGCGATCTACCAGGCCCTGGATCGGGACCGGGTAACTCGCCAACGGCAGAGTGAGCTTGCCGAGTTACGAAGGCGGTATGAATCTCTGACCGCACGCGAGCGCGAGGTTATGAGCCTGGTGGTTTCAGGCATGCTCAATAAGCAGGTGGCGTTTGAGCTGGGAACCAGCGAAATCACCGTGAAAATTCAACGCGGCCAGGTGATGCGAAAGATGCAAGCTGAGTCACTGGCGGAATTGGTGAGAATGGCCGCGAAGCTTGAGCTTCCGCATGGAAGGAGTCCAGGGCCATCCGGGACTGGCCGCGAATGAACGTGGTTTCCAAAATCCAACGTTATGGCCTGGCTGTGATTTCCTGCGGCGTCGCGTTGCCCGTGGCCTGGCCTATCGATGCACCTGCGTCGTGTTTCCTGCTCGCTGTCATGGTAAGCAGTCTCTTCGGAGGTTTGGGGCCGGGTCTTCTATCGGTTGCTCTTTCCGCTATCGCCTACGAACACTTCTTCCTGTGGAGGACCGCTCCTCCAGCCCACGAACCAGCCGCCTTCTTCCGATTTGCAGCCTTCCTGGTAGCGACTATGTTGGTCACAGGATTAATGGAGCTGAAACGCCGCGCTGAGCAATCTCGCACCCGCGCCGAGAGAGCTTTACGTCAGGCCAACTCGGATCTCGCCCGCGTCAGCCGTGCGACCACAATGGGAGAACTCACAGCTTCTCTGGCGCACGAGGTGAACCAACCGATTGCCGCTGCGGTAACCGACGCCAACACATGCCTGCGATGGCTCACGCGCGAGGCACCCGACCTGGAAGAGGCGCGCGAAGCTGCATCGAGAACCATTAAAGATGTGACACGCGCAGCGGAGATCATCAACCGTGTCCGCCAGCTCTTTAAGAAAGGGCCTCCCGAGAGAGAGTTAGTTGATGTCAACGAAATCATCCGGGAGATGGTGGTCCTGTTGCGCGGTGAAACCACCCGCTACTCCATAACAGTCCGCACCGACCTGGTGACCAATCCTCCGTATGTCATGGGGGATCGATTGCAACTGCAGCAGGTGCTGATGAACCTCATCGTTAACAGTGTTGACGCGATGAGGGATATAGAGGGGACGCGCCAGCTGATCATTCGTTCGCAGCAAACCGATAACGGCCAACTCATGGTATCAGTGAGCGATACCGGCGTGGGACTCCCGCCGCAGCAAGCGGAGCAGATCTTTAACGCATTTTTCACCACCAAACCTCAAGGGACTGGCATGGGACTTCGGATCAGCCGCTCCATCGTGGAATCGCATGGCGGACGCTTATGGGCTGCCACCGACTCCTCCCAGGGCGCAACCTTTCACCTCACCCTTCCTGCCAAAACCGACGGCTGTGAATGACGGGCGCGGCTGCTTCCACGTGCTTTAGACCAGGGTTATGGATTTCATACCAACGTATGATTGCTGGCGCCGCCGCAAAGCGATAGTTTGCCAACATGGTTATTCAGGGGAAGGCCAAAATGGTTGCGATTGTGGATGACGATGAACTGATGCGCAGCGCGTTGCAAGGCATGCTGAAATCCGTCGGATTGCCATCAAAGGTATTTGCCTCGGCCGAAGACTTCCTCAAATCCGGCCAGCAGCATGAGACTGCATGCCTGATCGCCGATATCCGCATGCCTGGGATGTCTGGGCTCGAACTGCAGGCCCAATTGAACGCCGAACACTGCAGAATTCCGACCATCTTCATCACCGCACATGGCGACACAAAAATGCGAATGCAGGCGCTAAGAGCAGGCGCAGTGGAGTTTCTGGCCAAGCCGTTTGACGATGAGGTCCTGCTCGAAAGCGTACGAGCGGCTCTGGAGAGTTGAGCCGAAACGATTGGTTCCGCGCGCCAGGAGGTTTTCTGTGGGAGCTTTCCAAAGATTCGGTAGTGGTGAGCAATCGTCTAACCAGCGCAAATTCGAGCAGGTGATCGGCAACAGCCCTGCTCTCGAATCGGTGCTCCAACAGGTCGAGCGGGTTGCGCCCACGGATTCCACGGTTCTTATTCAGGGGGAAACGGGCACTGGCAAGGAGTTGATTGCGCACGCAATCCATAACCTCAGCTCACGGTGCGGGCGACCCTTCGTAAGGTTGAATTGCGCGGCCATTCCGCTGGATTTATTAGAGAGTGAACTCTTTGGTCACGAGAAGGGCGCATTCACCGGCGCCATCGCACAAAAAATTGGTCGCTTCGAACTAGCCGACAAGGGCACACTTTTCCTGGACGAAGTCGGCGATATTCCGCCCGCCTTGCAGCCGAAGTTGCTGCGCGTTCTGCAGGAACAGGAGTTCGAGCGCCTCGGCAGTACTCGCACTCATCAGGTAGACGTTCGGTTGGTCGCTGCCACAAATCGTAACCTTATGGAGATGGCGAACCGAGGTGACTTCCGCAGCGATCTGTACTATCGACTGAATGTATTTCCGATCATCCTGCCACCTTTGCGCGAACGTAGCGAAGACATTCCCGCCCTGGTTGCTCACTTTGTGGAGATTTACGGCCGCCGGATGAGCCGCGAGATCGAACACATCCCTCCGACAACAATGTCTGCGCTGAGGTCGTACCACTGGCCGGGCAATATACGCGAACTGCAAAATCTGATCGAACGTGCCGTGATCCTGTCCAACGATGGCGTGCTTCCGAATCCTCTGCCGGCGGGGGAAACTTTGCCTTTCCCCACCCCTTCTTCACCAACCACTCTAAAGGACTCCGAACGGATTCTGATTCTTCACGCGCTTGAATCGGTTGGTTGGGTAATCGGCGGTGCGAAAGGAGCGGCTGCGAAACTGGGGTTGAAGCGGACCACACTGATTCACAAGATGCAGAAGCTGGGTATTTTTCGACCCGATTACCAACGCTCCCCCTCCCCGATGAGAACAGGATCTCGAGAGTCGGAGTCGGACTCGCGAGTGCAATGACAAAAGCTTTGCTTCAGAAGTCACCGAACAGCCGCGCTGGATCCGTGAAGCACGAAATCGTGCCCCGAAATAGAAATCAGGAACGCGCCGATGAGCATTGATATGCGAAAAAGTGGGTTTGACGTTGTCGGCGAAATACCTTCGGGTTCACATTTTTGCCTCTTCTACGAAACGAAAGCGGATCTTCTCGAAATAGCCGTCGCCTACTGCAAAGCCGGACTGGAAGCCCATGAGTTCTGCTTATGGGTCGTTGCCGCCCCTCTTACAGTGGAAGAAGCCAGGCACGCATTGAAACAAGCCATACCTGACTGCGACCGATACTTCGCTGACGAGAGTATAGAGATTGTTGCGTCCCGCGAGTGGTATCTGCCGGATGGTACGTTCGATTTAAACCGAGTGATACGGGGCTGGACTGAGAAACTGGCGCACGCATCGGCCAGAGGTTATGCGGGTGTAAGGGTCACCGGCGATACTGCGTGGCTCGAAAAGAAGGACTGGAAGGGTTTCTGTGAATACGAAGAATTACTGACCCATGCGGTCACGAACCAACGAATCGCTGTGCTATGCACCTATCCGCTTTCCTCATGCGGCGCTGCAGAAATCCTGGATGTAGTGCGATACCATCAGTTTGCCGTGACGCAAAGGTGCGGAAATTGGGATGTGATCGAAACCGCGGGCCACAAACAAGCGAAAGCTGAGATCAAGCGCCTGAATGAGGACCTGGAGCAGCGCGTCGTAGAACGGACCAGCGAACTAACGGCCCTCAACACCGAACTGACCAAAGAGGTCATCCAACGTCAGCGCGCCGAAAAGGCACTGCTGCGGAGTGAGTCCTATTTAGCGGAAGCGCAGAGAGCGAGTCACACCGGTAGTTTCGGGTGGAGCGTTTCGAGTGGGGACATCGTATGGTCCGACGAAACGTTTCGAATTCTCGAACTCGAACGCGTCAACAAACCCACCGTGGAATTCGTATTGCACCGAACTCATCCGGAGGACAGAGCTTTCGTCCAAAGAGTGCTCGATCAGGTAGCGTGCGAAAGGAAGCCTCTTGATGTTGAACATCGGCTGCTGATGTCCGACGGCTCGGTCAAGTACGTTCGAGTTGTTGGTCATCCATCGACCAATCATGAATCGGGTGACTTTGAATTCGTAGGAGCCGTGACCGATATTACGGATCGAAAGCGAGTAGAAGAGGCGCTCAGGCGGAGCGAAGGCTATTTAGCTCAAGCGCAAAGCCTGACCCAGAGCGGAAGTTGGGCTTGGAACGTTCACACCGACGCTCGCTTCTGGTCGCAAGAGACATTTCGCATCTTCGGCTATGACCCCGAACAGAAGACACCCACCTGGTCTGACATTCTCGAACGAACTCACCCTGACGATCGGGAAGCAATCGACCAACAAGCGAAATTAGAGACCACACGAAAGGAAGACTCTGAGTTTGATTGGAGAATTGTTCTTCCGGATGGAGGCATAAAACACCTTCATTCGATCGCTCACCCCGTGCTGGACGAGTCGGGCCAGATCATCGAGATCGTCGGTACCTTGATGGATGTAACTGAGCGCAAGCGGGCAGAGGCACTGCGGGACGGAGAGAGCCGTGTTTTGGAGATGATAGCGAGAGACGCTCCTCTGGAGGAAATCCTTGGAAGGCTCGTGCGGGTTGTGGAAGCCCAATTCGCTGGCATGCTTTGTTCTGTTCTTCTCCTGGACAACGACGGACAACATGTGCGGCATGGCGCCGCCCCGAGCCTGCCCAAGTCCTACGTCGATGCCATCAATGGGCTTTCCATCGGGCCACAGGCGGGATCTTGCGGCACCGCTATGTACCGCAAAGAGACTGTTGTCGTCACCGATATTTTGCAGGATCCACTCTGGGAGCAGTATCGAAACGTGGCTGAGCCCCACGGGTTGCGCTCGTGCTGGTCTACGCCCATTCTTGCGCATTCGGGCAAGGTGCTCGGTTCGTACGCTATGTATTACCGCGAACCGCGCAGTCCCGGTCCGGCCGAGACCCGAGCTCTTGAGATGGCAACCCACCTCGCCGGCATTGCCATTGAACGTAAATTGACACATGAACGCCTACAGCGAAGTGAAGCATACTTGGCTGAGGCGCAAAGGCTGAGCCACACTGGCAGTTGGGCTTTCAACGCGAGAGGGCCTGTGTACTGGTCAGAGGAAACTTTCCGGATTTGGGGCCTCGATCCGCAGCATGGTCTTCCGGATCGCGAAGTCGTGCTGCAACGGATCCATCCCGGGGACCGAGATAGAGTGCTCGAACACGCCCTGATAGCGGTGCGTGACAAAGAGGACTACGCCGCCGACTTCAGAATTGTGCTGCCCGAGGGAACGATCAAATACATCCATGGGTTAGGCCACCCGGTCTTTAGTTCGACCGGGGACCTGCTTGAAGTTGTCGGCACGCAGGTGGATGTGACAGAGCGCAAACTAGCCGAACAAGAGCGAGAGAGATTACGGCAACTGCAGGCGGATCTTGCGCACATAAACAGGGTGACCACAATGGGCGAACTGACTGCATCCTTGGCGCACGAAATCAAACAGCCGATGACTGCTGCCCTCACCGATGCCCGGACCTGCATGCGCTGGCTTAGGCGCGATGCACCCGACGTATCAGAGGCACGCGAGGCCGCATCGAGGCTGGTGACAGATGTAAGCCGTGCGGCAGAAATCATTAGCCGGATCAGCTTGCTGTTCAAGAAGGTAGCGCAGCAACGGGAACTGGTTGATGTAAATGACCTCATTCGGGAAATGATCGTTCTTCTGCGCAATGAGGCCGCTCGATACTCGATTTCGATTCGCTCCGATCTCGCCGACAATCTTCCCAAGGTCATCGCCGACCGTGTCCAATTGCAGCAGGTATTCATGAATCTGATGCTCAACGGCATCGAAGCGATGAAGGATAACGCGTCTGGAAGCGAACTTACCGTCAGTTCTCAGCGGGGCGAGGCCGCTCAAGTTCTGATTTCGGTCGCTGATGCGGGCGTCGGTCTGCCGCCAGAGATTGCGGCGAACATCTTTGATGCCTTCTACACCACCAAGCCCCAGGGCACCGGCATGGGATTGCCCATCAGTCGGTCGATCGTCGAATCGCATGGCGGCCGTTTATGGGCTACCCCAAATTCCGGCCCGGGCGCAATCTTCCTGTTCACCTTGCCCAGCGAAGTCACGGCCCGTCAGGCGGTGGTTGCCTGACCTGATAACCTCCAAAGGATCATCCGATTTCACGCAGCAGTATGGGTCCGGCCGACATTCCACCCGGCAACGGAGGCATCCATGCGCTGCAGTCGATCTACCAAGAACGTGGGGAGTCGGTCAAGCGGCTCGGCGTACCTCGGTTGTGGCCACGCTTGACAACAGTACGGTCAGTCCTTCCGCAATGGTGGGATGGGTAAAGATTGCATCGCGCAGCGCCGTGTGCGGCAAATCCGCTAACATTGCAGTCTGAACAATCGACATCGGTTCGCTGGCCTCTACCCCGAATGCAGTAAACCCTAGAATACGATCGCTGTCTGCTTCAATCAGCATCTTCATGAAACCGCGTGGTTCAGACAGAGTTCTTGTTCGTAGCACCGCGCCCATCGGCATCTTCGCCACTCGATACTCAAGCCCGCGACTCTTTGCCTCCGATTCGTTCAAACCAACCCGCGCGAGTTCCGGGTCGGTAAAGATACAGTACGGCACCAACCGACCTTTGGTTGTCCGACTGCCACCAGTCAGATTGTCACGCACAATGCGAAAATCGTCGAATGCGACGTGCGTGAAATGTGGGCTGCCTGCGCAATCACCCATCGCCCAGATATTCGGGGCGGTGGTTTCCAATCGCTCGTTGACGCGCACATATGCCCTTTCATCCAACTCCACGCCTGTTTGATCTAGCCCCGCGCCGGCAGTGTTCGGTGTTCGCCCGGCAGCAACGAGAACGTCGGTCGCCTCGATAACTGTCCGACCGTTCGCGTTCTGGCAGTCCAGTCGGATCTTCTGTCCTGAGCGACCTTGCACCTGCTGGACTTCAGTTTGAAGCAATACTTCGATTCCTTCGTCGCCGAACAACTCCAGCAGCGCGGCTCCCACGTCGCTGTCTTCACGACTGGCGAGTTGCGGCTCTCTCTCGATGACCGTCACGCGCGAGCCGAAGCGTCGAAAGGCTTGCGCCAGTTCAAGGCCGACGTAGCCGCCGCCCAGGACAACGAGATGTTCGGGTAGTCTGTCCACATCCAGTGCTTCCACGTGAGTCATCGGTTGGGACTCCCTAAGCCCAGGGACATCTGGAATGCCAGCGTGAGTTCCCAAATTCAGAAACACGCGCTCGCCTGCGATCACCCTCGTGCCTCCGCCATTGAGTGAGACCTCGACGGTTCTGGGGCCCACGAAACGGGCAGACCCCATGATGAGTTCCGCCCCACTCGCCTTGTAGCGGTCGAGATGAAGCTGAATCAGATCCTCAACCATCTTGCCTTTGCGGCGCTGGACACCCGCCATATTCACGGAAGCCGATCCCAGTTCCAGCCCAAATTCCTCCGCGCGCTTTGCAAAAGAAGCCACCTTGGCACTGTGAATGATGTTCTTGCTGGGAAGACAAGCGATGTTGGGGCAGGATCCACCCACCAGCCTGCGCTCGATGACTGCGGTACGATGGCCCGCCTTCGCCATCGTCCACGCCATATACTTTCCAGCCTCGCCACTCCCAACGATGAGGACCGCATACCGCTCTGTCTGAGGCATGACTCCATTCCTTTCGCTGATTAGTCCGTCGTCATCTTTCATCTTCACATGGAGCATGGACGCGAACAATCAGCGTGCGATCATTGTCGCGCCTGATCAGCCGCAACCACCGATCAATGGGCGTTAGTTGCTCAACCCGCGATCTGGAACGAAGGGCGGAGAGCCGCTCATCTTTCCCTCCACCCTCGTGACCAACCGGTCTTTTACTTCGGCCATCAAAAGTAGGGAATGCCCGAATGGACAATTATCACGTTGCCTTTGCTGCAACTCTCGTCGTGCCGCATATTTTACTCCGCCTCGCGGTCGGTTCTGAATCGAGCGCTCGAATGGTGAAAGCTTATTTGTTCCGCTTTGAAAGTGTATGGACGTAAGCAACCAACGAATCGATCTCGGCCTGTGACAGTTTGTCCTTGAACGCAGGCATATTACCTTTTCCGTTGCTGATGATCTGCTGGAGCTGTGCTTTGGTTTGGTTTTGCACAGGCGCCGATCCGAGGTCGGGTGCGTTCAGGCTTTTTCCCACCGCCGTTGGAGTGCCGTTCTGACTGTGGCATGTAGCACAATTGCTCTTGAATAATGTCTGTCCCGTTTGCTCCTGGGGTGCCGCCAGAACGGTCCCTTGGAGCGAAATAAAGAGTGCCAAGACTGCAAATACCGTCCTATAACAAAACGTCCTATTAGAGTTCTCCTGGATCTTAGCCATCGAACACCTCTCTATACTTTCAAAGCATTTGATATGCCATTCCTCCGTGACGGAACAGGTAGATAGTTCGCGCTTACACGTATGCTCTAGGCGGAATGCCGACACCGTGTCCCACGATTGACACGAACCGCTACTGCAACCCTGTGCTCGTCGCGTATTTCGGGCGGGAAAGTCTCGCAGCAGCAACGGTTGCATCCGACGCAAGCCACCAGGCTTTGGAGGCGGGCTTGCTATATCTCACACGTTGATGGCTGATTGAACCTCCTTATCCCCAGTCATTGTCGGAGGGAAGGAGTATCGCTGGATCATTGGATCAACGAATCATCCGTTCACAAACAGCGATTATGTCGCCACAAAAGGCACAGGATACAGGAAAATGATGAATCGAATTGATGCAAATACGCAGCTTGGCTTTGTGGGAGTTGGTGCGATGGGCAGTCGTATTGTCCGGCGACTCCTGTCAAGTGGATACAAAGTCGCAGTCTATGATCTTTCTCGCGAAAAAGCTGAGGCCCTGGTTATCGACGGCGCAACCGTTTCGAACAGCCTCGCAGATCTTGCAAGCACTGCCGAAATCATCTTGTCCTGCCTGACCAACGATGAAGCGGTGCGTAGAGTGTATCTGGGCCCTGACGGATTCCTTTCCCATGCCGCATCCGGCACAGTCGTTCTCGAAATGAGCACGATTCGTCCGCGGACCAGCCGTGAAGTGGCTCGCGAGGCCGCGGATCGTGGCGTGCGCGTACTCGACGTCGCGATCTCCGGCAGCACTCCCGCGGTAGAACAGGGCATGGTCACGCTACTGGGTGGCGGCGACTCAAACATCTTCGCGGCCCTTGAGCCCATCTTTAAGACAATTGCCAAGCAGTACTTCCACCTGGGTGCAAGTGGATCTGGGACAGCCGCAAAGCTGGTCGTCAATGCCCTACTCGGCATCGGTATGCAGGCGATTGCTGAAGCCTGTGCCTTGGGAGAGAAAGAGGGGCTGGATCGCGACCAACTCTTGACAGTCTTGGGCAAGACTGCAGTCGTCGCTCCTGCTCATGCGGGTAAGTTACCCCGTGCGATGCGGAACGATTACAGTCCACAATTCCCCTTGCGGCTGATGAACAAGGATTTCCGCTTGATTCTTGAGGCTGCTTCACAATCGGACCTTACATTACCCGCGACGGAGGCGGCTTTCCAAGTCAACTCCGATGCATTCATTTTCTGGCCCGACCTTGATTTCTCAGTTGTGATCCAGGAGATGGAATCCCGGACACAGAAGTAAGGACGCAGGGATCGAGCAATAACCCTCTCTATTTGCCAGCCGTGCAAGGTGTGCACGATTGTGAAGCGCAAGACATAGGCCCGTGCAGCCCACGAAAGAAATGGATATTGTGGAGAATAGTTGATGATCGCTAGTTTAACGGGTACTCACGCCGGATGGGTTCTGGGAGTTGCTCGAATCGTATTGGGAATCGTATTTTTTGCCCACGGCGCTCAAAAAATGTTGGGTTGGTATGGCGGACCTGGTCTCGCCAGCAGCATGCGCACGTTCACCGAACATCTGCACCTTCCGTCGACTCTAGCCTTTCTGGTCATCGCCGGGGAATTGTTCAGTGGAGTCGGACTGATTGTCGGTCTGTTCACCAGAATTGCCGCGCTGGTCATCGCGCTTACGATGGTAGGCGCTATTGCAACCGTTCATTTTCGATTCGGCTTGTTCTTGAACTGGTTCGGAACCAAGGAAGGACACGGGGTTGAGTATCATCTGCTAACCATCGCGCTGGCTTTGGTAATAGTCGTCGAGGGCGCGGGGAAAGTCTCTCTGGATCATCTTCTTCACGGACACGTTTCAGGCTTGGAACAGTCGCAGAAAGCGACGCAAAGATAAAGATAATGAGCTAGGTCACCGGGTTGCGAGGGCAATTGTCCAGCCCGTAGTCACTGCGCATACGATGCGACTGCATCTCTCTTCTCAGGCTGTCGAGGCCAGGAAGACCAGCACAGTACCCAGTCGACTCTAACGCGGCTTGGACTCGCACGACAATTGCCCAGCCACTCACTGAGCGGGCCCGTAATAGCCACTCCTCGCTTGCACCCGAAGCGCTTGGAGTCCTCGTGGAAGCGCTAATTTCACGTTGATCTTCCTCCACTTCCCGTCGCGTCGGGACTCCTCGGGGCTGTAGCCAAGCATGTACTGATTGCGCAGCTCGTTTGCAATGTGTTCGGCGACCACCGGAAGGTGCTTAGGGTTGTCGAGAGTATAAGCGCTGGCGCCTGTCAAACCGCTAATCGTCGCGAGCAGTTCCGGGCCCAGGCGTTCTTCCTTCGTGCGGAACTCCGTATCGAAAACGCCAATTGAATACACGAGCACATCGGCTTCTTTAATTAATGATTTGACCTCTTTTTCGGTATAGCGACTTCGATTGTCGCCGCCGTCTGAGATGATTACCAGCGCCTTCCTTTGGTAGCGTGCGCTTCTCATATGGCTGATGGCCATGACGATCGCGTCTATCAAAGAAGTGGATCCCTTGGGCTTCGTGAACAACAAGTGGCCCCGAATGTCGTCGACATTAGGCGTAAAGTCCTGGACGAGCGTCGGCCGATTGGCGAAGGTCATTAAAAAGAACTCGTCCTGAGGATTGGAGGCGGTCAACATCGCCACCACCGCATCGCGTGCCCGCTCGATTTTCGTGTCCATGCTGCCACTCACATCGAGTACTATGCCCACCGACACGGGTGCATCCTCCTTCCAGAAGTGTTTGATCGGCTGTGCTTGCTTGTTTTCGTACAGCTGAAAATTCCCCTGCTCCAGGCCGGTGATAATGCGGTTGGATTCATCCATGACCGTCACCGGCACTAGTACCAGTTCAACGCTCTTGCGAATGATTGCCGTTGCACCCTGGGCCAGAACACCCGGAACATCGGGTTTGGCGCTCTGAGCCCGTGGTTGAACGTGAACTTCCTCGATGGCGCTTTGCGCGCTCAGTATCGACAAGTTCATCATCACCACTACCGCGACGAAACCGACGTTGCACAAAACTTGCTTACCTGCCTGCATGGCCCTACCTCACTTCTGGTGGAATCTTCCTCGCGCATCCGGCGAAGAACCGATTGCAAGCGGGCTTCCACGGCAGCGCCATTCGGCGCCCCGTCGTCAAGAACGAGACATAACCCAAATGTTCCCTTTTCAGGTACTGCATTGCCGAGGCGAGCAAAACTGAGTGACCATCAATCGTCGCGAGTCGGCATACTGACGCAACTGGTCACGAGTAAAGGTGTGCGCCGTCGAACAGCCGAGATAAGCAAGCCGGCCCGTCGGAGGGCCGGCTTGCACTAAATGGGCTAAGTTAGTGTTGCTTGCAGAAACTTAGAACGTGAGCGTTCCCTTAAACTGAATCAGCCGTGGGGAAGAATCTCCACCAAGGAACGAGCCCAGGATGCTGGTCGGTGTATTGACGGTGCTGATGATCGAGCCAAAGTTAGAGTTGGAGATATCGCCGACGGGTTGGTCGAAATTGGGGTGATTGAACAAATTGAAGAACTGAGCTCCAACACCGAATCTTGCCGCTTCCCAGTGCGGGACCTTGAAATTCTTCATTACGGTGAAATCGGTGTCGAAGTATTTCGGTCCATAGAATTGATTGCGTCGCTGGATCCCAAAGCCGGTGCTGGCCGGCGAGAACATCGCGGTTGTGAGACATGGTTTGGTGACTGCACTGGAACTACAGGACGATGGTGCTCCACCAAGATAGTTAGCGAAGACAAAAGCACCCGTGCCACTCAGGTTTCCGCCATAGTTAAAGGCACTCAGATTGCCGGTTTGGTTTCCGTCCACCACAGTGAATGGCAAGCCGCTGCGCGCGAAAATGGTTCCCGAGAAGACCCAGCCAGCCAGGGCAACTTTCGGACCTCTCCAGTACGGCGTATTCCAGACATAGTTCAAGCTGAAATAGTGCCGAGTGTCGTAGTCCGCGTTGCCGTAGTTATAGCGCCGCAGGTTGAAGGGATCCTGTGGTGACAGCACGCTGATATTGGTCAGTAGCGAGTAGGTCAAGAATCCAGCATTGGACACTTCATCCAAAGCGTGGCTCCAAGTGTAATTTGCCTGAACCTGCAGGGAGTTGAATTGGCGTTTCGCGGTCAGGCTCAAACCGTTATAGTTCGAGATTGCCGGGGTCGATACTTCGGTGATGGTTCCGAAGCGAGGATCGGTCGGGGCGAGAGGCAGGTCTCCAAACGTTGTCGGGTCATTGGCGTTGAGTCCAGTGTTTTGGCTCGCCTCATGAACGCCATGATTACCGACGTAGTTGAGTGCGACACTGCTCTTTGATCCCAATGGCTCTTCGATCTGCACATTCCACTCCTCGTACTGAGGAGCGATAATGCGGCGGGCAGCATTGTAGAAAGAGGGGGGCACGAACAGCGGGTCTTGCTGCCGGATCTGAGCCAGAGTCTCTCCCGCAGTGAATCCCGTTAGAAAGGAGGCATTCGCCCGCGATGCTAGGAATGCCTGGTTGTTAGGCACACCCGGCGCCAAAGGGCCCGCCCCTGTAACAAACAGATTATTCAGAGGAGCATTGTTCAACAGGTAATCTGCGATCGTGGCCGGGAACATGTCGGTGAACAGTCCAAAGCCGCCTCGAACCACCGGGCCCTTCGCCGAGTTGAATGGCGACCAGGTGAACCCGGCACGTGGCTGCCAGCTGACACTGGTGTACTTTCCCAGTGCCTGATGGAGTCCGGTATTGATGACATGATTGTACGGAGTGTTGATGTCATGGGGGATGTTGAGGAAGTCAGTGGACAGTCGGGCGAAACAGTTGGTCTGGCAGACCGGATTAGAATTGTGATCGCCGCGCAACGCCAGCGTGACCTTCAGGTTGGTACGAATGCTCCACTCGTCTTGCCCGTAAAAACCCAGACCGTACACTGCTACCGGTTGCGTGGAGCGGATCGAGAAGTTCTGCGCATAGCTAACTCCCTGTCCGTTGTAGAAGCTTGACAGGTCCTCCCCCTGGCTGTACCCGATGGTGCCGATGCCCGGCGAGTAGTCCGTCACATCGTTGCGGTGGAAGTTGATCCCAATCTTCAGCGCATGCTTGCCTTTGACCTTCGAGAAGTCGTCGATAATCCCATACTGGGTGACATTGCGACCCTGCGGCCATAGATTCAGATCACGCCCGAGAGAAGAAAAAGCGTTTCCGCTGAAGCCCAGGCGAAAGGGAATCAGCGCGGTTGCTGCGGAAAGGCTATTGGTGGTGAACACCGCGCTGTACCATGAACCCGAAACGATGAACTGGTTCACCGCAGTACTACCGAACGAATGCGTTTCTTGTAACTGTCCTTCATATTGTGGCTGTTTGCTGAGTCCATTGAATACGGGGCTGATGGGATCTGTATAGGTGGCCTGCAATCCGTGATCGGTCCGGAAGTGGATAAAAGCCCGGTCATTATTTCCGAAGTTCTGGTCGACACGCGCCGTCAGGAGCCACTCGTTGGTCTGATTGCCGGCGGTGGACTGGAACTGCAGCGCACACGGAATTGCTGCTGAACCTAATCCAGCGAAAGTACCGCAGCCATCGCCTGCATTGGCGACGATGCCTTGTGGCAAGACATCTTTGGCGTTCGTTGCTCCTGACGCATTGTTCCAGAGCGAGAACAACTGGTTGTAGAAGGGGATCGAAGCCGGGGATGACTGCAGGTGAGTTAGAGTGGCGGCTTCAAACTGCGGGCTCGGAATGTTGACTTTCGTGCTGGTGGGAAGCAGGACCCGTACCCCTTCCGTGTTGATAAAAAAGAAGGTCTTATCCTTGCGAATGGGGCCACCTAAAGATGCTGCCCACTGGTTCGCATTGTCAAAGGGACGCGGTGTGCCGGTCTGGTTGTTGAAGTAGTTGTTGGCATTCATCGTCCGTCCGTTCCACCAGTAGAGCGCATTTCCGTGCCATTTGTCAGAACCGGACTTTGTGACGTAATTGACGTTCGCGCCAGCCAAGCCTCCGTACTCGCCGGAGTAACCGTTATTGACGACAGTCGCCTGATCGATGTCGTTTTGGCCGAGAAGCAGGTTCGTCGCTCCGCTGTTGTTAAGGTTCAGAAACGGATCGTTCTCGTTCATACCGTCAACCGTGAAGAGGTTTGAGGTCGCGGGTAACCCGAAGGTAGCGGAGTTGCCGTATCCTCCCTGGGTGTTCATCACCGCGCCCGGAGAGGTCTGGACGATATAGCTCAAGTCATTACCGGGGTTCGGGACCTGCGCAATCTGCTCTGATGAGAACGTTGTGCTTAGGTCGGCGGTTTCAGCCTGTACAACCGCACCATCTCCATTCACCTCGATCGTTTGACTGGCGGCGGCAAGTTGCAATTGAACATTCACGGTAGTCGCTTGCCCGACGGTAATCGTGACGTCCTGTTGAGTCGTCTGCAAGTTAGGCGCGGAAATCGAGAGCGTGTAGAGACCAGGGCTCATCAGTGAAAAACGGTAGCTTCCCTGCGGGTTTGTGGTGTGGGTCTCTGTGGCACTGGTGGCATGGTTCGTCAGGCTGACGTTGGCGCCAGAAATCAGAGCACCAGAAGGATCCGTGACTACTCCGGTAATGTCACCTGAGGTCAATGATTGAGATATCGCGAAAGTTGTGAGAAGGGTTGCGATCAACAAGCTAACGACAAAACATCTGCTGGACATAAACGACAGAGCCTCTCGCAAACAAAGTGGTGGTCATCGAACATACCGGCGGCCGCACCTCAATATGTCTTCGAGGCCGGGCGTTCGATGATCGGCGGTATATGCAGTTATCGTTCCACAAAGCTGAGGCTAAGCCTTCGTGCTGCAGACCTTCGGTAAAACCGTTCGCGTCACGACTTTTGACAAAGTCATATCGCGAGTGCGGAACATCAACAAAATACTTGCCACACATTTCGTGTCGGTATGCCGACTCCCACGTCGGTCAAAGGACATCGCTGCGGACGAGGATCGATTCCACCGCTCACAACGCGGGATTTGCGAGCAGGGGTATGGCACGCTCTTTGCATGAGCATCGGAGGAGAAAATGAATGGCAGACTCAACATTCTCGCGCGTCTGGTTTGTCACGGGAACCTCAAGCGGCTTTGGGTACCTACTTACAGAAGAAACCCTAAAGCGTGGTGAACGAGTAATTGCGACAGCACGAGACGTGTCAAAGTTGTCCAGACTCACGCAGCAATATCCGGACCGCATTCAGGCTCTGACGCTCGATGTCACCAACCCGCAGGAAATCGTATCGGTTGCTGAGCGCGGGATTGCCGCCTTCGGCCACGTAGACGTTGTCGTCAATAACGCCGGCTACGGAGTAAACGGCGCTATCGAGGAAGTGTCGGAAGATGAATTCGAACGGATGTTCCAAACTAACATTTACGGCCTCATTCGAGTCACCCGCGCCTTCCTGCCGTACTTTCGCCGGCGCCGCAGCGGACATATTTTCAACTTGTCTTCGATCGGCGGACTGATCGGCTCAGCGGGCTGGGGTTTCTACAACACGACCAAGTTCGCCGTCGAAGGATTCAGCGAGGCTTTGGCGGAAGAAATGAAGCCGCTCGGCGTTCGTGTCACGGTCGTCGAACCAGGCCCCTTTCGAACCGACTTTCTGGGACGATCCGGCAAGCTTGCCAAGCGGGAATTAATTGAGTATGCAGCAACGGCAGGGAAGGCCCGCGAATACTTGAAAACGCAGTCCGGAAGACAACCGGGTGACCCACAGAAAGCGGTCGAGGCAATTATAGCCGCCGCGAATTCTCCCAAACCGCCCTTGCATTTGATTCTCGGTCGCATCGCACTGACCCGCTTTCGCCACAAGCTTTCGGACTGGCAGCAGGAAATTGCCGAGTGGGAGAGCCTCACCACCGGTGCCGACTTCCCGGAAAGCAAGAGCAGAGCCGCGGACTAGAAGAGATGCACTGAATAGAGGCTTGCCCGCAGCACGTGGTAGCGACAGGATTCGGCATCGGCTTGAGTAAACGAGTATGAGCACGAGAAGAGACTTTCTCAATCTCGCCGTCAAGGGATCAGCCATGACTGCAGCCGCGGCCGTTCTCCCTGGGAACCCGTACGCGCTGCTCAATCCAGACGATGGTAGGAACACGAACATGAACGATAACGCGATCAGAAGTGTCCACTACAAGCCACCCTTTAAATTCGGCTTGGGAGGAGTTCCGCTGGGAAACGAATTTGCAGTGGTAACTGATAAGGATGCCTATGCGATCCTGGAAGCGGCCTGGACTACAGGGATTCGCTACTATGACGTTTCTCCCTGGTATGGTCTGGGTCTTGCCGAGCGCAGGTTTGGCAGCTTCCTTCACAACAAGAACAGAAGTGAATACGTAATTTCATCCAAAGTAGGCAAACTCTTAAAAGCGTCGAGGACAGCCAAGGGCCGCGAGCTGTTCCCTTTCTCGCCCTCCCCTAACGACGTAATTTTCGATTACACGGCATCCGGCGTGAGACGTTCGGTCGAGGATAGCCTGCAAAGGCTCGGCGTTGATAGCCTCGACATTGTCTTTGTCCATGATCTTTCTTCGGACAACAAGCTGTTGCCGACGAGCTGGCAAGAGCAATTCGATATCGCTGTGAAAGGTGCCTTCCCCGAACTGACTCACATGCGAAAAGAGGGATTGATCAAAGGCTGGGGAATTGGCGTCAATACGCCTGAACCGATCCTGCGAGTATTCAGCGAAGCCGATCCAGACGTCTGTTTGATGGCCTCGCAGTATTCGTTGATCGATCACAAGAATGCCCTAAACCAGCTTTTTCCAGCGGTCCGACAAAAGAACGCCTCACTGGTCGTTGGCTCCTCCCTGAACGCCGGATTTATCTCGGGGAGTCCTCGCTACAATTACGGGAAAGAATCCTATAAGATTCCTATCGAATTCCTGGAAAAGCGAAAAAGACTGCGCGAGGTGGCGGCGAATTATGGAGTAGACCTGCGGACAGCAGCTCTGCAGTTCTCTGCGGCACCCGACGTGGCTGCGGCATTAGTGGTCGGGGCCAGCAGTGAGCAACAGATTCTCGCAGACTACACATCGATGCAAACCAAGACTCCGGCTGAATTCTGGGCTGAGCTGAAAGCTGAGAAGCTGATCGAGGAAAATGCACCGACGCCTGCCTGAGGCGCACAAGCACGTTTGAAGTCCGCGGACTCATTCTGCTGCCGAGGTTAAGTTCCTGCTGTGGACGTCAGCCCTCAGAGCTGCATTACTATCGGATCCCGTGTTTTTAGCCAAGCCACTGCGGATTGGCATACGTGCCGTCAAACTGGTGGCTCGTCTTGTAGAGTTCGAAGTGGCCTGCCTCACCAGGTTTCGCCGTCTTCGCCAGAAGAGCCGCAACTTGAGAATGGTCCAATGGCTGAAAACTACGGGCAGCCTGGAGGGCTTGCTGAAGGATTGGGATCGAGTCGCACCCGGTGATAACGACGCTGGTGGGAAGATTCATCGAGTAATGCAAGCACTCGATCGGCGTCACAGCCTTGCTCTCAAGGATGACGTGGTCGCCCATCGATTTCATGCCGAGAACTGCAATGTCATTCTCGGTCAACACGGGAAGTACTTTCTTTTCGAAACTGTTGAAGTGTGCGTCCATCACATTCAAAGGCATTTGAACAGCGTCGAACTTGAAGCCATGCTTCGAAGCCGTGGCCAACATCTTCAAATGGATGTCTGGACTTTTGTGCCCGGTGAAGCCGATAAAGCGGACCTTACCTGCCTTCTTGGCTTCCAGTACGGCCTCCATCCCACCGCCTTCGGCAAAAACTCGATCTGGATCGGAGTCGCGAATCACTTCATGAAACTGCAGCAAGTCAATTCGATCGGTCCGCAACCTCCGCAATGATTCGGCGAGTTGAGCCGCAGCTGCAGTCTTGGTTCGACCATCGATCTTGGTCATCAAAAAGGCTTTCTGGCGATAACCTCCGAGCAGGGCCTTGCCCATGCGAATTTCACTCTCCCCGCCGTTGTAGTCCCAACAGTTATCGAGGAAATTGATCCCCGCATCGATTCCGCTACGAATAATCCGAATGCTGTCTTCCGGATCACTCTGCTTGCCCAGATGATATCCGCCGAGCCCGATCACTGAGACTTTTTCACCGGTGCGGCCCAGCGCTCGATATGGAATCCCGTTCTTACGCTCCTCAGCTGCGGAGCCGTCTAACGTTCCAGCCATCAGGAGGGATGCAGCAGCCATGCCGACAAACTCTCTCCGGGTGAAAGCAGAATCTCGGCTAGCACGCATTCCCTCTTGCAAATGCGGCTGATGGAAACCATCGGAGCCTGATTGTTTGAAATTAGCATCATCGAGAGTCATGAAGATCCTCCTGCGCTGGCGCACTCTTGACTTTTATGCGAACTGGCTGTTGCTCGACAGTGGCAAATCACGGACGCGCTTGCCTGTGGCAGCGAAAATCGCATTGCAAAATGCCGCAACAAACGGGGGAACGCCGGGCTCACCCACTCCAGCCGGCGGCGCCGAGCTCTCGGTTATGTAAACGTTCGTCTGAGCCGGTACTTCATTGATTCGTGCAACGGGATAGTCACTGAAATTGGATTGTTGGATCATGCCGTTCTTGGCCGTGATCTCGCCGCTGCGCACGATGCTCGTTCCGAACACTACCGCTCCTTCAAATTGTGCTCGAGTCGCTTCCGGATTAACGACCAGCCCTGCATCGATCGCCGTGTCAACCCGGGGGATGCGGATCTCTCCCTTATCACTCACTTCCACTTCCACAACCGTCGCCACATACGTCAAGAAACTGCGATGGGCAGCAAATCCAAAACCGTGGCCTTTGACACTCTTTTTATTGGTCCAGCCGGATTTATCCGCCACCATTTCGATGACGTTCCGCAAGCGCCCGGTTTCCCAGGGATACGTTTTGTAATCCGCACCGTAGTTCGGATATTCGACGTTGGTGAAGTCCAACGTGCGGGGCGGACCGATAAGATCGAGCATGTATTCCACGGGATCACGTTTCGCGCGATGGGCCAGTTCATCGGTAAAACATTGAATCGCGAATGCATGGTAGATATTGGCCACGGACCGCAACCACCCGATCCTGACATGAGCTTGCGCCGGACCGTTCTCGATGCGAATGTTGGGAAGATCGTAAGGAAGGTCCGTCCAACCCTGAGCCAGGTGTGGCGGATCTCCATAGACAGCGTTCACATCGAAAATGGACGTGATTGGTGGAAAGACCGACCTCTGTAACCACGCCGTCGGCTTTCCTTTTTCATCGACTGCAGCCTTCATGTACATCGCGGCCACCGCATTGTAATAATCGAATTTAACATCGTCCTCGCGGGTCCACACAACCTTTACAGGGCGGCCCAGCTTCTTGGATAAGACCGCGGCCTCCGCAACGTAGTCAGGCTTCGATTTCCTTCCAAACCCGCCACCCAGTAATGTAACGTGACAAGTCACGTTCTCGACTGGTATGCCAAGTTCCGACGCCACAATTGCCTGCGCGGCCTGAGGATTCTGGGTCGGCGCCCATGCTGTGACTTTGCCGTCCTTGAATTCCGCCAGCGCCACCATCGGTTCCATTGGTGCGTGCGCCAGAAGTGGAACGTAGTAATCGGCCTCAAATACATGATTGCCCGCGGGAAACTCCTTGTCGGAGTCGCCCACGCTGCGGATCAGCTTACCTGGCTTGTGCGCAGTCTCAATAAGCGTTTTCTTGTATTCGACTGAGTCGTAGGATTCATTCGTGCCGTTGTCCCAGGTTATTTTCAGCTTTTTGCGTCCTTGGAATGCAGCCCAGGTGTTATCGGCAATGACAGCGACGCCGCCCAAAGGTTGGAATGCAGCGGGAGGCTTGAAGGGATCGATCCTGATGGTCTGGTGTACTCCCGCAACTTTGAGCGCGTCCTGATCGTCAAGTGTTGCTATCTTACCGCCGAAAACGGGAGGATGTTCAACCGATGCGAAAACCATGCCATCGACGCGTACATCCATTCCATACATCGCCTTGCCAGTGCACAGAAGCGCCAGGTCCACGCTGGTCATTCCCTTCCCGATGTACCGCCACTCCGAAGGCTGCTTTAACTGGAGCTGTTCTCTCTTTGGCACGCTCAGGCGCGCCGCCGCAGAGGCCAGTTCACCGTAACCTACACGTCGGCCCGTCGCCTTATGAAGTACCGTATGCATCTCTGTGGAGCATTCCGACACAGGGACGTTCCACTTCTGCGCCGCAGCCTGGATCAGCATCCATCGCGCTGCCGCACCACACTCGCGCATGGTTTCATAGAATCGTCTTACCGATTGCGACCCGTCTGTGTTTTGGTCTCCGTATCGCTTATCGCCAATCGCCTGGTCGATCTTCACCCGCTTCCAGTCGGCGTCAAGTTCGTCCGCAACTACCAGCGGCAGGGATGTCCGGATAACAGTGCCCATCTCCGAACGGTGAGCAACGATAAAGACGGTCCCATCCTGCTGCATGCCGACAAAGACATTGGGGTGGAGCGTGGCGCGGTCCGCATCGGTTTGAGCGCCTGCCGCGTGCTGAGGGACCAGTATCGGCGGAAGATATCGAACGGCCAGGATCAGTGCTCCTGCCCCAAACACTCCTTGGAGGAACCGACGCCGGCTTACATTCTCGATTGGGCTCATGCGATTTTCTCTGCGGCCAACTTGATCGCTGCCCGAATCCGTTGGTAAGTACCACAGCGGCAAATGTTGCCTGCCATTGCGTCATCAATTTGCTGATCTGAAGGGTGTGGATTACTTTTCAGTAGAGAAACCGCCTGCATGATCTGCCCGGACTGACAATATCCGCACTGCGGAACGTTCGCCTGCATCCAGGCCTCTTGAACGGGATGCAGCCCATTTGCCCCAAGGTCCTCGATCGTACGAATCTCGCTACCTGCTACCGCGCTCATCGGTGTAATGCATGACCGGATCGCTTCGCCGTTCTTATGGACGGTGCAGGCACCGCAAAGCGCGATTCCGCAACCAAACTTCGTGCCAGTCAGCCCCAGGATGTCACGCAGGTACCAGAGCAGGGGCATGTCGGGATCGCCATCGAAGATGCGATCCATTCCATTTACTTTGAGATTTACCATTCGGTTCCCTCTACCGATCTAGCAGCATTCTGCGTGCCAAGCTACCGAGGAGGGATAGGACACAATCCGCTGCTGGAATTTGTTGCGCTCAAGGTGGAAAAACAATTTCCTCTTCAAAGTGTCCGTATTTCGACACGAGTATTGAATCGCAGTGAGAGTGCGCCGATGCAGGCAATTTCTCCCTGCACAGGCCGGCCCCCGCAAAGTGGAGAGCAAGTTGCTACTGCTCCATTAAGCATAGTCAACGAGGACCATCGAATCATGAACAGCAAACACATTTCTGCCAGGCTGGCTGGCGAGGTAACACTCGGCGGCGAACTTTCCGTATGTCGTCTCGGCTTTGGAGCCATGCGCCTCACAGGCGACGGAATCTGGGGTCCGCCAAAGGATCGCAAGAGAGCGCTGGCGGTTCTGCGCCGTGCGGTCGAACTCGACGTCAATTTCATCGATACGGCGGATTCGTACGGGCCCTTTGTCAGTGAGGAACTGATCGCCGAAGCGCTGTATCCCTACCCGCGCGGCTTCGTGATCGCTACCAAAGGCGGCTGGAATCGCCCAGGTCCCAATCAATGGACCCACGATGCGACTCCCTCTCACCTTCGGAAAGCTGTCGAGGGTAGCCTCAAGAGATTGCGACTGGACCGCATCGATGTTTATCAATTGCATGTTCCCGATCCTGTCATCTCTTTCGATACGTCGGTGGAAACACTGGCTGAGCTGCGAAACGAAGGGAAGATTCGATTCGTTGCATTGTCGAACGTTACTCAGGAACATATCGACCGCGCTCGCAAAATTGTCCCGATCGTCTCTGTCCAGAACCGCTATAGCTTCGCCGACCGTGAATGGGATTATGTCGTCGACTATTGTCAGCGGAACGCTCTCGCCTATATTCCCTGGTTCCCACTCGGAGCCGGCAAGGTTGCGGGAGCAGTGCTGAACCGGATTGCAAATGCTCACAGTGCAAGCTTCACACAGATCGCACTGGCTTGGCTGTTGCAGCGATCGCCGATCATGTTGCCAATTCCCGGGACCTCGTCGATCGATCATCTGGAGCAGAATGTTTTAGCGGCATCACTGCGCTTGACCAAGGAAGAATTCGAAGAGTTGTCGGAAGTCACCGGATTGGTTGGGGCCCACTGACTCCGGCCTGGCGTTCGTTGCTCTGACCCGCGCGCAAGCTCGACTATCGACCAACTCAGAGCGCTAATGCTTTACGAAGATTTACCCATTATTACGTCTTCGGACGTTCAGCTTTGCACCTTAACTCAGTTGATCTGCATCTACTGACAAGAGGCACGCAGTTTGTAGGTTTGCTGACTCATCTGATCGCGGATGATAAGTGCCTCGCCACAAAAGGAGAGCCTGCACAGAATGAAGCAAGTAAAATACACAACCCTTTTATTCATCCTCGCTTTTATGTCATCGACCGGGGCATTTGCAAAAGACAGCTATCGGCACTCGGTGCGGATTCCGGATTCTGTACAAGTCGGGGGCACGCAGCTGAAACCAGGCAAGTACGACGTTAAGTGGCAAGGAACTGGCCCGGAGATACAGGTGAGCTTCGTGCACGATGGAAAGATTGTCGCCACCGTGCCTGGGACACTGAAGACGAATGACCCCAATGTGACAGAAGACGACATCGTGACTGATACAACTAGCGCCCATGCGAAAACGCTCAAAGAAATCGATTTCAGTCATAACAAAGAATCGTTGGTCTTTCAGCAGAGCGGCATGTAGCGCAGGGCCTGACTCGTCGACGCTCTAACTCTCGCGTTCTCAGGCTACGACCCGGCCCTTCAATTAGGGCCGGGCCTTTAGACCGGACTCCCTTAAGGAACCTTATTTTGCTGGTCGGCCCATGATTCTTTTTCTAAAGATTCCCTTTCGCAGTAACGGCTGCGCGACCCAAACGGAGATTATCCATGAGCCCGAAATCATTTGCTGTGAATCAACTATCAGGGACTGCGTTCGCCTCGGTACGGGTTCCAGATAACAACTCGGACAATGAACTCCTTCGCACGAACAATGTGAAGTTTGAAGCATTCGCCATGAGGATTGCCTTGGCCTTCGCATCCATTGTCGTTCTGCTCGTGGTAGTGAGCCTTCTCCTGGTGGTCGCCGGCTACGCTGGTTCGAGTCTTGCTCTGCACTAACGACCAACAAGGGCGGTCCCGGTCGCGTTCAAGGATGGTGCATATGCCGTGGTCGGTGTGGGAACATCTGGCATTTGTGCGCAGTCTACGCTTCCTGCACTTGGCGTTTTAGCACGCGTTCCAGCGTTCGGTCGAGAGCTGCCTTTGCCTTTTGGTATTCGGCCTGGGAGATTTGACCCTTCTTGTGCTCAATTTCAATCTGAAAAAGTTCCTCCCGGATTCCTTCCATCAGCCCAGTACTGCTAGGCGCCACGCTCCTCTCGGCTGACGCATCGCTCCCTTCTGTTTGTGCGGCGGGAGTCAAGGAAGAGTTCACGTTTGGGTGCCTCAGAGCACGGTTGGCAGACTGCTGCCGTCGCGCTATATGGATGCCGCAGATGATCAGAAGTGCGGCAAACCCGCCAAAAATCCACCACCGATATTTTTGCAGCGGATCGGGAGCATCGATGGGCGGGCCCAACCCTCCGCCGGGACGGTTGTTGGAAGGTGTGGCGGCAGCGCCGCCCGGAGAGCTTTTTTCAAGCTGGCCCGAGCCTTGAGTACCGCTCTGCCGGCCGGTTTCGAGCGTGCCTTCGCCGGAAATTGTAAACGCTAGATCTTGCCCGTGGGTGGTGTTTGAAGCGACTTGCACAGTAGCGTCGGGTGCGTTTGGAAAGTGGATCAATTTGAAGCCAGCTGAACTAGCGTTTGCCTTGAACTGCACGGATTTCGGCAGCATGACCATGAAATGCTCCAAAGGGTAAATCGACTTTGGATCAAGATCTGCGCTACCACGGTATGGAAGCTGGTACGTCACTTCGAAACGCGTCACGCCCGGTCGCAATGGAAAGTTGAACGAATAGCGATTCTTCTCATCTTCAAGAACTGGCGCCGACTTCAGAGGAATGCCACTTTCCGTAATCGCTGTGCCGGAATTCTCTATGACACGCGCACCATCGGGTATATAGAACTCCAGGTTGCGCTCATTCATCTGGGCGAGCGGCGGATTGGATGCGTTCCGCACTCCGAAGTCCCTGGTGACGGTAATCTGGTCTTTCGCCGCCTGAATGCGCATGATGTCGGCAATTACCGCGATTCCTCCCACTCTCTTGGCGACGTTGTACACTGCGAGTGCCACCGAGTTTGTTCCTGGGCGGGCCATGCGGTTATAAGGGACGCCCTCATGGATAGCGCGAATTAGGTGCGGGGCCTGGGCGTCGTCGAGTTTGACGCTGAACCGGCCCATGGCGTCTGTCTTGGTCCGGCCCGACTCTCTCATTCCCTGCCCCAGACTAAACACGATGACTTCGTCTCCAACAGATGGCTTGCCAGTAGTGAAATTTTTCACCAAGCCGGTGAGAGTCTGGGCAGCGCCGAAACAGGTTAGAAGGAGGACGATGAGTGCGACGTGGATGCTCGCGCGTCCTTTGCGCGCCTTGCTTCCGCATCCTACTTCCGGCCAGTTGACGTGCTCGATCGGAATGACCTGCAGTAGATTTTTCACAACTTTGTTTCCTTTCGGGCCGCAGAGCAACAAGACTTCTCGTTTAAGTTGTGAAAAGTTCATTGCCAGGATGTCCAAACTGACTTCGCTCACGGCCTTTGTCCTATTTTTTCGCACTCATCCAGTTGACCGGCCGTGTTGTGAACTGGTTCACACCGCTCGTTGCCGGATCAGAAGTACCGTTGGCCTGCTCTGACGACACCTTGTAGTAATACGTTGTCCCGGGCTGCAGACTGTCCATGCGCACTCGAAAGATCATTTCACTGTGACTTGGGTTGATTCGGGTCGGAGATTTTGCCGTGAACTCAAGATGATTCGGATCTTTGCCGTAGCGAACGATGGCGTAGTGCAGGATCGTGCCGCCTGGATTGGGTGTCGTCCAACTTAAAAAAGCTAACGTGTCACTGACGGATTCGATCGTCGGGTTGGCGGTATCCTGCGCCGCACCCGAATGTTGGCGTGCGTACGCGGAGCTAGGTTGCACAAGCGATGAGCCCATGGCGGTGAGGATGAGCGCGGTCGTAAGTAGTCGCAGCTTTGTTGTTGTCATATCTAAGCTCCATTGGAGTTCTGGCGAAAGACGGACCATTTAGCGAACAGACAACGAATGGTGTGGAGTGAACCGTAAAGCACACGATCCACTCCACTGGGGAGAAACGAAGCGTTGTTACGGTTTGTAGCCATCCACGAGAGTTTTGAGGAAGGCGACGATGTCATTTTCTTCCTCATCCGACAGGCCTAACTTGCCGATCGTGGTGTTTTCATTGGTAGAATCCTCCGGCATTGGCCAACAGGTCACCTTCTCCACGGTTCCTTTCGGACAATTGCCAGACAACACTTGGAAGGGATAGACATCACGCGTGTTGTAGAAGTGGACTACTTCCTTCAAACTCGTGAGATAACCGTTGTGCATGTAGGATTTCACGAACCCAGGGTAGGGTACCTTGGCTGAGTTTCGTGCCGTCGCAGTTTGAAATTTGCCTTCAAACTGCGGTAGAAGTACTCCCCAGCTCAAGTTAGGAGGGACTCCATCAAAGCCGTCCAGAAATAGTCCCATCCCCTCGTCGGTGAAGCCGAAGCCGAGTGGGTTGCTGTTGAATCCCCATTGGTCGGGAGTGTCTTCCGAATAAAAGGGGAGCGTTACGTTCTTGGGGACGCCGAGGTTATTGTAGGTGGTGTCGGTAAACAACGGCTGGAGGCTTGCGGCCTGACCGTTGTCGCTTCCGCCGAGCTGAGTACTCGACCTTCCGTCCGAATGGCAGGTATTGCAGCCGGCTTTGCCGCGGAACAACTCATACCCGTTCATTTCCTGTGTGGTCAGAGTTGCATTGCCCGCAAGAAAGTAGTCGAACTTCGACGTGAAGGGACTGACGCTGTCGGAACCCTCATAGGCGGCAATCGCGTAGGCGAACTCGTCAAAGTCCTTACCGGCGAGAGTGCGGTCTGCGGGGCTAAGCTGCAGTGGAGTCGGGTTTCCGTTGAGGACAGCTGCCCCGATCGGCGTGCTGCATATGGTCTGAACGTCTGAAGGCCACTTAATTTCCAGAGAGCCGACCCCGTAGATCTGCTCAAAGAAGAACTTGTAGTTACTCTGGGAGAGCTTCCACACCACGCAAGCGGGATCTGGATTGGCCATTTCGTCGGGATCCAAAGGCGGGCCTTGTGCCTGATTAGCTGCGGAATTCTGGAGCTTGTATCCGGTTGCCCGGCCATCCCAGAAGTTACCACCGTAGAAATCAGCCTGGCTTTGGTTGTAATGCAGAGGGGGAAAGTAAGTTGCGTACGTATAGCCCTGCGGGCTCCGCTTCCCGATGCGTGCGTTGGGATATGCCCCGTGCACTGTGATGGGAACTGATCCCGGGTTCGTTCCGCCCGTGAAGACACTCAAGATCGAGATGCCGTTTTTATAGCCCGCTGCCGGGTCATGGCAAAAGCTGCAGGCTTTGTTGTTGTTTACGGCCAATTTGGGGTCGAAGATCTCAAGCTCGCCCAAGGTCTGGACTTGATGGTATGGATCCAGCTTTCCTGACTTAGCTGCGGCCAAAGCTTGGGCCTCGAGCATAGCTTCCTCTGCCCGAATTCTCTTTGCGTCTGGATCATTGGCAATGATGCATTGCAGGTTGAGCCTCTGGCCTGACAAAATGCATGGCTGATCGGCCGGCGGAATCTGATAACCCGCCGGGAGTTGAAAATCGAGTGGGGGTGGCGGTTGAGGAGTACCCTGTGCAGACGCGCCGGGAACTACCATTAACATAGCGAGCGTAGTCATGCCCGCTAGTGAGAGCAACGAAAAACCTTCTGAACACTTCATACAGCTCGGTTCCTCCTTACTGCTACTTCAGGTTCGCGGTGATTTGCGGTGCTCCCCTCTCTGCATGCCAAGTACCACCGTGTTCCAGGGACGGTTGTCTCGCGGGCACTTGAGAGCGCGAACGGTCGATGACCACATATGTCGCGAGTCCTGATGTCTGAAGCATAAGTTCGCCACCTAAAGTCCTAAATACTTCGATCGCGCTATGTTGACGAGATGGCAACTGATTGCTCGCAGAACTGTGCCGGCGTGGACGGCATTAAAAGTTCGATCCGCCGATTCAGCGTGGATTTGCCAGGCATTCCGTTATGCCTGCCCCGATGACAGCTAAGAACATCCCCATAACAGCGAAGATTGCCGCCCATCCAATGACCCGGATTGTTCCGATAGCGCGGTTTGAGATTCTCGTACGCATAGGCCGACTCTTAGGCGGAAGCACTTTCGAGACCATCTGGAGTTACCTCGATTGACCCTTGTCGAGCAGATACCATGAACCGGGCATGCCCCCCTATCGACAGGTGTGTCGAAATAAGGACGGGGTTGACGCGAACATGCCGGGTCGGTCAACTCGTTTAGGACGCAACATCGAAAGATGCAACACAAAATACTGAAGCAATCATGTTGCGCAGCGGCAATGCGATCCAAGCTGTAAGTTCTCCCGACAATCTGAGGAGTTCTGGGCTTGCGAAGGCATGCCAATTGCGTAGACACCTATCGTCTCGCGATCACGGACAACTCAGGTGATGAGGACGCTGAAATTCATTGCCGCGTTGGCAACTGCAGCCCTGCTTGTTGGACAAGTGGTAACCGCGCGTCGGGTTGCGAGTGAACCCAAAATAAAGGGGATGCCAATGTCGTTGAATGTAGAACCGCTTCGAGTCTTAGTGCGCGCTTGCGGAGACTGCCACTCCAATCACACTGACTGGCCCTGGTACAGCCACGTTCCACCAGTCTCCTCGTGGATCGCGCAACACGTGCGCGAAGGCAGGGAAAGGTTGGATTTCTCGGAATGGGACACCTATTCGCAATGGCAAAGGCAAGACAAATTGGAATCCATTTGCGGACTTATATCGACGGGTAGGATGCCGCCGTGGCTGTACACCGCGATACATCCAGAGGCGAGACTTACCGAGAAGGATAAGAATGCAGTTTGTACCTGGGCAAAGGAAGCGACTGCTGCAAGGTAACTCACAAGAGTAGAGTCGACACAATAATTCCCGCTGTACCATCCGACGGATTGCTTATTGGAATTGGAAGCATATTTGCTGATCCACAAGCGGCACGACTCGAGAAGCGGGCGCGAGAGGAGTTGCAAGACGAGCATCTATTCTCTGTTCTCACGACCGCTTCTCCTCTTGTGTTTTCGACGAGCAGTTTCTTCGAGGCGAATGCAGGTCTTCCAAACGAACATCGGCAAAGTGGAATGAGGCAATGAAGAAAACTCTCTCGTATGCTCTCGTCGCGCTCGCCACAATCTGCACGGGCGTTTCTTTGATGCGAGCCAGCAACCGATTCAATACGGGCGCAGGGTTGGGCCAAACATGTTGTGGCCCTGCAAGACAAGAACGACTCGGGAAAGGCCGACGTCATTGAACGCTTTGGTGAAACCATCCAGACGGGCGGGCACGGCGGCACCGGGATCGCCTTGTATCGGGGCGCGATCTATGCCGAGATCAATGATCGAATCATGCGATATTCGTTGTCGAGCGACTCTATCGCACCCAGCGGCCCTTCCGATACTGTGATTCGGGATTGCCACTGGGCGGCGACCATCCGATGCACCCATTCATCATCGCCGCTGATGGCACGATGTATGTCGATGTGGCCAGCGCGACCAATTCCTGTCAGCTCAAGAACCGGACGCCTCGATCGCCGGGCCTGAAACCATGCACTGAACTTGAGACGCGCGGCGGTATCTGGCGTTATGACGCCGAGAAAACGAACCAGCCCTTTTCCAATGCCGAGCGGTAAGCTACGGGAATCCGCAATTTGACGGCGAAGACCTAGAGGGACTGGTGCTGCGCCAGGGATTCAAACCGGTGTAGTCGCGGCAACAAAAATGCAGGACCGAACAAGAGGCC